>Ga0209317_1000113_pt1 | contig 109477 bp, 113 predicted proteins | sample RifGroB2_FD_183994 | JGI IMG/M metagenome (GOLD analysis project Ga0209317, IMG submission 183994) | Soil microbial communities from Rifle, Colorado, USA - Groundwater B2 (SPAdes) (version 2) | ecosystem: Environmental > Terrestrial > Soil > Unclassified | place: Rifle, Colorado | collected... | reverse complement strand
CCGGATTCCAGACTGGCTTTGGCGTATTTCCATAGTGCTGAATGTAGCATTCACGAAGTCCGGCCACCGCTGAGCCTTTTGTCCCATCAACCTGAAGGGTTAGCAAATCGTCGCGCCGAACCCTCACGGTCCACGATGAATTGAAGTGCGCGATAACGCCATTCTCCAATTCAAATGTCGCATAAGCTGAATCATCGGCAGTACAGGCATAAGGTTTACCATTTTCATCAACTCTGTTTTTAATATGGGTTGCACCCATACAGGAAACAGCTTTCACTTTTCCGAATACATTATCCAGTACATACCTCCAGTGACAAAGCATGTCAACAATAATTCCACCGTCGTCTTCTTTCCGGTAATTCCATGATGGGCGCTGTGCAGGAATGGTATCGCCTTCAAAAACCCAGTATCCGAATTCTCCCCGAACCGAAAGAATATCGCCAAAAAAGCCCTGCTGAATTAAGCGTTTAAGTTTCACCATTCCGGGAAGCCATAATTTATCCTGAACAACTCCGTTTTTAAGCCCGGCTCTTACACAGATTTCATGCAATTCCAAAGCAACTTCTGTGCTTACTGCAATCGGTTTTTCGCAATAGATATGCTTGCCGGCTTTTACCGCTTTTCGGACTGCATCTGCTCTTCGGCCCGTTGTTTGTGCATCGAAATAGATGATATTATCAGGATTGCTGAGGGCCTCATCCAGATTTGTACTCATTTTGGTGATTCCGCTGAGTTTACAAAGTTTTTTCAGTTTGTCCTCATCGCGACCAATCAAAATCGGATCGGGCATAATGGTTTCTCCAGATCCGATCTTCACCCCGCCCTGTTTTATGATTTCCAGGATTGACCGAATAAGGTGCTGATTGGTTCCCATGCGGCCAGTCACTCCATTCATGATTATTCCGACAGTATGTTGTTTCATGTCACAAACAGTTTTTATATGATGTAATTATTTGTTTCAAAAACTCCGACTGATCCATTTTCCAATATTTCGATGAAAATATCTCAACCTCCTGAAATCCATTGAACCCGGTATTCTCAACCCAGGTCCTGATTTTCCGGATCGGGATACAACCTTCACCCATTAAACCACGATCATTCAGAAAATCGGTGGTCGGAGTTTTCCAGTCGCAGATATGAAAAGCCAGCAAGGCGTTATTTTTACCGCAGCGTTCGATTTCCTTTTCCAGATTAGGGTCCCACCAGAGATGATACACATCAACAGCAACTCCCACCCACGGCGAGTTTAAGGCTTCGGTCATGTAATTGGCCTGTGACAAGGTGTTGATAGCCGAACGGGTATCGGCATACATGGGATGAAGCGGCTCAATCGCCAGTTTAATACTGGCTGCCGATGCTTCGGGAATAAGTTCAGCAATTCCATCCTGAATTTGTTTACGGGAATCTTCGAGCGATTGCGCCGGATCGGCTCCGCAAACCAACACAATTAATTGTGTGCCAAGGTCAAATGCTTCCTCAATGGCTTTCCGGTTATCATCCAGCGCAAGTTTTCTTTTTTCAGGATCAACACTTGGGAAAAAACCACCCCTGCATAACGAAACGATTGAAAGGTTGTGTTCACGAAGCATTTGACCAGTTTGCCTGATATTTCTTCCGGCTAAAGCATCGCGCCAGACTGTTATGCCTTTTACGCCGCTCGCTGCATAATTCTTTGCCGCATCATTGATATTCCAGGGTTTTGTGGTAATGGTGTGCACACAAAGTTTCGAAAGTTCGTTGATTGGCTCACGGTTCATTTGACACAGTTAAAAAAGGTGTAATAGTTTTCTTTGTTGATGAACCGTTGAAGATAGAGGCCAGCTTCGCGGATATGGTAATCGCCCCACATACCCGATTCGCCAAAAGGTATTTTACTGCCTTTCGGAACAAAATCCCAGTCGTTGGGTCGGTGATAAATGGAATGAAGCAGCAATCCCTGATGGTTTTCGCTGGTACTCAAATATGGTTCATCGAGCAAAGTATTCAGCACAGTAAGTCCGGCCTGGAAATATTTTTCCCCAGCTTCGGTATCACCTTTTTCAACTAAATATTTTCCCAAACGCAATAATCCCTGTGCTCCAATTGCTGCTGCAGAACTGTCAACCGGCTCAAAATCATTGAATGGATCAGCAGGTCTGTTCAGGTAATCGCCCATTTGATGAAGGTTTGGCGCGCCTGAATCCCAATATGGAATTCCGTCGGTTGGCGTATTTTCGATGTAAAAATCGCAGGTTGCTTTGGCCGCTTTCTGCATGGTATCGGAAAGAACGTCTTTCCCACCATAGCCGATCAATTCAAATTCATCAATAAAATCGAGCATTTCCAATTGCTCCGAAAAACCACACATGGCCCAGGCTAAACCTCGAGTCCAGGTAGTGAAACCGGAATAGCCTTGTTGTGAATTCGGACACCGGTAGTTTCCATCTTTGACATTGAAAATACTTTCGTGGGCAGTTCGGCCCCAAACATCATAACTGTCGCGGCCTTCACCGTAGAATACAGCATATTTTGCCGTTGCCTGAATGTGTTGGATGGCACGTTCAAGCAGGCTGATCTTCACATCGCCTTCGCCCTGAAAAACATGACCAAGCAAATGACTGATCATTAAAGAACGGCAGGAACGGATGGTGTCAACAAATAAAGAATGTACCCCGTTGAACGAATAGATAAAACCTCCGGATGGAATAGAAGTCCAGCGTGAAGCCTGCACTGCTCCTGATATTTTTAAGGACAGTTCATAGAAATTCTTCTCCCATTCGTTGAAAGGAATTTTTCCTTCGCGCATGAGTCGCAACAGGTTTCCGTAGGTGCTGACATTGTTAAAGCCGTGATCGTGAACCCCGGTGTGGCTGACATGAGGAGCCATTTTTGAAATCGTATTCTTTCTGGCCAGTTCCAGCCATTTTTGATCTTCAGAAATGTCAAACTGAAGGAGTACCGATCCATATTGAAAACCTTGGGTCCATTCGGTCCATCCCCGGGTTGAATACTTGCCTTCGACAGTAAATACAGGTGAGCCTTTTGATTCATCGTACTGTTTTTCAATCAGATGGATTTTCTGATCCGAAAGTTGCCAGAACCGGTTGAGTTTGCCGGAAAGTTCTTCAGGTTTAAGTTTGTTGTTTATTCGCATGTGTCAGGTTCGTTTCAGGAGCCTAATTTACGTTTATTCAGCCTCTTTTTTCAATGCTGAGAGGGTTTTTTGAGAATTAAAGATTGAGTCCACTCCGAAAAGTCATCCGATGAATCTTTTATTACTATTTGAGATAATTAAAGTCAGCTAATCAGATGTTTATGAATCCATCGGATGACTAAGTCACATTACCAGTTCATATTTGGCAGCAGAGGTTTTCTTCAAATCGTTATAACTACTTTTCCTTTGTGTTCTCCTTTACCAAAAATCCTGAAAGCTTCTTTAAACCCGGTTAGTTTGTAAGGCCCATCTATCACAGGCTTGACTTTGCCAGCTTCGAAAAGTTCGTTCATATAAATTAAATCCTTGTTTGGCTTCAATGCAACGATACGTATGTGCTTTTTACTGATTAACGAAATCAACCGCCCCAGAACTAAAGCCTGTAAAAGCCTAGCCATGGAACCTCCAACGGTCACATAAATTCCATTGGGAGCTAAAACACGGAGATAATCAAACATAGAACGATTCGTCTTAACATCAAGGATCAGGTCATACGACAGGTCATTTTTGGTGAAATCTTCCCGGGTATAATCAATGACATAGTCAAAGCCTATTGATCGCATCATGTCCAATTTACCTGTACTGTCAACACCAGTTGTTTCAACCCCGTATAGTTTGGCTATCTGCACTGCAAAAGTGCCAACACCTCCGCCTGCGCCATTAATCAATAGCTTTTGTCCCGGTTGAATTTTCCCTTGATCAATAAGGCCCTGTACAGCGAGCATAGCGGCCTGCGGGATTGCAGCCGCTTCAATGAAACTCATACCGGCCGGCTTCAGTGCCAATGATTTTTCTGTAGCACAGGAATACTCAGCGAAGCCTCCCCAGCGTCCACTCAAATCACCATACACATCATCACCGGTTTTAAACCGGGTTACATTTTTACCAACTGCTTCAATTCGTCCTGCAATATCGGAGCCGAGTATTTTTTTCTTGGGTTTCAGAAGACCGTTTAGCATGCGATTTACAAAGTCACCTTCCAGGAGGCCAAAGTCCCAATCATTTATTGATACCGCATAAATTTTTATCAAGACTTCGTTGTCCTTCGGAAAAGGTTTTTCTATTTCGTTGATTTGCAGAACTTCAGGACCTCCGTATTTGGCGTAAACAATTGCTTTCAACTTATTGAGATTTAATTATTAAATGACGCTCAACCTTCCGAAACTGCACGCAGGGCGGGAGATTCCCGATAATCTTCCTGCGAATAGTTGCTTGACACTCCGATTACTTGGGTTAATTTTTTGTAAACGAAACACCGAAACCCGGCTTGCGGGTAGTTGGCTAATGATATATGCAACAGTATCCCAAATTTAAGAACATTATTCCATGAATATATTATGGATAATAATAAATTTAAGTTATTGAAAATTAACTTTGCTTATAAGCGTCGTTAAGTGGGGAAAGGTAAATACAAATTCGGATATCAATTTTGAAAATGGTATATATTTATATACCTTTACTCCATTAAACACAAAAGACGGCGTTCTTTCAGAGCCTGTACCTTATCATGGTAGCAAAGAATTTTATGAACCACCAAGGAAGAAAATTGCAAAGAGAATGGGGCTTAAATAACCTTATTAAAAAATACGACGATGGAAAAATTAATTATTCAAATCGGAGCAAGTTCCGATCATTTTGGCGGTTTTGCTGTAAATGTTGACGGAATTAATGGAGCTGGAAACACTGTTGAAGAATGCAAAACCAACATATTAGAGGGCTTAAAACGAATGATTAGTTATAGCAGCGAAAGTTATTGCAAAGCTCCTCAATGGCTGGTTGACGGTGACTACGAAATTGAATATCAGTACGACATTCAAAGTATCCTAAGTTACTATGCCAATGTATTTACCAAACCTGCCCTTGAAAGGCTAACAGGTATCAATCAAAAACAACTTCACCACTACGCCACCGGCCTTAAAAAGCCGCGCGAACCCCAACGAAAGAAAATTGAACAGGCGTTGCACCGTCTGGGTAGTGAGTTAATGTCCGTTCGTTTCGTTTGATCTGGTTTTGCATTTTTATCAATGACCACTGCTATAACGAATTAAGCCGGGAAATATGCCCGGTTTTTTTTATTTAATTCATCAAAATTGACAAAAACGGGGATTGAGTGTTTCAAACCGAGTATCAAAGAAAAAAGCGCTTACAATTTTTACCTTGTAAGCGCCTGATTGGTTGGTCGGTCTGCTGGGATTCGAACCCAGGGCCCGCTGATTAAGAGTCAGCTGCTCTACCAACTGAGCTACAGACCGAATCGGCGACAAAAGTAACAGATTGTTTGTCATTTTCAAAAATTACAGAACATTTCGCCTGAACCCAATGGGCTTAGTTTCCCGGAGAAGATTATTTCCTATAAATATGTTGAAATAAATTTATCTTCGTGCTTCATTTTACAAAAAAATTATGGATCCATATATGGGTGAAATTGCCGCTTTGCTGACTGCCGTTTTCTGGACAGTTACAAGTCTTTCATTCGAATCGGCAGGTAAAAAAATTGGTTCACTTCAGGTCAATCTTATTCGTTTGGTAGTTGCATTTTTCATTTACGGAGTAGTAAATTATTTCAGGAGAGGACTGATACTACCTATTGATGCTAGCGCCGAGAGTTGGTTATGGCTGGCTGCATCAGGAGTGGTTGGCTTTGTGATCGGCGATTTGCTTCTTTTTCAGTCGTTTGTTGTCATAGGTGCACGAATTGCCATGTTGATCATGGCACTGACTCCTCCTATTACAGCCTTTATGGGCTGGATGATTTTAGGGGAGGTTCTGAGTCCTATGAATTGGGTGGGGATGATTGTCACCCTGACCGGCATTTCAATCGTCATCCTGAAACGCGAAAAACTGGAAAACAGCCTATCGAAAAAGCATAAGATAACTACCAGTTATAGTATCAAAGGAATTTTACTTGCATTTGGCGGAGCCATTGGTCAGGGCGTTGGCCTGGTTCTCAGCAAAAAGGGCATGGGCGAATATGATGCCTTTGCAGCCTCGCACATCCGGGTAATAACAGGCATGATTGGATTTGCCATTATTATCCTGTTTACCAAACGATTTGGAAAAGTCTGGAAAGCCATGCACCATAAATCTGCCATGAAAAGGGTAGCGCTTGGCTCTGTTTTCGGTCCCTTTCTTGGCGTTTCATTTTCGCTGCTTGCCATCCAACACACCCAGGCCGGCATTGCAGCCACCATCATGTCCATTGTTCCGGTGCTCATTATTCCACCGGCAATTTTCCTATTTCATGAAAAGGTAAACTGGAAAGAAATAATTGGGGCTGTGATAACTGTTGGGGGCGTGGCCATTTTCTTTTTGTAAGAGAATCTATTGCTTCGTCTTCAGTGGATTTTCTGATTCATCAAAAAAATGTTTTTGAAGAGCAGGAACTACTTCATCCTTTTTTACAGCCAGTATCATTTTTGCCAGCTGATCTACTGTTGAATTGATCAGCAATTCACCGGCTTTAGCATTTGCCTTTGTACCATAGCCACCGTAATGGTTCGGAAATTTGGCATACCACCAGATTCCGGTATAAACATTTTCGAGGTTTTTCAACCGTTCCTGATCAACTCCCGATTGCTGGCCTGCCCTTTCGAGATGGGTGAGTTCAGGCACAATTGATTTCAGAACAGAAGATTCCTCATTTCCGGCGTGGGCGTTAAACGGATCATGCATGGTAAGTTCTTCGGCTTTTTTTGCCACTTCAGGATCATCGGTTGGTTGAAACCAGTACAAACTGTATGAACGCCGTTCAGACAATTGAGCCATTCCGAAAAAATTCAGAAAAGCATTGTTCCCGCCATGACCATTTACAATAATGATTTTGTCGAATCCGTTGCGGGCAAGTTCGTTCAGTGTTTCCTGAAGGGCCTTCCAGATTAGTTCCGGACTGTAAGCAATTGTTCCTGGCTGATGTTTGGCTTCGTTAATCTGGCTGAAATAGTACCAGGGATATACAACCGTATATTCTTTTTCGGCTGCACGCAATGCAAATTCACGGGCAATATAAAGATCGGTTCCCAAGGGAAGATGAGGCCCGTGTTTTTCAAAAACCCCGATAGGCAGAATACAGGTTTTCGATGATTTTTCGACAGCCTTGATAAAATCAGGGGCTGTTAATTCTTCGAGCCGGAATGGAAGCTGTTGAGAATGTGCAGAAAACGCAAATAAAATTAAAAGTACAACAGGAAACAGATTTTTCATGATCGTTGGATTTGTGGTTGAGTAATATATTCTATTCTGATTTTACTTTACGTTTCGGATTCATGTACATTTCGTTGGCAAATGGTTTGAAGTCATGACTGCCGGCTACTTTTATCAATCCAATCTGTGCCGATTTTAAGGTCTTTCCGGTTATGGCATTTCCTTTCATATCAGCCAAAACCACACTGAGCAAAGTTTCATTCGGATCGCCGAAAGGCAACAGGTTGGCAATATCTTCATCTGCCTCAATGTCAGGTTTCAATCCGTTAACATAGTCAGAATCACCCACCGAATTTGCATATTTGACCACAATGGGCTGCATGGCATATTTGTGGTTTGGATTGACATTTCCCTTTTCGTCCCAGTCTTTAATGGTCATTGAGCCTGTATATTTTCCTACCGTATTGATTCCTACAACGGTCACTTTCATATATGGTTTCAACCCGTTGATTAACAGTTCGCTGGCCGATGCTGTGTTGTCTGATACGATGATATAGATTTTCGGAAGATTGAGTGTCTGAATTGGAGTAGCCGGGTTCTTATCGGTTTTTGCAATGGTGGTAACAAAATAATCTTTGAGGGAATTGGCCCCGTATTGTTCCACGAAATAGGCTTCCAAGCCGGCATTGTACTGGCTTTGGGAAAATACTTTTGAATCATCGGTTCCGTAAAGCATACTGGCCAGATAAACGCTGCTTTGCACCGAACCACCCCCGTTGTATCGCAAATCGAGCACCATCTGGTTTATCGCGGCATCTTTGAATTTCTTAAAAACATTGTTTAACTGAATATCAAAGTCGGCAGTAAAAGCATTATAAACCAGATACCCGATTTTCTGATTATTAAATTGGAATACTGTATCTTTTTGAATGGGGTTTTCCTGCATTTCGATGGCTGTCATCGTAATTGTTTTACTGCTTGGCGAAATGGTATTGTTTACGATGGTAGCAAAACCCATGGTGTAGGTTTTGTTGGTAAAAAGCAAAGTCCGGTAGTTTGAAACGGTCAATTGCTGATCGTTGATTTTAAGAAAAATATCGCCCCGTTTCACTCCGGCTTTTTCTGCCGGTGAACCTTTAAATACATACCTGACAAAACCAAACACGTTATCAGAAGTTCCTATTCTTCCAAGCATAAAGTCGTAACCCATTGTTTCCGAGATACCGGCAATCCAATCATCGATGGTTTTGGAGTTGTCAACTAAAAATGACCATTTGTCAATTTCCTTGTATTTATACAGCAAACTGGTGAATAGTTTTTGAGGATCGGAATACCTGTTCAGGAATACGTTTAAAGTATCCGTATTATTATATTTTGCCTCTGTCAGTGCAGGAACCTGTTGATTCCATAGGTAGTAATCGCGCAGGCCTTTAAAAATAAAAGTATTAACCTCGGAGGCTTTAGGAATAATAACAGGCACTTCCTCTTTACGACAGCCCGAAATCCATATTCCGGTAATCAGAACAAGTGGAATGAAGTATTTAAGTGCTAAATTTTTCATATTATCCGATAATAAATTGTACAATTATTCACAAAATTAAAAGGTCAAAGTAAATAAAAGATTAGAGACATAAACAATCCTGCAGCAATAAGGATAGAGAAATTCAGAATTAAATTTCTTCGGATATTTTTACTGCCCAGCGAAATGGCATAAATCATTTTTAACAGGTTGTTACTGTTGGTGGCATTCAAGATAGCGATTGCAATAGTTGTTTGTCCGATTCCTGCTTTCTGCTGCAGAAGGTTGAGTAAAAACGGGTCAATATCTGTAACTCCAACCACAAAGGCTAATTGTGTAACACCGGCACTTCCGTATTTTTTCAGTACAAAATCGGTAACCACAGCGAAAACAACAAATAATATCCCAAAAATAGCTGCAGTCCTGAATTCCAATGGATTTTTGCCTGAAGCCTGATCGGCTTCCGGAGTAGTTTCTGATAGATTTACGGCATTTCTCCCTGAAAAAAAGCGTGAAAGCAAATAAGAAACCACGAACATGGCAATAAATGGAATGGATAGTTGTACTGCTATCGGTGTGTTAAAAATGAAAGCCAGGATCAAAATCCGTAAATACATCATTCCGTTGGCAATCATGATAGCCGAAACTGTTGCCGAACCTGCCAATCCTTTTTTTTCCTGCCGGGCTAAAATTACCGTGGTGGCCGTACTGCTGTAAATACCTCCTAAAACTCCGGTAAGGAAAATTCCTGAATCGGGAAAAACGAATTTCTTCAGCAGATAGCTTGCATAAGAAATTCCTGAAACAACCACAATGGCAAGCCACAAATGATAGGGCGAAATCGGGACCTGGGAAGAAATATTTTCTTCAGGAAGTAAGGGCAAAATTATACCGGCAAAGGCGATGAATTTGGCCAGTGTGATAAATTCTTCTTCAGAGGCCTTTTTTGACAGGCTTATGAAATCGCTTTTCAGTTCGGTAATAGTAAGCAAAGCCACAATAAACGAAAGCATAAGCCAAACCGGTTGTGTAAAAACCATAATGGGAATGCAATAGGTGAGAAGCGCCAGTATCGTGCTGGTTAACCCATATTTGCCATTTTGCCCGATCTTATGAAAATACTGTATCCCCAGTAAAACTCCGATCAGGACAAACCCGATAAGGAAAGGGATATAGTTTACCGGGTCGGCAATAAAAAGCACATAGGCAAGCAACCCAATGAAAGTAAATGTACGGTCGGTGCCAAATAAAAGGTCGTCCTTCTCGTTGATGTGGTGCCGGCGCTGTTCAAGTCCGATGAGCAACGAAAAAATAAGCACCAAAAAAAATTTCACAAATTCATCCGGTATGTAATTCAGGATTTCCATGTGATGCAGATGATTGAGAACAAAGATAATCTTTCAAAATAGCTAAAACAAAACACTTGCCCTTCATTTCTATATGGTGAAATGTGTTTCTATTCCATATCGCTGAGGTGCAAATCGAGCGCTTTTACCGAAATTTGAATTTCGCGGATGGATATGGCCAGAGATAGAATCAGTAAAACAAGCGCTATTCCAAAAAGAATTTCGGCCCAAACATGAAAGTGTACATAAATCAGAAACATACAAATTACACAAAGGAGCAGGCTCGATATTCCCAAAACCTGCATGGTCTGCGTCAGACGAAGCCGTTTTCTTAAATTCTGAATTTGCCCAAACAAAACAGAATTCGGATTCTCTTTAAAAGTGGTGTGCAAAGTTCTGACTACCTGTGCATAAGCCAGGAACCGGTTCGTATAGGCCAAAGTAATAAGCGATACTGCTGAAAACAACAAGGCGGGCGTGGTGAGTGTCAATTGTTCCATGATATGAAAATTAGCGCCTAAAGTGAAAACTATTTACTATTTAATCATTTACAATTTACTATTAAGGGTTGCCGTCGTTTTGCCCAAAAATAGTAAATAGTAAATAGTCCAATTGTAAATCAATTCTATTATTTCAATAATCCAGATATCGTCTCGCCAAGTTTTTCCTCGCGTAAATTGCGACCAATAATTTTACCGGTTTTATCGAGCAGTAAATTGGCTGGTATTGAATTCACCGCATATAAGGCAGCCGCTTCGTTTTTCCAACCTTTCAGATCTGAAACATGGGACCAGGTAAGCTGATCGTCGGCAATGGCTTTCAACCATTTATCCTTACTGGTATCGAGCGATACGCCAAATACGCCAAATCCTTTAGTTTTGTTACTGTTATAAACTGCTACCACGTTCGGGTTTTCGCGGCGACAAGGACCACACCACGATGCCCAGAAATCAATCAATGTATATTCATTCTTCGAATAGATATCACTCAGTTTAACCGGATTTCCTTCAGCATCGTTCATGGTGAAATCGGGAGCAGTTTGTCCGATGGCTACAATCTTAAGCTTCTCAACCCGTTCTTTCAGCATAACAACGGTAGGAAACGAATCAAGTTTTGCATCAAATCCTGCCAGATAACCTGCCAGAACATCGGCTTCCATATCGTAATATACGCGTCCTAAAAGATATGGCGAAACAAACGAAGCCGGATTTGCTTTGATATATTCTTTTTGCTGAGTGTCTATATCGTTGAAGATATTTTCGGCCAGAACCATCAAACTGTCTGACTGGTTATTCGCACCGCTTTTCCCTGCTTCTTTTGATTGTTTGAGAAGTGCCATGCCTTGTTTGTCCATTTCGTCAAGTTTATCCTGAATGGTCTGGAATTCATTATGAACGATTGAACCTGAAACTTTTGCTGCATGCACGGAATCAATTGAACCTGTAATCGAAATGATTGAATTTTCAACAAAAAACATCAACTTGTCTTTATTGGAGCTAACACCGAGATAATATACTTCAGGATTATGAACTGCTCCTTTGAATTCGCATTCACCATTTTTAAATTCTGCTGAATCGAGCTTCACCCATTCGCCTTTTATCCGTTGGTTAAGAAATGCTTTTCCTTCAGCTTTATTCAGTTTTACTTTTACCTGATAAGAAGGAGTTTGGGTACAGGCAAAAAAACCAAATAACGATGCAAGCAGTAAATAATTTTTCATGGTTATGGTATTAATAGTTGTATGTTTTTCAAGTCATTGCAAAATAAAAGAAATAATTGGATGTTTAGTTGTTTTTATGCAACAAAAAAACCGGGACAAAGATCCCGGTTTTCCTTCTATATTTCCTAATAATGAAAGTTTGTTTTTGATTATTTCTTCTCCTCATATCCTTCGAGATGGACGCTTCCTACCGAACGGCCCGATGGATCGGCGTTGTTCCTGAAACTGGCGTCCCATTCGAGTGCGATTGGTGTGCTGCACGCTATTGAAGGTACTGACGGAACACAACTTGCAGCCGAATCGGACGGAAAGTGCTCGGTAAAAATGGAACGATAGAAATATTCTTCTTTCGACATGGGAGTATTGATAGGGAAACGGTATTTCGAGGTATTCATCATTTCGTCGGTCACTTTTTCGGCAACCATCGCTTTCAGCGAATCAATCCAGTTGTAGCCAACACCATCCGAGAATTGTTCTTTCTGCCGCCAAACCACACTTTTAGGCAGATAATCTTCGAATGCCTTACGGACCACCCATTTTTCCATGCGCCCGTTTTTGGCCATTTTTTCTTCCGGATTAATGCGCATGGCCACATCCAGAAATTCTTTATCGAGGAATGGAACGCGACCTTCAACACCCCATGCTGCCAGCGATTTGTTGGCGCGCAGGCAATCATACAAATGCAATTTTCCCAGTTTGCGGACAGTTTCTTCGTGAAATGCCCGTGCATTGGGGGCTTTATGAAAATAAAGATAACCTCCAAAAATCTCATCGGCGCCTTCGCCTGAAAGTACCATTTTCACGCCCATTGATTTAATAACCCGTGATAAAAGGTACATGGGTGTTGATGCACGGACAGTGGTCACATCGTAAGTTTCGAGGTGATAGATCACATCGCGGATGGCGTCTAAACCTTCCTGAACAGTGAAATGGATTTGATGATGGACAGTTCCGATATGATCAGCTACTTTCCGGGCTGCTGCCAAATCGGGCGAACCAATTAATCCAACGGCAAAAGAGTGCAATTGCGGCCAGTAGGCAGTTTCCGAATCCTGTGATTCGATGCGGAAAGCCGCGTATTTTTTTGCAATAGCAGAGATAACCGACGAGTCGAGGCCGCCGGAAAGCAACACCCCATAAGGAACATCCGACATTAACTGACGGTGAACGGCAGCTTCGAGCGCTGTTCGCAACTCATCCATATCAAAGCCGTTGTCCTTTACAGCGTCAAACGATTTCCATTCGCGGTCGTACCAGGTTTTCACCTCGCCATCGGCGCTATACAGATATTTTCCGGGCAAAAATTCTTCAATTTTACTGCAATGGCCTTCCAGAGCTTTCAACTCGGAAGCCACGTAATAGTTGCCATGCTTGTCCCATCCCTGATAGAGCGGAATGATTCCGATATGGTCGCGGGCTACCAGGTAAACATCCTTTTCCTGATCGTATAGTGCAAAAGCAAAAATTCCATTCAGGTCTTCCAGAAAATTGATGCCTTTTTCGCGGTATAATGCCAGAATAACTTCGCAGTCGGAATGCGTCAGGAACTCATACGAATCGCCAATCCGTTCGCGGATTTCAAGGTGGTTATATATTTCGCCGTTAACAGCCAAAACCAGTTTTCGGTCTTTACTGTACAAAGGCTGACCACCCGATTCAGGATCAACAATTGATAAACGCTCGTGAGAAAGTATAGCCTTTTCACACGAAAAAATGCCCGACCAATCGGGACCACGGTGACGAATTTTCTTCGACATCTTCAAAACCTGGGGGCGCAATTCCTGCGCCGGAACTTTTAAATCAAATACACCTACAAATCCACACATCGTATTTTGGGTTTAAACATTAACTTAATTGAAATATAATTTGCGTTCAAAAATAGTCATTTTGATTTATTTCAGAAAGAATAACTGACATATTTCTTATATATATGCAATTTGCTGTCAAATATTTCAATTCTGGTTTATTTTTGTAGAATTTATGAATTTTGATTTTTTGATTGAACTCTCTTTTTTCATATCATAAGACCGAAAAAATCTTCCTTTTATTTCCTGACCCCCCGATACCAATACAACACCAACTAAAATTAAGGTCTGTTTTCAGGAAATACCCATTTCGGAGTATTTTGTTGCACGATTGTTACGAAAATGTAAAAAGGCTGCCAAAACTGACTGCCTTTCCCCATATTTTATCTTTCCCCATACGAATCGTTATAGAACCATATTTTTTCAATCAAGGCTAAACGTTAAATCTGAAGTGCATGATATCGCCATCCTGGACCACGTATTCTTTGCCTTCGATACCAATTTTACCAGCCTCGCGACAGGCAGCTTCTGAGCCTAAACGGATATAGTCGTTGTATTTGATTACCTCAGCACGGATAAAACCCCTTTCAAAATCGGTATGAATAATACCTGCTGCCTGGGGAGCTTTTGTTCCATGAACATAAGTCCAGGCGCGACTTTCGTCGGGGCCGGTTGTAAAATAAGTTTCGAGGTTCAGTAATTTATATGCCGCGTGAATCAGCATATTGACTCCGGGCTCGGCTAATCCAAGTTCTTCCAGAAACATTTGTTTTTCTTCGTAGGTCTCCAGTTCAGCAATATCCGATTCAGTAGCAGCTGCAATCACCAAAATTCCGGTATTCTCGTCTTTCACGGCTTCCCTAACCATCTCAACATACCGGTTGCCATTCTTTGCAGAACCTTCGTCAACATTGCAGGCATATAAAACTGGTTTGTTGGTCAGTAAAAAGAAATCATGTGTTAGCTTTTTCTCTTCCGGATGAAGTTCCACGGTGCGGGCCGATTTGCCCTGAATAAGCGCATCGCGGTAACGATGACTGATTTCGACTATCTTTTTGGCCGAACTATCTGCTCCATGTTTTGCTACCTTTTCCCACTTTGAAATACGGGCTTCGACGGTTTCGAGGTCTTTCAACTGCAATTCGAAATCAACAATTTCTTTATCTCTGATCGGATCAATTGATCCGTCAACATGCGCGATGTTGTCGTTATCAAAACACCTTAAAACATGGATGATGGCATCAGTTTCCCTGATAGTTGCAAGAAACTGGTTCCCCAGGCCTTCGCCTTTACTTGCTCCTTTGACCAAACCGGCAATATCAACAATTTCAATCGTAGTTGGCACGACTTTTTTCGGCTTATCAATCCGTTGAAGTTCAATTAACCTGTCGTCGGGAACAGTAATTACTCCAATATTGGGTTCGATCGTACAAAACGGATAATTTGCCGACTGTGCTTTTGCGCTCGACAAACAATTAAACAAGGTTGACTTTCCCACATTCGGAAGCCCGACAATTCCACATTTTAAAGCCATTCTACTATAGAATTTGATATTTGATGCAAAGATAAGCGATTCAACCAACTATGATGCAATTATTATCAACACAATGAGAGATAATAAATTCCGGAATATTACTTTTGCGATCAAAGCTTGTCAATATGATTTTAGATTCAGTTTCTGTTGATTGTGTTATTTTCGGGTTCGACAAATCCGGATTGCAGGTATTACTGGTTCAAATTGACAAAGAAATCCTTAAACAGGTGCTTCCTGAGCAGGCAAGCTCTGATCAGATCATTCAGATCTACGAAAAACATCCGGTATTTACGGGTGATGGTGATTGGAGTCTTTTTGGCGGACATGTCCCCGAACAACAGGATTTGGATGAATTTGCCAAAGACCTGCTTTTTCAGGCAACCGGACTGAATGATGTTTTTCTTCAGCAAATTCACGCTTTTGGTTCGCTTGAACGAGTTCCATACACACGTGTCATCACTATCGGATATTATGCGCTGATTAATCCGGCGTATTACGATCTGAAACAATCGAAACTGGCCAAATCGCTGCAATGGTTTAACCTGAATGAAATACCAGCTCTCTGCTTCGATCACGATAAAATCATCGAACAGGCGCTCCTGAAACTGAGGCAGGAAGTGATGTATCATCCGGTTGGATTTCACCTTTTACCCGAAAAATTTACTTTGACCGAAATTCAGTCGCTTTATGAAGTCATCCTGAATAAAAAAATGGACACGCGTAACTTCCGGAAGAAACTGGCCAAAATGGGATTATTAATCAGCTATGGAGAAAAGCAACAGCATGTTGCCCACCGCGCAGCCAAATTATATCAGTTCGATATCCAGGTTTACGAAAAGCTGAAGGATGAGGGATTGAATTTCAGGATTGAATAGGAAAAGACGGAAGACGGAAGACGGAAGTCAGAAGACGGAAGACAGAAGTTAGAAGACGGAAGACAGAAGTTAGAAGACGGAAGACAGAAGTTAGAAGACGGAAGACAGAAGTTAGAAGACGGAAGACAGAAGTTAGAAGACGGAAATTTGAAAACTATTTAATTGTCAAATTGTCAAATTGTTTCAATGTCAAATTGTTTCATTATCGAATTGTCGGATCGTAGAATTGCCTAATTAAACCATTTCTTACTAATCCTGTCTGATTACCAACGATTGATTTCCGTATGACCAACGACCAGCAAATATTGGATAGTCTGAAAGATCCTTCAACCAAGGAGTTGGCTTTCAGGCATCTGGTTTCCAAATACAAGGAAAGGCTTTACTGGCACATCCGGAAAATCGTGTTGAACCATGATGATACCGACGATGTCCTTCAAAATACTTTTATCAAGATATGGAACGGGATTGACTCTTTCAGGGCAGAATCGAGCCTGTTTACGTGGCTGTACCGCATTGCGACCAACGAATCAATCACTTTTCTGAATCAGCGAAAGCGCAGGACAATGACAAGTTTGAATGACGAAAACCAATACTTGATTGACAATTTGGAAAGTGACCCTTATTTTGATGGCGACAAATGGCAAATGATTTTACAAAAGGCTATTGCAACCTTACCTGAAAAACAAAGGCTGGTATTCAACCTGAAGTACTTCGAGGAAATCAAATACGAGGAAATGTCGAAAATTCTGGAGACTTCAGTTGGCGCCCTGAAAGCATCATACCACCACGCGGTGAAAAAGGTGGAAGAATACGTTAAATCGCACGAAACCAGAATTGAACCCTAACAAAGGAAAATTAAACATTCGGAAAATTAAACTATTTGAATTTAATGATGTCAAAGCTATATAATTAGAATGTCATGTACGAAAAAGATCATAAAGAACCCGATTTTATGAAACGGCCCCCAAAAAATCCGTTTCGAACTCCTGATTCCTACTTTGAGTCACTCGAAGACCGGATCATGGTGAATATTAAAAACACGACGAAGAAAAAAAGTTCTTCATCAGCAATAATACGGTTCCTGAAACCTGCACTGGGTATAGCAGCCAGCATTACCCTTGTTTATATGCTGGCTTATAATCCAATTAATAAGTTCCTGCAGAAAGGCACTGCAAAAACTGAACTGACCGATACTGCCGGCACTGACTTGCTAAATAATTATTCCATCAATTTAGCTTCAATCGATGATAATTCATTGATAAATGCCATTTTTACTGATGAGACCAACATTTTCGCTGAAACTAATCCGGATGAATTTCTGGCTTATCTTTCTACCGACATGAATGATGTTGAAATTTATTCTGAAATACAAAATTAACGAATCATGAAGAAGTTAATCCTGATAAGTATGCTGTCAATCTTTTCTTTTACGGTAATGGTTGCCCAGGAAAGAAGAGGCCCAAGTCCTGAAATGTTTGAAAAGATAAAGGCTGAAAAAGTATCTTTTTTTACCAGTAAGCTCGACCTGACTCCTATTGAAGCACAAGCTTTCTGGCCGGTTTACAATGAATTTGAAAAGAAAAGGTTTGATATACAGCGGCAGATTCATGAATTTGAACGTATGCCTGATGAAAAATTCACTAACCTTTCAGAATCTGAAATTGAAAAAATGACCAGTAATTATATTGGTTCTTTCGAAAAAGAAGCGCTGCTTTTGAAAGAATACAATAAGCAATTTTTGAAAGTACTACCTAAAAAGAAAGTTCTCATGATGTACCGGACCGAAAATGAATTCAGGTCGCATTTGATAAGGGAATACAGGAAGAATCAAAAGAAAGAATAGAAAAAGCCGGATTTTCCGGCTTTTTCTGTTTTAAGGAAATACCCGATAAATATCCTTACGGTGTACAACGCGAGCAAATTCAACAGTCCGATCTTTTCCATTATCATATCTCTTGAAACTTTATCAGAGCGATCAACTTTTAACATCATCTCGCCCAGACCAATATCTTCTAAATCTTCTGTTGCAAGTACCTTTGACTGGATTTTCATTTTATCTAATAATCCTGAAATTAATCGCATTTCAGAATCATCTTTAAATTTAATAACCATTGCTTTCATACTTCGACTGCTTTAATTCACACAAAGATATGTATTTCAATAAACTTGAACTAATCAGAAAAGTAATTTAGATGAGGCGCAGTAATATTTATTATTCCTTGAGTTACCGTGAAAGTATTTTTATCAGTTCCTGTGGATCAACCAACTGTTGTTCGCCGGAAAGCATGTTTTTTAAATTGATTTTGCCCTGTGCCAGTTCATTTTCACCTACAATAGCTACAAACGGTATTTTCTTGTTATTGGCCCAGGTCATTTGTTTGGCCATTTTGCTTTTATCGGGGAAGATTTCGGCATTGATTCCGGCCTTGCGCACTGCCGCAAGTACAGGTAAACAAAAAGCCTCTTCATCAGGACCAAAATTCACAAACATCAGTTTGGTCGAATCAACTGTTTCTGAAGGGAACAATTGCAATTGGGTCAGTACATCGTAAATACGGTCGGCGCCAAAAGAAATACCGACGCCTGAAACACCCGGCATTCCAAAGTTTCCGGTCAGGTCGTCGTAGCGGCCGCCGCCGGCGATGCTGCCCATTTCTATATCTTTGGCTTTTACCTCGAAAATAGCCCCGGTATAATAATTTAAACCGCGCGCCAATGTCAGATCCAGTTCAACTTCGGTGGTCAAGTCCAACGAATCCAAATAGGCAAATAAAGTTCGTACTTCAGCAATTCCATTTACACCAATGTCCGACTGACCAATCGCCGATTCCAACTGAGCCAATTTTTCGGAAACCGAACCCGACAAATGCAAAATCGGCTGCAACTTATCAACAGCATTTTGCGGAATGCCTTTTTCGGACAATTCTTCGTTCACCTTTTCCAATCCGATTTTGTCCAGCTTATCTATGGCAATAGTAATATCCACAATCCGGTCTTTTTCGCCAATTACTTCGGCAATTCCAGCCAGTATCTTACGGTTATTTATTTTAACTATGGTATTGATTTTCAGTTTGGCAAAAATCTGGTCAACAATCTGCAGCAGTTCCATTTCGTTGAGCAATGAGTCGCTGCCAACGATATCCACATCGCACTGGTAAAACTCGCGGTAGCGGCCCTTCTGCGGACGGTCTGCACGCCAAACCGGCTGAATCTGGTAACGTTTAAATGGAAATGAAATATCGTTGCGATACTGCACCACGAAACGTGCAAAAGGCACAGTCAAGTCGTAGCGCAACCCTTTTTCCGAGATTTTGTTGGTCAGCCGGATACTGTTTCGTTCCAGCAATTCCTGATCTGAAAGACTGCCGGCAAAGTCTCCGGAATTTAAGATTTTAAACAGCAGTTTATCACCTTCTTCACCGTATTTTCCCATTAGTGTTGACAGGTTTTCCATGGCAGGAGTTTCAATCGGTTGAAATCCGTACAAACGAAAAACACTTTTGATGGTATCGAAAATATAGTTCCGGTTGGTCATTTCAGCCGGAGAAAAATCGCGGGTTCCTTTTGGAATTGAAGGTTTCTGTGCCATGTTAATTTATTTCTGAAGGCGCAAAATTAAGGAAATTCAGGAAAAACCGGCCATATTTATTGGTTATCAATCTCTTTATTCTTTATAGGAGCCAGTTGCCTTGCATTTTGTTTGGTTACCACTTTCTTTCCTGTTGTTTTCTCCAATTGCAATCGGGCAGCCCTGGCAACATTACCGCCCTTTCTGGCCACAGTTTTGTTTTCTCCGAATGTCTTTGGCTTCTTATCTTTGGATTTCCATCAACCTGTCGAGGCCAATTTCCGGATCCTCAATTTCGTCAATCCGCTCACGCCCCACCTGTGCCAGCCACATTTTGAATGGCTCTGCTTTTGGAGATGGAATGCTTTGAATCAGCCGGAACAACTGCTCGGTATCGGCAACATCGGTTAAGCGCATTTTGCCATCAGCGGCAAGCATTTTCAAAGCGTGACAATTCGTCACGGTTTCATTTCCTTCTTCTTTAAGCCGTTGTTTAAGTTTTCGCCAATAAGCTTGCTGATCAACACTATCCGAAAGGATTCCTACAACATCAACAATCGAGAAATACCATTTCTCCTGTTCGCTGTCCCACAACGAGCGAACCTGTTTTTGTTCAAATAACTGAATGGCTGATTCTTTGGTCATATTTTGGGAAGTTAATTTTTGTTTGAATAATTTATTCCATTCGTTGTTTACCTCAGGAAGTCTCTCAAAGGGTGGGTACAAATTGTACCCATCCTTTGGCAAGTTCTTTATCACGTTGTCGCATCCGTTTAACGTATTGCTTTGGATCGTTGCTATCGGTTAGAACCAAAACAACATCTTCTATAACGAAATACCATTTTTGGTCAGCTTGATTCCAAACCGACCGTATTTGCTTGCTTTCGAAAAGTTTAATATTGCTCATGATTCGATTATTAATTGCCAGTTTAAAGGTTTTACAACCGAAGCGTGGCTTGTTTAGAATTTTGGGCATATGAGTAGTGGCAGTTTCCTAAGCGAGTCATTATCAACCAAGGCAAAAACTTCAATATAAGTACTACCCTAGGCAACCCACAAACCCCGCTATTACTTATATGTCGTGTCGTGTACTGGCTTTTATTTAATTCTTATAATATCATCATCAAAATCAGTCTTTAAATAAACTCTATCAAATTCTGAGCATGTCTCATATTTCTCTTTATCATTTAAACGAAAGGACACAGAATTAAGTGAACCAATTAAAAGTACTAGCCATATTTCCGACAATTCCAATTTGCTTTTTTTATATTCTTTAATTTTCTGTTCTTTTTTTTGTATCTCCTCTTTTAACCTTTCCCGAGTCAAATATTTTGATTCCCAATTTTTTTCTGAATAATTAAAAGTAATTTGAGAATGTCTTGTTGTCCTTATCTTGGTTATAAAATCGGGTAAAACAATACTTCCATTTGATTGATGAGCATAAACCAAGTCCGCAATTTCTTTGGCTAAATCCGCTTTTTCATTTTTTCTGTAATCTAATTTGTCATTCTTAATGGAAATTGTGGCAAGTACATTAGCATTTGGGTATTTTATGCTATAAATTTTTTTAGCAAAATCTAATAGAGAAACTATTTTTAGATATTTAGAAGCATCTTTAGTCAATATGCGAGTGTGTTCAAGTCCGATTAATGTAGCATTATATTTAATTATAAAATCGGGGGCAGGGGGCTTTGGTTTATCAATAATCTGAATGCCGGAATCAATTCTATATACAAATTTTCCAATTTGACATACTTCTAATATCTCCTTTTTTTCAAGGTCATATTTTTCTAAAATTGGATTTATAATTTTCCCTAACTCGATCTTCTCAATTTTTGATTCAGAGATGAGCTTTTTTAAATCCTCTATGTTAATCCCGAACTTCATTTTTTAAGCTTCTGCATAACATCTGTTTCCCGCCATTTGGCAGATATTTCTGATTCTTCAGACTTATTAAAAATTTATAATCCTGGCAAAACTGATTACCAAATTTAACCTATTCACCTCAGGAATCAAAGCCGCTTTACAAGAAGTTACAAACATTAATTGCAACCCAAAACCCTGAAAATGAAAAAGTCCGAAGCGATTACCCACCCCGGACTTTGTGTTTTATTTTATCAACTGACGGGGTGACTTCGAGTCACCCCGTCAGTAAAAACTATACCAGCTTTTTGTATTTCACACGCTGTGGGCCAACATCGCCCATATGCATTTATTTTATTTCAATACCCGTAGTCTGGATTTCGTAGGCAAAAGGATTCTGTATATTAAAATCGCCCTCCCAAATCGGATGTGGTTCTATTCTTAAATCAATGGTTCTTCTCAGCCGCATCAATTGCATCTGAACGGAAAAGAAGTCGTCCATCTTACCAATCACAATAGCAATATCAATATCAATATCACTGTCTTTATGCTCATTCCCTTTGGCATAAGAACCAAACAAAAAAGCTTTCTTTAACTCCATATTCTCGGGAATCCTCTGAATATATAGCTTTACTGTATCTATAATTGATTGATCAACCATTGTCTTAGCGTTTCAATTTTAGAAATCCATTCGTTAGAAAAGTCAACTGTGCAAAGTTTCTTCTATTCTTTCACCAATTTTTTATATTTCACTCGTTGTGGACCGACATCGCCCATTCGTTTTTTGCGGTTTTCTTCATAATCGGTGAATCCGCCTTCGAAGAACACCACTTTCGAATCGCCTTCGAAGGCCAGAATATGCGTGGCAATGCGGTCGAGGAACCAGCGGTCGTGCGAAATAACCACAGCACAACCGGCAAAGTTGTCCAAACCTTCTTCCAGTGCACGTAGGGTATTGATGTCAATGTCGTTGGTAGGCTCATCAAGTAACAATACGTTTCCTTCTTCTTTCAAGGCCAAGGCCAAATGAAGGCGGTTCTTTTCCCCACCCGAAAGGTATCCGCATTTCTTTTCCTGATCGGCGCCTCCAAAGTTAAACCGGGAAACATAGGCACGGGCATTCAACTGTTTACCACCCACTGAAATCAGGTCGCTTCCACCGGTAATTACCTGAAATACCGTTTTCTCAGGGTCAATAGTCTTGTGAGTTTGGTCAACGTAGGCAATTTTTACGGTTTCGCCCACTTCGAAAGTCCCTTTATTTGCTTGTTCCAGTCCCATGATCAGTTTAAACAAGGTTGTTTTCCCAGCGCCATTTGGGCCAATAACTCCCACAATTCCGTTTGGAGGCAACACAAAATTCAGGTCTTCGAACAAAAGGCGGTCGCCGTAACCTTTGGCAACATCGGTAGCAGAAATAACCCGCTCACCCAGACGTGGGCCGTTCGGAATAAATATTTCGAGCTTTTCTTCCTTCGTTTTCACATCTTCATTAACCATACGGTCGTAGGCGCCCATACGGGCTTTCGATTTGGCCTGACGGGCTTTGGGCGCCATTCTTATCCACTCCAACTCTCGTTCAAGCGATTTTCGACGCTTGGATGCAACCTTTTCTTCCTGTTCCATGCGTTTCGATTTCTGATCGAGCCAGGATGTGTAATTTCCTTTCCACGGAATACCTTCGCCACGATCGAGTTCCAGTATCCAGCCAGCAACATTATCAAGGAAATAGCGGTCGTGGGTGATGCAGATTACAGTTCCTTTGTATTGCTGAAGATGCATTTCGAGCCATTGAATTGATTCGGCATCCAAATGGTTGGTGGGCTCATCAAGCAGCAAAACATCTGGTTCTTTGAGCAACAATCTGCATAAAGCAACCCTGCGGCGTTCACCTCCTGAAAGCTCTGCAACAAGCTGTTCGTCGGGCGGACACTGTAAAGCGTCCATCGCGCGTTCAAGTTTGGCGTCGAGGTTCCAGGCATCAAAGTGATCAATTTTATCCTGAAGGACGGCCTGTTCAGCGATCATTTTATCCATGACATCAGGATTTTCGTAAACTTCAGGATCGCCAAATTTCAGGTTGATATCTTCGTAGGCTTTCAGGACATCTACAATTTCCTGAGCCCCTTCCTGAACAATTTCTTTTACAGTCTTAGTTTCATCTAATTTTGGATCTTGTTCAAGATAACCAACCGTATAACCGGGTGCAAAAACCAATTCGCCCTGAAACGACCCTTCGAGTCCGGCAATGATTTTGAGCAGTGTAGATTTTCCCGATCCGTTCAATCCGATAATGCCAATTTTAGCGCCCAGAAAAAAAGATAGGGATATATCTTTCAGGACTTGCTTTTGTGGTGGATAGGTTTTACTTACCCGATACATTGAGAAAATAATCTTTTTATCGTCGGCCATATTTATAGTTTTTTGGGTTTTTTATTTCAAACGTATGTTATCAGTTATCCAAAACAGGATTTGAGTTATCAAAAATAGTGCTTTTTAAGTTTTTAATTCATTACTTTTAGCTTAAGAAATTGTCTCTTCCAAAAAAAGCTTTGTGAAATTATTAATCGTTGATGATAATCCGATCAATCAGAAATTTCTAAGTTACTCTTTAAGAAAGGACTTTGAAATTGTGACCGCTTTAAACGGACTGGAAGCTATTAATATTCTTAACAATCAGGATTTTGACCTTGTTTTGATGGATCTTTCGATGCCCGTTATGGATGGGGCTGAGGCTACACGAAGAATCAGGCAATCCCTTCTTTTCAGAAACAGACATATTCCGATCATCTTTGTAACAACCAACGATTTTGAACACGAACGTATCAGGTGTATGGAAAACGGCGCTGATGATTATTTGATCAAACCCATTAATATTGAAAAGCTGCGAACCAGCATCAACTTTCACCTCAAACAAAAGCTGGATTTAACGTACTAACTGTACACTAAAATTGAACTTAATACCCAATATTTCTTTTTATTGCATTTCAAAAAATGGAAACAAAAAAGGCTGATGTAAAATCAGCCTTTTTTTATACTTCGAATATGATCTTATTCTTCAGGTTTAACTTCCGGTTCAGTTTCAACTTTAGGTGCAACAGGCGCTTTTGCGACCGGAGCTTTTACTGCCGGAACTTTGTCAGCTACCTTTTTCTTTCCGCCACGGCGCGAACGACCTGGTTTTACCTTGCCTTCTTTAGCGGCCAACATGCTTTCGTTGAAGTCAACCAACTCGATGATGCACATTTCAGCATTATCACCCAAACGGTTTCCTGTCTTCAGAATCCTTGTATAACCACCCGGGCGATCACCTACTTTTTCTGCCACATCCCGGAATAACATAGCCACTGCGGTTTTGCTTTTCAGGTATTCAAAAACCACCCTGCGCGAATGTGTTGCGTCGTCTTTAGCTTTGGTTATCAAAGGCTCAACATATAATCTCAGAGCTTTGGCTTTGGCTAAAGTTGTCGTGATACGTTTGTGGAAAATCAATGAATTAGCCATATTGGACAACATCGCTTTCCGATGAGAGCTTGTTCTTCCTAAATGGTTGAATTTTTTACTATGTCTCATTTTTACTTATTCCTTATCAAGTTTATATTTACTGATGTCCATTCCGAAAGTCAGGTTCAAACTCACCAACAAGTCATCGAGTTCGGTGAGTGATTTTTTGCCGAAATTACGGAATTTGAGCAAGTCGTTCCGGTTATAGGTAACCAGTTCGCCCAATGTTTCAACATCTGCTGCCTTGAGGCAGTTTAAAGCCCGTACCGAAAGATCCATGTCAACCAATTTGGTTTTCAGGAGTTGGCGCATGTGCAGAACTTCTTCATCAAACTCTTCGTTTGCAAATTTTTCGTCAGAATCAATGGTGATTTTTTCGTCGGAAAACAACATGAAGTGATAAATCAGAATTTTTGCGGCTTCTTTCAGTGCATCTTTCGGATGTATTGAACCATCGGTAGTGATTTCGAAAACTAATTTTTCGTAGTCAGTTTTTTGCTCAACACGGTAATTTTCGACAGCATATTTCACATTCTTAATCGGTGTGAAAATTGAGTCGATCGGAATTACTCCAAACTCAGCATCGATAGGCTTATTTTCAGCGCTTGGGACATATCCGCGACCTTTATTGATCGTGAGTTCCATTTGCAGCTTAACTTCTGGTTCCATCCGGCAAATAATTAATTCCGGATTTAAAACACGGAAGCCGGTCATGAATTTATTAATATCTCCGGCGGTAAATGCATCCTGGCCGGAAATTGAGATTGAAACCTTTTCGCTGTCAAAATCTTCGACTTCGCGTTTAAACCGGATTTGCTTCAGGTTAAGGATGATTTCAGTAACATCTTCCATCACTCCTTTAATAGTCGCAAATTCATGGTCAACTTTGTCTATTTTGACTGTAGTTACTGCATATCCTTCCAAAGAGGATAACAGAATTCTACGTAAGGCATTTCCAATAGTAATGCCATAACCTGGTTCCAATGGACGGAATTCGAATTTACCGTACTTCTCATCGGTTTCAACCATTATAACTTTGTCGGGTTTCTGGAACGCTAATATTGCCATAATAATACTGAGTAATTGATTATTTAGAATACAACTCTACTATAAGTTGTTCTTTAATGTTTTCAGGGATTTCGGATCTTTCAGGACGGGCAAGAAATTTACCTGTCAATTGAGCGCTATCCCATTCCAACCATGCATATTTATTATAACGACGCGAGTTCACTGAAGCAGTGATCACTTCGAGTGATTTTGATTTTTCACGAACGCCAACAACTTCACCGGCACGTAAATGGTAGGAAGGAATATTCACTACTTCGCCATTAACTGTGATGTGTTTATGAGAAACCAACTGACGCGCGGCTGAACGGGTAGGAGCGATCCCTAAACGGAACACTACATTGTCCAAACGTGCTTCGAGCAGTTGCAACAGAACTTCACCGGTTACACCTTTTGATGCAGATGCTTTCTTAAACAAATTAGAGAATTGTCTTTCCAAAACACCATACATGTATTTTGCTTTTTGTTTTTCTCTTAACTGTAAACCATATTCAGATTTTTTACGTCTGCGGCTGGCCAACCCATGAAATCCAGGTGGGTAATTTTTCTTTTCAAGTACTTTGTCAGGTCCGAAAATTGCTTCTCCGAATTTTCGGGCGATTCTAGATTGAGGTCCTCTATATCTTGCCATTACTGTCTTAATTAATTAGATTAAACACGTCTTCTTTTTGCAGGACGACATCCATTGTGTGGTAGCGGAGTAACGTCAACAATTTCGCTCACCTGAATGCCAACGCTGCTGATCGCACGAATAGCAGATTCACGACCATTACCCGGACCTTTTACATATACTTTTACTTTCCGGAGTCCAAGATCGTAAGCGGTCTTGGCACATTCTTCGGAAGCAACCTGAGCAGCATAGGGAGTATTCTTTTTAGAACCTCTGAATCCTTTTTTACCGGCAGACGACCACGAAATAACTTCACCATTACCATTGGTCAACGACACAATGATGTTATTGAATGAAGAATGAATGTGTGCCTGTCCGATTGCTTCAACGACTACAACTCGTTTTTTTGTAGAACCAGTCTTTTTTGCCATAATTCAAATATCAATTATTTAGTGGCTTTTTTCTTGTTAGCAACAGTTTTTCTTTTTCCTTTACGTGTACGGGCATTATTTTTTGTGCTTTGTCCACGTGTAGGTAAGCCTACACGATGACGAATACCGCGGTAACAGCCAATATCCATCAATCGTTTAATATTCATCTGTGTTTCAGAGCGTAATTCGCCTTCAACTTTGATGCTTCCACTGATAGCCGCACGAATGGCAGCTAAATGTTCATCTGTCCAATCCTGAACTTTGATGTTTTTATCAACGCCGGCTTTTTCGAAGAGAGTCTTTGAAAGATTGCGACCAATACCAAAGATATAGGTCAAAGCGATCTCTCCTCTTTTATTATTAGGGATGTCAACACCACTTATACGAGCCATAAAATAAATTTTTTACAAAGTTAATTAATTATCCCTGACGTTGTTTGTACTTAGGATTCTTTTTGTTAATCACGTACAAACGGCCTTTTCTGCGTACTATTTTGCAGTCGGCGCTACGCTTCTTAATGGATGTTCTTACTTTCATTATTTTGTGCTTTAGTTTTTATATCTAAAAGAAATTCTTCCTTTTGTCAGGTCGTATGGCGACATTTCAACTTTCACTTTATCGCCAGGTAAAATTTTGATGTAGTGCATCCTCATTTTTCCTGAAATATGTGCAGTTACGATATGCCCATTTTCCAATTCAACCCTGAACATTGCATTCGATAATGATTCAATGATTGTTCCGTCTTGTTCTATCGAAGACTGTTTTGCCATAAAATTATTATTATTTTACCAAGTTTAGAACGTTCATCAATCCAAGACAATAATGTCTGTTATTAGTACATTGCTCCACCACTTCCTGAGCGACCTTTAATACGGCCTGATTTCATCAAACCATCATAGTGACGCATCAAAAGGTGACTTTCAATTTGTTGAAGTGTATCCAAAACAACTCCTACCAAAATCAACAATGATGTTCCGCCAAAGAAATAGGCGAACTGTTGATTAATACCAGCCATCATTGCAAAGGCAGGGAGAATGGTAACAATTCCAAGGAATACTGATCCCGGAAGAGTTATTCTCGACATAATGGTATCAAGAAATTCAACAGTTTTCTTTCCTGGTTTAACACCTGGAATAAAACCACCGTTCTTCTTCATATCTTCAGCCATCTGCATTGGATTTACTGTAATTGCAGTATAAAAGTATGTGAAAAGGATAACCAACAGGAACTGGGTCATATTATACCAAAAACCGAGATGATTTGAAAATGCAGCTGCGAAGCCACTTAAACTCTCTGTTTTGGCAAAACCTGCAAGACTAATTGGAATAAACATGATTGCCTGAGCAAAAATGATTGGCATTACTCCTGCAGCGTTCACTTTCAATGGAATATACTGACGCACACCACCATATTGTTTGTTCCCTACAATTCTTTTTGCGTATTGTACCGGTATTTTACGGGTTCCCTGAACCAATAAAATTGAACCCATGAATACAAAGAAAAGGACAACAAACTCTAACAGGAACATCACCATTCCACCTCCTTGTTGTTCGATGCGTGAAGCGAATTCAGCAACGATAGAGTGGGGCAGACGGGCAATAATTCCGATCATGATGATCAGTGAAATACCATTTCCAATTCCTTTATCAGTAATACGTTCACCGAGCCACATTACGAACATCGAGCCAGCAGTTAAAATGAGGGTCGATGATACTGTAAACAGTGCTCCAGTGATTGCAAAAGCTTCTTTAGGTAATTGATAATGAAGGTTTGCTAAATATGCAGGTGCCTGGAAGATCAGGATGACTACAGTCAGATAACGGGTTAGCTGATTGATTTTGCGACGTCCTGATTCACCTTCTTTTTGTAACCGCTGGAAATAAGGTACCGCAATACCCAACAGCTGAATCACAATAGAAGCAGAAATGTAAGGCATAATTCCCAAGGCAAAAATAGATGCTTTAGAAAATGCGCCCCCTGAAAACATATCCAACAGTCCGAGCAACCCCTCAGATGTTTGGTTTTGCAGTTGAGTCAGCTGAGCCGGATCAACTCCAGGTAAAGAAACATACGAACCTAAACGATAAATTAAAAGTAAGAACAAGGTAATCCCCAACCGGGACCGCAGGTCTTCAATCTTATAAATATTCTTTAGGGTTTCTATAAACTTTTTCATCAGGATTAGAGTATTTCGGTGGTTCCTTCTAGTTTCTCAATGGTCTCTTTAGCTCTTTTAGAAAAAGCGTGAGCTTTAACTTCAAGTTTGAGGGTTAATACTCCATCCCCCAGGATTTTTATTTTGTCCCTTTTCGAAGCCATTCCAGCTTCAACTAAAGTATTTTCATCGATACAAGTAAGGTTTAACGTTTCAGCCAATTCCTGAATAACATCAAGATTGATTGCTTTAAACTCTTTCCGGTTGACGTTTTTAAATCCAAATTTAGGTACAACACGTTGTAAAGGCATCTGACCTCCTTCGAAACCACGACGACTTTTGTAACCTGATCTTGATTTAGCACCTTTGTGTCCTTTTGTGGAGGTACCACCATGACCAGAGCCCTGTCCGCGGCCAATACGCTTTACATTTTTTGTTGAACCTTCAGCAGGTTTAAGATTACTTAAATCCATATTTCTTGTTCTTAATAAGTTTAAACTTTTTCAACAATTACGAGGTGCTGAACTTTGTTTACCATCCCCAGAATCTGAGGGGTATCTTCGTGTTCCACCGAATGGTTAAGTTTTTTGATTCCCAAGGCAATAAGCGTAGCTTTTTGCGTATAATCAGAACCAATTTTACTTCTTACTTGTGTAATTTTTATCTTAGCCATAACTACTTATCCGTTAAATACTTTATCTAAAGTTACACCACGGTGTTCAGCTACAGTATGCGCATCGCGTAATTCGAGAAGAGCATTCATGGTTGCTTTTACAAGGTTGTGAGGGTTCGACGATCCTTTTGATTTTGCAAGGATGTTATGAACTCCAACACTTTCCAAAACAGAGCGCATAGCACCTCCGGCTTTTACACCGGTACCTGATGTGGCCGGTTTCAAAAATACGCGGGCACCACCAAATTTCGATTCCTGTTCGTGAGGAATTGTACCGTTATGAATCGGAACCTTTACCAGGTTCTTTTTCGCAGCATCAACACCTTTAGAGATTGCAGTGGTTACTTCGCTGGCTTTACCTAGGCCCCAGCCTACAATACCATCTTCGTTTCCAACAACAACGATAGCTGAGAAGCTAAATGTCCGACCCCCCTTAGTTACTTTGGTTACACGGTTAATAGCTACCAACCGGTCTTTCAGTTCCAAATCACTGGTTTTTACTTTTCTGATATCTCCTGTCATAACTATTAAAATTTAAGGCCACCTTCACGGGCAGCATCAGCTAATTGTTTAACTCTACCGTGATACAAATAACCATTACGATCAAATACAACAGCAGAGATACCAGCTGCCAGAGCCTTTTCTGCAATTGCTTTACCAATTTTTGCAGCCATTTCGACTTTGGTACCCTCGGCACCTGCGAAATCCTTATTAAGTGAAGATACTGCCATTATCGTTTTTCCTGATAAATCGTCAATCAACTGGGCATAAATCTGCTTGTTGCTTCTGAATACATTCAAACGAGGTCTTTCGGCAGTTCCGGAAACGATTTTCCGGATTCTTTTCTTAATCCTATATCTTCTTTCTTGCTTTGTTAAAGCCATGGTTTTTAATTTTTACTATTTAGCACCAGCTGATTTACCGGCTTTGCGCCTAATAAGTTCACCAACAAACTTAACACCTTTTCCTTTGTAAGGCTCAGGTTTTCTGAATGATCTGATTTTTGCAGCGATATGACCAATCAATTGTTTATCACAGCTTTTCAGAGTTACAATCGGGTTACTACGTTTATCACTTTTTGCTTCTACCTGAACTTCGTTTGGAAGTTGAAGATAAGTGTGGTGAGAATAACCTAAAACCAAATCGAGTACCTGGCCGTCGTTTTCAGCACGATATCCAACACCAACTAATTCGAGTTTAATTTCGTAGCCTTTTGAAACACCAACAACCATGTTGTTTACCAGTGAACGGTATAAACCATGCATGGCACGATGTCTTTTCTCTTCAGAAGGACGACTTACAGTTAATGTAGCACCATCGAGTTCGAAAGTGATATCAGGGTTAACCTGTTGTGACAGTTCGCCAAGCGGGCCTTTTACGGTAACCAAATTGGTATCGCTTACTGTAAATTTTACTCCTGCTGGTATTTCAATGGGTAGTTTACCTATCCTTGACATTATTATTCCTCCTTAGATTAATAAACGTAACATAAGACTTCACCACCAACGCCTAATTCCCGAGCTTCTTTGTCGGTAATTACACCTTTAGAGGTTGAGATTACTGCAATTCCCAAACCATTAAGCACACGAGGTATGCTGTCGATGTGGCAATATTTACGCAAACCAGGTTTACTGATTCTTCTGATTGCTTTAATAGCAGGAATCCGTGTCTCTGGATTATATTTCAAGGCAATTTTAATATTACCCTGAAAATTCACTTCCTCCTCGAACTTATAGTTGAGGATATATCCTTTATCTTTCAAAATTTTGGTAATTTCTTTCTTGATATTGGATGCAGGTATATCTACCACACGATGTTTTGCTTTCTGGGCATTTCTGATTCGTGTCAGATAATCTGCTATTGGATCTGTAATTTTGCTCATTACTTCTTAATTATAAATTACCAACTTGCTTTTTTAACACCCGGAATTAAACCAGAAGAAGCCATTTCGCGGAAATTAATCCTGCTGACTCCGAACTGACGCATATATCCTTTCGGACGTCCGGTTAATTTACATCTGTTATGCAAACGAATTTTGGAAGAGTTCTTAGGTAACTTCTGAAGTCCGATAAAATCACCTTCAGCCTTAAGTTTGGCTCTTTTTTCGGCATACTTTTCAACAAGTGCAGCTCTTTTAACTTCACGAGCTTTCATTGATTCCTTAGCCATATCTTAAATCTTTTTAGCATTTTTAAAAGGTAAACCTAACTCTTTCAATAAAGCGTAGCCTTCTTCATCTGATTCGGCTGTAGTTACGAATGTAATATTCATACCGTTGATACGGGTCACTTTGTCGAGTACGATTTCAGGAAAAATGATCTGCTCAGGAATTCCGAGGGTGTAATTTCCTCTTCCATCCATTTTGCCTTCAATTCCTTTAAAATCACGAATACGGGGAAGAGATACACTGATTAAACGATCAAGGAATTCATACATGCGCTCTCTGCGTAGGGTAACACGAACCCCGATCGGCATTTTTTTCCTTAGTTTGAAGTTAGAGATGTCTTTCTTAGATTTGGTTTGGACTGCCTTCTGACCGGCGATATTTGTAATCTCTTCTGTTGCCAGTTCGATTAACTTTTTATCGGCGATAGCAGCTCCAACTCCCTGGTTGATGACAACTTTCTCTAACCTTGGTGCCTGCATAGCATTTTTGTAGGAAAAATCCTTCACCAATGCAGGTACAACTTCGTTTAAATATTTTTTCTTAAGTGTTGGTACGTAAGCCATTACTTAATCTCCTCTCCTGATTTTTTTGAATACCGTACTAATTTACCCTTATCATTAAGCTTCCTTCCAATACGAGTAGGTTTCCCGGTTTTTGGGTCCTTGTTCATGAGGTTAGAAATGTGAATAGGTGCTTCCTTCTCCACAATACCACCCTGCGGATGAGCCGCGTTTGGTTTTGTGTGTTTTTTAACCATATTAACACCTTCCACAATAGCTTTCTCGGTTGCTCTGATTACTTCGAGCACTTTGCCTTCCTTACCGTTGTAATTGCCTGCAATTACAACCACAGTGTCGCCTTTTTTTATGTGTAATTTTTTCTGCATCGTTTTTATTTTATGCATTAAAGTACTTCAGGAGCAAGTGAAATAATCTTCATATTCTGATCACGAAGTTCTCTTGCTACGGGTCCGAAAATACGGGTTCCGCGCATTTCACCAACATTGTTCAATAGAACTACAGCGTTGTCATCGAAACGGATATAAGATCCATCCGGACGACGAACTTCTTTCGTAGTACGAACAATTATTGCTTTCGAAACGGCACCTTTTTTCATGTCACTACCCGCTATAGCACTTTTTACTGAAACTACAATGGTATCGCCTAATGATGCATAGCGCTTTCTTGTTCCGCCTAAAACGCGGATACAAAGCACTTCTTTTGCACCACTGTTATCGGCAACTGTACATCTTGATTCTTGTTGTATCATGATTACTTAGCTCTTTCTATGATTTCCACTAATCTCCAACATTTCTGTTTACTGATTGGTCGTGTTTCCATGATCTTCACAGTATCGCCGATGTTGCAGTCGTTCTTTTCATCGTGGGCGTAATATTTGGATGTTTTGTTGACGAACTTTCCATAAATCGGATGTTTTTCTTTGCGGTGTTCTGCCACAATGATGGTACATTCCATTTTGTTGCTCACAACAACTCCAATACGCTCCTTCCTTAGATTTCTTGATTCCATTACTAACTCTGTTTTGCGTTAATTTCCCTTTGACGTAGAATGGTTTTCAGTCGTGCAATATTTCTTCTCACACCAACGATAACCTGTGGGTTGTCGAGAGGCGAAATTGCATGGTTCATTTTCATCCGTAACAAGGAATCCTGATCGGTCTGGATTCTTTCCAGAATCTCAGCTTTCGATAATTCTTTAATTTCTGATGTCTTCATTATTCTGCGATTTCAGATTCAACATAGTCACGTCTAACAATGAACTTAGTAGTTACCGGTAGTTTTTGTGCAGCAAGACGAAGCGCTTCCTTTGCAACCTCAAAAGGAACTCCTTCTGCTTCAATCAATATTCTACCTGGTGTAATCGGAGCAACAAATGCTTCCGGAGCACCTTTACCTTTACCCATACGTACCTCTGCAGGTTTTTTAGTAATCGGTTTGTCGGGGAAAACACGGATCCAAATTTGACCCTGACGTTGCATGTGACGTGTTACGGCAACACGGGCAGCCTCAATCTGGCGTCCGGTAAGCCACGTCTCTTCCAACGATTTAATACCAAAAGATCCAAATGCCAACTGGTTGCCGCGTTGAGCCAGTCCTTTCATTTTTCCCTTTTGTACTCTTCTGAATTTTGTCTTTTTCGGTTGTAACATCCTTCTTTATATTCTGAAAGGTTTACACTTATTTTTTTCTTTTCTTAAATCCGCCACCTTTTGGGCCACCTTCGTTAGGACGTCTTCCTTCTGGTTTCTGTCCTACGTTTGGTGAAAGGTCACGCTTTCCATAAATCTCGCCTTTGCAAATCCAGACTTTTACACCGAGTAAACCGGTTTTGGTCAGGGCTTCTGCAAGCGCATAATCTATATCAGCTCTCAGAGTATGCAACGGAGTACGACCATCTTTGTACATTTCTGAACGTGCCATTTCAGCGCCGTTTAAGCGGCCTGAAACCTGAATTTTGATGCCTTGTGCTCCCATTCTCATGGTTGAAGCAATAGCCATTTTGGTTGCACGACGGTAGGCAATTTTACCTTCAATCTGGCGTGCAATGTTTACAGCTACAATTTTTGCATCTAATTCCGGACGTTTGATTTCAAAAATGTTGATCTGAACTTCCTTGTTGGTGATCTTCTTTAACTCTTCTTTTAGTTTATCAACTTCCTGACCACCTTTGCCAATAATAATACCTGGGCGTGAGGTGTGAACAGTGATGGTAATCAGCTTTAGTGTCCGTTCAATGATAATCTTGGAAATACTTGCTTTTGCCAAACGGGCATTCAGATATTCCCTGATTCGAAAATCTTCCACGAGCTTGTCGCCATAGTTGTTTCCACCGTACCAATTGGAATCCCATCCTTTGATGATTCCTAAACGATTAGCGATTGGATTAACTTTTTGTCCCATGTATTATTATTTATTCTGTTTCGTTAACTTGAGTTAAACTACCAAGACTAACAGTCACGTGATTGGATCTTTTCTTGATCCGGTGTGCACGTCCTTGCGGAGCTGGCATTAGTCTTTTCAATATTCTTCCTGAATCAACAGAAATAGTTTTCACTACCAAATTACTTTCTTCCAAACGGCTTCCTTCGTTTTTAGCCTGCCAGTTAGCGATAGCTGACATAACCAATTTTTCAAGTCGGCGTGAAGATTCTTTTGAGGAAAACTTAAGTACATCAAGAGCTCTATTCACTTCCATTCCGCGAACCATATCGGCAACAAGCCTCATTTTTCGTGGCGAAGTAGGACAGTTCTTCAAAACGGCAAAATACTGCTGTTTTTTAGCTTCCTTTAGTTCGTTTGCACTATTTCTTTTTCTAGCACCCATCGTGAATTCTTTTAATAGTAATTAAGGTTCTCATACCTTATTTTTTGCCTTTGGAATGACCCCTGAAGGTTCTTGTAGGTGCAAATTCGCCAAATTTATGACCCACCATATTTTCAGTTACATAAACCGGGATGAATTTGTTCCCGTTGTGAACTGCTACGGTATGCCCTACAAAGTCAGGAGAAATTACTGATGCTCTGGCCCATGTTTTGATTACCGATTTTTTGTTAGCTTCATTCATAACTAAAACTTTACGTTCGAGCTTGAAATCGATAAAAGGTCCTTTTTTTAATGAACGACTCATATTGTTCTCCTTTTAATTATTTCTTCCGTTTTTCAACAATGTACCTGTTGGAAGCTTTCTTCTTCGCACGGGTTTTGAAGCCTTTGGCTAACAAGCCTTTGCGTGAACGTGGATGTCCACCAGAAGAGCGACCTTCTCCACCACCCATGGGGTGATCGACCGGGTTCATAGCAACACCTCTTACACGAGATCTTCTACCAAGCCATCTTGTCCGACCAGCTTTACCTGATCTTTCAAGGTTATGGTCGGTATTTCCAACAATACCTACTGTAGCACGACAAGTTATGAGTACCATTCTAGCTTCGCCCGAGGGCAATTTCACGATAGCATACTTTCCTTCTCTGGAAGTTAACTGAGCGTACGTTCCGGCACTACGAGCCATCACACCTCCCTGACTTGGGTGAAGTTCAATGTTATGAACCAATGTTCCAAGTGGTATTTCAGCCAGTGGCAATGTATTTCCTATTTCAGGTGCAATTCCGCTTCCGGTCTCGATTTTCTGGCCAACTTTTAATCCGTTGGGTGCCAGCATGTACCTTTTTTCGCCATCAGGATAAACCAAAAGGGCGATTCGAGCGGTACGGTTTGGATCGTACTGAATAGATTCTACAACAGCAGCAATTCCGTCTTTATCTCTCTTGAAATCGATCAGACGGTATTTGCGTTTGTGGCCACCACCTATATACCTCATTGTCATGCGACCACCGGCATTTCGACCGCCGGATCTCGTCATGGGCTTCAACAATGATTTTTCAGGTGTTGATGCAGTAATGGACTCGAAGGTCCCGGCAATTTTGTGCCGTTGACCCGGAGTAACTGGATTTAATTTTCTTACTGCCATTTCTAATTATTAAATATTACTATAAAAATCAATAGATTCTCCTTTGGCTATAGTTACTATAGCTTTTTTGCTCATTCCGGTACTGCCCGAAATTACGCCGGCTTTGGTAAAACGAGATTTTCTTTTACCACCGTGAATTAATGTATTGACAGATTCCACTGAAACATTGTATAATCCTTCAATGGCTTTCTTGATCTGCAATTTATTGGCGTTCCGATTGACGATAAAACCGTAGCGGTTAAGACCTTCGGCCTGACCTGTCATCTTTTCGGTAACGATCGGTTTAATTAAAATTTCCATTTTCAAGCCTTTTAAATCTTAAACAACTCTTCAATTTTACTTACTGAACTTTCCAGAACGACTACTTTTTTTGCATTCAAAATTTGATAAGTATTTAGTTCTGAAGCAGTTATAACGGAAACTGCCTGTAAATTCCGGGAGGACAAATATATATTTTTATTTTCTTCCGGTAAAACGAAAAGTGACTTTTTATCATTAATTTTCAGATTATTACTGATTTGCACCATTTCGCTAGTTTTTGGAGTTTCAAAAGAGAAATCTTCAATCACCAGAATTGCTTCCTCAAGGGCTTTATAGGTCAATGCAGATTTGCGGGCAAGAGACTTTACTTTTTTGTTTAACTTAAAGTCATAGTTTCTTGGACGTGGTCCGAATACACGGCCTCCACCTCTGAAAACAGGTGATTTGATACTACCTGCTCTTGCGGTACCTGTACCTTTTTGCTTTTTAATTTTGCGGGTACTTCCTGCAACTTCAGCACGCTCTTTTGAGCTGTGAGTTCCTTGTCTTTTGTTGGCCAGGATTTGTTTGACATCCAGATAAATGGCATGGTCATTGGGCTCAATACCGAAAATCTGGTCATCTAATGTAACAGTTCTTCCGGTTTCCTGTCCTGCTTTATTTATAACTTTTATTTCCATTACTGATAAATAATTACGTATGAACCTTTAGCACCAGGAATTGATCCTTTAACTACCAATAAATTTGACTCTGGAATTACTTTCAAAACTTTTAAGTTCTGAACAGTAATGTTGTCATTACCATCACGACCAGCCATACGTATACCTTTAAATACGCGGGATGGATAAGAAGATGCACCCAAAGAACCCGGAGCCCTTAAACGGTTATGCTGCCCGTGTGTCTGGCCGCCTACTCCCTGAAAACCGTGACGTTTAACTACACCCTGGAATCCTTTACCTTTGGTTACGCCCTGAATGTCTACCCATCCTTCTTCGTCGATGGTGTCAACACTTACGGTATCTCCAAGTTTAAATTCACCTGTCAGTTCTTTGAACTCAACAATTTTTCTTTTTGGTTCTGTTTCGGCCTTTTTAAAATGTCCCAGTTCAGCTTTGTTAGTGTGCTTTTCCTTTTTGTCGTCGAAGCCCAGCTGAATAGAATCATAGCCGTCAGTTGCCACCGATTTCACTTGTGTAACTACACAAGGACCGGCTTGAATCACAGTGCATGGGATGTTTTTCCCCTCAACACTGAATACGGAAGTCATTCCGATTTTTTTACCGATTAATCCTGCCATTTTTTTGTTTTTTACAGGTTATCAAACTTTAATTTCTACTTCAACGCCACTTGGTAATTCAAGCTTCATTAAGGCGTCGATTGTTTTTGCTGTTGAACTGTAAATGTCGATCAAACGTTTGTAAGATGACAGCTCGAATTGTTCCCTTGATTTTTTATTTACAAAGGTTGAGCGTAATACAGTAAAAATACGTTTGTGTGTAGGAAGTGGAATTGGTCCGCTTACGATTGCACCTGTAGTTTTAACTGTTTTTACGATCTTTTCAGCCGACTTGTCTACCAAGTTGTGATCATACGATTTCAGCTTAATTCTGATCTTTTGACTCATAGTGAGAAGTAATAATACAGTTTATAATTATAATAAGTCTGTTCTTCCTTTCAAATCATCAAGAACTTTCACGGCGAGTAATTTTGGCAACTCAACGTATTTCGAAAATTCCATGGATGATGTTGCACGGCCTGATGATAATGTTCTAAGCACAGTTACATATCCGAATAATTCTGATAGCGGAACCATTGCTTTGATCACACGGGCACCTGATTTTTCTTCCATTCCTTCGATTTGTCCGCGACGACGGTTAAGATCTCCGATAATGTCACCCATGTATTCTTCAGGAGTAACAATTTCGCATTTCATTACAGGTTCAAGTAATCTTGGTCCTGCTTTACCGGCTGCATTTTTAAATGCCTGGCGAGCACAAATTTCGAATGACAACGAATCAGAGTCAACGGCATGGTAACTACCGTCCAATAAGGTTACTTTAAGGCTGTCAACATTGAATCCGGCCAAAGGACCGTTTGCCAGTGCTGATTCAAATCCTTTTTGTACCGATGGGATATATTCACGTGGAATGTTTCCGCCTTTTACAGCGTCAACGAACTGCAGTCCGGTTTTGCCTTCGTCAGCAGGTTCAACGCGAACACTGATATCAGCAAATTTACCACGACCTCCGGATTGTTTTTTGAACACTTCGCGAAGTTCAACCATTTTGGTGATGCATTCTTTGTACGCAACCTGAGGAGCTCCCTGATTACATTCAACTTTGAATTCACGACGTAAACGGTCAACTATAATTTCAAGGTGAAGCTCACCCATACCGCGGATAATGGTCTGTCCTGAATCAGGATCAGTATTTACTTTGAATGTTGGATCTTCTTCTGCAAGTTTATATAAACCCATGTTCAGTTTGTCCAAATCTTTCTGAGTTTTAGGCTCAATGGCGATTCCGATAACTGGTTCAGGGAAATCCATGCTTTCCAATACAACGGGATTGTCAAGATCTGATAACGTATCGCCGGTGCGGATATCTTTAAATCCCACGGCAGCACAAATATCACCTGCTTCGATTACATCGATTGGGTTCTGTTTGTTTGAATGCATCTGGTAAATACGGGAAATACGCTCTTTTTTACCGGTCCTTGAATTAAAGACGGTATCGCCGGCAGTAATTTTCCCTGAATAAACACGAATGAAGCACAAACGGCCAACATATGGATCGGTAGCAATCTTAAATGCAAGTGCAGCAAGAGGCTCGTTTACATCGGCATGACGAACAACTTCGTCAGTGTCGTTATATTCAGTTGCAATAATATCACCTTTATCGAGCGGGCTTGGCAGAAATGCACAAACAGCATCAAGCAAACGCTGAACACCTTTATTTTTAAATGCAGAACCACACATCATCGGAATAATTGCACCGCTGATGGTTGCTTTCCGGATTACAGGCAACATTTGTTCTACTGTAATTGAATTCGGATCTTCGAAAAAGCGTTCGAGCAATTCATCATCAAATTCAGCTACGGCTTCAACGAGTTTTGCACGGTATTCTTCAGAAATTTCCTTCATATTTTCCGGAATTTCTTCCATATAATAGGTTGTTCCCAAAGTAGCATCATCACGCCAGCGAATAGCTTTCATTTCAGTCAAATCGACTACGCCTTCAAATTTTTCTTCTGCACCAATCGGAATCGTAATTGGAATTGGATTTGCACCCAATTTTTCTCTTACTTCAGCCAATACATTGTAAAAATCGGCACCTGAACGGTCCATCTTGTTAACGAATCCGATACGTGGAACTCCATATTTTTCGGCCTGACGCCAAACAGTTTCTGATTGAGCTTCAACACCACCTACAGCACAGAAAAGCGCAACAGCACCATCGAGCACCCTTAATGAACGCTCAACTTCAACAGTGAAGTCAACGTGTCCGGGAGTGTCAATAATGTTGATTTTGTGTTCTACATCCTGGTATTTCCAAAATGTTGTAGTGGCAGCAGAGGTAATGGTAATTCCACGTTCCTGTTCCTGCTCCATCCAGTCCATGGTGGCAGCGCCATCGTGGACTTCGCCAATTCGGTGCGTAATACCTGTGTAATACAGGATGCGCTCCGACGTGGTCGTTTTGCCGGCATCAATGTGAGCCATGATGCCAATGTTTCTAGTAAAATTTAAATCTTTTGCCATTATAAACCAATATCTATCTAAACTAAAACGATCTATCTAAACTAATCTACCTTTTCTTCAACTAAATACTAAAAACGGAAATGTGCAAATGCACGGTTTGCTTCAGCCATACGGTGGGTATCTTCTTTTTTCTTGTAAGCTCCACCTTCTTCGTTGTATGCAGCAACAATTTCACCAGCAAGTTTTTCAGCCATTGAACGGCCTGAACGTTTGCGGGCATATAAAATCATATTTTTTACTGAGATTGAAGTTTTTCTTTCGGCGCGGATTTCCATAGGAACCTGAAAGTTTGCTCCACCAACGCGGCGGCTTTTTACTTCAACATGGGGGGTAATTTTTTCGAGTGCTTTTTTAAACACATCCACAGGACTCACTTCTGAGTCTTTCATTTTCGTGCCAACGATGTCCATCGCATCGTAGAAAATTTGGTATGCGATTGACTTTTTCCCGTCGTACATTAAATCGTTTACGAAACGGGTAACCAATGTGTCATTGAACTTTGGATCGGGCAGAATGATCCTCTTCTTTGGTTTCGATTTTCTCATTACAATTTGCTTTAGTGTTACTTAAATTAGCTGTCGATTTGTGGGCTTCAATTGGCCAGGGGCCTCTTTACTCAACTCAAACCACTAAGCTAGAACGTCAATAAATTAAAAATACCAGCGAAAAATTATTTTTTCACTTTTGGTCTCTTTGTACCGTATTTCGACCGTCTTTGAGTACGACCTTCAACACCTGCGGTATCGAGAGCACCACGAATTAAATGGTAACGAACGCCTGGAAGGTCTTTAACCCTGCCACCGCGTACCAATACAATGGAATGTTCCTGAAGGTTGTGGCCTTCTCCCGGAATGTAAGCGTTTACTTCTTTGCCATTTGTTAAACGAACCCTGGCTACTTTACGCATAGCTGAGTTTGGTTTTTTAGGAGTTGTTGTATAAACACGTACACAAACACCTCTTCTTTGTGGGCAAGAATCCAATGCCGGAGATTTACTCTTCTCTGCATTACTTTGTCTTCCTTTTCTAACTAACTGCTGAATCGTTGGCATATAGCTACTCTTAATTTTAATAATACAATACGCAAAAAATTGGTCTGCAAAGGTATCGCAATTTCTCAGAAATACAATACCTTACAGTCCGATCTCAAAGGATTTCCTCTAAAAACGGCTCGCAAAAGTACTAATTACCAATAGAAAACCCAATAAAACTTTGAAAATAATTGATCTTTTTTGAATATTCTTCACATGGAAGTCAATCTGGAAGCTGTTAAATCTTAATTAGTAGTTGAAATACGGTGTTTTAGAAGGGATTTCACCGGATTGATAAAGCGTTGGATCAATCTTAAATCTTCGGTAATTATTTCGGCTGTGCCTTTCATCTCCTGGCTGAACTTTAACTGAATGTTATAATTGGTCAACAAATCCTGTGGCAATTCAACTTCAACAATGTAGTTTTCGTTGTTGGGAATGAGTGAAATATTTTTTACCGTGCCTTTAATATAGCCATATTCCATATAGGGGAAATTTTCGAACCTGATGTTAACTTTTTGTGAAACTGCTACTTTTCCTGCTCCTTTAACCGGCAAACTTATTCGTCCGATGATTTGTGTCTGTTTTTCTGGAATAATAGTAAATACTATTTCGTCCTTTTTTACCTGTTGATTTTTGCTCCAGAAATTCGTGAAACTTACTTTTCCTTCAATAGGAGTGCGGATAATAAAGGATTGCTCCCAATAAGCCAAACGGCTTTTCAGGACATTCATGGCTTCAATTAATGAATTCTGTGCTTTTTTCTTCTGATCGGCAAATTCCATTTCAGCATCAACCACCTCCTGATCGAGTTTGAGGTTTGCACTTTGAGTTTCTGCTAGCTTGGTGCGGGCTACATTGAGGTTATATTTTTTCTGAATGAAGAGTGTTTTTGATTTTTCAATGTCCAGATCAGACAAAACTCCTTTGAGCAATAGTAATGAATCGCGCTTAAATTGAGAACTGACCAGTCGAAAATCAGCTTCCATATCCTGCTTTTGCGCCCATAGTCTATCGTAATAAATACGATTCATCGCAACCTGCTGACGAAGCGCTTTTATTTTTTTTGGATACAATTTCAGACGAAGAAATGCAAAGTAATCATTGTATAATCTCACAAAGCTGGAATAGTCTGATTGAATATCTCCCAACTGAAGATCCGTTTCCGGTTGTATGGAATTCAAGGTATCGAAGGCAAGCATAAACGGTTCCATTCGAATGAGCATGTCTTTCAACTTTATAGCATCTTCAAAGTTGGCTGTACTTTCGAGGATGGCAATAATTTGGTTATCTGAAACAATCTGCTGATCGGTAACAATGATCGAATCGATACGGGCAGTGGTGCGTGCTGCCAGGTAGGCCGGAGGATTTTCAGAAAGGACAACAATATTGGCATTAATCACATCAGGATATCGAAAAAAATAACTGCCCAGAAGTAAAAGGATAATAATTCCGAAAATGAGTGAAATCCCTGATCGAATCATCCATCGTGGCGATTGCTGCACAATCTCCTGGAATTCATCGCTTCGCAATTCAATTTCAATCGGTTTCTTTTCCTTATCCATTTTTTATAGTGTTCAGTATCAGTGTTCAGTCTCAGCCTTCAGCTGGTGTTACTTGCTGCCAACTGCGACTGACCACTGCCTACTATCAATTTCCAAGTTCCAACTGGTTCTTTACCAAATTATAATACGCACCTTGTTTGGCAGTCAAATCTTCATGTGTGCCAACCTCGATGATACTCCCTTTTTCAATCACAATAATCTGATGCGCATTTTTTACCGTACTTAACCGGTGAGCAACAACCACAACCGTCTTCCCGGCAAAAAATTCATCCAGATTTTCCAGAATGACTTTTTCATTGTTCGCATCAAGCGCGTTCGTTGCTTCATCGAAGAAAATAAATTCAGGATTTTTGTAAATGGCCCGGGCAATTAATATACGTTGTTTCTGGCCCTGGCTCAATCCAACTCCTTCAGGACCTATTTTGGTATTATAATTCAAAGGCAAAGTCTCAATAAATTCCTGAATATTGGCCATCCTGACGGCGTAATTCAATCTCTCCTTATCAATTTCGTCCAGGCCAATTCCAATGTTGTTGGCAATGGTATCCGAAAAAATAAATCCGTCCTGCATGACGGCTCCGCATTTATCGCGCCACCAGTGCTGCCTGTATGCCGACAAATCAGAATCCCCGACTTTTATCGTACCTGAAACAGGAGGATAAAATCCAAGCAGAAGTTTCACCAAAGTAGTCTTTCCGCTACCGCTTGTCCCTACAATAGCTGTTACTTTACCTTTCGGAATTACTAAATTGATGTTGTTGAGAACCTTCGGCGAATGAGGGCCTTCGTATTGAAAAATCAAATCCGAAATATGAATATCAGGTGAAGCTGGCAAAACGTCCAGTTTTCCACCCTGATCCTGTTCTTCATCCGGGTGGTTATGAATTTCACTCAATCGCTCCAAACTTATTTTGGCATCCTGAGAAACCTGCATAAATTCGATCATCTGATCGAGCGGGCTGTTCATTTGTCCTATAATATATTGTACGGCCAACATCATACCCAACGTCATATTTCCATGAACAACAGCCGTAGCGGCCAATACCGTAATTACAATATTTTTTGTTTCGTTGATGAAAACTGAGCCTGCCTGCTGATATTGCTGTAACGACAAATTGCTGATGTTCACCTTAAACAATCGCGCCTGAATCCGTTCCCATTCCCATCTTTTCTGACGTTCGTAATTGTTCAGTTTGATTTCCTGCATCCCGTTAATCAGCTGAATGAGCTTGCTCTGATTATCAGCTAACTGGGAAAATCGTTTAAAATCAAGTTCGCGGCGCTTTTTCAGGAATAGAAATACCCAACCGATATAAATTAATGAACCGATCAGGAAAACCAGAAATATGACCACATTATAAAAAATCAGGACAATACTGAAAATTACGATGTTGAACACGGAAAAGACCACATTCAACGATTGTGAGGTCAAAAATCGTTCTATTCGTTTATGGTCGCCGATGCGCTGAAGTAAATCGCCAATCATTTTGGTGTCGAAAAAGCCGATTGGCATTTTCATCAACTTAATCAGGAAGTCGGATATGATGCTTATATTGATACGTGTACTGATATGAAGCAAAATCCACGACCGGATAAAATCGACCGTCATACGACTCAGGAACAGCATCATCTGTGCGGCCAGTACCAAATAAATAAAGTTGATATCCTGGGTGTTGATCCCAACGTCGACGATACTTTGAGTCAAAAAGGGAAAGATCAGCTGAATCAGACTTCCAACCAAAAATCCGATTACTAACTGTATAACCAGCTTCCGGTGGGGTTTCAGATATTTTAGCAGAAACTTAAAATTACTTCGGTTTGATACCTCGCCTTCCAGTTCAAAGAATTTAGGGGTTGGATCAAATAACAAACAAATTCCCTTTTGCTCGCCATGCCTGACTGTTGCGAGCCAATGCTTTTTAAATTCTGTTTCGGAGTATTTAACCAATCCGAACGCTGGATCTGCCACAAAGATTTTACCTTTCCAGTAGTTGTATACCACAACAAAATGATCCTGATCCCAATGAACCACGCAAGGTTTAGGCGCTTCCATTAATTGTTCGAGGGTAATACGCGCACCAATTGTGCGGAATCCGATAGCTTCAGCAGCATCACTAAGCCCCAGTAAAGAAACACCTTCACGGCTGATATGTGCTAATTCGCGAAGTTTTTGAAGTGAATAGGTTTTCCCATAAAAGGCAGCAATCATGCGGAGACAGGAAGGTCCGCAATCCATGGCATCGTATTGTTTAAAAAAGGGAAACTTTGGCATACCCGGTTCAATGATGCTCAAAAATAACAGATTTATGTGAATTGGCTCCTATTTTCTTTAAAACTTATTTAACGGATTAAAATGGAATTGATAAACGAAGAGTTGGGAAGCAAAGTCAATTTTGTTCCAATGGCAAATTGCAAATCCCTATTTCGCCCAATTCAATCAGATTCTGGCAATTTTGGTGATTTCTCTTAGTCAAATCATCGTCCCAAATTTGTAAATCAGGCAATGAAACAGCAAAATAATCAAGTTTAAATTCATCGTTCAGGTGTACTTTTCCAAAATCAATCAGCTTATTGAAACGCGCTTTCGCTTCTTCAGTGTTGCCCAGTTTGATCAATGCCAATCCCTGATAGAAAATGGTGTCGGGCTGCTGATCATTATAAAAAATAGCCGGTTCCGGTTCGCTGATTCCGGAAGAAGCCATATCCCAGTATTGCCGGGCTTTCTCAGTTTTATCCAATCCTGAATAAGCATTTCCGATCCAGTAAAAAATGGCATTTTCCTGCGCACCGTATAATTTCCCTTCGCCCAAATTGTCGGGATATGTCTGAGCCTTGATTAATAATTCAATAGCCTTTTCATATTCCTGATTTTGAATTGCTTGTTTGGCCATTTCTGTCAGGCTAAAAACATATTGCCCGGTTACTTTTCCTTCGCCACCTTCCCAAGGATGGAATTTTCTTGTACTGATCAGCTCAAAAACTTTTTCAAACCGGCCAAGTTGATTCAGCAAGGTGACACGTTCCAGATATAAATCATCCCGGAAAATTATCAGATCCGGATATTGTTCCAGTTTTTTTAGACGCGTTTCCGGTGAATAATTCAGTCGTTTGTATAACTGGTCCAATTCCATCAAAATACGCGAATCTGTCTCATCCAAACTGAATGCCTTTTCGAGTTCGGCCAATGCTTTTAGAGGTTCGTTTTGTTTGTTGAAATAAGCCAGCGCCAGATTTCGGTGAACTATTGGGAAACTGTCATCCAATCTTGCCGATAATTCCCAATTTGATACTGCTTCATCGTATTGACGTGCATTGTACCAGAAATTTCCCAAATAATAAAGTGCTTTCGAATCTGCCGGATTTTGCTGTTTGGCCCATTCCAAAACCATTACGGCTTCGGTTTGATTCGGAAAACAATAATCGGGGCAAGCTTCAGCCGCTTGCTGAAGTGTTTTTACTGAAGCTTTTTGATCGCCAATCTGAGCCTCGAACCATGCCTTATGATAAAGAGCCATTGGATAAACCGACTGATCTTTCTGCTCTTCGATGCCAATGCCGATCAGCTCGATCGCTTCATTAAACAAACCGGCAAAAGCAAAATCAAGAGCAAATTCGGTGTAGGTATGGATGTTCGGATTAGACACCCCTAAATCCCCTAAAGGGGACTTTGAGGTACCACTTAAATTGTGTTTTTCGTATATAATTCCAAAGTTGAATTTATCCAAGGCAAGCGACTCTTCAATCAGCTTTTCAGCATCTGCTATTTTACCAAGTTTCCGGAGAATGCTCACTTTGAGTTGGCGAGCTTTGGGATTGTGCCAATTCCGAATCAGCGAACGGTCAATAAGTTCCAATGCTTCTTCCAAGGTTTGTTTTTTAGTTGCAATGCAGGCCAACTGAAAGTAGCCACTATCCATCCATGCCGCATTCCAAACCGATTTATAAAAGGCATCGAAAGCTTCGTCATCCTTCCCAAGAAAGCGTAAAGTCAGGCCCAGATTAAAAAGCGGTTCACCGTCAATCGGGTTTGGATTGTGCTGTGTCAGCGTTTCAATGGCTTTTCTGAAATAAGTTTCAGCCTTAGCAAATTGCCCGCGGCGCAGCAACCACAAGCCCATCGCATTGTTGCAGCGGCTGTCTTTCTGGTCGCGGCGCAGCGCTTCCAAATAATAATCGCGCGGATCGTAAGTGGCATGGCGGTATTGTTCCAAATGCAAACCGGTCAGATATAATTGCTCGTTACTTTCAATTTCTGTTGGAAGTTTGGCGGCTTTGGCGGCATCAGGAATTGGTTTTTGTTCTCCTGATTCAGGTTTCCAGTCAACCAAAGTTTTGCCTTCAGCAGAAATGATTGATACTTCAAGGCTCTTGGGTTCGAATCCCAACCGGGATACTATAACTTTCTCATACGAAGTTGCCGGATGAAAATCGAAGGAATCTTCCAGAAGAATTTCACCTCCGCATTTCAGGATAACTTTTGAATCGGGATAAACACCTGTTGTATAAGCCTTAACAATAGCTTTCCCGTCTTCAATTTCAAGGTTAACCATCGCCTCTTTGGTGGCATTTTTCACCACTCCCAAATCGCGGTACGGCATAAAATACTGGCTGAACGACTTTTCTTCGCCAGGCATGATCCAAGAAAAGTCGGGCTGATTATCGGTGTAAACGCCGCACATCAATTCGATGTATGGACCATCTTCATCGGTCAGATTGCGGTCCCAGGCGCGGCCAAAATCGCTGTGTCCCCAGGTCCACTGCTTCTTCCCGGGCGAAACATGGTGGTTGGCTACATGCAGTAAACCACCTTTGCTGTCATTTTCGTAGCCACCCACAAAGTTGTATTTCGAGTTAACAGCCATGTACGACGTAGGTACCGGAATATTTTTGTATCGCGAAATATCTGTTCCTGGCGAATAATCCACCTTGTAGTAAGTTCCTTTGGCAATAGGGAATTCAGACACATCGCGTTTGCCGTGATCGAAAACGGCATTCACATCCGGCGGAAAAACCGACTGGTAATCGTCGTTCACTTTCACTGCCGGATTGGCCCACCACAAAAAGGTTTGCGCATGATTGGTGCGGTTATATAGTTTTACCTTTATTTCGAGGTAAGCTTTATCGGGATGCAAAGTAAAACCGGCCATTCCGCGTGTACGGAACATACGCTCCACTTCGCTGCACCAAACGGTCACACTACCATCGGCATTTTCCTCGATGCAATGGTCGGTAGGTTCGTAAGTTGACGGACGGTGGTGTTGCGGCCAGTTAAATTCCAGACCGCCGGAAATCCATGGCCCGGTTAATCCGACCAGCGCCGGTTTAATTACCTGATTGTAATAGATAAAATGGCGCTGCTTGGTTTTGTCGTAAGCCATCTGGACGCGTCCACCCAATTCTGGCAGAATCATAATAAGCAGATACTGATTTTCGATAAACAAGGCATTCCATTCTTTATCAATTTTTTCGTCTAGAATTTTCTCAATCACCGGATGTGGGTAAAAAACCCCGCTACTTCCCTGATAAACCCTTTTTTCCAGAAATATCGGGTTCTTTTCAGGCTTCCCGATTCCATAAGTCGGGATGATAACTGTTTCATTCCACGCGCAAGCCTTCCCTCGCTCAACCCTCGATAGAGAGTTAAGGAAGTCAGAATTTATTCTAATCATTAGTATAACTTTATTTTACAGTTTTTTGAGTATTTCTGTTGTCACTTCAACTTTAGGATCAAATTTTTCGCCAGTCATGTACTTTTTAAGGCTGAAGAGCAGTTGCTGCGCTTCGGGACGTTTGTCCAAGTCCGAAGTCAGGTCGATTCCTGAAACCAGGATTTTGCCTTTACCCACTTTGCCTTCGAAAACCAAGGCCAGCGGACGGTTGGTCACCCAATCATCAATTACCCGAACAATGGGTTTCATATCAGCCGTTAAGCTTGTCAGATTGATTGCGCCTGAATGGCTCATGGCATCCCACCATTGATAATTGCTGTGATATTCAGTCGGGAATTCGGCCAATGCCGGATGGGCTGGATTACAGAGAATCCCAAGTGTGTGCGGTGCCTGACCTCTTGTCCACGCGGTATTCCAGAAAATACTGGAGAACCCAATTTTTACATCCCCTCCCATTTCTTTCCGGAGAGTCCCTTTTTTCAGGTTCAACAAAACCGAACCACCATTTTTCAGGAATTGAGCTGTTTGAGCATCCAGTTTCTGGACGATCCGAATATTTTCTTCACCTGAAATTGTTTCTTTATTCATCGGATACACCCAGAAATCCCAACTGTTGCTTAGGGTGTCAACCTTAACTTCAAATATTAATTTTTGTGCAATGGTGACCGAAGAAAGCGGAAGCGATACGCTTCCAAGTTTAATTCCATTTCCCAGAGGAATATCTTTCTGCTCAAAATTACCCGATTGAATGACCTGTCCTGATTTGTCTGTGATTTTCCATACCGGAGTGCAGGCTTTAATTGGACCATCGCCATAATGAGCGACCTCAACCTCAGCCTCGAAAGTTTCGTTGTTGATGAAAATAAGTTTTTTCATGCGGGCCAGCGGAACAGTCGAATTGCAGAAACGATTGTATTCGGCTGGTGAAACATATCCTTTTTCGCCCCAGAACGGATCAAGCACGCCCACCAAAGCGGTTCCCTGGCCAGGAAAATCATGCAAGTCGAGCAACTGAAATCCACCAAAACTCTTGGTGCGCAAGGCTGCTTCAATGTCGGCTTTGTAGCACAAGGCCTGTAATTTTCCAGAGGCGAGCAAAAAGCTGTCAGCCAATTGTTCCATGCCATGATCTTTCAGTGTTTCCTGAAACAACTCAAAGTTGCGGGCTTTCAGTACGCCATCGTATTTCAGTATTTCTTTAAAATTCGGATACACACACCATTGTCCGATTTCGTGGCTCACAATAGGCTGCGGAAGTTTGGAATTATATACTGACCAATCGAAATCAGTTCTCGGAGCTTCACCGTTAATAATGCTTTTTAATTCCTGCCCCCAACCCTGAATTCGCGGATTTGAATCACTCAGATAATCATTGACAGGTAAATTTGGCCAACCTGCCCCTGACGTGTAAATGCGGCGGCTGTCTTTTGCTTTCCAGAAATTGACAAATTCAGTAAGAAATTGATTCTGGTTGGGGCCTCCCGGTTCGTTTCCATAAACCATCATGCAGAACGACGGATGGTTTCCGTATTCATCAATCATGCGCTGGCTTTCTTCATACAAATATTTATCGAAAGGTTTTCCATCGCCCAAGGTGGTCGATTGATTGGCCCAGGAAGAACACTCCACATGCAGATAAAAGCCAGTTTGATCGGCTGCATCGAACGCAGCTTTAGGAGGGCACCACGAATGAAAACGCATGTGGTTCAAACCGTGAGCGCGACAAACATTAAAAATCCTCAGCCATTCAGTAACATCAGTTGCCGGATAGCCGGTTTTGGGGAAGATGGCACATTCCAAAGTACCGCGAAGGAAAGTTGGCTGACCGTTAATCAAAATTTGCTTTCCTGAAACCTTAAACTCCCGCATTCCAAAGGTCGTGGCTGAAACATCTGTCTTCCCAGAAGTTTTGTCTTTCAAACTGGCTTCCAATGTGTAAACATTTGGATGAAATTCGTTCCAAAGTTTCAGATCGGTTCCCATATCCAGACTTACATCCAAAATATTCTCTCCAGATTTTAGCTCAAAACTTTCCTCTTTCCTTTTTCCATTTTCCTTTACATTCAGGTTCAGCTTTACAGAAATCGCATTTCCTGTTGGGTTCTGAACCTTCACTTTTACAGCAACCTTTTTATTCTGATTATCTGGATAAACCTGGATATTTTGAATGTGAACAAAAGGCCGCGCTTCAAGATATAATTGACCAACAGCTCCATTCCAGTTGCTTTGCGTATGATCGGAAATACTGTGCGAATTCACTCCCGGATCAATGTCTTTTACCCGATTATCGATGCACAAAGTCAGGCGATGCTTGCCAGGAATTAGGATATTGGTCAGGTCATATTTATGCGGAGTTCCCAATGAGTTTTGAATACCAACTTCTTTGTCGTCAACCCAAAGGCGGCTTTCCCAGTGGCAGCGCTCTAAAAACAACCCAACAAACTGACCATTCCAATCTTCAGGAATAGTTACTTCTTTTTGATACCAGGCAGCGCCTTTGTAATATTTCACGGGCTGTAGCCAAAACGGGATTTTGATGTTTCCAGCTTCGCGAAACTTGGCATATTCAGGATTTTTATAAAACGAACTGTCAACAATTTGGCCGATCCAGGGAGTTCTAAGCGTAATATTATCACCTTTTCCATTGGTTGTCATCGATCCCGGAAGTACTACTTTATCAGTCAGAATCTGGTCGAACCATTTTTCCGGAATTCCTTTATCCAGCGAGTCGATGGCAAAGTTCCATTCTCCGGCAAGGTCAATTTTTTGCTGAATATTTTTTTGCTGACAGCCAGTCAGGGCAATCAAAACCAGAATAAGTAAAGCTGAAATTTGATTCATTTTTAAAGGTTTGAAAGTTATTTAACAGGAGTAATCCGGGCTACCCAACCACCTCCGGCAGCTAATTTCAGTTTTAAAATTTCTCCTGAAGAGAAATTCGTTTCAGTTTTTTTGTAGTCTTCTGCGCGGGTATTAGCATTTACGCCATCCTCAATCATTTCGATGTGGTATTTACCTGGCTTTAGGAAATCTGTTGAAAGATTCAGGTTCTTTTCATTCTGATTGGTGATTGCCCCAACAAACCAGCTCTCACCAGACCTTCTGGCCAAAACAGTGTATTTGCTGATCTTTCCTTCAAGTAAACGGGTTTCGTCCCATTCAACCGGAATTGTAGTCAGGAATTGGGTACACTCTTTTTCGCGGTAATAATCTGACGGTGAATCTGGAAGCATTTCCATCGGGCTACTCAAAATCACAAACAGCGCCATGGCATGGGCACGGGTTCCCTGTCCCATAGGGTAATCGCCATAGGGTCGGAAATTATCTTTGGTAGAGTTGCGCATCGTTGCCGGAATGTAATCCATTGGGCCGGTAAACATACGGATGTATGGCAACAGGTTGTGGTGTTCCGGATTGTCGGAATTGGTCCAACCGTTGTATTCGAATTCGATCAAAGCTTCCCTAGTCAGCACATTCGGATATTTTCGGCTTAATCCGCATGGTTTATAGGCTCCGTGAAAATTAACCACCATCTTTTTTTCGGCAGCTTTTTGGGCTACAGCTTCATAAAATTCGACCATCCGTTGATCGTCTCGGTTCATAAAATCCATTTTTATGCCTTTGATGCCCCACTTTTCAAACTGATCAAAAGCCTGATCCCATTGCTTCTGCACGGCATGCCAGATTACCCAAAGCATCACATCCACGCCTTTCGATTTGGCGTATGCAGTCACCTCGGCCATATTCAAACCCGGAACTTCGTGCAAAAGATCATCCTTCGCGCACCAGCCATCGTCGAACAGGAAATATCGGAACCCGTGTGCAGCACAAAAATCGATGTAATATTTAGCCGTTTCGGTGTTTACGCCCGCTTTGAAATCAACTCCGTAAATGTTGCTTTTCCCCCACCAGTCAAACATGACCACTCCGGATTTGATCCACGAAACATCCTGTAATTCGGTTGTTGAAGCAAGCAAATAAACCATGTTGTTGCTGATTAGTCCAGCTTCCTTTTCAGCTATGGCAAAAATTCGCCACGGAAAGGTTCTTGTTCCTTCCACTTTGGCAATAAAATCTTCCTTTTCGGCAATCTGGCCATGATCGTATATGTTTCCGGTGTAGCGATATTTTTTAGGGAAAGGCGGATTGGTTGCTTTCAGCGCTGCTTTTCCGGTTCCTGTTAACCAAAGTCCTGGATATTGATACAAATCTGCCTCGGTAATCATCACAAAACTTCCGTTTTGCTTTTCCACCAAAGCAGGCAAATGGCATAAATTTCCATTCTCAATAGCACTTATTTTCCGGAATTCGTAAGGCGTTTCGTACGAAGAATTAAACGATTTGGAAGGCTGGAAACGTAAGGAATCGTTTTCGGAAAACTGAATATCCAGGTTTTCTTTAAGGATAGTCAGGCTATCTTTCGCTGAAGTTGTAAACCGGTATGCCAAACCTTCGTTAAATAATCTGAAAGTAATAGAATAGTTGGTCTTAAACACGATCTGCATTTCGTTGTAGCGATTCTCATAAAATTCAGCTTTATCGCGAATAACCGGCTTAACCGTTTCGTTCACTGAATTTTGGAAGACTTTCTTAACCTGAAATTTGGCGAAATCAGGATTGGAACTGATGGCCTGAAGCGACAACCCCGAAAGGCTGACCATATCCTCATTTCCTTTCAATAATTTCACTGAAATTCCCTGATTGATTGTGACTTCAGCCATCAATTTCTGATCAGGTGAATTCAGGATATACTTTTGAGCTTTTGCTCCTCCAAGCAGGGAGAACAACAAAATAAAAATTACTAATTTCTTCATGACCATTTAAGTTTAGTGAGTTAGCTTATTTTCAATTTCTTCCAGGCTTTTCCCTTTGGTCTCCGGAAGTTTTTTCAGGATAAACAGGAAGCCAGATAAACAAATGAGGGCATATAACCAGAATGTTCCGCTGGCATTCAATAGTTTATTCAGTATCGGGAATGTATAAGTGAGCACAAAACAGGCGATCCATAGGGCAGTGGTGGCAATGGCCATTGCTGCTCCGCGAACTTTATTTGGGAAAATTTCGGATAGGATCACCCAGGTAACCGGAGCCAATGTCAAGGCATATGTGGCAATGGCAACCATCACCAAAACCAGTATGGCCAATCCTTTTAGCTCGAAAAAGTAACTGGTCCCGAGCATCAGATAAATAACTGTCAACCCGATTGAACCAAGCAACATCAGTTTTCGGCGGCCCCAACTATCAACCATTCGCATGGCCAGTAGGGTGAAAATTAGGTTGACGGATCCGGTAATCACAATATTGAAAAGCATGTCGCCAACCGAATATCCTGCAGATGTGAAAATTTCTTCCGCATAATTGAAAATCACGTTGATGCCGCACCATTGCTGAAATGCAGCCAAGACAATTCCCAGCACAAGAACCGGCCTGATTTTTTTTGAACTCAGCGTTTTCCAGTCAATTTTCAAATCCGTTCCGTGAAGGGTTTCTGCAATTTCTTTTTGCTCCTGAATGGCATATTCATGTCCTCCAATTTTTTTCAGGATAGAGAATGCTTTCTCTGATTTTCCTGATTTCGCCAAAAAACGTGGACTTTCAGGAATAAAAAACGAAAGAATGAAAAACAGCAAGGCAGGAATAGTCCCCGCCCAGAACATCCACCGCCAGCCCATCTGGCCGTTCCACGAATTCATAATAAATTCGTCGGTTACGCCTGCCGGAACAGCTTCGGCAATCAGGTAATTGATGATTTGCGCTGCCAAAATGCCGATTACAATTGTCAGTTGGTTAATGGAAACTAATCTGCCGCGCATGGCCGCCGGAGAGATTTCGGCAATGTACATGGGTGAAATGGCCGATGCCAGTCCAATGCCCAATCCGCCAATTAACCGGTATATTATGAATGGAGTAAATTGATTGACTGCGCCGGTTCCAATAGCCGCAATGGTAAAAAGAGCCGCAGCAGTAATCAGTGGCAACTTGCGCCCAAAACGATCGGAAAAATAACCGGAAGATAATGCGCCAATGAGGCATCCGATCAGTGCGCTGCTCATGGCCCAGCCTTGCAGATGGGGCGATGCGGCAATATCAAAAAAACGTTCGTAAAAAGGTTTGGCTCCACCTATAACCACATAGTCGTAGCCAAAAAGTAATCCGCCCATGGCAGAAATCAGGGTGATCCCCAAAATAAATTGTCGATTGAAGTTTGATTTGCTCACAGGTTCAGAATTTAGTTTAGCAAAAATATCAATTGCCTGCATTTCAGGGAATGAAAGATTTGATGAATTTATGGATTATTTTATCTTTGAGATCAACATTAATCATGTTATAAAAAACCTTCTAATTAATGAATTTGAAGTAATTTAGAACATTCGATAAAATACGAATATTACCAATTCAGCTATTCTAATGAAGAAAGAAGACGGGTTTCCCGGACAAATCAGCTTTGTTATTCCTGAACGAATCCTGGCTTTGGTCAAAGACAATCCGCTGATTGCAGACTTGCACATCACTGATATTGGCTATTATCCAAAGGCAAGCCACCATTTTCGTGAACGGACAACCGGAACCAGCCAGTTTATTTTGATTTACTGCATTGATGGAAAAGGAGAAATCCGTCTCAACGAGACGGTACATTCGATTCCGACCGACCACTTTTTTATTATTCCTGCCGGAATACCGCACGCCTATCGTTCGGACGTGCATGATCCATGGTCTATTTACTGGATTCATTTTTCAGGAAATAAATCAGGCATATATTCTCGGTTTGCCTGCCAGCCGATTCCTATTGAACGGGGAAAAACGTCAAGAATCAGTGATCGGGTCGATCTTTTTTCAGAGCTATTCCGCAATCTGGATCGGGGGTTCGGAATTGAAACACTCGAATATGTCAATCTTTGCCTGCCTCATTTGCTGGCCTCATTTACCCATTTGAGTCAGTTTCGGCTGATTAAAGAATCGGGTGAAAAAGATCCGGTTGCCCAAAGCATCAACTTTATGCTCGAAAACCTGACAAAAAAACTAAAGCTGGAGGAGATCGCCACCGAAACGGGTTTGTCGGCCTCGCATTATTCCCGGCTTTTTCAAAATAGGACTGGCCATTCGCCCATCGATTATTTTATTCAGCTAAAGATTCAGCGGGCCTGCCGTCTGCTTGACAATTCAGGCTTAATGATTGCCGATGTGGCCCGCGAAATGGGCTTCGACGACCAGTTTTATTTCTCGCGGGTTTTCCGGAAAGTGATGGGCATGTCGCCCGTAGAATACAGGAAAAGACAAAATTAGTGGCATTAAATTCGCATATATGTAAATATTATTTTGCGGATGTGCAACTACCGTGAACCAAGTAATAACTCACTGGTTTTTATAATCCAAAATGGTATAAATACATTCTTTGATTCAAAAAAAAACCAATATGAAATTTGGAAAAAGCGAAACCCCTGAGTTGATTGATTTTCGGCTGCCTGCTGATAATCCGCAAACAGCAGAAATCCTGAAACAAAATGATCCCGGCAAACCGATGAACGTTTATGTTGGTTGTGCCAAATGGAACAAAACTGACCTGAAAAACTTTTACCCCCGGGGCATCAAAGACGAATTGGCCTATTATTCCACTCAGTTCAATTCAATTGAGATGAACACCACATTTTACAGGGTTCCTGGCCGTGATCAAGTCATTAACTGGAAAGATAAAACACCTGAAGGTTTTAAGTTTTTCCCAAAGGTAAATCAAACCATCAGCCACTTCCGGCGATTGAACGACGTGCAGGCTTTGGTTGAAGAGTATTGCGATAACATCAGCAATTTTGAAGAGAAGTTAGGCATGGTATTCCTTCAGTTGCACGATAATTTTAGTCCTAAAAATTACGACAAATTGGCAAATTTCGTCGAAAACTTTCCGAAGGCCATTCCTTTAGCCGTTGAATTGCGCAATACCGAATGGTTTAACAAGGCCTCTGTTTCTGCAGAATTATACCCGTTATTCGAAAAAAATCAAGTCACAAATATTTTGGTTGATACCGCTGAACGACGCGATTTGCTGCACATGCGGTTAACCACACCCAAGGTATTTATCCGGTATGTAGGAGCAAACAATCCACAAAGTGATCGAGAACGGTTGGACGACTGGATCAATCGTCTCAAAATATGGGTTGATCAAGGTTTGCGCGATATTTATTTCTTCGTTCACCAGAACATTGAATTGGAATCACCATTTCTTTCAGCCTATTTTATTGAAAGACTGAACAAAGAATTTGCACTAAATCTTCAAATTCCAAAACTTTTGGGGCCATCCGGAAATTCAAATCCGACTTTGGGACTTTAACGCATGATACCTGTATTTTCAGGTTTTTTGAATCTATACAATTTTTTAACAGTTCAAAAAAATATTCAAAAACATATTATCCGCACATCTGTTTGTCGTACTGCTATTTATCTCAGTCGTTAATTTATCTTAAAAAACTCAATCTGTTGATTCTCTTAAGCTTTAAAGAAGGTTTGAATCTGCGGTTCACGTAACAAATTCAAGTAATTTCAACGCATCTTGATAGTTAAGTAATTATTACTAATTTTGGTCGCTTCTCAGAAATAGGGCAACTGAAAACTGTGCTAAATGAGTAAAAAACCAATATAACTATCTAAATATGAAAGTCTATAAAACAGATGAGGTACGCAACATTACTTTAATTGGTAATGCTGGCAGTGGGAAAACCACCCTTGCTGAAGCTATGCTTTTCGAGGGTGGAGTAATTAACCGCAGAGGTGACGTTGGAAGTAAGAATACTGTATCCGACTACCATCTGATTGAGCAGGAATATGGCAACTCCGTATTTTCATCGCTCATGTACACCGAAGTTAATGGCAAAAAAATCAACATACTGGATACCCCGGGAATGGATGATTTTTGCGGTGGCGTAGTTTCGTCGCTACAGGTTGCTGCTTTAGGGCTGATGGTTGTTGATGCTTCAGCCGGTATTGGTGCCGGAACCGAAGCTGCTAACCGGCATGCTGAGGCTGCAAACGCCAAGATGATTTTTGTATTAAACCATTTGGATACCGAAAATGCCAATTTTGATCAGAGCATTGATAATCTGAAATCAAAATTTGGCAATAAAGTTACTGTTGTTCAGTATCCGGTTGAAACCGGTTTGGGATTCAATTCCATCATCGACGTATTGAAAATGAAAATGTATAAATACGGACCAGATGGAGGTAAACCTACCGTATCAGATATTCCTGATTCAGAAAAAGACCGTGCAGAGGAATTGCATAATGAATTAATTGAAATGGCTGCTGAAAATGAAGAATCGCTGATGGAATTGTATTTCGAGCAGGGTTCATTGTCAGAAGATGATATGCGTAAAGGAATGCGGATCGGTATGGTAAAACGCGATTTATTTCCTGTATTCTGCGTTTCAGCAAAAAGAAATATGGGTGTTGGTCGTTTACTCGAATTTGTATGCAACATTGCTCCTGCTCCAAGTCAGGTTCCAATGCGCGAAATCATTCAGGGAAAACCTGTTGTGATGAATGAATCGAGCCCAACTTCATTATTTGTATTTAAAACTTCCCTGGAGCCACACGTTGGCGAGGTTACTTATTTCAAAGTAATGTCGGGGAAACTGACCGAAGGTAAAGACCTTTATAACACGTTTAACAACGGAAAAGAACGGATCTCACAGCTTTTTGTAACTGCCGGAAAAACCCGTACTGCTGTTTCGGAATTGGTTGCCGGAGATATTGGCTGCACAGTGAAACTAAAAGATACCAAATTCAACCAAACGCTTTGTGAAAAAGAACTGGACCTGAAATTTGCCCCAATCGTATTTCCTGATCCAAAATTCAGGGTTGCTATTAAAGCGGTTTCTGAAACTGATGACGAAAAAGTAGGCGAAATTCTACATCGTGTAAAGGAAGAAGATCCAACCTACCTGGTTCAGTACTCCAAAGAATTAAGACAACTGATTGTTGAAGGTCAGGGTGAATACCATTTGAATACCTTAAAATGGTACTTCGACCATATCCATAAACTTGATATCGAATTTAAAGCTCCCAAAATACCTTACCGCGAAACGATTACCAAATTTGCCCAGGCCGATTACCGCCACAAAAAACAATCGGGCGGATCGGGTCAGTTTGGCGAAGTTCATATGATTATCGAACCTTTTGAAGAAGGTTCTGCACCTAAAAACATGTTCGTTTATGGTGGAAAAGAAATGAAAGTTTCAGTTCGCGATACTCAGGAAACTCCGCTGCCATGGGGTGGAAAACTGGTTTTCCACAATTGTATTGTTGGAGGTTCTATTGACGCACGCTTCCTTCCGGCTATCCTGAAAGGGATTATGGAAAAAATGGAAGAAGGCCCGCTTACCGGTTCGTATGCCCGCGACATCCGCGTTTACATCTACGACGGTAAAATGCACCCGGTTGACTCTAACGAAATCTCTTTCCGTTTGGCTGGCCGTAATGCATTCAGTACTGCATTTAAAAATGCAGGACCAAAGATTCTGGAACCTATCTACGATTTGGATATTTGGGTTCAGGGCGACCGCATGGGTGATGTAATGAGCGATTTGCAAGGCCGTCGTGCATTAATTATGGGTATGGGCAGTGAAAGAGGCTACGAAAAAATTACAGCCCGTGTACCATTGAAAGAAATGAACAAATACTCTACTTCTTTGAGTTCGCTTACTGGCGGACGTGGCGTTTTCAATATGAAATTTGCTGCATACGAAAAGGTACCTCAAGAAGTACAGGAAGAACTTTTGGCCGCCTATGCCGCTGAAGAAAAAGACGAATAAAAACCAATTCTTTATACTGACCAGGGTATTGCCCTGTTGATGTATATCTATTCTATCTATCTAAATTGAAAAACCCGGGAATGTCACCCGGGTTTTTATTTTTATGGTTTATCTCGTCCTGAAAACAGCAGGTTATATTGACTGGGATTAATCGTGGTCAGGGAAAGATAGAATTTCCAATGTTTGTTTATTTTCTGAGGAGTAATACCTTTACTAATTCTATTGAACGAAATCTAAGATTAATCAGATAAAACGGAAATCCTTCTTAACCATCCTAATTCCTAAATGAAACTGATTGAAACATCAAAAAATTACCTCAAAATAATCCTGTTAAATGTTGTTGTACAGGTAATTTTAAGACTACTTGAAACTGCTTTAATCATGTTAAATTTTGGAACACCAAAATTGTTATTTCAGTCGGAAGCAGCGGGTCTATTTAGCGACCTGATAATCACCACCGCAATTCTGGCAGTTCTTTCACCAGTGTTTTATCTGGTTTCTAAAATCTCAGAAAAAATAGCCAATCGCCTTTTTGTAACCCTTATTGCAGTGTTGGCTGTGCTGCATTTCTTTATACTGAAATATTTTCTCTACCAGTTAATTCTTTTAGATACATCCATTTATAAATATTCGATAAAAGAAATATTATTCACGATCAACACATCAGGTATAGACTATACTAAAAGTCTGGTACTACTAGCTATTATAATTCTGGCTATATATACATCAAATGGTTTCCTTACCAAAATAGATTACCCTAAAATTAAAAGTAAGTTCATCTATCTTATTCTCTCTGTCTCAGTAGTAGCAATGTTTCTTTTATACATTTCAGATATTCGGCATAACAACTTTGAAAAAAACAAATCGTTATTTTTTTATTCTCGTTCTTTAACCTACTTCTTTCAAAAAGATGCTGAACTGACTAACTTGTCGAAGGAAAATGTTATGGAATTTCGGCAACTATATCCTGGAAAGTCGTTTTTAAGCAAAGACTATCCGTTACTCCATGAATTTAAAAACTTAAATGTATTTAAGCCCTATTTCGATAAATTTGATTTTGCTCCGAATATTGTAATTCTGATTGTTGAAGGACTAAATGATGATTTTGTGCACGATTACAAAGGAGTAAACCTAATGCCCTTTACAAGCAAATTAAAAGCTAAAAGCCTGTATTGGGACAGATGTTTTACCTTGGGCGAAAGATCTTTCTCAGTTGTCCCCTCACTTCTTGGAAGTTTACCCTATGGACAAAAAGGATTTACTTTGCTCGATAAGCTTCCAAGGCATCTGTCGTTAGTTTCTATTCTTAAAGCAAACAATTATCACACAAGTTTTTTTTATGGACAGGGAGCCTGGTTTCATCAAAAGGACAGGTTTTTCAAATACAACAACATTGATTTAATATTTGATAACAGCAAGTTTGCAGAAAAATATCAGAAAATAATTGTCGGGAGCGATAACTTCTTTTGGGGATATAACGACAAAGATCTATTCAATCAATATTTTGAGGTGGCGGACACCATTAGGAAAAAACCAAGGCTTGATGTGTTTTTCACTGGTACAAGCCATTCTCCATTCGCTATTTCTGATCCTGATTATTATAATGCCCGATTCACAAAAATAAGTTCCGGGTTGAAAAACGATTCCAATGTTGTCTTTTTCGACAAATACAAGAAGTATATACAATCCATTTTGTTTGTTGACGATGCCTTAGAATCCTTCTTTAAAAAATATGAAACCCGCCAGGATTACAACAATACCATATTTATTATTACTGGCGATCACCCGATGACAGAAATACCAATTGCAAATTCGATAAAAAGATATCATGTACCTTTAATGATATATTCAAAAAAGCTAATTGCGGTTAAAACTTTTACACATACTGTCATCCATCTGGATTTTTATGAAACGATACTTTCGTTTTTATCCGATTACCAAATAAAAGTTCCTGATGTATCTTCAGCTCTTGGCTCAAATCTTATACTTGATCAATCGGAAAACGAAAAACGCATTGCTTTCATGAATGATAACCGGGAAATTATTGATTATTACTCGAATAACTATTTCCTGACAGGAGAAAAGCTTTTTGCGGTAGGCAAAGACTTATCGTTGACCCTTTCGTCTGACCTAAAGTTGTTAAAGAAGATGCAAGATGAATTAAGCATATTCAAAAACACCAACTACGACGTTAGCCTTCGTGATAAGATCATTGGAGACAGCCTATATTACAGATCATTAGGCTATAGTTTCATACAAATGTCTCCGCCTGAAGCAAAACTAATTGAAGTAAGATCAGAATATTACAATATTACGGATAAGACTATGCTCCAAAACGGACCTATTACTTTCAATGTATCTTTTGAACCCCTCACAACTCCGGATAAAGACCTGTGTGTCGTATTCCAGGTATCTACAAAAAAAGACAGTGTGATCTATTGGCAGAGTTCAATGGTAACAAACGATTCAAAGGTATTTCATGCCGAAATAAAAATCCCCGGGCAAAATATCCCTGATTCAGTTGTTTACTTTAATTCGTATTTCTGGAACAAAAATTTGAAGGATTTTAAATTTGGCAATCTGAAATTTCAGGTATACCAAAAAAATCCAATCTAAAACCGTTGGTATTTCCGGGTACTTTAGATTGGATTTTTTAAGATCAAAGGGCAATTTAAATTTCTTTTATTTATCCCTGAAAAGATGGAAAAAGCCGCTCGTTCGTTTTCGCTTATCATCACGGCCACGACCTTCAACCACATAGTAATAAACGCCTGGTGTACAAACTTTTCCACCAACTTTCCCGTTCCATACTGATTGCGGAACTGTTTCAACCGTATTTCCGAAGTTAATAACATTGTTGCTTTCCCAAACATGTAATAATTTTCCCCAACGGTTAAAAATGGAGATTTTAATTTCCTTCATCGACCAGAATTTAATGATGAATTCATCATTTACACCATCGCCATTAGGCGTAAATACATTGGGGGCATCAACAAAAGAAGTGTCGGCAATAATATATCCTTCCAGGTAAATCGTATCGAAACAGGTTTGAAGTTCTGACACTTTCTTCGAAACCAGTTTGACTTTATATGATCCCGAGTTTTCGAACGTATAAACCGGGCTATCATTATACAATTTTATCAGGATGCTGTCTTTAACTACCCCATTGTTCTCTTCAGACTCACGTTTGATTTCATCCAGATCCCTGAAAATAAACCATTCAAATTTTCCCGGATCCCCATTTTCGGACTCATTATTAAACGTAACCTCCAAGGGTGCTTCTCCTTTGTCAACACTGACGGTGAATAAAGCTTTGGTTACAATCGACCTGTATTGCACATCAGTCTTGGCAATACAACCAAACCTGTCGGTGACTTCAAGAGTGTAATCCGTATCCTTGGTGGGAGGATCAAAAACTTTAGATACCAGTACCCGGCTAACCACGACTTCGGCATCCATCCATCTGACCTGAATATCTTTCGTTAATTCTTTTGACTGACCGGTAGGTAATTCCGTATAGATTAATTTCGGTGTGTCGAAAGATCCTTTTAATGTTAACGAATTACAATCTGAGTCAGTAATTTCAGCCTTTGCTTCAATATAATTATTAAAAACCCAGGCCGTATATCTTTTTTCTCCTGAGGCGGATATAACTTTTACCCGATAACCGCCATTCTCTAATCCTGAAATCGTTGAAGTAGTACTACCTGATGACTCGGTGGAAAGAAAATCGAAATTTCCGGTGAGTGGATTATATCTTTGCCATTCAAAACTTGCTGGCTCATTATTGGTGGAATTCGCAATTAATGCCGCATTTAACTCACCTTTTTGACCGCAAAAAATATGAATTTGATCCTGGGCACCACTCGAATATTCTGTTGGTACAACTTCGTCGGCAACGGAGGTAATCTGTGCAAAACCAATCTCAGGAGTAAAGATAAAACAAGTAAAAAACAACAACCCGCCAAGCAGTTTAAATAGGTTCATTCTTCAATTTCTTTAACAGTTCACAATATTAACGCTAAAAATTGATTTATCTTTTGTGGCACCTGAAATTTTCCTGAACTTCAGAAATCGAAAGGCTGCAACTGTTTAAAACTTTTTAAACCGATTTTCAATGAGTTTTGTATATTTGACAAAAAATGTCAAACTAAATTTGTTCAAAATGGAAAGTCTGGGAGAAACAATCAGAAAACTTAGGGAAGAAAATAAACTCCCTTTACGAACTGTTGCCGCTTATCTCGACATTGACCAGGCCATTCTAAGTAAGATGGAACGAGGGCAGCGCCGTGCGACTCGGGAGCAAGTTGTAAAGTTGGCTCAATATTTTAAGGTAAATGAACCTGATTTATTGGTTGCATGGCTGTCGGACAAATTGGTTTATGAAATTGCCGACGAACAAGTTGCATTGAAAGCTTTGCAGGTAGCAGAAGAGAAAATTTCGTATCTGAACTTTCAAAAAATAAACAGGGAAGAAGTGAAAAATCAACTGATTGCCGCGATCGGAAAATTCACAGCAATAAATAAAGTCTGGATCTTTGGGTCGTTTAGTCGAAAAACAGATGGCCCATCAAGTGACATTGACCTGGCTATTCAAGCCGATGGTTCATTCAGTTATTTCGATTTGGCCGAAGTGCAATATCAACTTGAAAAATCGGTAAACAGAAAAGTTGACGTAGGTTTTATCGACTCATTTAAACCATACATTCTGGAACATATTAAACCCGATTTAACCTTGATTTATGAGAGACCAACATGAAGAAAATTTCCAGCGATTAAACCAAATCGGGCAGGCAATTAACATGATCAGCCAATACACAAAAGGTGAATCCGCACAATCGTTCTGCTCAACACCCATGCTTCATGACGCAGTATTGATGCAGTTTGTAGTTATCGGAGAAGCTGTTAGCTATATTGACCACGACTTACTCGAAAAATACAAGTATCCCTGGTACAAGGTAAAGGCTTTCAGGAATCTGATTGCCCACGAGTATTTCAACATTAAGCTGGAGGCTGTTTGGACGATTATCGAAAATGAAATGCCTGCACTGGAACAAGTGATTAAAAGTATGATTGAACTAGAATTTTAGAAAAACAGTTTTACTTTTGACGTCCATTTAGAATATAGAAAACAGTGCAAAATTATTTAAACGAATTAAATGAGCCCCAGAGGCAAGCCGTTGAGAACATCAACGGGGCATCATTAATTATTGCCGGCGCCGGTTCCGGAAAAACAAGAGTTTTGACCTACCGAATTACCCATTTGTTGAAAAACGGGATTCGCCCGGGTTCAATCTTGGCATTAACCTTTACCAACAAGGCTGCCCGTGAAATGAAAGACCGGATTGCCAAAATGGTCGGCCCAAACACGGCCAGGTATCTGTGGATGGGAACGTTTCACTCCATTTTTGCCCGGATTTTGCGAACCGAATCAGAGGTTCTCGGATATCCTTCCAACTTTACCATTTACGATTCTGCCGATTCCAAAAGTCTGATTAAAACCATTATCAAAGATTTAAATCTCGACGATAAAGTGTATAAGCCTGGCGTGGTTTCATCGCGAATATCAGCTGCAAAAAACAACCTGGTTTCTTCGGAAGTTTATGCCAGTTTGCCTGAAATCGCTGAATATGATCAAAGCATTAAAATGCCGCTGATTAGCCTGATATATAAGGAGTACGCCAAACGGTGTTTTTTGGCCGGGGCCATGGATTTCGATGATTTGCTGATGAAAACCAATACGCTTTTCAGGAACCATCCTGAAATTCTGGAGAAATATCAGCGTATTTTTGATTATATCCTGGTCGACGAGTATCAGGATACGAATCATTCACAATACATGATCATTAAAAAGCTGGCAGCACGACACAACAATATTTGCGTGGTTGGCGACGATGCACAAAGTATTTATTCGTTCCGTGGAGCCAGGATCGAAAACATCCTGAACTTTCAGACTGATTATCCCGAGCATAAGGTTTATAAACTGGAGCAAAATTACCGGTCGACCCAAACTATTGTTGATGCGGCAAACAGTGTCATTGCCAAAAACAAAAGGCAAATCAGGAAGAATGTATTTTCAGAAAAAGAAAAAGGCGCCCTGATAAAAGTAATGAGCGCCATTACTGATAATGAAGAAGGATATTTGGTCTCAAACGAGATTATTGAAACCCGAATGCGCGATCATTTCCAGTTTTCTGATTATGCCATTTTGTACCGGACCAATGCACAATCGCGTATTTTCGAGGAAGCTCTCCGGAAACGGAATATTCCTTACCGAATCTATGGTGGTCTGTCTTTTTATCAGCGAAAGGAAATCAAGGATCTGCTCAGCTATTTCAGGTTGGTCATTAACCCGAAAGATAACGAAGCGTTTAAACGGATCATCAATTACCCGGCGCGTGGAATAGGGCAGACCAGCCTCACAAAAATGGAGCAGTTCGCCGGACAAAACAATCTTTGCATCTGGGAATTTGTGACCAATATACCATTGTTGTTGAGCGAATTCAACAAAGGAACTGCAGCTAAAATCAATGAATTTACGATCCTTATAGAATCATTCAGGGAAAAACTGGAAACTCACAATGCCTTTGAACTGGCCAGCGAGATAGCGACCGGCACCGAAATCATGAAAGATCTTTACAAAGATCAAACTCCTGAAGGTGTCAGCCGATTCGAAAACATCCAGGAATTGCTCAACGGGATCCAGGAATTTTCTATTTCAGCCATTGAAGAAGGTTCGCCGTGTAAATTAAACAATTACATGGAAGACGTGGCCTTGCTGACTGATCAGGATAATGAAAAAGAAGAAAATACGGATCGGGTAACCATGATGACGATCCATTCGGCCAAAGGACTTGAATTTAAAAATGTTTTCATCGTTGGTGTTGAGGAAAACCTGTTTCCTTCAAATCAGAATGGGCAAAAAACGATGGAAGATTTCGAGGAAGAACGACGTTTATTTTATGTCGCTTTAACACGGGCAGAGCAAAATGCCTACTTAAGTTATGCACGTCAGCGCTACAAATGGGGAAAATTGGATTTCTGTGACAAAAGCCGGTTTATCGACGAAATTGATCCTCAATACCTGAACATGCCCATTGAAAAAGACCCGGTTTTTTATGGCGACCAGCAGGATTTGTCCTATACGGCACCAAAACCACGTCCACAAAGCACTTCCATTCCTGGTTTCAGGCCTTCATCTGTTAATCAGCCTGATTTACAGCGAAAACTGACCAAACTTCGTGAAGCAAAAAGTGAAGCTGAGGCGTTTGAGTACAGTAATCCGGAAGAAATTCAGGCAGGAATGATTGTTGAACATCAACGTTTTGGACGTGGAAAGGTTTTACAAATGGAAGGAAAAATGCCCGATATTCAAGCCACCGTATTTTTTCAGAACGCAGGGAAAAAACAACTTTTGCTTAAATTTGCAAAACTTCGGATCATTAGTTAGAAAAAAGTCATTAGAAAAGAGTCATTAGGAAACCCACTTTTCCTCTTTTCTAATGACTAATGACTTTTTTCTAATGGCCAATGTCCAATGACTCAGAAATTTTTACTTAATTTGCATCCAATTCATCTTCATCCTGATTATCTGTACCGATTTCCTGATTTGAGATAACAGCCTGATTTTTTAAAGAAAACTTTAGTTATTTACATGGATTATAATTCTAATCGCAGTAAGTTGGCTCTTCCTGAGTATGGAAGGAACTTACAAAACATGGTCAATCATATTATGACCATTGAAGATCGCAATGAAAGGAACAGGGCCGCCCGGACCATTATCGACATCATGGGCACCATGTATCCATACCTGAGGGATATCAACGATTTCAAACACAAACTTTGGGATCACCTGGCAATTATGGCTAATTTCGAATTAGACATTGATTATCCGTATACTCCACCATCTCCTGAATTCTTCAATACACCCCCGCTCCGGATTCCCTACGATAATAATAAAATCAAATATCGTCATTACGGGAAAACTATAGAAACGCTAATTGAAAAGGCAGCCGTTTACGAAGACGAAAAAGAACGGGAATTATTGATTAAGCTGATTGCCAATCACATGAAAAAGAGTTATGTGATGTGGAATAAAGACTCTGTGACAGATGATAAAATACTTACTGATATCGAAGAACTGTCGAAAGGTAAAATAAAATGTACTGAGATGGTGCTTACTGAAACCAAGGATATACTTTATCGGAATCAGAAAAAACAAAATCCGGTCAGCAATAATAATCCCGGACGAAAATTCCAGAAATCAGAAGATCGTAAACAACAGCGTCCATAAGGCATTGCGTTGAGAAAGATAAGCAATTCAGTTCAAAACTGAACTAAAAAATGAATCTGACAAAGAAAGGAAAATAGTCATTAGTCATTAGAAAATGTGCGTATTAATAATTTTCAAATGACTAATGACTTTTTTCTGTTAGTTAAGAAGTAAAATCCGGACAACCCTTTATTCTTTTAAGATGGCAACTTTTAAAATTGAAGGTGGCAAACAATTGCATGGTGATTTATATCCGCAGGGAGCAAAAAATGAAGCGCTTCAGGTTATTTGTGCTGTATTGCTTACTCCTTGTAAAGTTCAGATTACCAATATTCCTGAAATCAGTGATGTTGTCAGGCTAATTGAAATTCTGACTGAACTTGGTGTAAAAATTGAACGTTTAAGTAAGGGAAATTATACTTTTCAGGCCGATGAAATCAGGCTGGATTATTTAAAAACTGATGTTTTTGCCAGGCAGGCTGCCAGTCTGCGAGGTTCGATCATGATTTTGGGTCCACTTTTGGCACGATTTGGTATTGGCTATATCCCACAACCCGGAGGCGATAAAATTGGAAGACGCAGGCTGGATACGCATTTTACAGGACTACAAAAGCTTGGCGCAACTTTCAATTATAATCCTGAAGAACATTTTTACAGCGTTGAAACGCAAGGACTAAAAGGTACCTACATGCTTCTTGATGAAGCGTCGGTAACGGGAACGGCAAACCTGGTAATGGCTGCTACATTGGCCGAAGGAACAACAACTATTTACAATGCGGCGTGTGAGCCGTATATTCAGCAATTGTGTAAAATGCTGGTATCTATGGGCGCAAAAATCGAGGGAATAGGATCCAACCTACTTTCGATAACAGGTGTTTCGGCGCTAAAAGAATGTACTCACCAAATACTTCCCGACATGATTGAAGTCGGCAGTTTCATTGGTTTGGCGGCTATGACCAATTCTGAAATTACCATCAGGAATGCCGGAATTCCGCATTTGGGAATAATTCCGGAGCAATTCAAACGCCTCGGAATCAAAATGGAAGAACGTAATGACGACTTGTTCATTCCGGCGCAGGATCATTATGAGATTGAAACTTTCATTGACGGTTCAATTATGACCATTGCCGACGCACCATGGCCCGGACTGACTCCCGATTTACTGAGCATTTTTCTGGTTGTGGCGGCACAGTCCAAAGGAAGCGTACTCATTCATCAAAAGATGTTTGAAAGCCGGCTGTTCTTTGTCGACAAATTGATTGATATGGGGGCCCAGATTATTCTTTGCGATCCTCACCGGGCAACTGTTATTGGTCTCGATCATAAATATCCGCTTCGGGCGACGAATATGAGTTCTCCGGATATTCGTGCAGGCGTAGCCCTTCTGATTGCCGCTTTGTCTGCTCAGGGAACCAGCAAAATCTCCAACATTGAACAAATTGACCGAGGGTACGAAAACATTGATGACCGGTTAAATGCTATCGGAGCCAGTATTTTAAGGATTAACTGATCAGTTTTTGTTTGCCTGACCTGTTAATATTTCCTAACAAAATCAGCTGCATTAACAATCCTGTTTCTGAATTGTTATTTTTGCAATTCATTGAATTTTAAATCAAAGTAACTTGTATATGAAATTAAAAATTATGCTTGCTGCTGTTTTACTGTTTACCTGGGCAAATCTCACTATTGCTGCTAAAACAAAAACAGAAACGAAAGAAGCAACCATTGGGTTGAAACTCGGGAACAAAGCTCCTGAAATTATTGAAAAAACAATTGATGGAAAGGACCTGAAACTTTCGTCGTTGCAAGGAAAGCTGGTTCTGATCGATTTCTGGGCTTCCTGGTGTGGACCTTGTCGCCGTGAAAATCCCAGTGTGGTTTCTGTGTACGAAAAATACAAAGATTCAAAATTCCAGAATGCAAAGGGGTTTACCGTATTCAGTGTTTCGCTCGATAAAGATAAATCGGCCTGGCAACAGGCTATTGTAGCCGATAAATTAAGCTGGGAATATCATGTGAGTGACTTGCAGTGGTGGAATTCCAAATATGCAGGCATTTATGGAGTTCGCAGTATCCCTGCAAACTTTCTGATCGATGGGGAAGGGGTGATTGTTGGTAAAGACCTTCGGGGGCCGGCGTTGGGACAAGCTATTTCGGCCTTATTGAAATAAGGCAAAAAGTATAACAAAAAGGGCAGTTCGAATTACGAACTGCCCTTTTTTTGCTTTACCAACAACCGGTATTATTTTGCTCTTTCCAACGTGATCGTTTTGGTCGGTTGATCGCAAACTTCGGCAGGCCCCCAGTACTGAATAGGTCCCGGATAGACAAAGGAAGTTTCAATAGCCCATTTTTCGCGGTTAGCTGCCAGGTATTTAAATGGAGCACTGTCCAATTCAACCAAAGCTTTCTGAATAACCGGTTTCATGTGTCCGTGGCGACGTTCCATGTTCATCATCATGGTTACAGGTACACCACCGGCAATCCATTCTGCAGCGGGAGCAGTCAGGTTACGAACGGATGACATATACCCGGTTTTGCCTTCAGCAATAAGGAAAGAAGCGTTGTAGCCTAATGAATAGCAATAGTCTGCATCAAAATTTGAAGGGGCGGCACAACGGCCTTCGTAACCGAAAAAATGATATTGTGTTCCAAATTTTCCATGGAACTCACCTGTTTTTTTCATCTCTTTCAGACGACTTTTCACCATTTCGCCCAATAGTTTTTCGGTTTCAATTAACGAAACCTGAACGTTCCCGTGTGGATCGCGGTCGAGCGTTAACTGATCGGCAATGCCTGAAGGAAGGGAAGTATAAACCTTTGCTGATTCTTCCGATAAAATTCCGGCAACAAAGGTACGACCTTCAGTTTTACTGATAAATGATTTGAATTTCTGTTCTGTTTCGGAACCCTCGGCGAGTAAATCGTTCAATTCTGAAATCAATATTTTCATTTCAGGAACAAATTCAACCAAACCTTCAGGGATTAAAGCAACCCCAAAGTTTTCACCGTTGGCCGCACGCTTGGCAACGATTCCTGCCATATAATCGACGATTTCGCCCAAAGTTTGTTTTTTCAATTCCACTTCTTCTGAAATCAAAGTAATGTTTGGCTGAGTTTGTAGCGCGCATTCCAAACCGATGTGTGAGGCTGAACGTCCCATCAGTTTAATGAAGTGCCAGTATTTTTTTGCTGAAGTAGCGTCGCGTTCAACATTTCCGATCAATTCAGAATAAACCTTTGTAGCAGTATCGAAACCAAATGAAGTTTCAATCATGTCGTTTTTCAGGTCACCATCAATCGTTTTTGGACAGCCGATCACCTGAATGCCGGTATTTTTAGCTGCATAATATTCGGCCAACACACAAGCGTTGGTGTTACTGTCATCACCACCAATAATAATCAAGGCTTTAATGCCTAATTTTTTCATGATCTCGGTACCTTTATCGTACTGGGCAGTTTCCTCCAGTTTGGTGCGGCCCGAACCAATAATGTCGAACCCACCGGTGTTGCGATAGTCGTCAATAACTGAAGAGGTAAGTTCCATATAGTTGTGATCAACTAAACCACCAGGACCGCCTAAAAATCCGTAAAGTTTGCTTTCAGGATTGATGTTTTTAATACCATCAAAAATTCCTGAAATGACATTGTGACCGCCGGGTGCCTGACCTCCGGAAAGGATAACCCCAACATTTACTGCCGGATAGGATTTCTTCTCATCACAAGCTTCGAAGGTAATTAAAGGCATTCCATAAGTATTGGGAAACAGGCCCAAAATGTCTTTCTGATCAGCAACCGATTCGGTTTTGTCACCTTCAACCAGTTTAACTGACGATTTCAATGATTTGGGAAGTTTTGGCTGATATTTAGCCCTTTCTGACTGCAATGCACTAATGGTCATAGTTTTTAATTTTTTTTTGATAGGATTTACTTTTTTTGAGCCCATGCAAAATTAAACTAAAACCATGGTTTTACAATCGGATTGAAAGCACATTTCCCTTATTTAAAGTAAATTTAAACCGATTAAATTAACCTACCAGAAAATCGGCAACATTACCTAAATTACTGGCTGTTCCCTTGTACAATTCGCTGTATTTGCAGCGGGTACAAGTTACTACAGTAAATCTTCTGTTTTGAATATCAAAGAATCTGGAAAAGCCGTTTCCGGTCGTCCTGATTACGTCTACTTCTGCCTGTGTATTATTACACTTCGGGCAATGATACTTGGTTTGATTCATGACATTGAAGTTAAACTATTGATTTGTATTAATGTTCCGTATGCTAATTGAAATACCTTTGTTTATTCTGAGGCTGAAGATTGAGACTGATCACTTAAATCTTCTTCCGGATTTTCACCAGTGGTTTTTACAACTGTTCTGCGGGCATCGCGAAGCGCCTTGGTGATGATCCATTCTATTTGTCCGTTTGCGCTGCGGAATTCCTGTGCTGCCCACTTTTCAATGGCATCATACACATCAGGATCAATGCGCAACACAAATGATTTTTTCTTAACCATAACCTTTCCTTTCCTCTTTATTCAATCTAAAATCATAACGAACAAAAACCGCTTTTCCTTAAGATCCTATTTAGTTTGTATTTGTATCCATTTTAAAACCTCGGTCAAAGCTGTTGGTGAAAATGTCTGTTCAATAGTGGCATATTCTGCCGGAGAACCGGTTTTGCATTCCTGAAACAAGTGATTTAAGCCTGGCAACTCAATGGCAGTAACTTTTTTATTTCCTCCTTTGGCCAAAGCGTTCTTAATCGCATCCAGATTTTCTTTTGGCGGAACCTGCAAGTCTTTTTCTCCGTTGATGGCCAATACCGGACATTTTACTTTTCCCAAAGCTATTGCTGGATTATATTTGATAAAATAAACCATCCACGGACTTGCAATCTGGTCAACCTGCATTTTTACAAAATCAGCTTCACTCATTCCTGCTGGTTTTTGGTCATCCGGAATGTCTTTCAATGATTGTGTAATATAATTGGTCAAATCAGGTTTTAATTGTTCTTGATTTGTTGATTTAGAAACAATTTCGAAAACACCACTATTAATTTGCCTTGCCTTTTGCAGGTCGCTATCGCTTATGCCTGAAGCTTTCCCAATTAATTCTTGCTGTAAGAGCAACAACTGGTCACCTGATATTCCGGTTCCGGCTAGTAGTACAATAAAAGCTACATCTTTGGAGCTGTTGGCAACTATCGGCGCTATTATTCCACCTTCGCTGTGTCCGATTAAGCCAATTTTCTTTTTGTTTATTTCCTTTCTGGATAGGAGGTAGGTTACTCCTGCGTTTACATCGGTCGAGAAATCCTGGCTTGTTGCAGTTTTAAAATCTCCTTTCGAAGCAGCTGTTCCACGGTCATCGAAACGTAAAACAGCAATTCCGTTTTTTGTGAGGTAGTCTGATAATACAAGAAAAGGTTTATGACCCATTAATTCTTCATCTCTGTTCTGCGGTCCGCTTCCCGTAATTAAAACGACAGCAGGAAAAACGCCTTCTTTCGAAGGTAATGTTAAAGTTCCGGCCAAAGTAATACCCGCTTTTGCATTCTCAAAAGAGACTTCTTCTTCATAATATGAATATGGTTTTTTCGGCTCCTGAGGCCTTACCAGTTTTTCTTTTTCAATTTTTTCTTTTGAAAGATTCATCGGAAAAGACATTCCAGCCTGTTTAAAATTTCCTGATATGATATTATCCTTATCCAAAATGCCTTCATATTCAATTTTTAAATTAGCAACGGCCAGTTTTAGAGTCTGGTTTTCAAAAGTGGTAGATGTTACACGAATGCCTTTTGCTCCCTGGTCAGGGCTGTCCATGGTTGAACTCAAGCCATTTTCGGTTTTATTGATGTTGAATACAATTCTTAATTGTGTTCCCTGAACCTTTAGGCTTCCGTTCCATTGTCCTGTGATATCTTGTCCAAGTGCAAGAGTTGCAGCAAGAACTCCCAGAACAAATGCGATAATCTGTATTTTCATTGTAATAGGTTAAAATAGATTTCTAAAATCAGTTGTTTATTTTGTTTTCATTATTTCATCCATGGCATACATAATCGCCTGCGAGCGTTGTGTCCCAAACAATACTTTTTTGCCATTAGTGAGATACAATTGCAGACCGATATTGCCACTCACGCTATAAGCTTTGCCCCATTTGTGGCCAAATCCGGTGCGAATACCCCGTCCTCCATAATCGAAGATGGCATTGTATTTCCGGATTTCGTACCGTTTGATTTCTGCTTTTGAAATGAGTTTGTTTTTGAAAATCAAAGGAGAAAAACGATAATGAATTCCATCCTGATCAATCCAGACCTCTAGTTTGAGTGAGAAAGTAACCCATAGTGAAATGCACATAGCAATGAACACGACAATTAAAACAGCATTTGGTGGCGGTGTGTCTCCAATCTGAACATTCTTAACAGTTTGCATGAAAAGTGTATAAATACACATGACCATAACCGGAATAATGGAAGCTAAAATCAGGAGGATATACCACCACTGCCTGAATTGCTGTTCTTCTTTAAATAAAACTTTGTTCATTGTCCTACTGATAAAGTGTACCTGTATTTACCACCGGCGTTGCTTCCTTGTCACCGCAAAGGACGACCAACAGGTTGCTTACCATAGTAGCTTTTTTGTCTTCATCCAGATTAACAATGTCGCGTTTGCTTAATTCGGCTAATGCCATTTCAACCATACTAACTGCACCTTCAACGATTTTAAAGCGCGCAGCTACAATAGCAGTGGCTTGTTGACGTTTCAGCATGGCCTGGGCAATTTCCTGGGCATAGGCAATGTAATTGATACGGGCCTCAATCACATGAATTCCAGCGATTTCCAGCCGTTCGCGAATTTCATTTTCAAGAACAGAATTGACTTCCTCTCCACCATCACGGAGGGTGATTTTTGCATGGTCGTCCTCAATGTTATCGTACGGATAAATTCCGGCCAGTTTGCGCAAAGCGGCTTCGCTCTGAACGACAACAAAATGTTCATATTCATCAACGCCGAAAGCAGCCCGATAGGTTTCTTCCACTTTCCAAACCAAAACGAGGCCAATCATAATCGGATTCCCAAGTTTATCGTTCACTTTAATTGGTTCGCTGTTGAAGTTACGGGCCCTGAGTGAAAATTTCTTTTTTACAAAAAACGGATTAACCCAAAAGAACCCATTGTCTTTGATTGTGCCTTTGTAAGCTCCGAAAAGAATAAGCACATAGCTTTGATTCGGATCAACAGCCATGAACCCGGGAGCAATAAGTACAAATGCAGCTACCAGTAAAACAGAAGGAATAATGATTTCTGAGACAAAACCGGCTATTGCCAGTGCAAGAAGTACAAATTCGATCACCACGAACAAATAACCGGAACGGGCAGTAAATGACTTTTCCATACTATCAGATTTAAATTGATTTGATATTATAATGATATCACAAATATAAATAAAAAAAAGCATCTTTGTCAAGATGCTTTTGAACATTTTTTAGGCTCAATTCAAATTCAATTCAATGTTTCCGGTTTTGCATGATTGAAGAACTTCGTATTGACATGCAAAATTTAGAATTGCATTAATACTGTTCTGTGAAGGTTCAAATCCGAATTGATCATCATCCAGGTTGAAAGTTTCAGAATACCTGTCATGAAATTGAAAAAGTTCAATTTCCTTCTTTCCTGCCTGATATGAGTTGATCAAATAATTCAAGGTAGAGAGTTTACTCATAGGCTTCATTTACAGTTTTTAGTTATGGAACTATAACGCTGCCCATGAATTTATATTGTCATCTTCCGCTTAAATTTTTGTCAGGCAGAGATTTTTTTTCTCGATCATCTTCCGGAGATTGATTAAAGCATAGCGCATTCGACCTAAAGCGGTATTAATGCTAACATCGGTCAAATCTGCAATTTCCTTGAAACTTAATCCCTGAAAGTGACGCATCATAATAACCTGACGCTGATCGTCCGGCAATTCCTCAATCAAAAGGCGCACATCGCTGGTAATTTGTTCGTAAACCAGTTTGTCTTCAATATTTTCCTCCGAATATTTCGGTGAATTAAAAAGATCAATACTGGTGTCGTCGTTCGAAGTTGTGCTCAGTAATTTTTCTTTCCTGAAATGATCAATGATCAGGTTGTGTGAAATACGCAGCACCCAGGAAATAAATTTACCGTTTTCGGTGTATTTCCCTGTTTTCAACGATCGGATAACCTTAATGAAGGTATCCTGGAAGATGTCTTCTGCAAGGTGATGGTTTTTTACAATTAAAATGATGTAGGTAAAAACTCTCTTTTTATGGCGGGCAATAAGGATTTCAATTGCAGTCTGATCGCCATTAACAAATTGGTTTACGAGCGAATTATCGCTCAGCTCTTCAGTTCTGAACATTACTCTGGATTATTTATGTGATTGCTTTCAATAATTAAAGAGTAGAGTTCTGTCTATAAGCAAGCCTTTTTTGAGTGAGAGTTAAACAATTTGTTAATTTTGTGCTTGTAAAAATGAACTATTTTTTTCAAAAAAACAAATTTTTGCATTTATAATAACATAAAAAATGAGTTCTGATTTAAAAAAATCCTCCTATATTCAAATTAAGGGCGCCCGGGTACACAATCTCAAGAATATCGATCTAAACATAAACCGCAATAAATTCATCGTCATCAGTGGATTATCAGGTTCGGGAAAGTCTTCTCTGGCGTTTGATACCTTATATGCTGAAGGTCAGCGAAGGTATGTTGAAAGTTTATCTTCCTATGCCCGTCAGTTTCTGGGACGTATCAATAAACCTGAAGTTGACTTTATAAAAGGCATTCCGCCGGCCATTGCCATTGAACAAAAGGTAAACACGCGCAACCCTCGTTCTACTGTTGGAACATCGACCGAAATTTATGATTACATGAAACTGCTTTTTGCGCGCATCGGAAAAACCATCTCACCTGTTTCAGGAAAAGAAGTGAAACAGCATCATGTCAGCGATGTGATGAACTTTATTCAGACTTTTCCTGGAAACACCCGGATTATGATCGGATCTCCACTCAAAATTAAAAATGGCCGGACGTTGCTTCAGGAAGCAGAATTATTGCTTCAGCAAGGATTTACCAGGCTCGAAATAAATCAGGAGATCAGGAAAATAGATGAGCTATTAAAAGAAAACAATCAGGAACATTGCAAAAATTCAACTTGTAACATTGTTATTGACCGGGCAACTGTATTGGATGATGAAGATAACCTTAGCCGTATTGCCGATTCAGTGCAAACAGCGTTTTTTGAAGGTCATGGTGAATGTATTGTGAAAATTTACGATGGCGATGATATTAAGGAAGAGCACTTTTCCAATCTGTTTGAGGCAGATGGCATTGAATTCGAGGAACCTTCCGTCCACATGTTCAGTTTCAATAATCCGATAGGAGCATGCAAAAAGTGTGAAGGCTATGGAAAAGTAATTGGAATTGACGAGGATCTGGTGATACCCAATAAATCTTTATCCATCTATCAGGATGCAGTTGCCTGCTGGAAAGGCGACAAAATGAAGGAATGGAAAGATGAACTGGTTTATGCTGCCGAAAAATTTAATTTCCCTATACACAAACCTTATTACGAACTCAACGAGGAGCAACGACATCTGTTATGGACCGGAAATAAGCATTTTCAGGGACTTAATCAGTTTTTCAAGATGCTGGAAGAAAATGTTTATAAGATTCAATACCGGGTTATGCTGTCACGATACCGTGGTAAAACCGTTTGCCCCGATTGCAGAGGAACCCGCTTGAAAAAAGAAGCCATGTATGTCAAAGTTGGAGGACAATCGGTTCAGGATTTGGTTTTATTGCCAATTGATGAACTTCAGGAATTCTTTGTCAAACTGGAACTTTCTGCTCACGAAACACAAATTGCCGAACGAATACTGACCGAGATTAATAACCGCCTTGAATTTCTGACCGATGTCGGCCTGGGATATTTGACACTGAACAGGCTGTCATCAACTCTTTCCGGAGGTGAATCACAACGAATTAATCTGGCAACTTCGCTCGGAAGCAGCCTGGTCGGTTCCATGTATATTCTGGATGAACCCAGCATTGGACTGCATTCCAGAGATACAGTACGGCTGATTAAAGTGCTGCGGAAACTGCAGAAATTGGGCAATACCGTTTTGGTTGTTGAACACGATGAAGAAATCATCCGCGAAGCCGATGAAATTATTGATATCGGCCCTTTGGCGGGAAGATTGGGTGGAGAGGTCGTTTTTCAGGGAACACATGAACAGCTTGAAGAATCTTCTGAAAGCCTGACAGCCAAATACCTGACCGGCAGAGAAAAAATTGATGTACCGTTTACACGACGAAAATGGAGTAATTACATAGAGATTACCGGCGCCCGCGAAAATAATCTGAAGAATGTAGATGTGAAATTTCCGCTGAATACCATTTGTGTGGTTACGGGGGTAAGTGGTTCCGGAAAATCATCGCTGGTTTCCAAAGTTTTGTATCCGGCGCTGGCAAAAATGTTCGGCGGATTCAGCGAAAAAACCGGACAGCATGATATTATCCGGGGTGATTTTAACCTGATTACTTCCATCGAGTTTGTTGATCAAAATCCAATCGGAAAATCATCGCGATCAAATCCGGTGACTTACCTGAAAGTTTACGATGAAATCAGGAAATTGTATTCCGAATTACAAAGCTCCAAATTCAATGGTTTCAAACCTTCCCATTTTTCATTCAACATAGAAGGAGGAAGGTGCGAAGAATGTCAGGGAGAAGGCGAAATTACAGTCGAAATGCAGTTTATGGCCGATATTCACCTGGTTTGCGAAAGCTGTAAGGGCAAACGATTCAGAGACGAGATACTGGAAGTCACTTTCGAAGGGAAAAATATATTCGATATCCTCGACTTAACGGTAGATGAAGCTATTGATTTTTTCGGAAGCCATAAATCGCCTTCTGCAAAAAAAATCGCGAAACAATTAAAACCCTTGCAGGACGTGGGTTTGGGCTATGTAAAACTGGGGCAGTCGTCAAGCACCTTATCCGGAGGTGAAAGTCAGCGAATTAAACTGGCCTCTTTTTTGGCCAAAGAAAAGGGAAGCCCTTCCCTGTTCATTTTCGACGAACCAACTACCGGGCTTCATTTTCACGATATCCGTAAATTGCTCGATTCGTTCAATGCCCTGATTGCCCGTGGTCACAGCATCATTATTATCGAGCATAACCTGGATGTGATTAAATGTGCCGATTGGGTGATTGATTTGGGTCCTGAGGGAGGGAAAGATGGCGGAAGAGTTCTTTTTGAAGGAAAGCCTGAAGATCTGATCAAAATTACTGAATCCTATACAGGTGCTGCATTGAAAGAGAAAATATTGATGTAGAAAACTGGTTTCAAATTCGATAGCAGATTGGAAGACATTAGCGCGAAATTAATTTTTTGAATTTAAGATAATTAGCACTAATTTTAGAAGAAATCAAACCAACCAACCAGAATGCCATCCTTAAAAAGAAACAAACTTTTTCTTTTAATGCTTTTAACTTCTCTATTTCGATCTAAATTTCGGAAAATCCAGCAGCGAAGAATAGCATTCCTATTATTCCTATTCATTTTATCGTCTTTGACGAGTTTAAGTCAGATAATTAAAGGAACTGTTTTTGACCAGAAAACCCATGAAGTGATCTTTTCGGCTACTGTTTATTTTAACGGGACCACTTTTGGAACTCTTACCGATGAAAAGGGAAATTTTTCTTTGGACGTTACAAAAAATGCTCCAATGCCGGTAACTGTAAGTATGCTGGGATATAATTCGACTACGGTTAATTCTGCCACTTACTCAACAGGCAACCCACTTATCATTCATCTTACACCAAAAGTGTATGAATTGAATGAATTTGTGGTTTCAGCTAAACCACTTGCAAGGGAAAGAAAGCATAACTTATTTTTGTTTAAAAGTGAGTTTTTGGGAACTTCTACCAATGCCCAAGACTGTATAATCCTTAACGAGAGTGATATTACTTTTAATTATGGTTCAGACCGCGATACACTGAAAGCATTTGCATCCAAACCACTCCAGATTATCAACCGAAAATTAGGATATAAACTCACTTATTACCTCGATAAATTCGAATATTATAAAAGAACTAAATCTTTCGTTTATAAAGGAAATCTCATTTTCAATCAGGACTTAGCCACCAATAATCCTGAAAAAGCTGACATCGAAAGAAGACGAAAAAACACCTTTCATGGTTCACGAATGCATTTCTTTCGGGCACTTTGGTTGAACGATTTGAAATCAACCGGATTTGTGGTTTACAATTCAATCAGTAATTTTCTTGATTATTCGGATATTGTATTTGAAGATGACCGGCACAGGAAATTCCTTAAATACAATTACAATGAAACCCTCGGTATATGCTATTATTCAAAAATACCAACCAGTCATATCCTATTTAAGAAAGAGAAAATCTTTTTTGATAAAAACGGCTATTTTGATGAATCAGGAATCATTTGGGATGGGAAAATGGCCAGTCAGCGGATTGGGGACCAGCTTCCTTACGATTACATGGATGATTAAGGTTGGACAAAAAAAGAGGTTGAACCTTTCGATTCAACCTCTACATCAATAAAATATTTTCCCTTATACACGTTTTTCTTTGATACGGGCTTTTTTACCGGTAAGATCGCGTAAATAATACAATTTTGCCCTGCGAACACGACCTCTTTTGTTTACTTCAATCAAGTCGATGAAAGGAGAAAAAAGAGGGAAAATTCTTTCCACACCAATATTTCCTGACATTTTGCGAACAGTGAAGGTTTTTGTTAGGCCTTCTCCATTTACCTGGATGACAACACCACGGTAGTTCTGGATACGCTCTTTGTTACCCTCACGAATCTTGTAGTGAACGGTAATGGTATCTCCTGAATTAAATTGCGGCTGTTCCTTGGTTTCAACAGCAAACGCGTTTTGTGCAACTTTAATTAAATCCATTTTTTTGAGTTTTTAGTGGCAATATTACCTCATATCAAATGAGTAAGAGATTGCTAAAATGTGGCGCAAAAATAATAAAATTTTCCACACCGCAAACAGATACTTTGAAAAAGCAACAATCTTTGATAAACGGGCAAGAAAGGAAAAAGTCATCAGTCATTAGAAAAGGTGCATTTAAACTTTTTTCTAATGACCAATGACTTTTTACACTTAGTAATAATCTTTGATGTTCCGGATAAGCTTATTAATGGCTCGGCTTTCCAACCATTTTCAGATGATCGCCGGTTTGATCTACAATTACCTTCTTCCACCATTCCGGATAACCGGGCTGATTGGGCATTGGGGCTATTCCGGTTTCAGTGCGTTCAAAAACGCCATCTTTTTCTTTCTTGATATTTCCATCAATGAATTTCACAAAAAGGTATTGTGATAATTTTTTCCATTCCTGAGTCATACCGTTGGCCTGATTCACTGAATAGTCGGTTAAGAATTGACGGGTTTCATTCTTTTTCCCTGCATTCCACAAACTCTGGGCGGCCATATCAACACTGGGTGTATAGGCTACAAATTTATCTTCCAGGTTCTTCTGAACTTTTTGAACGTCCGGAATCATGGCATCGTATCGGAGATAGGTAAAGTTAGAAACGACATTGAAAATCCAGAAAGCGGCGGTTTCAGAGTAGGTGAGCATGTCGCCATTCCCAACTTTAAAGCATTCGGGTATTTCGGTAATTCCACAATACATGGGAGTGTAGCAAGTGCTGTAAGCATCGTCAACACCAAACCAAATGATTCCTCCGATTGGATCAGGTAACCACGACCGTGATTGGGTAACAAATGAAAATCCGGTCTGTTGGGTTGAGATGGCCCGCTCGTTCACATAATTGGCTGAATCAACTTTAAAGGTGAGTGGTCTCCAGCGGTAAGGCAATTTAAACGGACCTGCGCCCACATCTTTTGTCATATCCAAAGCGGTACCTTCGTAATGGTCGCGCATCATATTCATTACATCCTGAACACTGAGCTTTTTGTCAGGTTTCACCCACAAAGGCATACGGTTCGATGGAAATTTATTTTCCCCGTCGTGTTTTACATTGCCAAGAGCATATTCCTCGTATTGTTTCATTCCTGAATATACCTTATTAAAACCGGCATAAACACGGCCGTCGCTGAAACGGGCGCCGCTGAAGTCAACCGGAGCATATACATCAGAAAAACTAAAGTCTTTATTTTTACCGTCGAACCAGCCTTTCTCGCGGGCAAACGAAATCACATCTTTGGCAAACAAACAGTTGGCCGGATCATTCATCGGGAAAGTTGTGATACGCGCCTGGTTGGCATGACCACTGATGTATCCGTCCGGAATGCGTTGAGCAACCCATACTGCACCTTTTTCACCGTCTCCTTTACCGATGATCTCCATAATCCAAACTTCATTCGGATCGGAAATTGAAAATGATTCACCCGAGCTGGCATAACCATATTTTTCCATCAGATCAGCGATAACTTCAATGGCTTCACGGGCTGTTTTTGCACGTTGTAAAGCCACATAAATTAAACTTCCATAATCCATAATGGCGCCCGATTGTTTGGCCAGTTCTTCGCGTCCGCCATAGGTAGTTTCACCAATGGCAACCTGGTTTTCGTTGATATTGCCAACAACACTGTAGGTGTGTGGAACTTGCGGAATACGGCCTAAAAATTTCCCGGTATCCCATTCATAAATATCCCGAAAAGCATCGGCCGGGTAATCTTTAGCAGGCTGATAATACAATTCGCCGTAAAGGGTATGCGAATCAGCAGCATAGGTTATCATGGTCGAACCATCAATGGATGCACCTCTGGTAATTAAAAAGTTAGTACAGGCCTGAGAAACCTGGGCTCCCCAGATTATTGTCAAAACTGACATTAAAACAATACGTTGAAGATTTTTTATCATGATCAATGTTGAGTTTAATTTATTCGTCCGGCAAATATATCAGAAAAAAGGAAAAAGGAAAGGGATATTAATCAGTGTTTCCAGATGGCGACAGCAAGTGAAACCCACCCTGCAACAAACGACAAACCACCAATCGGAGTGATAGCTCCCAACGTTTTTATCCCTGAAATAGAAAGCGCATACAAACTACCGGAGAATAAAATAATTCCGGCAACGAGCAATATCCCCGACCAGCGAAGCCATTTCGAATCAATCTTAAAACCAATTAATCCGATCAGCAGCAAACCTAATGCGTGGTAAAACTGATATTCAACTCCGGTTTTATATACGGTGAGCATATCAGGAGATAAACTTGATTTTAAAGCATGAGCACCAAAGGCACCGAACAAAACGGCCAAAGCCATAAAAGTAGCACCTGTAAACAGTATCTGTTTATTCTTCATTTTTTACTATTGTTTGATGAACGCAACAACAACAAATCAGATTGAAAAGTTCTGGAGAAGATCAGTCAAACGAATGTTTCTCCGGTAGTTTCAGCCGCTTATTTTGTTGTCCTGTTCAACTTTATACCTCTCTAGTCATATTTTTCAAACTCCTTGTTATGTTTTAATAGCTCTAGTCAGAATTTTTTATAGTCTAGTTCGACCAGGAAGTTTAAAATACCTACAGGGAGACTAAAATATATAACAGGGAACTATAAAATGTGACCAGGAGTTTGAAAATTATGACTAGGATAACTAAAGTACTTACAGGACAATTGAAAACGTAGCAGTAACCATAAAAGATAGTTGATCAAAAAAAAATCCTGAAGGGTTTCTCCAGGATTTTCTTGACTAACTATTTTTCTGAAGGCTGGTAATCGAACCAGTCAAAATAAGCTTTGGCTTTGGTTTTGTTTCCGTTCCCGGTGGCAAAAAGTCCGAGGTATACACCGGTAAACCCACCGGCAACTTCCGACGAAAGAAAATAGGTGTCGCATTTTCCCAATTCCTTAAATTCTTCGTTCCCCTGGGCGTAAAGGAACGTATAGTAGTCGCGCGATCCGACAATTTTTAATTTCACGCTGCCCGATTTTAAGGTAACTGGTTTTCCCTGCATGAACTGAAAACCCCCGAGGCGATTGAAAATGCCGATTACCTTTTTGCCGCTCTGGTTTTTTACCGACAGTTTATAGTGATGCATGTTGTTCATCAAAACAGTCAGGCCAGCTTCCTCATTTTCTCCGGAAGGGTTGAATTCCATTTCGGTAGTTGCTGCAAAGTTGAAATGTTCCTGACGACGACCCAGGAAAGTGGGCGTATCGGCCCAATCCAAACCAACTTCGGTAGCCTTCAAGGTTAAAAAGCCTTTCTTTTCGGTAAACGAATAGTTCTCGCGCACCGGATTGCGCAGGTAGTTCCAGTCGAAACCAAGTTTGGAACCATCGAATTCAACGCGGTTGAACTCTTTTTTTACAGGGACTTGTGGCAATGTTTTTACCTTCATTTCGAGGTCAATGGTTCCGTTGCCGTTAACAACCGGCCAACTGTTTTCGGTCCAGGCCACAGGTGCCAGATAAGTTTCGCGGCCCATAATGTGGAAGCGTCCTTTTGCCGGACGAAAAGCCAGGCAAACCATCCACCAGCTTCCATCGGCAGCCTGAACCAGGTCGGCATGTCCGGTTCCCTGAATCGGGGCATCTTGTTTTTCCTCATCAGCATGGGTTAAAATAGGGTTGGCCGGATTGCTCATGTAAGGTCCCATCAGCTCTTTGCTTCGGGCAATGGTTATTTTGTGACCGTATTCTGTTCCACCTTCAGAAATCAGCAGGTAATACCAGCCGTCTTTTTTGTAAATGTGCGGTCCCTCCGGATAACGACCACCCGTGCCGCGCCAAATATGCCGCTTTTCGCCGATACGTTTTCCGGTTTTGAGGTCGATTTGGTTTATTTGGATACCCATTTTTCCATCGGTATTGCACACGTAAACCTTCCCGTTTTCGAAAAAGAGATCAGGATCGATACCTATTGTTTCAATCTTAATCGGTTCAGACCATTCGCCGGCCGGATTGGTTGCGGTGACAATGAAATTGCCGAGCCCACTAACGTTTGTCGTAATCATATAAAAAACGCCTTCGTTGTACCGGATGGTTGTGGCATAAATCCCAGCCGATGCACCACATTTTTGCAAAGGCAGTTGCGAATCACGGGTGAGGCAGTAGCCTATTTGTTCCCAATTGACAAGGTCTTTACTATGAAAGATTGGAACGCCCGGGAAATATTCAAACGAACTGTTTACAATGTAAAAATCATCGCCTACCCGGCATACGCTGGGATCGGGATGAAAACCAGGAATAATTGGATTTTGATAGACGTTCTGGCCAAAACTCAAAATAGAAGCGCCGAATAGAAGCGCAAGCATTAACAATTTTATTGGTTTAATCATTGTTGGTTTATTTTGGTTTGATTAAAGTTCACAATTAATCCAACTGGTGAATCACCAGCCCTGATCTGAGTTTCGGCTCGAACCATGTGGTTTTCGGAGGCATAATGTTTCCTGAATCGGCGATGTTGATCAGTTGTTGCATCGATACCGGATAAAGGGCAAATGCCACTTTCATGTCACCACCGTCAACGCGTTTTTTCAATTCGCCCAAACCTCGGATTCCGCCTATGAAATCGATACGGGTAGAAGTACGGAGATCTGAAATTCCTAAAATCTGATCGAGAACCAGGTTGGATAAAATGGTCACATCCAATACTCCAATCGGATCGTTGTCGTTGAAAGTACCAGGTTTTGCGTTCAGTTTGTACCAGTTTCCTGAGAGGTACATGCTAAATTCGTGCAGTTTGGCTGGTTTGTAAATTTCACTTCCGGCCAGTTCTACAATGAAGTTCTGAGCCAGTTTCCCGAGCAATTCAGCTTCAGTTAAACCGTTCAAATCTTTTACTGTGCGGTTGTAATCGATAATCTGCAATTGGTTGTCCGGAAAATGAACAGCCATAAAAAAATTGTATTCTTCGTTGCCGGTATGGTTTGGGTTCTGGCTTTGTTTTTCAAGTCCGATGCGGGCAGCTGCAGCAGTGCGGTGATGTCCGTCGGCTATATAAGTTGCCGGAACTTTGGTGGCAAATAACTCTTCGATTTTTTGATTGGTTGCAGCATCATTGATCGTCCAGAAATGATGACCAAAACCATCTTCAGCCACAAAATCATAATCGGCCTTCTGACCTTTTACAATTGATTCAACAATCGCATCAATTTCAGGAACGGCACAATACGAAAAGAATACAGGTTCGATATTGGCATTCAGGTAGCGGGTCAGGATCATTCTATCTTCCTCTTTATCCGGACGGGTCAACTCATGTTTTTTGATGATTCCCTGGTGGTAATCTTCGCACGAAGCAGCTCCCACAATTCCGTATTGGGTGCGACCATTCATGGTTTGTGCATAGATGTAATACTTGGCAACTTCATCCTGAATTAGCCAGTCATTCTCCTGAAATTTTTCAAAATTCTCAACTGATTTCAGATAAACCGTTTCTGAATGAATGTCGGTTCCGGCAGGACAATCGATTTCGGCACGGGTGATGTGGAGCAACGAACATGCTTTGCCTTCAGCCATTTGGGCAGCTTCTGTGCTGTTCATTACGTCGTAGGGCAAACAGGCCAGATCGCTGGCAATAGACTGAGGTGGACGAAGTCCTTTAAATGGTTTTACAATAGCCATATTTCTGTTTTTTTGTTGATTTAATCTTTACTTTTTTAGGTATTTATTATACCATGCAAATACAAAATTCATGATGATGACTTTTCGGTCAGACTGAGATTCCGCTTTTTTAATCCACGGAGTAAATAAAGCGGCAATTCCGGCAATTATAACTGCTTTAACCGGATTCATTTGTATAGACAAAATCCATACAGTCAGATAGATGATATCAAAAATGATCAGAAATACCATCAGGTTGAAGAATAGTATTTTAAACTTAAGGCTCATATTTTAAACGTTTACAAATAGCAGTGATTTAACTGCTTATTCAATGTCAATATTATATTTTCCAAGTAACCCGGCTATACCGGGAAATGAAAATCTGGCTTGTTTTATTTTATTTAACTCAGGATCAAATCCGTAATTGTTGGCAGTTCGGAAATCTGCTTTTTCGAGATTGGTATACTTAAAAACCGTACCCAATAAATCACAATTTTCAAATACTGCCATAGTCAGGTCTGCGCCTGAAAAATCGACTTCTTTCATAGAGCAATTGACGAACTTCGTTTTCTTCATCTTCTTTTCGGCAAACGATGAATAATCGAGAATGCAATGTTCAAATCCAACGGCAAAAAGGAAATCAGTACAGTTATTGAAATTAATCCCGATGAGTTTGCAGCCCATGAATTTAATTTCCTTCATACCTGTTCCGGCAAATTTGGCTACTGAAAAATTGCAGCCTTCAAATTTACAGTTCAGCAAATCACTTTCTGAGAAATCGGCATTCGAAAAATCACAATTCAGGAAAGTACAGCTTTCAAATTCAGTTTGTGTCAATTTTTGATTACAATAACTGATATTCGTAAAGGTTTGCTCTTCAATCCATTTGGCAATCATCAGGAGGTTTTGGACGTTGATTATTTATTTACCCGGTATGTCTGATCTCCACTTTCAAAAAAGGCTACAATCTGTTCAGCGGCCGCTACTCCAGCATTGACATTGGCTTCAGATGTTTCCGCTCCTTGTTTTTTTGGAGTTGAATAGTAGCGAAGGTCAAACTTTTCGGCTAACTCGGCATGGTTGGCTGGAGCAATATCGCTGATGTATTTAAAATCAGGACGTTCTTCCAGTATTTTCTTCAGGCCATCTTCATCAACAACCTCTTTACGGGCTGTGTTAATTACGGTGGCGCCTTTAGGCATTTTACTCATCAGGTCGAAGTTCACCGACTTTTTAGTTTTTTCATTCGCCGGAATGTGTAACGATAAATAATCGCTTGCACTAAATAATTCGGCTACATCCTGAACCACCCTAACGTCGTAGGGTTCCATACTGACTTTGGTGATGCACGGATCGAGCGCAACCACTTTCATGCCCAACCCCTGTGCAATCCGGGCAACCCGCCGGCCAATGTTTCCGCAACCATAAACCCCAACAGTTTTGCCTTTTAATTCAGATCCTGAAACTCCTTTGAACTGACCGCGCGACATAAAAATCATCATTCCGATAGCCAACTCGGCAACAGCGTTTGAGTTTTGCCCGGGTGTATTCATGGCAACCATTCCTTTTTCAGTACAGGCAACCAGATCAAGGTTATCGAATCCGGAGCCAGCCCTGACAACAACTTTCAATTCTTTGGCAGCATCCAAAACTTCCCGGTCAACAATGTCACTTCTGACGATCATGGCGTGAACGTCTTTAACAGCATCAAGCAAGTCCGCTTTTGAAGCATATTTTTCAAGCCTTTGTGCCTGGTAGCCGGCTTGTTCAAGAATTTCGACTATTTGATTTGCAGCAGCAGGAGCAAATGGTTTTTCAGTAGCTATTAATACCCTCTTCATATTCGTTTTCCTATTTAAAAGAGAAAAGCAGAACCCTCATTCTGCTTTTCCGCTGATTTATTTAAGCTTTGTTTTTTCAAATTCTTTCATCGCATCAACCAATGCTATTACGCTTTCTTTTGGAAGCGCGTTGTAGGTTGAGGCACGATATCCGCCCACAGAGCGGTGACCTTCCAATCCTAACATTCCCAAAGATTTGGCATAGGCCAGGAATTCTGGTTCCCATTCTTTGTATTCGTCGTTCATTACGAAGCAGATGTTCATTAATGAACGGTCGTTTACGTCCGGAATATTGGCTTTGAATAATTTGTTGCGGTCGATTTCATCGTAAAGAATTCCAGCCTTTTCAATGTTCATTTGTTCCATTACCTTAACGCCACCTAAAGCTTTCAGCCATTTCAAAGTTTGAAGAGCTGCGAAAACAGGAACTACCGGAGGAGTGTTGAACATGGATTCGTTCTCGATGTGAGTTTTGTAATTCAGCATGGTTGGAATTTTGCGGGTTACTTTACCCAACGCATCTTCTTTTACAATTACGAAAGTAACACCGGCGGGAGCAAGGTTTTTCTGAGCTCCACCGTATATAATCGCATATTTCGAAACATCCAACGGACGGCTGAAAATATCTGATGACATATCGGCTACCAGCGGTACTTTGCTATCAATATCGTAACGAATTTCGGTTCCGTAAATGGTATTGTTGGTTGTAATATGAAAATAATCAACATCTTCAGGAACGGTATATCCTTTTGGAATGTGATTGTAAGTACTTGCTTTTGAAGAAGCTACTTCAACTACTTCACCAAAGAATTTGGCTTCTTTTAGTGCTTTGTCAGCCCAGGTTCCGGTATTCAGATATGCTGCTTTTGTTTCAAGCATATTGTAAGGAACCATCATAAATTGTGAACTGGCGCCACCGCCTAAGAACAGCACATGATAACCGGCAGGAATATCAAGCAGTTCCTTGAAAAGTTGCTGTGCTTCGTTACTTACAGCAACAAATTCTTTGCTGCGGTGTGAAACCTCCATAAGAGAAAGGCCCGTTCCGGCAAAATCAATTAATGCTTCGGCTGTGTTTTTAATGGTGTATTGCGGCAAGATTGAGGGTCCCGCATAAAAATTATGCTTCTTCATTTGAGTTTAATTTATGGGTTAATAACTATCTACATTCATTTTATGTGCAGATAATAGCTCAAAATAAACAATTATCGGCGTATGGTTCTCTGAGATAAATCAGACTTAATTTTGTTACAATAAGTTGTAGAACATCCAATTAATATGCTTCAAAATTCGAATAAAAAAACGAAGACACAATCTGTTAATGCTTTAACTTTTTAACTTTTAACAACATCTTATTGACAATGCCGAACTTCTCAGGTAGTTCCAAAAATGTCAACCAGTTTTTCATCCTGAAATATCGGGATAACCGGGCAAAGATCGTCTGTCAGACAATATTCAATGCAATCGTCCAGCCCTTTAGAAGCCAGTCGGCCTTTTTGAGCAGCTTTCTGCATATATCCAAATAAATCATTTTTTGCAAGGTTCCACAAATCGATGGATGCCGTTACCGCATCGCAAATGGTTTCAAATTTTCCTGAATTCAGGAGCCGTTCGGCCAACGCGCCTGCAAAAACAGTATCTTCCAGGCTGAAACGGTCTTTCCAGGAGGCACAAAGGATCAGCACAGGAGCATCTTGCTTGATGAGCCAGTCTGCTAAAACTGAAATATTCAGGAATGATCCGATGACCACTGCTTTGGAATGACTGGCCAGGTGAATGCAGCGTGTTCCGTTGGTGGTGGAATAGGCAATTTCTTTTCCGGAAACGATTTCAGGAGTAAAATTAAATGGGGAGTTTCCAAAGTCAGCAAAGTCGAGCACGTAACCATCGCGTTCGGATGCGACCATGTAGCCTTGTTGTTTCATTGCCTTGGCTTCTTCAACAGTGGCAACCGGGATGATGCTTTTTACTCCGTTGTGGATCGCGGCGCAGATTGATGAGGTTGCGCGCAAAATATCGACGATCACCACTAAGTTATGATCATCGGCGTGCTTATCGTAGATTGCGGGGGACAAACAAACCTCAAGCCGATTTTTGGATTTTTCCATTTTCTGGTTAAAGGCACAAAGATATAGAAAGAAGCAAACCGAGCCCAATTTCGGGTGTCGGAAAATGGCATTTAAACTAATGGTAAACTTTGGGAAATAGGAAAAGAGTCATTAGTTATTAGAAAAAAGAAAAGGAAAGATTCCGGTTTTCTAATGACTAATGACTATTTGCTGTTATTGAGTATTGATGAAAGGCATTTTAACGATTTTAGCTTTCAGCGCTTTTCCGCGCACATTCAGGAAAACTTCAGTTCCAATAGCCGAATAGGCTTTGTGTACGTATGCCATGCCAATACCTTTATTTAAAACTGGCGACATAGTTCCTGAAGTCACGTGTCCGATTATATTTCCGTCTTTATCGGTCAGTTCGTAATGGTGGCGTGGAATTCCACGGTCGATCATTTCAAATCCGCGAAGTTTGCGCTCAACGCCTTCCCGGCTTTGCATAAGCAGAAAATCCTTATCGATAAAATCATGACCATTAAATTTGGTGATCCAGCATAAACCGGCTTCTATTGGAGATGTTGTGTCGTCAATATCGTTTCCATAAAGGCAATAGCCCATTTCGAGACGTAGAGTGTCGCGGGCAGCCAATCCGATAGGTTTGATGCCAAATTCTGCACCTGCCTCAAAAATGGCATTCCACATTTGTTCCGCAATTTCATTCCTGAAATAAAGTTCGAAACCTCCGGAACCGGTGTAGCCTGTGGCCGAAATGATTACATCATCGAATCCTGCTATCGAGCCGGTTACGAATGTATAATATTTGATTTCAGACAAATTAATTTTAGTGAGTTTCTGAAGCGTTGCACAAGCTTTCGGTCCCTGAATAGCCAATTGGCTGATTGCAGGTGAGGCATTTTCGAGAATGGCGCCATTGGTGTTTTGCGAAACAATCCAGTTCCAGTCTTTGTCGATGTTGGCTGCGTTAACAACCAACAAGTATTTTTCAGGTTCGTAAAAATAAACCAGCAAATCGTCAACAATTCCACCTTTCCCATTCGGGAAACAAGAGTATTGTGCCTGTCCTAAAGTCAGTTTGGAAACATCGTTTGATGTAACCCTCTGGACCAATTCCAGCGCATTCGGACCTTTTACCCAAAACTCTCCCATGTGCGAAACATCGAATACCCCAACCGCTTCGCGAACAGTCATGTGCTCGTCTTTTATTCCTGAATACTCAATAGGCATATCAAACCCGGCAAACTCCGCCATTTTGGCGCCAAGCTGTTTATGTATTTGATTAAAAGCTGTGATTTGCATAATTTTATAATTTTAATCTGACAAAATTAAATTATTACCTCAGGCTAAAGCATGAAAAAAATCATTTGCCAAAGATATTAGTTATTATCTCAGCATCAGGTAAAGTTAGAATAGTAATTTTCTGTAATATTGCATCAAAGTAAAATAACTCATCATAAAAATTATGGCTCACGAACGTTACACCAATTTGGATTACCTGAAAGAAATTACAGGTGGAGAACCTGAAGTAATGAAGGAGTTCATCCAAATGTTTCTTGAACAGCTACCAGAATTCAGAGATGGAATGACCACCTTTTTAGCCGAAAAGAAGTGGAAAGAGTTAGGTGAAATTGCCCATAAAGCCAAATCATCGGTAATGACTTTTGGTATGAACGACCTTGGACACCGATTAAAAGAGCTACAGCTGAAAACTCAGCAACTGGAAAATATAGAGTCTTATGAAGGTCATGTTCAGGAATTTATGGACATGGTGGCTAATGCAGAGGCTGAACTTTTGGAAGATATCAAACAATTCTAACTTCTTCCTTGATCAAATAGATTTCTCAAAATAAATGTGGCGCTAAATTTTTATTTGTGCAATTCGTGAGTCCGCAACTTCACAATGCTCGTTATAATTCTCTCCTGATTTCGCTGTTCTACCAGTATTTATAATCTTTCAATTTTTCCATTCCATCGAAACGAACCGGGTAGTTCGCACTATTAAGAATTGATATAAAAAATTCTGGCACAAGGTTAATATTCCCCGGTAACGTCAGTCAATACTTCAAACCCTGTTTCGGTAACTAAAATCGTGTGTTCAAATTGGGCGGATAGTTTATTGTCAACAGTTCGGGCCGTCCATTTATCAGTTTTGTCGATGATCGTTTTTGGCTGTCCCTGATTGATCATGGGTTCAATGGTAAAGGTCATTCCCGGTTTCATATAAGGTCCTGAATTCCTGCGTGAAGTATGGTCAACCTGGGGTTCTTCGTGAAACTGAATACCAACGCCATGTCCGCAGAACTCGTAAACTACACTGAATCCGTTTGCTTTGACATATTTACTGATTGCAAAACCGATATTTCCAAATTGATTTCCGGGTCTTACCTGCTGAATTCCTAAGTCCAAACAATGTTTGGTTACTTCTATCAATTCAGTTGCTTCAGGAGAAATCTGTCCAATAGTGTACATTTTACTGGTATCTCCATAATAACCGTCCAAAATGGTAGTGACATCAATGTTTAAAATGTCGCCTGATTTCAGGATTATCTTTTCAGAAGGAATCCCATGACAGACCACTTCATTCACAGAAATGCAGCTTGATTTAGGATATCCGGCATAGCCCAGAGTAGCCGGAATTGCCCCGTTTTCACGAATATAAGCTTCAATTTTCTGATTTAAAAATTCAGTTGAAACTCCTTCCTGAACAAATGGTGCAATATACTCCAGAGTTTGTCCGGCAAGTTTACTACTTCTACGGATTCCGTTGATCTGTTCAGGAGTTTTAATGATAATTTTTTCCATTAATTTTCTAAAATTTATGCAAAAGTCGTAAAATCGATTGGTAATTCAAAACTGAACAATAGATTTGCATAAAGGTTTACTGCAACCTGAAAAGAGATGGAAAAATACCGGGAATCAATTTCAATCAAGTCGTACCATACCAACAAATACGGGAAGGCTTCAATTGCTTCACTTTTCAATATTCTGATTGAAGCGGCTTGGGCACATGCACAGGTTATGGATTGGGGATACGACAGTTTAAAGAGCAATAATTTGTTCTGGGTATTGTCACGGATTTATTTTCAGGTGGAAAAATATCCGGTATGGCAGGATCAGCTTACTTTAACTACCTGGTCGGCCGGAACCGATGGAATGTATGCCTATCGTGAATATCTTCTTGAAAATGAACTTGGCGAAGTTATTCTACGTGCAAGCTCTGCCTGGTTGATTCTGGATATGGAAACCCGGAAAATCTTCCGATTGAGTGATTTCAGAACAACTTTTCCAAAGTATATAGATAATAGGGCCTGTCGTAATCCAAAACGAATTAAGCCAGATCTACATCCTGAGAACCTTCATTTTAATCCGGTTTTGTTTAGTGAACTGGACATTAATCAGCATTTTAACAGCGTTAAATACCTGGAGCGGGTTCTCGATGATTTTGGAATTGATTTTCTGGACCGGTTTGAACCGGCTGAGTTGGAAGTAAATTATTTGAAGGAAGGACAGGCTGGCGATTGTATAGCTGTAACCCGAACTCAACTTTCAGAAACCGAATTCCTGAATTGCCTGGTTCGGGAATCGGATAGCGCTGATTTGTGTGTGATGCGGACTGTTTGGCGTGAAAGAAAATGAAAATGCTGAATTGATAAATGGTTAGATTGTTTAATGGCAGGATTTGCAGAAAGGTGAAAAAGAAAAAGTCAGGTGAATAAAATAACCATTTAACCATCCAACCATCAACTCTATTTTTCAGAATACCATCCCAATATCTTCTCGATCTTTTCCTCCAGAGGCATATACGCGTCCAGCCAATGAATTTCTGTTCCCTGGTTTTCCATTCTCCGGAACCAGGTCATCTGGCGTTTGGCGAACTGATGGATGGCCACATTTAAACCGTCAAACATTTGTTGATAAGTGAGTTGTCCGGTCAGGTATTGGGTCATGTATTTGTATTCCAGCCCATAATAAGTAAGTTGTTCCGGAGTTAAACCGCTGTCAAGAAGTCGTTGTACTTCATCGAGCATTCCTTCTTTCAGCCGCTGTTTCAGTCGACTTGTAATATGCTTACGACGTGCATCGCGATCAAATTTTACCCCTACCACTAAGCTCTTGATTTCGGGCATACCGGTATCAATTTCAGGATGAGTCAGGTAATATTCTTCGATTTCAATGGCTCGAATGGCCCGTTTCGAGCTTTCGGTATCAGTTTGGTTGTGGAGGTAATTTTTGTAGCCTTTCAAAATCAGTTCCAGTTCCCAAAGTAGCTTGTCATCCAATGCTTCCCTAAGTTTTTCGTTGATGGGAACCTGAATTAGTTTGTAATTCTTTAAGATCGATTCAAGATATAAACCGCTGCCACCGCACATGACCGGAAGCTTGCCGCGTTCTGTAATTTCAGCAAAAACACGAAGAAAGTCTTTCTGGTATTCATACACATTGTATTCATAACCTGCGTCCACAATGTCGATCAAGTGATACGAAACCGGCTTCCCATCCACCAGATAATCTGCATAATCTTTACCTGTTCCAAGGTCCATTCCCCTGTAAACCTGTCGCGAATCGGCCGAAATCACTTCGCCATCGAGTACCGATGCAATTTTGGCGGCAACACTTGTTTTTCCTGAAGCGGTTGGTCCGAGGATGGTAATGAGATTATATTTTTCGTCGTGCATGTGTTCTGAAGTTTTTGAAGGACAAAATAAAGATATTGGCAGTAATATTTATAAGAGTTTTAAAAGCAATTTCCTCCTTCCTCAGATTTTAATTCAGAATTTAAGAGCTGGACCTTACCTGAAAATCTATTTCATGTGGTAAAAAATCTTGACATGTTAATTAATTTCTATTGGAAATGATGAAAAAGTTAAAGATGCCAGCTTGATTAACTAAGAATATATAAAAATAGATGCTCACCGAATCAATGACATCTTTCCTACTTTAGTAAAGGTATCAGTTTTTAGCTGGTACAAATAGATTCCATCCGAAACTGGCTTCCCACTGTTATCTGTACCATCCCATCTGGTATTATGCTCGCCTCTGGAGTACTCCATATTTACAAGTGTTCGGATTATTTCTCCATGAATGTTAAAGATGTTAATCTGGGCATGATTGTTTTCAGGCAAACAAAAACGAATTTCAGTTTCAGTGTTGAATGGGTTGGGATAGTTTTGATAAAGTGAATAGCCTATTGGCAAGGTTGCTTGAGCTTGCTCTATATTTGCTGATTTTAGATTACACGGAACAGTCATGATCGCATCTGTTCCTTTGATATCCAGACTATTAATAGTCATTCCTGTCAGGCTGGCTTCGGTTTCACCACACTGAATGCCAGTCTCACTCGTGTTGAATTGTAGTACCATGTCTAAATCACCATCTGCGTCAACATCCTTGATGTGTCCTTTTCCGTCTTTCGCATTTGCACCATTTGGTCCAAACTCAACAGACAACGGATTGACCGTAGTAGCATCGAAGCCAGCGTCGGTTAAAATTGCTACCGGAATTACGCCTTTGCTTTTACTGTTTATGTAATTAGGACTCATGCCGGGCATAATATCGATCACCACTGGCGTCACAGTTGGTATAACCGATGCATAATCCCAATCAGCGTATGACCCGGCTGGAACAAACCAGCATAAACCTCCAAAGGCAACTCTTTGCTCAAGGCCATCAAGGGCAGTACCCAGGTCATGTGACCAGGCAATATTCCAGATCTCGCCATCATCACTCCATGAAGCTGTTAGTAGGCCTCCATCTCGCTCCACACGAAAATACATTGGAGCTGTGGGATAGTTGTAGTCACCATAGTACCAGCTGCCGTTTGGATTGAGATACTCCAGGTTGGTTTGCTCACTAAGTAACGGACCAGTCTTTTGAATCAATCCCAGGTCGATAAGGTTTCCGCTAACATCAGCGCCACGTCTTAATTGTACCCAATAAGTAGGAACTCCGCCATTGCCAAAATAGAGGTGTATCGAAAAGTATCGTCCGTTTGAGTACGGTAGTTGGAAATTTCCTCCCGCTTCGAAGCGCCACTTGTCGCCGGAGAACGAGCGAAGTATCTCCAGACCGGCATCGTGTATGCAGCAACTGTAAAAATTGCCAGGAACAGTTTCATAGCCATTTAGAAAGCCATCATAATGAGTCATTGGATCGAACCAATACCGCAGGTAGCCAGGATTATCGGTCAGCGAATAGTGATTCCCAGGTTGGGTGAAGCCGTAAGAACGCGGGGTGCCACCAGTCCAGGTTTGTACGACCGTCCATGCAGGGTCGAGAGTAGGTGACGAAAAATCGTCATAGAACTGAGCATTGGCATTTTGTGGAGTCGTCATCAGTATAGCGAAACCTATGCCAACAAACCAAAAGAACTTGTGTAAATTATTTTTTAGTATCATTGAATCCTCCTTCCCACAATGGTGGGTTACTTTAATCTGATCTATTGAATACTAAATAATCTACTGCCAATATCAAGTGTAAAGTTATTCAGTATATTAGCAAAAGGCAATTTTTTCAACCTGTTTTATTTTTTAATTTCATATACATTTTGGAATAACTGCCTGATAATTAATGATGGAATTCGGAACTTCAGAATAGTAACTAAAATGAAGTGAATTTGATTTTTTGATTGTGTTATATTGTCATCGAAAGATTTTACATCCATACCATTTCATAAGCACTAATTAGTGTATTTTTGCATTTCAAAATTCGGAAACAATTTAATCTGTTCATGTACCTTATTATTGGTATATGAATATCCGGAAGTATTTATAATGAATTTGATGAATGGTACACAAACCACAACATATCAGCATTAAAAACAAAAAGGCTTTTTTCGATTACGAGATACTCGAAACCTTTTTTGCCGGAATACAACTGGCTGGAACCGAAATCAAATCGATTCGCGGAGCAAAAGCCAGTCTGGTCGATTCATACTGCTCGTTTTGGGACAACCAATTGTATGTAAAGAATATGCACATTTCGGAATACGATTTTGGTACCTGTAACAACCATGTTGCCAAACGCGACCGCAAACTACTCCTTAATCGCAAAGAACTTGATAAACTCCAGAAGAAAACCAAAGAAGGCGGGATCACCATAGTTCCACTTAAACTTTTCATTAACGACCGCGGATTAGCTAAATTGGAAATCTCATTAGCCAAAGGAAAGAAAACCTACGACAAACGAGAGACCCTGAAACTGAAAGACGACACTAGGGAAATGGACCGGGCGAGAAAATTCTAGTGTTCAGTTTCAGTGTTCAGAAAAGTGTATTTTTAAAAATCAGTCCTTTAGTCAATCAATGCTTTAGTTATTTTAGCAAAAAAGCCCGGCAGAACTCAATCCACCGGGCTTCATATTGAAGTTTAAAACGATAATTTTATTTCAAAGTAGCCAGAGCGTCTTTGATGCGGGTCAGCGATTTGGTCAAATCGGCTTCCGAAGCGGCATACGAAATGCGGATACATTCAGGAGCGCCAAAAGCTTCGCCTGAAACCACACCGGTAAAGGCGTTTGATAGGATAAATAAACCCATATCGTCAGCATTATTAATAGTTACTGTACCATCCGATTTTCCAAAGAATGAGGAAATATCAGGGAACACATAAAAAGCACCATCAGGTTTGCTGGTTTTTACACCGGGAATTTCAGCTAACATCGAAAGAACCAGGTTCCGGCGTTTTTCGAATTGCTCAACCATGGCATACACGGTGTCCAGCGGTGCATTTAATGCAGTTACTGATGCAATTTGCGAAACAGAACATGGACCAGAAGTATATTGTCCCTGTAATTTGTTGCAAGCTTTGGCTAACCAAAGCGGAGCGGCAATGTAGCCAATCCGATAACCAGTCATGGCAAATGCTTTCGAAACACCATTTACAATCACCACCTGATCTTTAATCTCAGGAAATTGGGCTATGCTTTCGTGTTTGATACCATAAACGATGTGCTCGTAAATTTCGTCCGAAATCACCATGATGTTCGGGTGTTTGGCAAAAATATCGGCAAAAGCTTTCAGTTCAGCTTTGGTATAAACGCTACCGGTTGGATTGCTTGGGCTGCTGAACAGGAAAGCACGGGTTTTAGGTGTAATTGCAGCTTCCAACTGTGCAGGAGTGATTTTGAAATCACTGTCAACGGTGGTTGGAATGATCACATTTTTACCTTCGTTCAGTTTTACCAGCTCGATGTAAGTTACCCAGTATGGCGCCGGGATAATTACTTCATCGTCTTTGTTAATCAAAGCCTGAAGCAGATTGGCGATCGAATGTTTTGCCCCGTTCGATACAATGATCTGATTGGTTGCATAATCCAGGTTATTGTCGCGCTTTAGCTTATCAGAAATGGCTTTAAGCAACGAAGCGTAGCCAGGAACTGGCGAATACGTTGAATAGTTATCATCAATGGCTTTTTTTGCAGCTTCCTTGATGAAATCGGGGGTGTTAAAATCTGGTTCACCAACGCCAAGACTAATCACGTCGATGCCTTTTTCTTTTAATTCGCGGCTCTTTTGGGCCACAGCCAGGGTGGCTGATTCGGAAAGACACGCTACTCTGTCTGAAACTCTCTCCATAACTGATATTTTGATGGTTTAATGTTCAATTATTTTCGTGTGCAAGATAAGCAAAAAATGAATCAGCAGTTCTGCTTTGTTTCAATTTGAAATTTATTTGGCACAAAAATTTACGATTTGTTATCTTTAGGTAGTTTTTCCAGGAATTCATGTACCTTCTTCTGCAAATTCCGGTGATCCTGAAGATTAGTGATAACTTCAATTTCTGAACCTTTGATCAGTGAATGAAGTTCCTTTGCCATTTTGAGCGGATGGTTTGAATCCTGTTCGAGAGCAATAATCAAAGTAGGAACCGATAGTTGCGAAATTTGTTCACGCGAAGGCATATCAGAATTTGCTCCATCGAGATAAAGTCGGGTATAATAGGCAGGATTAAAAGCCAACCTGAGATCTTGTAATTTTTCACGGATCCCGGGATGTAATTGTTCATAGTATAATGGTGGATCCTGATTCCAAACAACAATCCTCCGGAGAAATTCAGGTATATTTTCAGGATTCGTTTTTGATGCGATTTTTCGGTATACTTTTTTTACTTCTTCACGATTTTCCCAGGCTGGGGGAGGAGTGACCAATATCAAAGCTTTAACTCTATCAGGATAATTGACTGCTGCATGAAGTATGGTTCCCGATCCCATGGACAAGCCACCAAGAATGGATTGATCAATTTTTTGACTATCGAGCACAGCCAGTAACTCTTCAGCCAGAAATTTCCAGGTGTAGTTGCCCGTAACCGATTTGTCACTATAATTATATCTGATAACGGTTACTTTTTGCGCAAGTTGTTCGAAGTTTATAAGCGAGTATACCGAATCCGATTCAACAGAATTCATCATTCCATGTAGCCAGATGAACGGTTCGCCGGAGCCCGTAATATGTAAGAGTGGTAATTTCAATGGGGTAGTTTTATTTGTTGTATGATCCTGTTACGGGTTTTGGGATACGAGTTGGGTGATAGAACCTGCACCCCGTATCTCGTAACCCACAACATCTTTTGAACGCCGAACACTATTCGAACAGCCCTTCGTCACGAATCAGCATCAGAATTGATGAATGTGGCAAAATCATGTATTTCTTTTTGTTGAATTCTATTTCCCAACCGCTTTTGTTGAGATAAACAGCCAAATCACCGACTTTAGCCTGCAGGGGAACGTATTGGACTGCATCCTTTTTTTCTTTCCAGGGTTCATCGGCATCAGTCATGGCCGGGATAGGATAGCCGGGACCAACTCTTACGATATAACCAATGTGTGTTTTTTCATTCTCCTGAACGGTAGGTGGCAGATACAATCCCGAAGCGGTTTTCCCTTGTTGATTTTTTGGCCGTATTAACACACGGTCCCCTACCATAATAAATTTCTCAAGGTCTTGTTCGTCCAATGATAATTCCATATAGTTAGTTTATTGTTGAGACAAAGATAAAATATTCGGATTGAAACATTCGATTTTTGCAAAAAATGACTTTTTATTGATTTTGGAAATATTTTTTCAAAGCTGAAAAAATTTTTTTTTGACTGCTTTTTTGATGTTTAGGATTTGGTTTTTGATGAATTCTGAAAAAAAAATCTCTCGCTGTTAAAAAATTTTCAAATTTCAAATACTTATAAATCAATTAAATAAAAAATAATTGAAAAATATTTTGAAAATAAATGGTACTATGTGTTGCATGGTATCATTTAAAAGATATATATTTGCAGTACAAATAACAATGTAACGAAAGGTAGGAGTTTAAAAAAAGAACTATACAGTTTGTAACGAATTCCAAAATCAATCGTCATACTATCAGAAAACAAAAATTTAGAAACTGAAAAAACAAATTAAAACAATAGGAGAACAAAATCATGAAAACAACAAACAATGCTCAGAAAACAGAAACCGGGTTAGTAACAAGAGTTATTTTACGTGGAAGCGCAGTTATTGTCAGTTCAATCTTGTTAAGTTGGACCGTTGGCGCACAAACATTTTGGGAACAAGTTTGGACTGCTAATAATTATGGCAAAATGGCGATGTCATACATTCAAAATGATTCTGCAACCAAAGAAATTGAAGCTACTACAAATGCTAACTATGCAGAACAAGCAACACCAGCCGGTATTTCAACTGAAACTACTTTCGAAGCTATTGAAGCCGAATTGACCCTTCAGGTTGAAGCTTATAATGCCAATGACTTTGTTGAAGCCGAATTGGCTACAGAAGCTGAAAACTTCATGGAAAGTAACAGCGAAGCCATCGAAACAGAATTGACCCTTCAGGTTGAAGCTTACAATGCCAATGACTTTGTTGAAGCCGAAATGGTCACAGAAGCTGAAAACTTCATGGAAAGTAATAGCGAGGCCATTGAGGCAGGATTGACCCTTCAGATTGAAGCTTTTAATGCCTGGGACTTTGTAAAAGCCGAACTAGAAGCAGAAACTGAAAACTACATGAACAGTAACAGCGAAGCTATTGAAGCAGAATTGTCATTTCAGATTGAAAGTTACAATGCCAATGACTTTGTAGAAGCAGAACTGGCAACAGAAGCTGAAAACTACTTGAACAGTAACAGCGAAGTTATCGAAGCAGAGTTGACCCTTCAGGTTGAACCTTATAATGCTAATGACTTTGCAGAAGCCGAACTGACTGTTGAAGCAGAAAGCTGGATGACAAATAATGCTGAAACTAATCTGGAAGCTATCGAAGCAGAATTGACCCTTCAAGTTGACGGATACAACGCATCAGAATATGCAGATGCAGAATATGCCATTGAAACAGAAATCTGGATGGGAAACAATGTTGAACCTAACTTAGAAGCCATCGAGATGAATCTTGCCTTTCAGGTAGAAGAATATAATGCTAATGAATTTGCAGAAAAAGAGCTGGCTGTTGAAGCAGAAAGCTGGATAGAAAACAGTTTTAAAGCTAATTATGAAGCCGTTGAGTTTGAGTTGGCGCAACATGTTGAAGTATATCGTGCTACTGAATTTGTTGAAGCAGAACTGTCAACAGAAATTAATGCCTGGATGAAAAACAACGACATTATCAATTCTGAAAAAATATTCACTGAACAGGAAACAGAAAGATTTGCCTTGAAACAAATCGAAATTCAGAGCAAAACAAGGGAATAAATTACCGGGTATCGAAAGATGAATGGTCAGTAGATTTCAATGTTCATAAAAAAACCAGGAAACCAAACAACTAAAACAATTCAGGGAGGCAATATCATGAAACTGGAAAACACAAAAGCACAAATGCGGAAAGGGGTACTCGAATATTGCATACTGCTAGTATTGGAAAAAAAACCACTTTACGTAAGCGACATCATTCAAAACCTTGAAAAATCGAAAATGATTGTCGTGGAAGGAACACTCTACCCAATGTTGACAAGACTGAAAAACGAAGGTTACCTGGGATACCGCTGGGAAGAATCAATGCAGGGACCTCCAAGAAAGTACTACGAACTAACTGAAACAGGCAAGTATTTTTTGAAAGAACTCGGAAATGTCTGGAACGATTTAGTTCATGCAGTTTTTCATATTAACGACCGCAAATATGCCGGAAACAATTAATTCAAAAAAAAACAGACATCATGAAAAAGACTTTCACAATAAACATTAGCGGTAACGTTTTTCACATCGAAGAAGATGCTTTTGAAAAGCTACAGGATTACTTGCTCAGATTGAATCAATACTTCGCATGTCAGGTTAGCGGACAGGAGATTTTACAGGATATTGAATCAAGAATTGCCGAACTACTCCAGGAAAAACTAAATGCCGGACAAGAAGCAGTAACAAACGAATGGGTTGAAGAAGTGATGCACAGAATGGGAAAACCGGAAGATTTTATGGATTCGGAATCAGCCGAAACCTGCGAAACAACCGGTTCCGATGCCAAGGGAGAAAAATCAAATAAAAGACTGTACCGTGACGGCGAGAACCGTGTTTTAGGCGGTGTATGTTCTGGTTTGAGTGCCTATTTTAATTTTGATCCTGTTTTCCTCCGGATATTGTTTGTGGTGTTGGTTTTCCTCGGTTTAGGAATTTCGTTTATCGTTTACCTGATTTTATGGATCGTGGTTCCAAAAGCTCAAACCACAGCCCAGCGTTTGGAAATGCGGGGAGAGGAAGCAACCATCCCGAACATCCAAAAAACCATTCAGGAAGAAGTTACAGAAGTTAAAAACAGTTTTTCAAAATTTAGTAAATCCGGCACGTTTCAAAAAGGAAAGGAAGTTGCCAACAAGGCCGGACATGCTTTTGCACAGGTTGTAAAAGGTTTGGGACGGGCTTTTGCTGTGTTTTTTGGCAGTTTACTCATTTTGACTGGATTTTTCGGACTGGTGACTTTTTTGGTATCCATGGCAGTTGGCAATTCAATCGTTCACAGTAATTCTGCCGGGATTGCCTCAGAGATTGATTTTTCAGGGCTTTTAGGATTTTTGGTGAGCCCGGGAATGGTTAGCCTTGCCATTTTACTTCTTGTTCTGCTCATCGGAATTCCGCTGCTTGCTATCCTTTTTGTCGGAACAAAACTAGTTTTCAGGTACAAAACAAACAATAAACTGATTGGATTGGGCGCATTTGGAATCTGGCTGGTTGCCCTTGTAGCCATGATTGCATTAACGGCAGGACAAGTGAGTAATTTCAGCGAGAAAAGCACGATATCAGCTGGAAAACCACTCAACTGCTCAACATGTAAAACACTGTATATCAAATTAGGTGCAGCTCCTGAAAAAATGGCTGTGGAAAAGAATGTTCATTTTGAGGATTTTATTTTGGCAACTATCAACGAAGAAAAAGTTCTGGCCGGAAATCCGGGTTTGCAAATTGAGGCAACCGATGCCAATGATTTTTCAGTCATTATTAAACGAACCACCCGTGGAAAGAATAAAGCTGAGGTCCAGGCCAATCTCGACCGGATTGAGTATGACGTGAACAGTACTGATTCAACACTGGTACTTAACCGGTTTTTCACCATTGGAAGTCAGTCGAAATGGCGCGATCAGAAGGTTCAGGTCACAGTAAAAGTGCCCAAAGGCAAAATGATTCACCTGGATGAGGATCTCAATCAATTACATTTTGATTTCGACAATATCAACAATATATGGGATCCCGAAATGGCTGGTAAAACCTGGATAATGACTCCGGAAGGACTCTCGTTAAAAGAATAAATGGTCAGCGTTGTGAGATACGGGTTACGGGTTTTCTTCTCGAAACTCGTAACCCGAAACTCGCAACAACCAAAAGAAGAAATAAATGCAGAAACAATATCAATTCCAGAAACAATTTAAAACAAAACATCATGAAACGGTTAACAAAATCAAACGACAAATTAGTTGCTGGCGTAATCAGCGGAATTTCAAACTATGTAAACCCCGAACTCGATCCTGTATTTTTCAGGCTGGCTTTTGCCGTCATTACTTTCTTCAATCCAGCAGTAATCCTGATTTATTTTGGAATGGCCCTTATATTACCAGTTGAGAATGTCAGTTATTCCAAGTAAACAAGTGCATAATACTTAAAAAGGATCCAATCGTGGTTTATGATTGGATCCTTTTCATATTTCTGAACTGAGAGGATTTACCATTTCGCGTTCATTCAAGTGAGATTTTTTTTAGCTATTTAAAAATAGCGACTTCCTTTTCTCCATTCGATTTTACATATCCGCGAAACATTCCTGAAGTATTAAATTCCATGGCAATGTTTCCTTTCCGGTCAATTCCAATTACTCCACCGGTTCCGCCCAACTGGGTTAATTTTCTGATTTCCTCTTGGCAAGCCTGCGCGACCGACAGTTTTTTATATTCGATTAAAGCCGAAATGTCTCTCGAAAATCCCAATCTGATGTAATATTCGCCATGACCGGTACACGAAAATGCTCCAGTCTCGTTGTTGGCATAAGTTCCGGCACCAATGATCGGAGAGTCGCCAACCCGGCCATACTTTTTGTTGTTCATGCCGCCTGTTGAAGTTCCTGCAGCAATATTTCCGTAAGAGTCGAGTGCAACACAGCCAACAGTGCCATGTTTGTCTTTGGTAGTAGTTTTCCTTTCTTTTTTCAGTAATTCCTGAAGTGATTTCAATCTCTTTTCAGTATGGAAATAGCTGTTTTCGACGGGTATAAAACCCTGCTCTTTGGCAAATTGTGAAGCGCCCGATCCAGTCAGCAGCACATGTTCCGATTTCTCCATGACTGCCCGAGCCACCATGATCGGATTTTTAATATCCCTGACACCGGCAATTGCCCCGGCTTTTAATGTTTGTCCTTCCATGACCGAGGCATCCAGTTCAACAATTCCGTCGTGAGTAAATACGGCACCTTTTCCCGCATTAAAAAGCGGTGAATCTTCCATGATCATGATTGTTTTTTCGATGGCGTCCAGACAAGTTCCGCCGTTTGCCAAAACTGAGTCACCCACATGAAGGACCTGATTCAAAACCGTGGTATATTCATTTTGCATTTCAGCGGTCATGTTCTTTTTGTCCATTACTCCGGCGCCTCCATGAATGACCAATGCATAATTTCTTACTTGTTGGGCATAAAGGAAAGTGGAGGAGAGTAGAATGATAAAAATTGTTGTAATATTTTTCATCTTGAATCGGATTAGATTATTCAAAGCTAGGAAATATTCCATCATCAATTTGTTGTATTTCTCTTGTTCAGGCTGTTAAATTTACTTTGTCTATACTTTGTGTTAAAACTTAAAACAAAATAAGCACATTGCATGTTCTAACAATGAATTTTTTAACCAGTTCAACCAGCAAAATTGAATTATGACTTTATACTCAATCAAAGATTTGGAATATTTGTCAGGAATTAAGGCACACACCATCCGAATTTGGGAAAAAAGATATCATCTTTTAGAACCATCCCGAACAGAAACGAATATCAGATCATATTCTGATAACGATGTACGTAGAATATTAAACGTGGCATTGCTCATTAAAAATGGATATAAAATCTCGAATATTGCGGCTCTCGATGAACCCAAACTGCAGTCGGAAGTAATCAGGTTCAGTAAAAATCTGGGCGATCCGGAGAGGAATATCGATCAACTTTTATTTTGTACTGTAAACCTCGATGCCATTGGCTTTGAGCAATTACTGGACAAAATTATTGTAGAATTAGGTTTTTCGAAAACGATCCAACAAGTGATATTCCCTTTTTTTGAACGGATTGGCATATTGTGGCAGGCAGGTTCAATCTTTGTGGCTCATGAACATTTTGTATCGAACCTGGTTCGGAACAGGCTGATCAGTGAAACCGCCAAATTCGATCGTCGTGAATCTGCCGGAACCATTTTATTTTTCCTTCGTGAAAATGAAATGCACGAACTCGGATTGCTCTTCTTCAATTATTTGGCTTCTCAGGAAGGTTTACATGCAGTGTATTTGGGACAAAATTTGCCGTTTAGTGATCTGTCTAATTTTTTAATAAACAGTGAATTCGATTTTGTTTGTACCTCGTTTACCCAAGCCATTGAAAAACCGGAATTGGAACAGTATCTGGCTAATCTATCACTGGTTTTTAACCGGAATAAAATCCTGATTGCCGGCAGACAAATAAGCCTCCATAAGCCAAAACTTCCATCCAATGTGGTAGTTGTGAAAAACAACAGCGATTTTATTAAGAGAATATCAGGATAAAGTGAAAAAAGTGGACAGTGTTCAGTCGCAGTAGTCATATTCCTCTTTCCTTTTTCCTAATGACTTTTTCCTGATGACTAATGACAATGTATTTTCTGATTTCCAGAATTCTGCCTATTGAATACTGAAATAAATAGCAAAGAAATGTAACACACTTCCGGCAAGAACGAATAAATGCCAGATTCCATGCGCATAAGGAAGGCTACGCCACATGTAAAAAACGACTCCGACCGAATAGGCGATTCCACCTAAAACTAAAAATGTGATACTTACCGAAGGCAAACTCAGGTAAATCTGCTTTCCGGCTATAACAAACATCCAACCCATCAAGAGATAGACAGCAACCATCAACTTTCTGAAACGGTGCAGGTATATTGACCGGATTACAGCGCCAACAATGGCCAGTCCCCAGATGATTCCAAATAAAGTCCAGCCCCAAATACCTCGCATGGAAGTGAGAAGGATAGGCGTATAGGTACCGGCAATGAGCATAAAAATGGAAATGTGGTCGAACCGTGCAAACAGGTTTTTTACTTTTGGATTCGAAAAACTGTGATACAGTGTTGAAGAAAGATAAAGCAGGATTAATGTACTTCCATAAATGGAGAAACTGACCAAATGCCAGATGTCACCGTGTCTGCCGGCAATTATAATCAATACAACCAAAGCTGCAATGCTCAGGAGTGATCCTATTCCGTGAGTAATAGCGTTTATAATTTCTTCGCCGTTTGTAAGTTCACGATATGTTTTTGTTGATCGGGATGTCATAATATAAAAGTGTATAATCAATAAACGTGAATTATCCTGGTTTGTTCTGCACGGCTTGTTACAAAAAAGTTAATTGCAGAAAAATAATTATAAAATACATCGCTAATCCTTAAAATAAATGATTCCATCAATTTGTTAAAGGATGGAATCATTTTTATAGCTGGAACTAACCGAATTTATTCCCGATCAGTTCTTTCATCAATAAGGTATGCATTTCTTTCGGTTGAATTTCTGGCGTTAAGTTCGGCCAGAAATCCTGCCAAGAACAACTGGGTACCAATAATCATGGCTACCAGAGAAAGGTAAAAATAGGGACTTTCAGTGATGCGTGGTGCCAACTCATTATTTAAAGTGTGCATCAGTTTTTGTGTACCAACAAACACAGCGGCAGCAAGTCCGATAATAAACATCAAGGTTCCAAAAACCCCAAAAAAATGCATGGGTCTTTTACTGAATTTTGAGATAAAAATAACTGACAGTAAATCAAGCGGACCACGAATAAACCGTTCCATCCCGAATTTGGTCGTTCCAAATTTGCGTTCCTGGTGTTGTACCACTTTTTCGCCAATTCGTTTAAACCCTGCCCATTTCGCCAGAACAGGAATATAGCGATGCATGTCGCCATACACTTCAATACTTTTAATTACTTGTTTCCGGTAGGCTTTCAAACCGCAGTTAAAATCGTGGATTTTTATACCGGTCATGCGCCGTGCGGTCCAGTTGTAAAATTTGCTGGGCAGATTTTTCGAAAAGAAAGGATCGTATCGTTTTTTCTTCCAGCCCGAAACAAGGTCAAATTTGTTTTCAGTAATCATGCGGTAAAGCGCCGGTATTTCCTCAGGACTATCCTGAAGGTCGGCATCCATGGTAATGACCACATCGCCTTCGGCTTCAGCAAAACCGCAATATAAACCTGCCGATTTTCCGTAGTTGCGTCTGAATTTGATTCCTTTAATGCATTGATTTTGCTGACTAAGTTGCCCGATCATTTCCCATGAACCATCGGTACTCCCGTCGTCAATCAAAATAACTTCATAAGTAAAGTTATTTACTTGCATAACTTTAGCAATCCAGGTAGTCAATTCAGGAAGTGAATCAACTTCATTAAAAAGTGGTACAACTACAGAAATATTCATTCGTTTTATTCTTCAGTTTTTACATCTTCCATGGCTTCGTCAAAAGCATCCATATTTGGTTGCTTTTTAACAAATATTGAAGTGATCAAAGATATAATTGTTCCACTAAATACTGAACCTACCAAACCCATGATCGACATCCATACGGGTGACATCATTTTTGAAGTCATCGACATGGCTGCATCAATCTGATCCGGAGTTAAACCTTTCTGCAACATAGCATCTTCCTGGGCAGCTTTCATCTGGTCAATCAACCCTGGATCAACGAATGTGTAAAGCACCAAGGTGTATAATGCAGAAACTACTCCGGCAAACAACATGATTGCTACACCAAATCCCAAGGCTTGTCCGTAAGTAATGGCACCGTTTAGTTCTCTGTTCCGGTAGTTAATTTGAGCAATTACGATACCAATAATAGCAAGCGCAATTGAAACATAGCCAATGTTAGGGTTAAGAATCAGGCCTGCAACATAAGTAATGACTGAGAAAAGGGTAAAAACTAAAGCAAGGTATAGACCATAAACCATTGCCGATTTCCAAAAGGTTGATTTTTCTTCCATGGTGAGTTTTTTTTTGATTTGTGATTAACAAATATATTTGATTTTATCGTCTGCTGGTTTATTCCGGGTAATTTTATGAATTATTAATTGTCTTCATCTTTTTTTTGATGAATACTCAATTGAGCGTTAAAGGATTAGTAATTTCATTTAAAAAAAATTACAGGCATCACCTGAATTCATTTGCCGGGATGTCAATTTTTTCTACTTTTGCGCCGGGTAAGTCCTGTACGACTAGCTCCTGTTGAAATCCCCCAGGGTCGGAAGGCAGCAAGGGTAAACGGTTGAGCGGTGCGATGC
>Ga0209317_1000112_pt1 | contig 109576 bp, 103 predicted proteins | sample RifGroB2_FD_183994 | JGI IMG/M metagenome (GOLD analysis project Ga0209317, IMG submission 183994) | Soil microbial communities from Rifle, Colorado, USA - Groundwater B2 (SPAdes) (version 2) | ecosystem: Environmental > Terrestrial > Soil > Unclassified | place: Rifle, Colorado | collected... | reverse complement strand
CCGACATCGGCTCGACCTCGCTTGCCTGTCTTTCATGCCACGACGGCGTAACCACCTTCGACAACGTCATGAACGCCCCCGGCAAGGGAGGCGTATCCACCGCCGGTTCGGACCTCGGCTATACCTTCTATGACTTCGGCTCAGTCGTCTCCGACTTCATGACCTCCGATAGGTTGAAAATCGGCGTCGATCTCTCCAACGACCATCCGGTCTCCGTTGCCTACAACGCCGGGACGGTCGCGGGCTTGAGGGCCACTAACACGACCATCAGCGCCATCGACCTTACCTCTGACCTCAACACCTCAGCCACCACCTACGACAACGGCAACCTCACGAAGAACCTCTGGGCGGTAAAGGGCTTCGTCTCCAACACGGCTACTATCGCTGACCTCCTTCGGAACGGCAAGGTAGAGTGCTCCTCCTGCCACGACCCGCACTTCAACAACAAGTCGTGGAATGAAATCGACTCCACCTACTCGAGCGTGACTGCTGACCAGGAAGCTGAGTCCAACGGCCTCTTCATCAGAAGGGTAGGCGGCAACACCGGTTCCGGCGTTTGCAGGACCTGTCACAACAAGTAACCATGAAGAAGTTTATCTATATTCTTATAGCGGGTTTTCTCTTTGTCCCCGCAGCCCTTCATGCGGCAAATGTTGCGAGCTACCCTGCCGGGGCCGCTGCCAACGGAATCGGAGCTTCCAGGCACAACATGGGAGGCTTCGGCAGGGTAATCTCTTCAAACGGCACGACCGAGATATGCGTCTTCTGCCACACCCCGCACCACACGAACACGGCGAACGGCTTGAAGCCGATGTGGAACAGGGGGACTTCGGCCCCGACCTCCTTCACCGCATATGGCAATACAATAGGCAACACCACGATAAACAACACCGACATCGGCTCGACGACCCTCGCGTGTCTTAGCTGTCACGACGGCGTCACGACCTTCGACAACCTTGTGAACGCGCCAGGCAAGGGCGGCGTAGTCTCTGGCGGCTCGAACCTCGGCTGGAAGTTCAGGATGCCCAATGATGCAGCGTATCTCGCCGCGAGCGCCGACCACTTCTCGGCATCCCAGTGTACGGCCTGCCACGGCGCAGGCGGTCTTTATACGGACAACGACCTCACATCGAGGCTCGTAATCGGTCTGAACCTCTCGAACGACCACTCGGTCTCAGTCGCCTACAACACCGACAGGGCGGGCCTGCGCGCCACCAACACGACGATCAACTCGATAGACCTTACAAGCGAGCTCGCGGCCTCTGCCGCAACCGCCTTTACCGGCAACCTCGCGCAGAACAGGTGGGCGGTCAAGGGGTTCGTCTCCGATACGGCGACTATATCCGACCTGCTGCGCGACGGGAAGGTCGAGTGCTCTTCCTGCCACGACCCGCACTTCAGGAACCTCTCCTGGGACGAGGCTGAGCCGACCTGGGGCGACGAGGGCGGTTTCCTCACCTACTGTACGGCGGGCGAGGGTTGCGCGGACGGACAGTTCCTCCGCAGGGTCGGCGGGAATACAGGTTCCGGAGTCTGTAGGACCTGCCACAACAAGTAAATTCATGCGATTTTTTACAGTTGTACAAAAAAGGCGGACTGCGAAAAACAGCCCGCCTTTTTTCATTTTTGCCGCGCCCTGATTAAAAGTCCGCTGAGCGGACTTTTTGGGGCTCTTGCCGTTTAGGGGACCCCGGGCTTTTAATCCCTGTTATTTACGAAGCTTCTTCGAAAAGAATGGTTCCTTGAACAGAAGCCGCTAAATGCCGTTTGTCTTGAGGAAGCACAAGGACGGCTATCAGGTGGTTCAGGTGTTGGACGCTGATGGTTTGATTCCGGCCCGCTATCTGCCAAGTCTTGTAGCGGCGGTCGAAGGGTTTTAAGTCCTTGAGCAAAGGGGTGGAGAGGGAAGTATAAAAGGCGAGTTTGCCGGACGTCAGGGAGGCTTGAAGCACGGTCCGCCCTATCGGTCTGAAAAGAAAGAAAATCGTTTTCAAAAGCACCGCAATCCGTATCGTGCAGCTCGTGTACGATACTCTGTACTGTCTTGCCAGCCTGTATATATCAATGCCGTAGTCGTGAATACTTTTTATAAAGTCCTCCTGGGGCATGAGGGCCGCCGCGGCAAACCGTTCGCAGTCTTGTTCAGTCGTCTTCCGTCGCCTGCACCTATCCAGCCTGTTGCCTGTCAGCTCCCTGATTTCGTGCAGTATGGTGTAGTTTGCCGGCGCCGCCTTCGGGTCGAAGATGATATACGGATTTTTTTCTCCGTAGCTGACCGAAAGCCCCTTCAACTCGCCGTGGAGTTGGCGGCTTTCAAAATTAACGGTTTTTTTGAAACGCTTTCTAAGGACATTTTCGGTGAGGGGAGGGGTGAGGGCGAAGAAGGACAGGAATTCCCGCGCCATCTCTTCCTCGCACAGGTGGTTGATTTCACGGTTTGCTATAAGATAATCGCAGAAGGCTTTGAGCAAAACGGGCCTTATTTTTTGAGCTTCTCGTAGAGTTCGACTATCAATTTCTTCGTTGCGTCGCCTTTTTTTTCCGCCGCCGCCATTTTTCTGGTGTTGGCGGATAGCTTCGAATCCGATAGCACTTCCTTGAGCTTTATTTCAAGCTCCTCATCAATAAGGTTTTCCCCGTAAAAAGTTTTCAGCAGAAGGTCGAGGGGGACCTTGTAGCCCTTGGCGATCAGCGTCAATTTATCGTAGTTCGGCCGCAGGAACGCACCCTTCTCGAAGTCGCAAAGGTACGGTTGCGATACGCCGCTGGAGGCGGACATATCCTTGAGCGTTTTTTTCTGCGCCTTCCGTTGCTCCTGAAGGTATCTGCCGAGCTCCATCCGATCCATAAAAGGCTCCTCCTTATAAACTTATGCAATTTTATCATATCCTTTATTCCTGTAAAGCTAAATTTTTTTGGGAATATTGTTGACAAATTAATGTATAGTATATATAATATTAAAAATAGGCTATAAAATAACGGAGGCAAAATCCGTATGCGGGTGTATGTTAAGAGAGTTGATGTAAGGCGGTTCCTGGCTCGTAAAAATTTCACCATTACGGAGATGGCGGAGATGCTTGATTTCGACTACATTCATCTCATGGGCATCTTAAGCGGCAAGATATCCGTTTCGCCGAAAATACGCCGCAAGTTACAAGAGTTTCTTGGCGTCGAATTCGACGATATCTTTTGGATCAAGGAGGATAAAAAGGATAAAGAGATGACGGAACCACAAAAGATGCCGGAATCAAAAGAGGGCAGGGGAAAAAGCGTGGCATAAGGCGGCTGACAGAAATCCCATAATGGGATTTCTGTCAGCCGATTTTTACTTTTCAACATTCAGAAGGAGGCGTATGTACCCAAAAATAATTGAGAAAAGGGAAATCCCGGTAAATGACATCGTTATTGAGCAGGGGATATATCCCCGTGAGGGAAATAACGATGAAAGAATAAAGATGTTCAGGGAGCATGCTGAGGGCGGCCTGAGTATAGATCCTATCAGGGTCTCGCTGCCTCATGACGGGAAATACACGCTGATAGACGGCAATCACCGCTACCGTGGAGTGCAGGATCTGAAACCTACAATCGAGTGCGAGGTCCTCGAAGTCGACCCGAAGAACATAAAAGATCTTATCAAGTGGGCAGGCATCTACAATTTCCAGCATGGTTTACCGCTGACTCTTTCGGAGAGAAAGGCCTTCGTCTGCAAGATCGTTCAGACTGGCGTGTCTGCTGATGAACTCGTCCAGTTGATTAGCATACCGCGCACTACGGTTTTCAGGTGGACCGAGCACCTGAAGAAAGAAGAAAAGGATAAGAAATCAGAAACTGTCAAAACATTGAAATCCGAAGGCCTCTCCGTTGTGCAGATCGCCCAAAAAACAGGCCTTAATGAGAGAACAGTGCATCGTTTCTTATCGGAAAAGAAGTCTCCCCCCAAGAAGGACGCCGGCACCATCAGATACGAAGAGACGATGGACATGCTCAAGGCCGGCGATCGGGCTGTAAAGTGTATGGACGATAATAGAGCCATAGCCCAGGCTCGCACGGAAGAGGCGAAGAGCCTGGCTCATACCATCAGCGATGGTATTGTCGGTATCGCCGATATTCTCCTGTCGTCACCACCCGAGCATGCCGTGAAAACCGAGGATCGGATTGAAATCCTTGACAGCCTGTTCGGGGACGAGGCTGACTTCCGATTCGTCTTTCGCAGGCTGGCCATACGCAACGGAAACCCGATACAGATGCTCGACGACATTATCGCGTATCTCCCGATGATTGTGGAGTTTGTTGAATTCGCAGCCGACCAGACGGAGCGGGACATGGACACGCTCGCGGAGATAGGTAGTCGTACGAAAACGATACAGACGAAAATCAAAAAGATATTAAAACTGTGCGGGGCCGAGGCTAACGCCGAGGCGAGCGTTGACGAGCCTGTCGCTCAAGAGATCGCAGCAAATGCCATCAATACCAGAGAAAACAATCCGGATTTTCCTGACACACGGGTCGCGCTTATGATGGACTGGTACTTCGAACAGTGGGAAAACAGTCCTCCGGAGGTCAAGAACGGCAAGAAAGGCAGCGGCGGCAGGGTTGCCAGGGCGATCAAGGAGCTGCTCGGCGCGTGCGACAGGGAAGGCCTGGGCGAGCCTGTCGAATTCCTTCAGAATGCCTATAATTTCTATCGCGAAGTAGAGGTTGAAAGAATATCGTCCCAGGACAGGTTCCATTTTAAAGTTGCACGAGACATGACGACGTTTCAGAATGGTTTCGCCACAATCCTGGAGTATATGAAGAAACTCGGGGGAAACAGAAATGGAAAAAACTCTGGTGCGGGACATCATGGCGTCCCGTCTAATCTACTCGCCAGGAACAAGAGAACAGCCGAGGCCTAAATCGAAACCGAAACCGCACGGAAAATGCGAAAAGTGCGGACATGAATTAACGTTTTTCTGGCTCGAAATTCCCGTGTTGCTTCGTATGCGGGGACTCGCGGAGCCGGATTGGGTCCCATATCTCTGCGAGTGCATGGAGGCCGCCGCGAAGGAAAGGGTCTTGGTCCCTGAATCTGAAAAGGCCGCCGCCCTGGAAAGGGGAAAAAAGGCAGTTTCGATTGGGAGAAAATTCTTTAACGCGACCTTCGAATCTTATATAGCGAAACTCCCGGAGCAGAAAGAGGCCCTTGACCTCGTAAGGGGCTTTACGGAGAACTTCAATAAAGCCCTCGATATCGGGCAGTGGCTCCTCCTGATCGGTAATGTCGGTACGGGGAAAACGCACCTGGCCGTCGCCGCCATGAACGAGGTTATGAGGAAAGGGCATACGGCGCGGTATATCAAGGTCAGGAGACTCATCCAGCTGATCAAGGATAACTGGACGACCCGTACTCAGGCTGAAAGCGTCCTTTTGAAGCCCTTTGTGGACGCGGACCTTCTTGTACTCGACGAGATCGGCGTCCAGTTCGCCAGCAAAACCGAGCAGGATATTCTGTACGATCTGCTGGACGGGCGGTACGAGGAGAAAAAGCCCGTGATCATAACCACGAACCTCGATTACGACCGATTCTCGGAAGTGGTTGGCGTGAGAATTCTTGATAGGGTTCTTGACGGCGCCTGTGATAGCAGGGTCGTGGTCTTCACATGGGAAAGCTACCGTAACGGGCAAAAATAAAAGGGAAAGTCCAGCCGGAAAAGAGAAGCCGTCATGCGTATAACACGGATATTGGGTCTAGACCCGTCATACACGGAAACAGGGTACGCTGTAATAAATTTCACGGACCTCAAGGTTATCGAGGCCGGAAGCATCAGGACGAAGCCTACGTCGACCGAATGGGAAAGACTTTCCGCTATTCATGATGCGTTGCGGTCGATCGTCCTGGCTCATGAACTCAGCTTCGCCGCCATAGAGACGCCGTTCGTCGGCAAGAACCCCCTTACAGCCATCAAGCTGGCGTCGGTGAGGGGGATATGCCTTTTCGCCTGCCATTCCGCCGGAATTCCGATAGCCCTGTACGCCCCTGCCCAGGTTAAGGCTACCCTGACGGGAAGGCCCCATGCCGATAAAGGCGCCGTAGCCGGTATAGCCAGGGGCATTACCGGCTTTACGACCGCGAACCACAACATCTCAGATGCCATAGCCATCGCAATATGCGGCGCTCTCAAATGGAAGGAGGGACAGCTCCTCCATGCTTGAGGCGGCTATCGTCCGGTTTGATGGACTATGTGAGCCCAATCCGGGTGGTGTGGCGTGCGCCGGGTACGTGATAGACAGGCCGGGCCGTCCGTCCGTGACCGGTTACGCAGTTCTATCATCGGGTCCTGACATGACCGGTAATATCGCCGAGTACGGCGCGCTCATCATGGCGCTGGAGATGGCAAGAGGCCTCGGCGTCGAAATTTTAACAGTGAAAGGCGACAGCCTTCTTGTCGTCAACCAGATGAGGGGGCGTTTCGCGGTTAATTCCCTGAAACTCCTCCCGTACTATCGGAAAGCCGTGGAGTTAGCCGCTGTTTTTAACGGCGTGGTTTTCGAGTGGGTGCCGCGTGAGGAAAACACGGAGGCCGACGCCCTCAGCCGCAAGGCGTTCGAGGATCTCGTCGGCCCTGAAGACGTTGACGACGCGGAGAGGCTCGAGCGGGCACGGCTGATTCTTGACTGCGGCCTGGTATCGCCGGTTTCCGCCGATATATATCGCGTGAAACAATACATAGTTGATTTGGCCGGGCAGATCTGCGAGTGCAAGGACCACGAGTACAGAAAATGCCGCTGCAAGCATATAATAGCCGCGGAGCTTTTTCGCACGGAAGCCGCTCACTTCACAATATTCCGCCAGGCGGACAATCTCATGGATGGAGGGGAAAATTGAACTATCAGGAGCTTCTAGACGGTTGCTCGTTACTGTTGCATGATTGCGCCAAAAAGGAAAAGGGCAAGATAGAAGACAATTTCGGCATAGGGGAGATGATCTTTAATTATAGGGCGAGGAACCCTAAAAATTACGGGGCAGGACTCGTGAAAAAGCTGGCGGATGAGCTGTCGACCAAGCGTAAAAAGGTCGTTTATCGCCAACGCCTCTATGAGTGCCTGGATGTTTACGATAAATTCAAGACTCTTGACGCGGTGTGGACATTTGAAAAGACCCTAAACTGCGACCTTACATGGAGCTACATCGTCAAGTATTGTCTCGGAAGTCCCCGTGGCGGCGAAGATAAGACTGACGACAAAAAGAGCCTCGATGATTTCGATTTCGATAAGGAAAAGATCGAGGAGCATTATCACAGAAAACTGACTTCCTGGGAGACCGAAAGGGTCGAACAGGAGATGCTGGCTGATAATATCGACTTGATCCCTGATTCCGTCCGGGAGGAAGTCGTCGGTTTTTTCGTGCAAACCGGCGTCCTCGGCGACTCGGATGGAACGGAGAAAAAGAAAAAGAACGACAAAAAGGATGCTAAAAACGTGGTCGCCTTTCCTCGCAAAATGACCGTTGGCGAGATGGCGCTCCCCGAACTCCTTAAGGCGGCCATCGACTGTGACGAAGTGACGGGAGAATTGCTCGAAGAACGCGATAGAAAGGTGTATTTCATTGATGGCGGCGCCATGGAGCTCGACAACCTGATAGTGGTTTCAACCGGCACCATGTCGAGGATAGGGGACTATTCCGTGGATTTTCTCTCGCAAATAGCCAACAGACGTAACGCCCGGCTCGCAACTGAGGCCCTGTTGCAAAAAAATCCGGCAAAGGCGAAAAAGGCCGCATTCTAATCATCGGAGAAATCATGGACACTTCAACGCACGATGGGTTGATCCAGGCCGTTCAAGTACTACTGAAGGAAGATGTATCACTTTTCAACATTCGCCACATATTATGCATGTCTAGCGTGCAGCTTAATATTCTTCTGAGCCGAATTAACAGGTCTGAACTCCGCCAATCAAGAGGCCGGCCCCGGGTCAGGATTCAAAAGCTATCTAAATCCAAACAGCATACGGTCGTTCAGCTCAACATCCTGGGGATCCATTACCTCGATATCGCCAGGATAATCGACGCCGACGTGAACAGCATCATAAATTTTCTGTACGAAACGACATACGGCATATGCACGTGCATTGAATGCGGTAATCCGTTTGTTTGGGTTTCATTCAGATCACACCACAAATGCGAGAGGTGCCGCGAAAAAACGAACAAATTAGCACTTGGCGCGATCACTGAAATATGAAATATAAGGGGATTCGATGAATTCTATTTTAACCAAGCCCAATGACGATGAAAAAGTTGTGAATGCCGAAATAATAGAAGCGATTCACATGTCTAATTATATGATCTTGCGGTTATCCAGGCTGCTATCCGCCGCTCTCGCCGGCGTTGACGATAGCCAGAAGGCTGTTCTGGTTAAGACCATATTATACGGCAAGACCAATAATCTGGAACTAGATAAGGATTGGCTGGCAAGCGCGGTGGAGATCGTGAAACTCGGGGAAAAAACGAAGAACATATCCGCTGATGCGCAACTGTACGATGCCGCTTTATTGACGCAGTTCATACCTGTGGTGCCAGCAGGAACCTCCAAAAAATTCACTTTCCATGTCAATGACACGTTCCGGTACATAAAAAACAAGATCAATCAAATATTCTGCTCTGTTCTGGCTTCGAAGTCCAGTTGAACTCGTAAAAAATTCGGGCGTGGAGACCATGTACGGCATCCTCCAGTGTAATGAATGCGGTAAGCCGTTTGTATGGGTTCAATACGACACCGGCCAGCGCAGGTGCATACCCTGTCAGAGGAAGACAAGTCACCTGGCGACAGGGATTGTGGCGAACATATAAGTCAACTACCGCCAGCTAAAGCAGGCGGCTTGTAACTCGGCGAGGTCGGCGTCATCCCGAACAGGGTCACGGTGGCCGCGGGCTACCGCGCCGGCAAGGACGGGGACTCTGACGGCGACGGCAAGGACAGCGACAACGCCACAACGCTCGGCGTCGTATACAGCGCCGTACAGAACGTGACCCTCCAGATTGCAGAGCCGAGTGTGCCGCGAGCCGTGAAAAAAATAGTATTATGATTATAACCGAAGCCGCTCTCAGCCGTGTTGACCAGCATTGGGCGGTCAAGGCTATCGGAGATGATCGACTTGCCAGAGCGCTGGAGGTGGGCGCGGCACGCGCGATGCGTTCATCCGCCGGTCATCAGACGACGATTATCTTTGACGATGCCGCTGCTGCGGATAACGACTTGATTGAACGTGCGGCCATGGCTTACGAGATTGCGGCCATCGAGGGTCTAAATGCAGTTCTGCATCCTTCGAGCGATGAAGTGTGCGTTCAATTACGGCAAGTTCAGGCCGGGGCATTCCGGGCATACTCGTTGCGGCGCACTATGCCGATACCGCAAGAAGCTGAAGACATGGTATTCCATGTTTTACGCTTGATGGCGCTTGCTTATTGTAGCGGTCAGTTGACCGACCTCCGTCGCTGGCTGAGGGACCATGAGCGGGATATCAAAACGCCGTCGATTGCGGACGTGAGTTGGGATCGTCGAATCATCTACCAGCTCTATGATTGCTGGATGCGCCTCCTGCGCAAGCAGGGATGGGATGACCTCGACGCCATCTGTGAAATTATCGCCGATCTTCGAAAAGATCAAAAACAATACGAAAATACGGCTTTTACTAGCCAGGACTACTCGGTCAAGCAGGCAACGGCGTTTCGCCTCATAGCCCTGTATCATTGGGCTAAGGCGACCGAGCTTCTCGCGGTCTATATGCTGCTTCATGGACAACCGCTGGCAATTGAAGCCGAATTGGACAAACACTTTGTCGCCGGCCTGAAAGCGGCTATGGCCGTACAAGACGCTGCGCTGGAGGGCATCCTTCGTTGGCTGCATGCCATGTCCCGCAAAATGGTTGCGGTTTATCCTGCTGAAAGGTAACCCAAGCTGTTTTTTTTGAATTAATACCCTCCTTTTTGTCTATTTTACCCTATTTTTTCTCCCTTAATTTTTTTGTATACCAGTTATATGCCTATTATGACCTTCATCATGGCGATAACCCTGGGAGTCAATCAGTCTCCGTTTCAGTACGACGATACGCTTGTCGAGTACAGAAAAAAGGAGACTTATACTATTTGTGCGGTCTGTCCCGAACCAACGCCTAAAACCATTCAAAAGGTCCTGCCTATAACTATCCCTAAACTATCAGGACTCCCGCAACATATGGCAACCCGTGGCGGGCAGGATCTGAAAAATTCCATCCAGGGCTCCCTCCCTACCGGGACAACCGCACAAAAAATTTTCACGGTAGCTGCCGCGTCAGCCGTCGTCTCGGTCCAGTGCGACGTCTTTTCAGAAAGCGTCTTTTTTGAATTCAATGCCGCTTCCTTAGGAAACATCGAGCGTTCCACGATAGACCGGCTTCTGGCTAAAGCGAAATCGGTAAAAAAAGTTTTTTTAACGGGATTTACGGACAGCGTGGGTTCGTCTGCTTACAACAACGCCCTGGCCCTTAAAAGGGCCGAGGCTGTCCGAAACTACCTTATGGAGAAGGGTGTGAAGGCTGAAATAATCGAATTCAAAGGATACGGAAAGTGCTGCTACGATGGCGATGATAAGAACAGCCGAAGGGTTGAAATACGGCTCTTTTGCGAAAAATAGCGGGTTTTACACCAATTAAACCATGTTTTTTAAGATGGTGATTTTATCGATAATAGAAAACAAGGGAAAACAAAAAAATGTCAACGGCGAGGGGCTTTATCTTTGTGTCTTACGATCAACAAAAAAAATAAAAGGAGTGGAAAGTCATGGACAAGTCACTTAATAGCAGGGCCAGTCTCGCAACGTTTCTTACGCTGGCTTTCATCGTAATGTTTGCGGCAGGTTCCGCCTATGCCGGCACCGGCGGCACGGGCATGTTCGACACCATTTACACGGATCTCTCCGACTGGACCACTGGTTACATGGGCAGGGTCTTTTCGATAATGGCCCTTCTGGTGGGGCTCGGCGGCGCCATAAAGGGCAATTACGCGGCGCTCTTCGGCGGCCTCGGCGTCGCCACCGGCGCGATGTACGGCCCGAGCATCCTCGAATCAGTCGTTACCGCGCTGTTACCGTAATCCGTTCAGGTCCGTTCAAATTTAAAAAAAGGAGTAATTTATGGATAAGACACTGATGCTCGATAGCAAGGGACGTCTTGACAACAGGATATGGGGCAAGCCGTTTGCCATCGGCTTTGTCGTCGGGATCGTGACCTTCGTTGTGCTGGCCCTTCTCGTGGTCGCTCTATCCGGCTCCGCCCATGCCGGCACCGGCGGCACGGGCATGTTCGACACCATCTACACGGATCTCTCTGACTGGACTACCGGCTATCTCGGCAGGGTCTTTTCGATAATGGCCCTTCTGGTGGGGCTCGGCGGCGCCATAAAGGGCAATTACACGGCGCTCTTCGGCGGCCTCGGCGTCGCCACCGGCGCGATGTACGGCCCGAGCATCCTCGAATCAGTCATTACCGCGCTGTTACCGTAGTGTAGGGGCTATGACCTGTGGGTGGGTCGAGGGAATTTTGTTTTAGTCGTGGGAAAAACAAAAAAAGGGAAAAATTGGGAAAAATATTTGGTGATTTTAACTTTTTTTTGTTTTTCCTACGTGTTTCAACAATAAGGAGGACGTTATGCTTAAGCGTATAATCGCACTATGTTTTCTTTTGCTTTTACCTTCGTTTGCCGATGCGAAAATCGTCCGTGATATGTCGCCTGTGGATTTCAGCAGCGACAGCGGGTTTACGCGTAGCGACGTTTCCAACGTCTCCTATTCCAATGCGGCCTTCACGCTGGGACAGACGTCATATGGCGGCGTAACCACCGCGATATCGAATGTTACGAGTTCGGGGACGCGTTACAACTCAATGGCTTATGACGGCGCTTATTTATGGGCGGGTTCGGCCAGCGGCGTCGTGAAAAAAATAGATCCCGCGACCAAGACGGTTGTGAATACGGTTACGTTACCATCGGTTACCACTTCTGTAACATCCGTAGTTTTTGACGGGACTAATATTTGGGCGACGAATGGTAATGTTTATAAAATTAATCCCTCGACAGCCGCGGTAACGACCGTCAGCATGCCGACGTCTGCAAACTTTTTGTTTTTTGACGGCAGTTCTCTTTGGGTGTGGGCCAGTAACGGCTACTGGTATACGATAAATATATCCACCAACGCCGTTCAGCAAAAATTCTCCACGTATGGAAGCTTATATGCCGGTATTCCTTTTGTGACGCCGAATTATATTTTTACAGTTCAAGATTCGGATCCGAGCCTTACATTGTCTAAATTTAATATGGCAGGGTCCCTGGTAGTAAATTTGGGCTGCTATACGAATCCGTTCTATTTTGACGGCACTTACTTATGGGTGATAGGTGACAACTATTGCAAGACGGGCGTCTTCAAGATCAATGTTTCCACGAACGCGGTCACCCAGATTTCAACCGTCACAGGTTTGTCAAAGGCTTATTACGACGGGAATGGTTATATATGGGGTTTTGCGACGAATGCAAATGCCGTAAAACAGATCGATCCTTCGACCGGATCTGTCCTGAATCAGTTTTCCGTGTCCTATCCGCGCGAAGGATTGATGGTCGGGAACGCGCTATGGGCCATCAATGACGGGTACGCCTACAATGGCTCATTGTATCTGATTGATAAGAGTTACTACAGCAAAAACACTCCTTATTACGTTATCACCCCCAATGTTGATTTAACAACACAGAGTTTCCGCGGCCTTGAGACGGTTTCGGTTACGCAGTCCGTTCCTTCCGGCACCGACATCAGGTGGCTGGTCTCTCCGGATACCGGATCCACATGGTATACCTACGGCTCCGGCGCGTGGAATGCCGTCAATTTGACCGATATTGCCGCCTCCGGGCTTGACCAGCAGACTCTTCAGTCCCTCGTGGCGAACGAATGGGATTCGTTGATTACAGGCGGCAAGGTACGGCTTGCCTTCAGTTTGATCACCTCGAGCATAAGCGCCACGCCTTCCGTTTCCAACATCAGCATGACTGGCGAGTACGAAGCCGTCAGAATAACCGTTCCCGGATCCATATACGCCCCCGGTGAGACGAGCCTGGAATTCAAGGGTGCCAGCGGATTCACCCCCGTGTCAATAAGCATTGACTATGGCGACGGCACGATTTTCGACGTGGAAAAGTCGTCATACAGCTATGCGAAGAAGTATACGACCGCAGGCGTCTATACGATTACCGCCAGCATGGTCTTCGACACTGGCGAGACCGACACCGGCTCCGTGGAACTGTCCGTTCTTACGCCTAATGCCTATCCGACCATCGATAACAAGAACCTGGATGACGGCAACGCGCCCACGCAGTACTATTTGCGGGCTTTGACGACTTTCGACAGCAAGTATGACAGCATATCGAGCTGGAATTGGTCCGTGACGGATTCGTCAGGGCAACCGTTGCAGTTGAGCGTCGATAAATCGGGCAACCCCGTCTATACGGCATCAGGAAAATCGTTTTTACCGGTCTTTTCCACCGCCGGAGATTATACGGTGAAACTCGAAGTCACGCCCAAGTACGCCAATCCGACGGAAACGTCAACGACGGTAACGGTCGGCACCTTCACGTTACCCGTGATCACCCTGGAGGCCAAGTCCCCCAAATACAACAGGCCCACGGCCTCCTACACGATAAAAGCGACATCCACGATGAAGAAAGACAAGGTAAGTTCGTATTCGTGGAAGATAACCGATCCCGACGGTAACGTCATAATTCCGACGGCTAAAAGGAAGACGAGCAACGGGCTCGAGGACGTGTCCGAGTGGCGCTCCAAGATAAATTATTCCTTCAACAAGGCCGGGACATGGACCATCGAGAACACGGCCACGACGAAGGAGTACGGGTGGTCGCTGGTAGCCACCAAGGAGATTACCGTCAACGAAAATCAGTCTCCGGTTGTGAGCGACGTGCAGGTTACCACCTATTCGACGGGGTTGGCGAAGATAAAGATCGTCGCCAACGACCCCGATGGAAAGTTAAAGGAGGCATATGTCGATCTTGGAGACGGAACCACCTCTATTTACAGGGAAGTGAAACATACCTATGCCGCGTCAGGCACCTACACCGTAAGCGGATGGGTCAAGGACGACAGCGGCGCTTCCACGTCCTTTACGAAGGATATAACGGTTACGATCCAATGACGGTTTGCCGTCCGGGAGGAGAGGGGGTAACCTTCGGTCTCTCCTCCCGGACAATGCAAGGAGAAAGACCATGGATCATTTCATACCCAAATATATAGACGATCCGCCGCAAATCCTCTGGTGGGACATGGACGTTGCCGGGGTCATTATTTTCAGCATGATAATCGGTATCGCCGTCAACCATCTCCTGTATTTTTCAATAGGCGGCCTCGTGGCCGCTTACGCGGTAGGCAAGATGAAGAACTCGAAGCAGGAAGGGTACATCTATCATCTTGCCTGGTGGCACGGCGTGCCTTCATTCAAGATACGGGAGATGCCTGACAGTTATATCCGGGAATTCACCGAGTAAGATCGATAGAGAAGGAGCGATAAGCTGCATGAAATTGCAAAAATATGTCGAGAGCTGGGAAAACGCGCTCAGGGAAAACAGGTTCTACAAGCTGGTCATTTTGCTCCTTCTGGCCGCAATAATCGCCAATGGCTATTTCAGGCGAGATAAGGCCGTCGTAATAACTCCCCCTGAGATTAAAAAAGAATTCTGGATATCTCCCAACCGGGCGTCTGACGAGTATGTCGAGCAGATGTCGCTGTTTTTCATCACGTTCGTCTCCAACATCTCGCCGGACAACGTTAAGTATTTTCATCAGGTTTTTTCCAAATATCTTACTTCCGACGCTTATTCCAGGGTCAAAAACACACTTGCCGGAGAAGCCGAATATATCAAGAAGAATAATATTTCACAGAGTTTCATACCCGGCACCGTGACGATCGGGAAGAACGGCGTGGTTCTGATTACAGGCGAACAAAGGAGGTTCATAGGGAATGAGGAGGTCAAAAAAGGCAGGGTCACATACAGGCTCAACGTCGTTTTCAAGAATTGGACGCTCAATATCGACGATTATAACATCATTGAAGCCGGCAATAAAAATGACGATAACGCTGGCGGTTCTGACGGCGGTTCTGGCGCCAATTGACGTCTCGGCCACGCAGACGATCGACGTAAACGAATATTCGGCGGCTTCCGTGCGGGTATCAAGGCGGCAACTTAACAGACTGATCGCCCCGGACGTAATCACCGGAATTTATACAAACGGCAAGGGCCTTGACGTAAAAATCGACGGCAGGAACGCTTTCGTCAACATGCAGGGCATTCAGGCCGGCGATGGCGTGGAGCTTTTCATCTCGGCCGGGCCTTCGACGTATACGGTGCTTTTGATTCCGGCGGATATGCCGGGCGAAACCGTGGTTCTGAAAATCGATGGCGGCGATATTAAGACCGCCGTGACCTGGGAAAAATCGAACGAGTACGTAAAGACGATCAAGGAATTGATAAAAGCCATGTCGTCGGATTCCGTTCCCTCGTCGGGGTACCGGAGATACATCGTGAACCGGAAGGAAGCCATGTGGAAAGAAGCGGATGTGACTCTGGTGGCCGAATATCAGGGCGGCGTGCTCAACGGCCGCGCCTACAGGGTGAAGAATATCAGCAACGGCGTCATGCAATTCGGAGAGAACGAATTCTACAGGACCGGTATCCGCGCCGTGGCTGTCAGGGTTTCAAGGCTGTCTCCAGGCGAATATACCGATGTCTATCTCGTGGGCGATAGCAGGACCTGGCAGGACCTGCAAAAGACGCCGCCGCCGGTAATTATGCAAGCCGCGCCTCCGTTCGGCGCCGCGCCGGCGCAGACCCCGGTCCCGGCAATAGCCCCGACAACGGTAATTTCTCCGGTGACGCCTCTGTCGCCTATGAGCGTAATAAATCCGTCTTATGCGGTTCCTCCTGTTCCGTCGCAGCCGGAAGTAATTCCATCCGTGGCCCCTTATCAGCAGGAACGCGAAAAAGAGACCGTAAACGCCGGTGATCCCGCCGGTACGGCGCAACCGCAAGATAAAAAAGAGAAAGAGGGGGAGTAAGGATAAACATGGACACCAATACGCCTTCCCCTGGCGGGGAATCTCCGGTAGCGACTACGAGCTCAAAACCGTCGGTTAACGAACAGATTAAAAGGAACCAGCGGAAACGGATAATCATAGGCGCCGTTATCCTTTTCGCCATCATAAGCATAGGGATGCTTTTCACCGCTAAAACCAAGAAGAAAAACGAGATTTCCGAAAAAGTCGATGTTAAGAAATCAGTGGTTCTCAAAGAGGACATCGAAAAAGAAGTATGGATGACCGAGGCCGGCGGGAAGGTGAAGGCCATGGAAACTGAAAATAAGGAACTCAGAACCGCCCTGGAAAGACTGGAAAAGAAAATGGAAAAAGGCTTCCAGGATGGTGAAGCGCCCGAAAAAAAACTTCGCGGCGCGAAGGACAAGAAGTCATCGGCTTTTCCGAGTATTTCCCTTGACAAGATTCTCAATAACGACGATGGAAATGACGCCAAAAACGACGACGGCGGCGCGGATGAAGACGTTAAAGGCGGTCCTAATAAAAATAAAAAATTGGGAGTTAAAAAGACCTCCGATGGCGATGTGATCATGCCGCCTAACGCCATGGTCGTAAGGCCGCCGTCATCCTTCCCTTATGCTTCAAATTCGGCGCAGCCTCAGCAACAGCCCGGGCAGGCGTTGCCGCAAGACGGACAGAACGGACAGGCCGAAGGAATAAAGACATTCAGACCTGAAAAGTCGATCGCAGAAAAAAGCAAGGAGACCACGAACACCAAGGATACCGCATGGCTCCCGAGCGGTTCCTTCGTAAAGGCGGTTCTTCTTTCAGGCCTCGACGCTCCGACGAACTCGGGGGCGAACGCCAGTCCGTACCCCGTCCTTTTGCGGCTCATGGATAACGCCGTGCTTCCCAATAAGTTCAGGATGGACATAAAAGACTGCTTTATCGTCGGCGAGTCGTACGGGGATATCTCTTCCGAACGGGCGTTCATCAGGACGACACAGATGTCGTGCGTCAGAAATGACACTACGACCATAGATACGTCCTTTAAAGGGTATATAAGCGGCGAGGACGGCAAGGTCGGCCTGAGAGGGCGCCTGGTGAGCAAGGACGGCACCATGATAGCCAGGGCCCTGATGGCCGGCTTTATAAGCGGCATCTCGTCGGCTTTCAAGCCGTCCACCAGCATTAGCCTGACTTCATCCGATTCGACGTCCTACAGCTTCCCCAGCGCGAGCACCATCGGAACGGCTACCGCGCTCGGAGGAACGAGCAAAGCCGCTGAAATACTGTCGCAACATTACGTCGATATGGCTAAGAATATCTACCCCATCATAGAGATAGACGCGGGCAGACTGGTGGATATCGTCGTTACCAACGGAATGGAACTTAATATCAAGGAAAACAAATAAAGGGGGAATTCATGCGTCGGAATTTTATGAAAATGGCAACAATCGCGTTTATAGCGCTGATGGCGGCGGTCATGCCCGCCGGACGGTCTTTCGCCGCCGCCGGGACCGCCGATGCCGTTCCTAAAGCCGTAATCGAGAAAATAACGGCGGCTATACCCAACACGAAAATAGACTCCATTACGCCGACGAAAGTAAAAGGGCTTTACGAGGTGGCCGCGAAGGGAAACGTGGTCTATGTGGACGAGAAAGGCAAATACCTCCTCGTTGGAGAGTTGTTCGAGCTCGCGTCAGGCAGAAATATCACGGCCGACAGACGTAAGTCCTTGATTAAGCCGTTCAATTGGACGTCGCTTCCCCTTAAGGACGCCATCAGGATAAACGGGCCGGACAGCGAGAAAAAAATAGCCGTTTTCGACGATCCGGATTGTCCCTATTGCCGGAAATTCCATAGTGAGATCCCTGCGATCACCAAGGCAGGCGTGGAAGTTTATGTATTTCTGACCCCCATCAAGCAGATACACCCCCTTGCCTATGATAAGTCCGTGTCCGTCTGGTGCAACGTCGATAGGGACAAAACCCTTAAGGCGGCCATGAATGGCGAGGCCGTGGAAGCCGGAAAGTGCGAACACCCGGTAGACAGGAACATGGATATGATGAAAAACCTGGGCGTGGCCGGAACACCGACCATCTTCCTGAGCAACGGCCAGCGCATGGACGGGTATGTCACGGCCTCAAGGATACTGGAGGTGGTGTTCGGTGAAAAATAAAATTTTCCTTCCGATAGCGCTTGCCGGGATTCTCGCGGGATGTTCCGGCTACAATTCGCAATATAGTTGTTCGGGCATGCCGGAGGGCATCAAGTGCAAGAGCCTCGGTTCCGTTTATAGCGAAAGCTTTAATGGTTCCGGTTCCGGAGCAGTGGAAAATGCCGGGGCAGCACCCGAGAAAACATCGCCGGCGTCGAAGACGTCGAAAACGGAGAATGCCGCCAACGGAACCGTGACGAAAGAAGACATCGTGAGATCGCTCGGCCAGAATTTCCTCGGAATGCCAATAAGGGTCCAGCCGGAAATCATGCGGATATGGATAAGCCCGTGGATCGACATGGAAGGCGACCTGAACGACGCCGGTTACGTCTATGTCGAGGTGGACAAGAGCAGATGGGCGCTCGGAGACAAACTCGAGAGGATAGACTATGGCGACGGCGGCAAGGTCATCTATCCCAAGGTTCCGAAGAAGCCGGCCGTGGAACAGCAGAACAAGTCCGGTCAGTCCGAAAAAAACATCACGGGTTCCACCGGTTCCAATGCCTCATTCCCGAAAATAAACACAAAAGGCGGCAAATAATATGTCCGTAACCGTAGACGCTACCAGGATGCTGCTTGCCCGTCATCCGTTCAGCGACTGGCTTCCGTACAGAGGGTACGACAAGGATGGTTTTTTCCTGATGGAGGACGGCGGGATAGGCTTTATTTTCAAGTGCCAGCCCCTGGTCGGCGCGGGCGAGGACACCGTCAAGATGCTGAGATCCATTTATGAGATGGACCTCGAGGCGAACTCCACGATTCAGATCGCGATGCACTCATCTTTTAACATCAACGCAGTCCTGGACCAGTATGTCTCGTACCGGTCCGAAAACACGATATTCAAGCAGATGGCGCTTAGAAAACGCGAAATGTTCCTGTCATCCTCGAGTCTCGTAAAATCGTTCAATTACAGAGCCCGTAATTTTGACGTATATGTGAGCGTGAAACTTGCCGGAGACGTCACCCCTGATGGCATCGCGAAAGCCATGAAAAAGGCCTACGACACCAGAAACGGGGTCGAGCAGACGCTGAAGATTATAGGCCTGCACCCCGAACCGGTTGACGCCGCCGGGCTGCTGACTCTCCTGTACGAAGTCCTGAATCCCGGGCATGACCCCTATCTGTCTCCTGTGTCCTATGATTCGTCGATACCGCTGAATAGACAGGCCGTTTGGGCCGACAATATCATCAGGCTCCATAATGACCACTTCGAGCTTGACGGCTATAAAGTCAAGGCGCTTTCCGTGAAACAGTATCCCGATTCATTCAGCCTGTGGAATATAGCGGACCTTACCGGCGATTCCTTTCAGAATCTCAGACAGGTCATGCAGCCCTTCTGGTTCGTCCTGAACGCCCGTTATCTCGACTACGAATCCGCGAGGTCGAAGTTCAACGTCCGTCATGCGTTCGTCACGAATCAGGCGCTCGGCCCCCTTGTAAAGCTCATACCGATGCTGTCCCTTAAGAAAGGCCACTTCGATAAGTTTTCCATGGCGCTCAACCAGGGTGAAAAACCTGTCAGCGTGTGCATGAACATATTCCTTTACGGACGCACCGAAGACGATGTCACAAAAGCGGTCAAGGGGATGCAGATAATCTTCAGGAGCAGGAATTTCATATTGCAGGAGGATAATTTCATCGGCCTCGGCGCTTTCAAATTTTCCCTTCCGCTTGCCTTTTCGATGGACCCTAAAGTCCATAAAGACATGAAAAGAAACAAAACGATAAGGAGCGTAAACGCCGTCAACCTGAGTCCGGTCGTCAGCGATCCGAAAGGTACCGGGACGCCCACGCTCCTCTTTACGTCCAGGAGGGGGCAGATAATGCCGTTTGACCTCTTCGACAATACGCAGGGCAACTATAATCTGGCGATCGCCGCCGCGTCCGGAGGCGGCAAAAGTTTTTTCACGAACGAAATAATATGCAGCTATCTCGGCAGGGGCGGAAGAGTATGGATGATCGACGCCGGACGATCATACGTAAAACTGAATGAACAGCTGAAAGGCGAATACATAGAGTTCAAGAAGGGCGAAAATAAATGGTGTCTAAACCCGTTTTCAAAGATAGTGGAAATGGACGACGAGGAGCTGGCGATGCTAAAGGCTCTATTCGCGCAGATGGCGTCGCCCACGAAACCGCTCGACGACCTTCAGATGTCCTGGATCGAAAAGGCGATTAAGGACGTATACGACGCCGAGGGAAAAAATGGAACGCCGACGTCGGTGGCGCGTAAGCTGAAAGGGGAGAGGGACATGCGGGTCCAGGACCTCGGCGACATGCTCTTCCCGTATACCAGTGACGGCGGGTTCGGACGTATGTTCAACGGCGTGAATAACATGGAATTCGATAACCCGTTCGTCGTACTCGAACTCGATGGTCTGGACAGCAGGCTCGATTTAAGAAGCGTAATTCTTTTGCAGCTCGTTATGAACATAAACGCGGACATGTACCTGAAATGCCCGAAGAGCATGAGGAAGCTCCTTATGCTCGACGAGGCCTGGGACCTCCTTTCCCAAGGCGGCAACATGGCGGCGTTTTTCGAAAAGGGCGCGAGGAGGGTGAGAAAGTACGGCGGCTCCCTGACGACGATCACGCAGGGCATCGACGATTATTACGAAAAGATGGGACAGACGGGAAAGGCGGTGCTCAATAACAGCGACCATATCGCATTGTTGAGACAGAAGCCGGAGAGCTTGCAGGCCCTGAAACAGAGCGGCAGGCTCATATTGGATGATCATACATTCGACATGCTCAAGTCTGTTCATACGTCGTCCGGCGAATACTCGGAGATATTCTTTTATGCGCCGTCGTTCGTCGGAATCGGCCGCCTTATCGTGGACCGGTTCTCGTACTGGCTTTATACCACCAAACCCGACGATCTACAGGTGATAAACGATTATATCGCGGCCGGATTTTCTCTTGAGCAGGCCATTAATGAGATAGTGGATAAGGAGAAGGGCCTCCCGAGACGCAGAAAGAACGATGTCCGCGTAGAGGCGGGCTCGTCATAGACCCCCACGGCTGAAGCCGGGGGCTTGTCCCTGGCGGGGGATGAGGGTAACTCTGTGACTAGGCGGCTCTGAGAGATCAGAGCAGCGGCCCCGTGGGGCTATAAGCACGTCCGGGTGTTTCGCCAGCTCGGACCGCTGCGGTAGACCCGCTGAATACCACGGCCTTCGGGCCTAAGCCCCGCGGGCATCGCCGAGGCGACAATCACCCTCCCTTTACGGGGGAGGCGAAGGGAGTATCCCATATGTATCAACCAAAGAGGGTGCCGGTGTTGGGAGCGGACGGTAGTCCGCTGATGCCGACCACGCCGCGGAAAGCGCGGTTGATGTTGCGTGACGGCATTGCGGTCCCGCGCCGGAATAAGCTGGGCGTTTTTCACATCCAGATGTTGCGTCCGGTAGGCACAGCGGTCCAGCCGATGGTCCTCGGGGTGGATCTGGGCGGATTGCACGAAGGTCTGGCGGTTGCGTCCAAAGAGGGTGTGAACATCTGCGGGCAGATGGAGTTGCCTGCGGATGTCCACAAGAAGATGGAGACGCGCCGGAATCTGCGCAGGGCGCGGCGGCACAGGAAGACGCCTCGTCGTCCGCAGCGTTTCTCGAACCGCCGGAGAAACGGCTACTGGCTCGCGCCAAGCCAGCGGGCGAAGGTCCATGCGCGGGTGAATACGGTGCGTGAACTTTGCCGCATCTATCCGGTCAGACGGATCGTGTGCGAGGACGTGCGCCACGACCCAAAGATCGGGAAGGGCGCGCGCTGGTTCAGCACGGCGGAAGTCGGGAAGAAGGCGACATACGATACATTTGCCGCGCTTGCGCCTCTGAGGCTGGCGACGGCTGGGGAGACGGCCGAGTTGCGCGAGCGGTTCGGGCTTTCAAAGCTCGGCGGCCCGCGCCGCCCGCAGGTCTTCGAGGCGCAGGCGGTGGATGCTTGCGCCCTGGCGATGGGGGAAGTGGGCTGTCCGCTGGGCGCGCCGCTGTTTTGGGTGTGGCGCCGTCACGAGTTCTCGCGCCGTAGCCTGCACCGCCAGAACCCCCAAAGGGGCGGCGTCCGTCCACGTTTCGGAGGCACGACGAATGGCGGCTTTTTCCGCAAGGGCGACTGGGTGGAGGTTCACGCGAAGGTCGGGACATTCCGCGGATGGGTATGCGGGCTGCCGACGGAGAGGACTCCGAAGGTGGGTGTGGAGGACGCGGACGGGCATAGAATCGGGCAGTTCGGCCCCCGCGCCGTGCGCCTGCTTACACGGTCCGGAGGATTTTCGTGGAAGGAGGGAGCGGCGCTCATCCCAATGGCTGAAGCCAGGGGATTCCGCGCCGCGTGATTTGTTGAACGAAAGCGTATTACGATTCAGGCGGCTAATAGCCGGAAACATCAGGGTCGACTGGAAAAAACGGGCACCGTCTGTCCTGCTGTTCGTGCTCGGGTTTATTCTTATCGGCCTTTTGATAAATACCGCCGCCGCGCGTTACCGGATAGGTGTGGGTTTTTCACAGAGCCTCCCGTTCGATTTCTATCTCATCAAGCTTGGAGAAATGCCGCGAAAAAACGATTACGTCGCCTTTATCATGGATAAGCCGAACCCCTATTATAAGCCGGGCATTCAGTTTGGAAAGAGGGTTTCGGGCATTTCAGGCGACGTCCTGACCGTGAAAGGAAGAGATTATTATATCAACGGGATGTTTGTGGCATCAGCGATGACGACGGATACCAAAAAACGCCCTGTCGGACAGTTTTTACCGACGCTTGACGAACACGGCAACACGGTCATTCCCGAGGGCAGGTTCTTTGTCCTGACCGACCATCCCATGAGCTACGACAGCCGTTACTGGGGATATTTGGAGAAGGAAAAGATACTCGGGAAAATGATCCCAATATTTTAGGTTATGAACGTCGAATTTCTTAAGGTTTTGAGCGGCGGCTCCCATTCGGGCGTGAATTTTCTCGATTTGGTCATTGTCCTGTTTGTTTTGGCTATCGTGCTGGTTCTATGTTCACCATCAAAAAAATAAGGTGAAAAACTTGAAAGAGACCATCAAGTTGCTTTTTTTTATTTTTTATTTTCAAAAGTGATAAACCGAGGAGCCATTTAAGATTTTTTCCGAGATTGAATATTAAAGCATTAACGAATTTTTAACTCATGCTATCTTTGCGGTGAAAATCCAAGGAGGGAAACTTGAAAGAAATTGTCAGACTAACGGCGATATCGTTTTTTTCGGGGATGAGACAAGGCGCAAAGGGCAAAGTGACTGAGAAAGCAGGATACCATTACATTTGTGGAAGGTGCGGAACCAGGCTTTTTTATGAAGAGCATGATGCTGTTTATTGCGAAGAGTGCGGTAATAAACTTACGGAAGAGGATGTCCGCAAAAACGACAATGCTTCGCGGCTTGAGAATAAATAGGTTTTTTGCAATACGCGCACTCGCCGGGTATTAAGCTTGAACCGCACTCTTCGCAGAATTTCGCTTCTGATTCTTTATATTCCCAACGTTTTCTGCAAAGGGGATTAGGACATATTTTTACGTTATGAGGCATTCCGCTGGATATTACTATAGTGCGTTGAAATTGTCAATTGTGTGAATACTCAATGGAAAATTCAGTACGCGAGGGGAAAAATTTGAAAGAGACCATCAAGTTGATAACGATTTCGCTTTTTTTCGGATTGCTCGGCGGCGCCGTCATGTTTTGGGCCGTTCATAATGTGAGTAAACTCAAGGGCGACGACAGTAAGATTCACGTGGTGGATCTCGCAAAAATAATCGAGGACGGCAAGAACCGCTATGTTAAGGAGTTTGAAAGCCGCGGCGGCTCATCCGGCAATGACGCCGCCGAGATTATGACAAAAATAAAAACGTTCAGCGAGAAGCTTTCCGCGACGCTCGCGGACGAATCCGCCAAAAGGCCTCTTTTCGTGAAAAGCGCCGTGATCAACGGGGAAAGCGTGGTCGATATGACTGAATCGATAGCGGAAAAGGTGCGCTGAAATGCCTGGAAAGAGGATAGCCATAGCCGTATTGACCGGTTTACTGGTGAGCTTTTCCGTTCAGGTTTTAGCCAAAAGCCTTGGAACGGCAGGCAAGACGTATCCGATCATAGAGCGCGACATGAAGGAATACCTCAAGGAAAAATCCGCTCAATTCGATACGGAGGCTCTTAAGGATACATACAAAAAAAGCGTGGAACGGAAACTAAGACAGGGCCCCCAGCTCAATCTTCCCGTCGCCACTGTTGACAGAACCTTTTATGTGGACCCATCCATCGAGATGGACCAGGATATTTTAGACGATAAAGGCAACATTCTTATCCCGAAGGGGACAAGGGCCAATCCGGCCGATCGCGTTACATTAACAAAGGCATATCTGTTCATTGACGCGAGGGCCGACAAACAGGTGAAATTCGCGCTTCAATACGTGGCGAGCAGGCCCGGCATGGTATCGGTCATCATAACAGATGGCGACATTCTCAAGCTCATGGATGAGTACGGATTCGCCTACAGGCAGATTTACCATGCAAACCCCCATCTTATAGAACGGTTCGCCATAGAGAGGACCCCGAGTATTTTAACGCAGAAAGGCAAATTGCTGAGGATCGATGAAAAAGCTCTTTAAGTATATAATCGCCGTGGTTACAGCCGTCCTGATTTCAAGTTCCTACGCCCAGGCGACGTGTTCCACAAAGGGTTATCTGACTGACGCGGTCACATCTCCGTGCTGGGACTGCTTTTTCCCACTGAGCATATTCAGCTATACGGTCGTCGAACATGACGATACCGATATCGTATTGCCTGCGGAAGGCGATTTAGCCGGGATACTATGCAGCTGTGAGGAGGCGACCCCTCCTTATTTCAGAATAGGAATGCCGCTTGGGTTTTTCGAGCCCGTGGGGCTCGCCGAGGTTGTTCGCGAACCGTACTGTTTTGAAGCGATAGGCACGAGTCTTTCGGACGGCGAGATACCCGGCACAAACGATATACACGGAGAGCCGGATATAGCCAACGCCTTTTACAACGTCCATTATTACAAATTCCCGTTGTTTTATATATTGGAACTTCTTACGGATTTCGGTTGCATGGATACAAGCAGCATTGACGTGGCGTATATGACCGAGGTCGATCCCACGTGGAACGATGACGTACTGGCCGCTTTCGAATTCCCGGAGGCGGCGCTTTTTTCGGATTCGATCGTACAGGCGGCGTGCGTAGCTGATTGTCTGGCGGCCTCGACCATAGGGCCGATTGACTCGATGTTCTGGTGCGCCGGGTGTTGGGGCAGCATGTATCCTTTTACAGGCACCGTAACCTCGGTAGGGCAGGGCGACGTAGGCGTATCGGCGCTTGAGATTACCAGAATGTACGCCAAGTTGTTCCGCTATGGCCTTGAATGGTGGACATCGATGCAATATGACCTCTGCACTTCCATACCGACGGGCGTCATCGTGAAAAGCCAGTACAAATTCACGCAGATAGGACCGTTGCCGCAATATACGGAGCCGTGCTGCCATGCGACGGGACGGTCACCATCGATATGGGGACTCGCTAAATCATATCCGACCGGAGAAAATTTCGTTTATGTCATGTGGAGGTTAAGACGATGTTGTCTTTTGTGACGGCTCCGTTGCTAAAGCAGGCGGCTTCCCGCACGGTTTGCATACATAAACCATTCAAAGGAAAACTACTATGCATTTTCAAAAACGTCTGAGCATCAAGAACTTTTTAATAGGAAAAGCCATTTTCGCCGCGGCCATATCGCTGTTTCTTCTGTCCGTTCCCTATGCCGCCCGAGCTGGAAGTAAAAACATTCCGTTGACCGATCGCGGAAATGCCAATGGGTTTAACGCGGATAAAATCATTAAGGACCTCAATCTCTTCGGTAAAACGCAGGGGGAGGATAAGCTGTACTATTTCTTCTCTTTTTCAATGCCGATGTCCTCCCTTGAAACGGTAATCCCTCAGCTGAAGAAAGCCGGCGCCATTATGGTTTTAAGGGGGATGAAGGACGATTCCATGAAGGAGACCGCGAAGGCTCTGATGGAGCTTGACGGCCGTTACGGCGTCAAGGTAAACATCGACCCTCCGCTTTACAGGCGGCTCGGCATAGACAGAGTTCCAGCCCTGGCATATGTGAAGGGCGAGTGCAGTTCGTGCGGCAATACCCCTCCTGAGAAGTTTTATACGGTCTATGGAGACGTCTCCCTCGATTACGCGCTCGAGCGCATAGCCAAAGAGGACCACGACGCTGAACGCTACCTTGAAAAATTGCGGACCGGTTGGTTTGAAAAAAATCAGACGAATAATTAATAAATACCATAACCATTCACAGGAGGACTGCTATGCGTTTTCTGAAACGTTTGAGTATTAAGAACTTTTTAATAGGAGTGATGGGTTTTTTGGTAGTGCTTTCCGCGGCGTTTGCGGTCCATAACCTTCAGCTTACGTGGGAGGAGAACCAGGAGATAGAGCGTGCCAACCATGCGAACATGCTATCGGACGCGATTATCGAGGCCACGGGTTTCGAGGCCGTGGAACGCGGCGTGACCTCGGTGGCGTTATCTTCCAGCGACCCGGCCGACGCCGAGGCCGTAAGGAAGATACAGGACTTGAGGACTAACGGCGACAGTGCGGTGTCCCGCGCCATAGAGCAGGGCAGGGAGCTTCTCGATCACGAAAGCGGAAACGCCCAGCTTAAATCCTCCCTGTCCAGGGCTGAATCATCGCATTCGGAGCTCGAGTCCGCCAGAAGGATCGTAGACCGCGAGATACAGAACTCCTCCAAAGGATATTCTTCCAGGGATTGGGTCAACCTGATGACCTCCGTTATAGACGCAAATTCGGAGTTGAGGCTTGCCGCGCTGTCCACGAGCGTCTCCAACGGCGCCCTGCGGGATGCCCTCTGGATGAGCCTCGAACGCAAGCAGGCGCTGTGGCTAATAAGCGAGTACGCGGGCAGGGAGCGCGCCACCCTTGCTATGTTCATCGCCGGCAAAAATCCGGTCGACGCCGATACAATGCGGAAACTTATCGGTTTCAGGGCGATCGTGGACGTGAATTTAAAGACGGTTTTAAGGCTTAAGGAAACGGCAGCCGGCGAAACGGAGGTTCTCGACGCGCTCCGGAAGATCGAAGACGTGTTCATGGGAAGATTCGAGAACGTGCGTCAATCGGTCTACGCCGCCGCCGGGACGGGTAAATACCCGATTTCGGGCAAGGAGTGGGTAGCTGAAAGCACGACTGCCATAAATTCGATACTGGAAATGTCGGCGACCGTGGGCAAGACCGTCAATAACAGAATCGCGGCAGACCTTAAATCGTTTAAATGGTCGGTGGCCTCTTCGGCGGCTACATTAGGCGCCGTATTCGCGTTTGGCGTGGCGGTTTTCCTGATTATAAGATCAAAAGTTCTGTCCCCGATGCTTCATCTCAATGACGTAATGACGAAGGTTGAGAATACCAACGATCTAACCTTCAAAATAGACACAAAATCGGAGGACGAAAACGGACGGATGGCGAAGGCGTTCAATGCCATGCTCGACAAATTCCGTAATATAATTATCGAAGTCAACAATTCGATTTCACACCTTGCTTCGGCCTTCGAGGAACTCTCGGCCTCGGCTTTACAGATCGCAAACGACACGAAGTCCCAGGGAGACAGGGCCTCTCAGGTTGCGGCCGCCTCGCAAGAGATGAGATCCACGACGATTGAAATCGCCAAAAACATAACAAACGTTTCCAATGCGGCCAACGAAGCCAATGCCGTTGCGTTGAAGGGCGGCGATATAGTTTCCAGGACGATAGAATCCATGAACGGCATAGCCGCCACGGCCAGGGAGTCGAGCCAGATAATATCGACCCTCGGGAGCCGCTCCCAGGAGATAGGGAGCATAGTGAATGTCATAGACGACATCGCCGACCAGACCAATCTCCTTGCCCTTAACGCCGCTATAGAGGCCGCCAGAGCCGGGGAGCAGGGCAGGGGCTTTGCCGTCGTAGCGGATGAGGTGAGAAAGCTCGCCGAAAAGACCATGAAGGCCACCAAGGAGATAGGCGGCATGATAAAGTCCATGCAAGACGGGACCAAAAAGGCGATATTCTCGATGGAGGTCGAGGTAAAGGCCGTCGAGGATGGCGTAAGGCTCGCCGGAGAAGCGGACAGCTCCCTTAAGGAGATCATATCCAGGGTCGACGTCGTGACATCGATGGTCCATCAGATTATGACTGCCATAGAGCAGCAGTCCTCGGCAACCGACCAGATTTCCGACGATATCGAGGTTGTGGCCGGCGTAGTGAACGAGACTTCGACAAGCGCCAAGCAGATATCGGAAGGAGCGGAGGAAATAGCGCGGCTTGCGGCTTCATTGCAGCACATGATCGAGGTCTTCAATATCCGGAAGAAAGACGTCGACGCTGCCGGCGGGGAAGATTTTATTTCCATTACGGACGCGCAAGGCGGCGGGGAAAAAGACGTGGTAAGAAAAACAGCCGGCCTTTCGCATAAACCTAGGTTAGTAGAGAATAGCGTCGTATCTGATAATAGGAAGCCGGCTGCGAGGAAAAAAATTACATACGCGCGGGAGGCTGGAGACCCCGCTGTCAGCTAAAGCGGACAGTCCCACGAGGTGTTTATGAGCGTTTTAACTATTGTCGCTTCGACTGACAACATACCCGGCAGGTCGTGGAAATATGTGAAGTTCGTATGCGTCAATCGTACTTGCGGACTGAACTTTCTCAAGGACTACTTCGCCAAGGTCGTGGATTTCACCGGCGGCAATTCCGAAAGCTATAAAAAAGCCACTGATAAGATTGTGAACGAGGCTTTTCAGGAGATGATCCATATCGCGGAGGAAGCCGGCGCGGATGCGCTGGTTGGAGTGCGGATGAGCGTCCAGCCGGTTTCCTCCAAAGGGGTCGGCATGCTGATGATAGTGGTCTATGGAACGGCCGTGAGGTTGAACCCGGAGATCCCCCCGGGAGCCGATCAGGCAACTGCCGGTTAATGCCCGGGGCCCGCCGGGAAATGTAAAAAAGCCGGAGGATTTTTTCCATGGATTTGAAACAGGATTTCAACTCAAAAGACGTTTTTCAACCGATGAAAGGATGAACGATACGCGCATAATCGTTGTTAACGTCGAGGCCAGGACCGTGGGCCTGAAGGTCGATGCCGTCTCCGAGTGCTGAGGCTTCCGGACGACATCGTGGAGCCTGTCCTCGCCATGGTAACCAGCTCCGAATCCGACTGCATAAAGGGCATCGGGAAGCTCGACGGGAGACTTCTGATCCTCCTTAACGTCGACAAGATACTTTCCCGCACGGAACACGACGCGCTCGGGAGTCACGAACGCCACGGCTGAGGGTTCCAAGTCCGTCCAGAAAGGTCCCATCACCTGAAAATCCCCTTCAATCCTCCGATTTAACCCGCTTTTTTCAGACTCGCTGCTGTTATATCGTATTCCTGTATGATAAAACAAACAAAACGAATTATTATAGTGTTTTTCATGATTTTTCTCGCCCCGGCGCTTGTTTACGGCAGCCAGATTACCACTTTTTTCGACCGGAACAAGGAAGGTTGGTTCTGGTATGAGCTCATATTGCCTCCCGTGGAGCCGGAAGAAGTCAAAGAGGAGCCCAAAATTGAAAAAATCCCACAAAAAGAGGAATTCGTCAGGGTTTCTGTCGAGGATCTTAGAAAGCTTACGGCCGAGGAATTAAGGATTCTTACCGACAAGGCCAAGGACGAAGCCCTTTCCAAGCTGGACTTCGATTCCACGCAATACTACATGATCGTCCAAAAGGAGGTTTTTGCCAGGGCTTCCATATTCGGCGTGCTGTGGAAACAGGTCCTGTGGGGAACCCCGACGCTGGATTATTCAGTCGAACATCCCACCTCGGCCATAGGAATTTCACTTAAAAACCAGATTGACGCCGCGAATACGGCGAATACGCTCATGGAAGCCTCGAATTCCTCGGGGTTTTTCTTCTTTTTCTCGTCAACCTGTCCGTATTGCGTCGAGCAGTCACGGATACTCAAATCCTTTGCCGATAAATACAATTTCAGAGTCATACCCGTAACCCTGGACGGTATCTGCCTGCCTGAGTTTCCCAACTGCAACGCTGACAACGGAATGGCGGTAAAACTGAACGTGGACAAGACGCCGGCCATATATATAGCCGTGCCGCCGGAAGGGCTTCAGCTTATCTCTTCGGGAATAGTTTCGAACAGCGAGCTTGAAAAGCGGGTCCAGTTCTTTTGGAACGCATATAAGGAAGACAGGATGGGGCCTGGGTTTAAAAGCGATACGAATTTTTGACATCCTCCCCGCCGGATAAATCCGGGGGATTCCTCAGGCGACAGCCTGGATTGAAAAAATCAAAAAAAGAAAGGAGGAAGGGCGTTTCCTCCGCCAGTTAAAGCAGGCGGTCTCCATGCCCGAATTTTTTTTATGAAATTTATTAGAAAGCGACTTTTCATCCTTACTATTTTCGTCTCCACCGTTTTCTTTACCGGCACTACCGCGCACGCCGCCATAGATAACATGCTCCAGGATATGTTCGATAATTTTACCAGCACATCAACGAGCGCCGGAGCGTACGAAGGACAATCACGCGGTTATCTCACAGGCGGCGGTATCACCATGAAGAGCCCGACCAACTCCTATCAGCTTTTTACGTTCAATCCGCCGAGTTACTCCGCCGGCTGCGGCGGAATCGATCTGTTCGGAGGGTCGTTTTCCTACATTAATTCGGACAAGCTGGAACAACTGGTAACCAATATCGGATCGAATGCCCTGGGATACGTCGTTCAATTGGCGATCGAAACGCTCTGCCAGCAGTGTTCCTCGGTTCTGAAGAGTATGGACAAGATAGCCAGAGATATAAATAGTCTAAATATAAACTCCTGTAATACCGCAAAGAGTCTTGTCAATTCCACTAATCTTTCGGGAACGTTATCAAGTTTTGCCGAAACGGTGGGCCTGTCCTCAGCCAGTAGCGGCAATACAGACGATGCAGCCGATTCCAAAGATACAATGAGCAGCACTGCTTCCGGCCTTTCAAGCCTGGTCAGCTCGATGTCGAGCACTCTGGAAGCCAACGAAGAACAGCCGTGGGGCAATATCGTCTATGACGCGCTTAATAACGGCGGCAGCTTTACGAGTGATGATATTAACCTGATAATGTCCATGACCGGTACGATCATCGTCGATAAAGAGGGGAAACTTTCGATATATCCTCCTATTATCGATGCTGATGCATATTTGAATGGAGGCTCTTCGATTCAGCATTATGAATGTAACGAGACCGACTCCGGTCATTGCTTGGGAATAACCGTTACTACCAGCGATTTTGAGGGATTAAGAACGAAGGTTTATTCTAATGTTTCAAGCATAGCTAGCAAGATAACCAATCGTACTGCGCTCTCCGGCACCGAGGAGAATTTCATAAATCTCTTGCCAGTTCCGGCAAAATCCATGCTTGACGGCGCAAACGATTCGAGCGGTTATGTCAGGAGTCTCCTGGTGAATTATACGTCCGACAGTATCGCCTCGCTTCTTGCATCGATTCAAATTAACTATGTGGCAACGCAAATCAAACTGGCGATGGCATCGCTTACTTCTAAAAATGTGCCAATGGATCTGGAAAAGGCGCATGAATTGGCGGACAATATGAGAGATACCAACCAGAAGCTTCTGACGAAAATAAACAGTAACATAACTCATATTGAAGAGATCAAGAACATCGCCACGGGTTTCGACACGGTATATCAGTCGAATCAGGCGGCCAAGGTACAAGAAAAGGAAAACAAATAATTGGTGAATATTTGACCGGGGCGAAGCGGCTTGCTCGGAGGGTAAAAATTAAGGGAGGATCATAAGGAATGCGAGCAGATGATTGACGATTACGGTAAGAAAAATCCAGAGCAGAGCAAGCAATATACAGATCATCAACATAAGAAATATCGATTCGGGATGTTTATATTGAGATTCCCATCAATATTATCCATTCAACCTCCTACAGTCAATCAAATTGAGGTTGCTGCGTTTATTCAGGGGTGGTTTATAGGCGCATTAATCGGTGCAGCATTGGGAGGTATATTCATGTCAACTATCGCCAGCTAAAGCAGGCGGCTTGCAACTGGGGAAGATGGTTATTCGTAATGCGTCCACATCCTGATGACTTTGACGATGCGTTCTTTTTCGTAAACCTGGTAGACGAGCCTGTGCTGGATGTTGATGCGCCTGGAATATGCGCCGGAGAGGTCTCCGACGAGTTTTTCATAAGGCGGAGGGTTATGAAAAGGGTTTTCTTCAAGGACTTTGAGGAGGGATTCGGCCTTCGGCTTGAGCCCTGCGGCGGAGAGCTTGAGGGCGTCCTTTCGGGCGTCTCTCGTGAAGATCAGCCGCCACTTTACCACTTTAGCGTTCTTGAGCACTTTTCGGGCGGGGTCTTGAGGCCTTTTCTGATGGACTCGCGCATGCCGGGGACTGATAGCAGATACAGGGTCTCCTGTACCGCGGACCAGTCCTCCGCGGAGATCAATACGGCGCTGTTGCGCTTTCCGGTGATCTGCACCGGCTCATCCGAGGCCGCGGCCTCATCGATGAGCTTGTAAAGCTTGGCCCTTGCGGCGCTTGCGGAAATGGTTTTCATGGCTTTATACTCCTTTATTTAAAGCGTACGCGATTTCGTACCGTTTGTCAAGTCAACTACCGCCACCTGAAGCAGGCGGTCTCCACGCCCCGTTTTTTCATGACTTATGAGGAACTCGATGATTCGCAAACTTAAAATAGTCATACCGGTCCTGTTTGCGGTCCTGTTTGCCGCCTCGCCGGCTTTTGCCGTCTATGAGGTCTACACTTACGGCAACGGCGACTTCATCGCCGAGGTATTCAAGAGCGTCAACATACTCGTCGGGAGCGGTGATTTCGTCGGACTCCTGCAAATCGGCGCTCTTTTCACCCTGCTTGCCTTCCTCGCCCAGGCCGCCTTCGGGATGATCTGGTCCTACACTTCTCTCCTCGTCCTCGTCCTGATGATATCGGTGGGCTACAACGTGAAGGTCGATATCGTCATCAACGACGTGGTTGAGCCCGAGTATACGGGCACCGTGATTGAAGACGTGCCGTTCATAATGGGATATACGGCTTACGCGACCTCTTACATAGGCTACGAGCTCACGCAGCTGACCGAGACGGCCTTTTCCCTGCCCGACAGCTATAAATTCTCGCAGGCCGGTTTCGGCTACAGCGTGATGGCGGCGGCGAACATACCTAATCTATCCCTCCAGCAGGGCCCGTTGCAAACGACGATATCGGACTACATTTCAAGATGCGTCATGCCGGATGTGGTCGAGGGATACAAGACAATGGATACGCTGAACAATGCCACTGATCTTCTTTCGAAGATCGGCGACACCAACCCGGCCCGTACGTCCGTGGTCTATACCCAGACCGACACGGCAGGCACGGTTATGACATGCAACAATGCCTATACCAACATTTCCGGAAGAATGAATTCCAGCGATCCCGATTACGCGAAAATGCTTAATTATTATAACTACAGGTACAAACTCAACGGCGCATACTCCCTTTTTACCACTCTTGAGGATTATGTAAACGGGGCAAATGAAAACATTTTTGAAACCGATGAAAGCTCCGCCAATACCATTAATACGATGGTGCTTGCGAACCTGTGGATCCCCGCCCTGATGGACCGCGCGGCCATGAGCGGGGCATCGGACGCGCTTACATATCTCACCCATATTCAGAGCAGGAACGACGAGAGCCTGCGCAGCCAATGGGCTTTCGTGGGCGATATGGCGAAAAAGCTTGTGCCGATGCTGAGAACCGTCATCGAGGCCCTTCTGTACAGCATTTTCCCTTTTGTGTTGATTTTTTCAGTCACCCCGCTCATGTATACCGTCACAAAGAACTGGATCGTCCATATCCTGTGGTTGCAGCTATGGGGGCCGCTTTACGCGATACTCAACTTTATGATTTTTTACTATGCGAGCAATGAAATCAGCGCGATTACCGGCACAACGGCTTTCAACGGCGGCGTGACCATGGCAACGATGAATATGGTGCATAAGACCAGCAACAGCATCCTTGCCATGAGCGGCATAATATCCATTATGATACCTCCGATGGCTTTTGCGATCATCAAGGGCGGCGAGATGGCCATGGGGGCCGTTTCCAAGGTTACGGAAGGGATGTCAAGTTCCGCGTCGAGGGGCGCCGGAGAGGCCCTTAGCGGTCAGCTTTCCTATACGGACAGCTCCGGCGCTAACGTAACCCGTCACGGCAACACACATACGAACGAAGGGTACGCCAGGGTTCAGAAGGCATTGCGTGACGGCACTTCAATAGACGGTACCTACAACACCGCCACCGGAGAGGGCACATATCGCGCCACCGGCTCTTCGGGAGGGTCCGTAGTGACGTCCGGCGGTTCTATGGGCCGTGGTGGCGCTACGGAAGAACTGTTTAAGGATTTCAGGAAAGGTAATAACGCTATTGTCGGGCAGGGGACCGTAACTGATGCAATGAATGTCGCACAGGCAGACAGCGATAAGAAGCGTGGCGATGCGGATGCGGTGGGTGATAAGGCTTATCAGACGGCATTTGATCAAACTAAAAAGAACATGGGAGACATCAAGGGCTTTAGTGAAACGGCCGAAGAACATGGTCTCACCGTCGACCAGCTTGCCGAGGGGTTCGCAAGGAAAGACGCTTCTACCGTGCATCAGACAATCGATATGTGGGCTAAAGATAAAGGCATGAGTTTTAATGCGGCGGCGGCGGATCTGGGCGTACAGTTGGGTAGTGAAGCAGCCGGAAGTATTCGAGGCGCGCAGGATATGGCGACCGCCGCATTCGGTAGCTCGTCGGCGGATAATATGGCTAAATGGGCGGAATTCAAAAAAACCGGATCCTTGACGGAAGAAATGGCTCAATCCGCAAACAAGAGGTTAGGCACGGATCCTGAGAATGGACCCTTTAAGGCCGGGATGATAGCCGATAAATACGGCCTTGACGAGAAAGGGCAGTTCCAGGTTACAAGGGCCTACAAATCCAACGAAGATGGTTCCACAACCAAGATTGAAAACGGAAAGATCATTAAAGAAGGTACCATGACGTCTGATCAGGCCGTTGAAAAGGCCAAGGAGCTGGATGAGGCCGGGCCCGGGCATACCAAATCAGCCGCCGGACTTAGAGAAACAGCCAAGGGTCTGGGAAAGAACGAGGCGCTGTCTTACAGGGAAGAACGCGGCCTTGATAGCAAGCTTGCCACCTTCTCCGCGAAACATGGGGCTGAGGTGGAGCGAAAGGATCTGAGTACGGTCGAAAAAGGAAGTCGAACCACACTTTGGGATAACTTTGTCCAGAAGACCGGCGGGAACCAATCGACCCATTATAACGTCGATAAGGAAGAGGGCGTAAGAAGAATGCTTAACCCTCAAACAGGAAAAGAGATGTCCGTATCTGGTTCCTGGATGTACGAAACCAAGACAGGGGCGAATGGAAAGCCTGTGCGCGAGATGGTTGGAGGGTCCTTCCAGTCCGGCCAGGATGGAAACTTCCTGACTTTCTTTAAAGACGATAAGGGGCAGGTGCACTATGGCGCGGCCCATGGAACCCTCGATAATAAGGGTAAATGGGTGGCTGGCGAGGTAAGTGAGATTACGGAAAAGGAGTTCTCGCAGAATGGCTACAAAGTCGATCAGTCCCTCGACAGCTCAGGAACAGTGCTGCATGAAAAGGCGGAAAAAGGGCAAGAGGTTTATGATAAAAATACGTTGATAGTTGACCGTCGGAAGGAAATGCATCAAAATATAACAGCGGCTTTAATTGATAAAGATGATTTGAAGGATCCCTTGACGGATACTGAAGCGAGAGTAATGTTTGGCGCGGAAATGGCAAATCGTTCAGCTGATTTTATAGGAAAGGCAGGAAGGGTTTTGGGTTCTTTCAAATCAGGCGTAGGAAAACCTACGAATACTCAGCCAACAGCTAAGACTGGGGCGGACATTAAAAGAGAAGTAGATGAGTATGGGGAATATCTCAAAAGAAAAGGATGGTCTCCGCCAAAAGATTAATAAGGAAGGAAGGGAAAATGATTATCACAAAATGTCTGTGTGTTGAAAACGGCGTCATTGGCATTGTCAATGGTCAATCGCAAAACAACGAAAATTTTAACTTCACTGAAGAAGATGTGTCGATAGATATAGCTGAATACGGGTTGATTTTGAGGATAAAAGATTTTGTATTTCCTGTTCCTGAATCAATTCTCGATCATTTGATAAAAACAGGAAATGTTTTTTTATACGGTGGGGAACACCTGGACTATCAGATAGGGTTGCTAACCTCGATCGCTCTTCAGAGAGATGCGCTTGTAGAGGCGAAGGGTGCGTTTTATTTCTTTAAAAACAACAAGCAATAGCAGGTGTGTTAATGGTCACCGCGGTCATCATGCCAAATATTTCCTCTTAGATGATGGAAGCAAGGATCAGTATAAACGTCATCAGTTTCGTCATACAATTCTTGGGGTATTTCTCTTGAGGGCATACCTGTTTTTATTATGTTAATCCATTTTTCGACGCCGCTACAAATTGTTTTGGTCATCCGTACAAAAGAGGGGAATAAAGCGATAGAAGGTAAAACTAAAATAAAAAGTGAAATCGCTTTCGATGCTGAATCGTGCCAAGGAAATACAATGTGGCTGACTACGAGCAATGCGCTTACAATTATAAAATAACTGCTCCAAAGGACAATCAGTTTATTTCTTCTCCTTGCCTTCCATGCGACCAGGGCAACGGGGTCAACAGGCTGAGCGGCCCTCTTCTGGAGGTCCTTGATTTTCTTTTCATAATCTTTGGTTATTTCGTCGTATTCTTCGTTGATTGATTTCATGTCCACCTCCTTACACTCTATTATACGACTGCGGCTGAGAGTTTGTCAAGATGGGGTGAAAAAATTGTTTGAAGTCCAGGTTAACCGCTTTATACCCCTTTAATGCCGTATTTTACCGGTTTTTTTCTCTACCGAGGGTTGGGTTAGCATGTGCTGTCAGCCGGGAACATAATATTTTGCATTTTTTGAGGAATAATGGTCGAGGAATTAAGACGCCCTTCGTTATTTTACCCTCTGGGAATATGCATAGTGCTGAAAACTCATTGGCGACGATGAACCTGAGCTGGAAAAACACCTCTTGGAACAGGCTATCCTCTCGGCATTGAGACGGAGAGCATGACACCATCAAGAGAGCTCGCGTGATTCGCGGCTACGATCAAAGACTTGCCTTCGAGGCCTTTAAGGTTCTCCTGCTTCTCTACCCAGTAGCTGAAAAAAAAATTAAACGCCAGATAGATCGGCCGGTAGCAGAACTGCTGGAAGAGCTTGGTTAACGTTTCTTTACCAGTTTTGACTTTTACTGTGTCTATCTCGGATGTACGTTTCACTGCCGCTGCCGTAAGTTCCATGGTTCCTTTCTCGCTACTGCACATATCCAGTTTTATTGTCAGGTCATCCAAAACAGTTTTCGCGTCCGGATTTTTGTCACGGTAGATTCCCAGCGCAACCGGTGAGAAATCAAGGCCCACCACTTCCGTGCCTTCTTCTTCCAGGAGCAAGGCCAGGTTCCCTGTGCCAACGCTGGCATCAAGGATAAGCTACCCTTCCTTTGCCCCCGACTCCTTTCTGAGTTCCTTGAGGAGTTTCTGGTAAGGTATCACCATGTTCAAGACATCATAAACGCCGAAGTACTTGCCCCAAAACCTGTTATCGAGCATAACTGATCCGATTTCCTGTTGTTGCGCTTGAGTTGTCATTTTTTCACCCTGCTATTCCGGTGTGTGACGCTTTTTATCGAATTTCATCTGAACGGCGGTCCATCAACTCCACCGAGGCCTCTATAACCTTCAAAAGGCAACGCAACGTTGGGGCCTCTTTGTCTTTCAGGAGACACAGGATTTTAGGGATGTAAAGCTCCTTTTCCGGAGAATCCGCTGAGGTGTTGAGCACTTCATATACATCCATGTCCAGGGCCCTGGCTATCTTATATATGACCGCAAGCGATGGGTTTGCCCTGCCTCTTTCCACTTCACCCAGGTACTTGTAGCAGATCGCGGCCCTTCCCCCCAGCTCCTCCTGGGTAAGCGCCTTTTCAATTCTGTACAGGCGTATGGTCCTGCCTACTGTTTGAAGGAAGAGTTTTTCAGACATATTTTCCAATGGTTAGCCTTATTTAAAATTACGCTCTTTTTGTTGCGGTTAAACCTGTTAAAGCCTGCATTTATCGGACTTTCGTGCTACAAAGACCGTTTATAAGAGGTTTAATCCGAAGGTAAATATCTATAAGATGTTGATATTAAATGATTTATCGCCGAGAAGAAGGTTCTGGCGAATCATTTTTCCCCTCTTGTTTGATATATTGACGGACACAGATTTACTTTTTGAGTCAGACAAGAGGGTTTTTTAAAAAAAAGATTTATTGTGCTGAACTCAGGGAGAGTTTTTTGTGATCACAAAAAATCAAACCATTTTTAACTATTTCTTGAAAAACTAGGGGTTTTGAGCTATGTTAAGGCCACATCAAAAAAATTTAGGCAGCCTTTTTTAACTTATCCCTTTAGATGGAAAAGCTAAAGAACCCCGAAGGGGTGGACAAGAGCAAGGAGTTTGTTCAGAGGGTTCTATCGGGAGACCGGGAAGCCTGCGGGCAGTTCGTTGCAGACTATACTGATCTGGTCATGTACAAGGTCCTTGAGCTGATGAAGTCGCATTGCAAGTATTCGGCCAGGGAATATATATGCTGTCTGCATTTTCTGCAATCCCAGAAAAAGGGCAGGAATATGTCAACCGAAGGCAGGGTTCAGTGTGACGAATGCATGGACTACTATATATGGTTCTTCGAGTATTTGAAGGGCAAGCTTAAATCATACAAAGGGATTAACAACTGCACTTTGAAGACCTACGTATGGTCGATAGTAAATTCCCATTCTACCTATGTCGATTGGCTGAGGTGGAAGTATGGAAGAGTCGTTTAGTGAGTCTGTATTCAGCAGGCTGCCTTCGGCGATAAGGGGTCTTGACCTTACTCACCAGAAGGTCTTTATCCACATGAGGCTCGGCAAAAGGGAGACCGATATCTCCCGCCTTCTCGGTCTTGATGAGGATAATACCAGGCTAAAGATAATCAAGGTAAGGGAAGCGCTCGCACAGGCTGGACTCCTTGATCTTATCGAAGAGCCGCGTTTCGTCTCCATACATTCCTCATCTGAAGACGAGCCGGAGTTCCAGCTCCGTTCTTTTGAGCTTCCCATTGAGAAAAGATTAATTCTTAATGAGTTTCTTTCTATACTAAGGGATGCCATCGAGTCTCTTCCTCACCATCAATCACAGATCCTCCGTTTGCGGTACAGGCAGGATATGACGGCCAAAGACATCCTCAGTTTTTCAAAGAAGATAAGCACAAGCCTTGTCCCTGGAAAAAATATCTCCGAGCTTGGTGAGCAGGATATCTTTTATGCCCTGAATACAGCGCTCAAAGAGGTTCTTAAGAAGGTTAAGGTACGTTATTGCGAGAGTTCGGTCATGTGTACAGACAGCCTCAAATATATACTTGAGGAGGTTGAGTTCTAATGGAAGAAAGCAAAAAAGGCTGCCTATTCGTGTCCTTTTACCGTAAGGATTCGTAGAAAGATTTCAAATATCAAAAAGACTGTCCGTCAAAAATATATAAGGAAGAACATTTATGAAATTTTTTTTTGCGATCACATTTTTTGCCGTCTTTGCACTTTTTCAGCAGGTATCCTGGGCGGCTGATGGCGGAGCCATTTACAAGGCAAAATGCGCGGCATGTCATGGTATCAACGGGCAAGGCACCGCAATGGCACCTGCATTCAAGGGGAACGCTTTTATTGGTGAAAGCTCCATGGAAGAAATTTCAGATGTAATCAGATACGGCCGGGTCGGGGCCGCCAAGAAATACAAACAGTTTGCGATAGGGATGCCACGCCAAAGTTTGAGTCACGATGATGTCATGGCGATAGTAAGCTATTTGAAGGACCTGTCAGGCTATGGTAAAGCGCCTGTCGCTATAAAAAGTAATGAAAATGAGAGTTCTAATAGGAAAAATGCAATTTCAAGGGTAGAATCAGACGAAGAAACTGTAGCTGTTTATACTATTCAACTGAGTGAGGATGGAAAAGACACGTGTTATGGTACCGTTTACGCGACAAACGGTGCTCCTGACGCTGAGAATCTTTACTCGGGGGGATGGGGCGACTGGTATTACGACTTTTTTGAATTTGACCTTAGTGAATCTCCAACCGACGATCAAACTGTATCTGCGACACTTTACTTTTATGGTAATGCTCCTGAAGGTGGAGCAGATCCTGAATTCCAAGTGCACAGAATTACCCAGAGTTGGACCGAATCAGGAGTAACTCGTTCTAATAATCCTGCAAGCATTTTTTATAAAAATTTTGGTCCATTCCATTTTGGTCCATTCCATGTGGGCGCTCCACTTGCCTGGAATAAGGTAGACATTACTGATTTATACAAAGACTGGAAGAAAGGGGCATATCCAAATTACGGTGTCAAATTAGTGCCCACAAAAAATAATCATACAGGTGGCTCGATAGCATCATCAGACAATTTCAATAAGACCATTCGGCCAAAATTAGAAATCGTCTATATGCCAGCCACTAAAAATGCATCAAAGCGAAAAGACAATCTCGATCAGGGTACAGTAGCAGAAAATGCCATCTATATCCCGCTAACTAGCCTCATATATAAGGACAAGAACCTGAGCGGTTTCTTTTCAGTAAGAATGGCTTTCAGCCCTGACGGTAAAGTATTCGCAACGAAAGCAAATGATACGGTTATCCTATGGGATGTCGCAACAGGGAATATATTAAAGACCCTTGAGCGCCATCGTAGTCGTGTCTGGGCAGTAGTCTTCAGCCCTGACGGTAAAGTGCTTGTAACGTTTGTAAATAGGCAGGTTATCATTTGGGATGTCGCAACAGGGAATAAAATTAAAACGCTGGAAGTTGAAATGCTAAATAGGGATGAGGGCAGCGCAGCTTTTAGCCCTGATGGTAAAGTTTTTGCTGCGGGAGATAAATATAATACTACCCTGTGGGATGTAGAAACGTGGGAGATGTTAAGAAGGATTGATCAAACTGCTAAAGGGGCTATGCCGCACGAGGTGGGCAGCCCTATAGTTAGCTTCAGTCCAGATGGTAATACGCTCGTAACGGGGGGGGGGCGTCGTTCAATTATCATGTGGGATGTCGCAACAGGGGATAAATTAAAGACACTGCCTGTAAGTTCTTGGGGAGGAGTTGCCTTTAGCCCTGATGGTAAAACGTTCGCATCAGGGTCTGGTAAAGTTGCTCTGTGGGATGTAGCAACTGGAAATATATTAAAGACACTGGAAGATAGTTATACCAAAGATCTTATAGCTCCCTTCAGCCCTGATGGTAAAGTGCTCGCAACGGGGGGGGGCAGGAATGTTATACTATGGGATGTCGCAACAGGGAATAAATTAAAGACCCTTGAGGGACATACTCGCGGTGTCTGGGCAGTAGCCTTCAGTCCTGATGGGAGAAAGCTATTATCAGTAGGTGACGATGTTGAGATTATCCTGTGGGATACATTTGGTATATATCTGGGACTTTCAAATAATAAGAATGACATCCAGCAAATGGAGGGTGAAAGGGACAGAGTATTGAGAGGGCTCTTCAAACCAAAAGGCGAGTTTGAGACACAGAGAGAATATGAAGAGCGGATAAGGATTGCGAAGATTGAGGAAGAGCGGCTAAGAAAGGAATACGGTGAACTGATCAGGGAGGCAAGAGACAGGGCTGAAAAGGAAATGAAAGAAAGGAGATCAAGACCATATCCTGTTACTTTGGAAGCAAAACTCGGCAAATATGACGCTGACAATGAAAAGATTGAGGCGGATATATTGGAGAACAGGGTTCTCATAAATGTACCGCGCGAAAAGGCAATGGAAATAAGCAAACGAAAGGACAATGTTACTGTCCAGGGGTTGATCAGGTATGTTAATGATGAAAAGGCGGAGCTTATGAATGCCTTCCTCGTAGATAAAGCCACTGAAGAAAAATTCGCTTTCGGCAGGCATACGGAAGCCGTGATGACGGCTTCAAGCCAGAAGGCCCCGCCGGATCTGAAAATAGCCTCTCTCAAGCTCACGGAGCCTTCTGATAACGGCATTCTCGATGCTGGTGAAAAAGGCAGGTTGACGGTTGTTTTAAGGAACGCAGGTAAAGGCCCGGCTTTTGGCGTAAGCCTGACCCTTGAGGCCGACAAGGCATTGAAAGGTTTGAGGCTCAATGAAAAAGGCTATATAGGCCAGATAAACCCCGGCGAGGAGAAGACTGTGGAGGCTGACATTACCGCTCTCGAAGATATACAGTCCGCGGACTTGAATGTAAAGGCTACTCTTGTTGAATCAAGCGGCTTCGATTCCCAGCCCCTCATCATATCCTTCAAGACCAAGGAGTTAATCCCGCCTCTGCTTCAGGTCGCTAAGGTAGACATCGAAGACGCCGACGGCAGGAGGGTAATTACAAAAGGAAAAGAGGCTATAGTCACATTGACAGTGCAGAACGCCGGGGAAGGCGCATCAAGGGGCGTTGTGATAACGGCTGAGCCGGGTGACGCCAATATTAAATTATACGGCGACAGCACTGTAAAGATAGGCGACCTTTCCCCCGGTGAATCCAAAAAGGCGGTATTCAGCGTCGCGGTAACGGCGAGATACAACGGACCCAAGGAACTGCCTTTGCATTTCAATATAAAGGAGGAGCGGGAGAGGTTCTCTGTAAAGCCGGATATGACATTCGCCCTCAACGAGGAAGCTCCTGATGTCAAGGTCGTGAAAGTGGAGGCCAGGGAGGCGCCAACAGCCAGACGGGAGAATATAGAGGACATAAATATCCCGCCTGTGTTCAGCGAAGAGCAGAAGATAATAGGGGACAAGGATGTGGCGATAGTTATCGGGATAGAGCGGTACCGGAAACTCCCTAGGGCTGAATTCTCCTATAACGACGCAAAAACAGTGAAAGGCTACTTGAAGGCGATGGGCTTTGCGGAGAGGAACATTAAGTTCCTTGTGGACGAGGAGGCTACGCTCTCAGGCATAAACAGCTCCATAGGGACCTGGCTCCCTAACAGGATAAAGAAGGACAGCAGGGTTTTTATATATTACTCAGGCCACGGCTCACCTGACCCGGCGACAGGGGAAGCATATCTGATGCCCCATGACGGAGACCCTAATTATCTAAAGGACACCGGCTATTCGTTGAAAAAGCTCTATGAGAGCCTTGGCAAACTCGATGCGGCGGAAGTGGCCGTTGTGATGGACTCCTGTTTTTCAGGCTCCGGAGGAAGGAGCGTCCTGGCGAAGGGGGCGAGGCCGGCGGTTGTCGTTATAGAAGACCCTGTGCTTGCCTCCAGAAATATCGCCGTGCTCTCTTCAACTCAGGGCGCGCAGATTTCCACGTTTTTTGCGGAAAAAGAGCACGGGTTGTTCACTTACTATTTTCTGAAGGCAGTAAAAGAAGGCAAGAAAGACATTGCGGAGATATACAACTACATAAAGCCCCTTGTCGAGGACGAGGCAAGGGCACAGAACGTCGAGCAGAGCCCTTCATTGAAACCGGGGCCTGAATTGGTCAAAGACAGGTTTGGCTTGAGAAGGTAGATGGTTAAAATTCCAAGGGCGGTGTCCGTCAAATATAAGCCCAGTGATAGTCATTGCTTGGATTATTATGCTACTCCTCAAAATTCGAACAGCGATGTATGGTGTATGATAGCCGTACATACCTCTTTTACGGATTATGGGAGATGAGAAAGAATTATGGTGCGGCGCTAAAGGAGCAAATAACCCTTTAAGCGATCATAGGCCGCAGGTTTTAGGTTATAAGATGGGATTTGATTTTCGCCCATGGCCGTTCTTCCTGACGGCATCGGTGTGCCTTTTATCTCAATTGTGACTCATGGTTGAAAGTATGGCTTATTTATTTTTTAAATCAAAGTGTAAGTGGATTCTTTTTCTGTTTTTGCCGGTATTTTTGCAGAGTAATGTTGTATTTGGCGAAGAAAATAAAAATATTCTAAATTTGGCCACAGGAAGTGAAAAAGGAATCTATTATGCCATGGGACAATCTATTGCAGATGGCACTGAAGAAGCGGGCACAAAAATCGAAGTTCAAAGCACGAAGGGATCGAAGGAAAATCTATATTTAATTAAAGATGGCAAAGCACAGATCTGCTTGGCGCAAAGCGATATGGCCTATAACGCATACAATGGCATAGAGCCGTTCAGGGAAAAATTTTCTGATATCAAAGCGATCGCGTCTTTGTACACCGAGGCTGTGCACATATTGATTCGAAGTCCTTTATATATAAGAAAGATAGAGGACTTCAAAGGAAAGCGTATTTCTGTAGGCCCAAAAGAAGGAGGAACTGAGCCAAACGCATTGGCAATACTTGGGGCAGCTGGAATAACACCTAATGAAATTCAATTATTGAACCTGAGCTTTGAAGATTCTATAAAGGCATTCAATGAAAATAAGGTAGATATTGTTTTTTTTACTGCAGGTTTCCCCTTAGAGCCGGTCAGAATTATCATGCAAAACAAAAGCGCATATCTTTTTGAGCCTAATGCCGAGATAATACAAAGGATCATCGGAATTTATCCATTCTTTGTTGCTACCAATATTCCTTCCGGCACATATATGAATCAAGAGGAAAACATAACGACTGTTGGAGTCAGAGCTCTTTTGTTGGGCAGGGAAGATTTAGACGATGCTCTTGTCTACCATCTCGCAAGGTCGATTTATCTTGAAGGCCATGAAAAAGCAAGCAAACATAAAAGATTCTTTGATTTAAATTCCTCTTTAAGCGGAGTGGCAATCCCGTTCCACAGCGGTGCAAAACGATTCTTTACAGAGAAGGGTCTATACAAAAAGGAACTGTATCGGGCTGTTTTTACAAATTATATTTTGCCTGCGATATTGATCATGCTTCTGGCTTTGGCTATTATAAAATTTAAGAAGATAAAGATATTTTTTCTTAAGAAGGATATCGCTCGCGTATTTGCTTTCCTCGTTTTGACATGGATTATAGGTTCGATTGTGCTTTATTACGCGGAGCACAAGCTTAATGAGGGCTATTCAAATTTATTTTTGTCATTATGGTCGGCATTGATAAACTGGATTAACTTTGGTCAGAGGGAGCCTTTTACTTTTACGGGCCGTGTCACTTCAATAGCCATGACAATGCTCGGACTTGGCGGCATAGCTTGGTTTACAGGAGAGATAACCTCTTTTTTTATACAAAAGAAAATAATGGGAGACCGATGGATGCTGGAAAAAATAAAAAACCACTATGTAATTATCAATTGGAATGATAAAGGCGAAAGGATTATTGAGCAGCTGCACTGTCCGGATTTTAAGGAGAAAAAACCTATAGTTATCGTGACCGAATCAAAAAAACATAAATTCCCCGTAAAGGAGGACATTTTTTACTTAAGCAACGATACTATTGATGAAGTTTTACTCAAAAAAGCTGGCATCAATCTCGCAGATTCTGTAATCATTTTGGCGGATGAAATGAGTAATGAAACTGGAATTGATAATGATATCTTGCAAGAGATTGTCGATTCCAAAACGCTACTCATTATATTTACGATAAGAAAGATATGCAGGGACATGGGGAATAGGCAGGTGCCGATTAGTGCTGAAATACTGAATCCCAAGAAAGTATCATTGGCCAGGTTCGCTGGAGAGATGTATGAAAACGGAGGTATAGAAATTATTTCTTCTAAGTATATGGCGGCCAATCTTTTAAGCCAGGTCGCTGTTACTCCAGGTCTGACAAAAGTATACGAGGATTTACTAACGTTTGGCAAGAATAGCAATGAGATTTATTGCAATAAAGTACCGACGAAATTTATAGGTAAAACACCTGATGAGTTTTTTAGGCGGGTTTTAGAGTTAAGAGATAAAAATATACATATAATTCCTATCGCGATTTCACGCGGCGGTAGGGTTTATATAAACCCTACAAAAACTGACATAAGTTCTATTGAAGATGGGGATCAGTTTTTTGCAATCTGCGACAAAAAAAATGATTTGGACAGGGTTTTAGAAATTTAACCGCTACCGTACTTTAAATGTTCAGATGAAAAAGCAATGTGGTTTTTTCTAATCGTCTTTTGCCTTGCTGCCTGAATTGGTCAGGGACAGGTTCGACCTGAGAAGGTAGAGAGTTTAAATTCCAAGGGCGGTGTCCGTCAAATAAAAAATTATGGGATAGGGCGTTTGATTGCAGTTGGTGTGCAACGGGGCACTTAAGGGAGAGAACAGGTTATAGTTGGCACTGGATGTAGCACAAGAAACAGAGCTAAGAAAAAAGGAGGTTTAAAACATGAAAACGTATCGTATTCCCTTTGCCTTGTTTTTTTTAATAGTCGCCTTGTTTACTTTGAGCCTGAGCAGTCATGTGTCGGCGGCTGTGAATCCTGAAAAACAGGCGGAAAAATTCCTGACGGCTTTTCAAAAGAAGGATTTTAAAACCCTGACTGACATGACTTATTTTTATCAGGTACAGCTTAGGAAGCATAATGATGGACTTCAGAGGGGGATAGCAGAAATAGAGGCTAAGAATCCCAAAGTCCTCTGGCCTAAATTAACAAAAGAATTTAAAGAAATTGAAGAAGCAAAGTGGACAAATTTTGAGACATTTTTTAAACGAACACTTACTGAAAGAGAAGCCGTTGCTTGGCAGGTTTTTTCAGCCCCAACCAGCAAATTTTCATTGATGGATTTTTTTATGCCGCCGAATAGCTGGAAGGTGATCGAGTCGAGAAAGAAAAAACAACGGGTTGACGGACAGAACCGTGATGTGAATGTGGTCTATGTATCCATCAAATACAAAAAGGTGGAGGAGTCGCCTTTGGCCAGTGGAAGGCTGCTCAAGGAAGCTATAATAACACTCAGCTTTGATGTAAAGACAGGTCAATTATTAGAACCGCCCCAGTCCCACCATCCCACCGGGGACGTTTATTGGGACAACGCTCCGTTGAAAATTATTAATGCAGCATTGGATGCTCCTGTATTTTCCGATTACAAGCACAAGCCTATTCTTGGAGGTGTTGTCATACAAGTTGTTGGAGGAAGGCCGCCGTATACTTCACGCACTACATGCGGAGGTCAGGAAATAGAGAAAATGTACAATGTGAGCACAGACGGCGGCATTATCAAAATGATTTATTCATATCCACACCGGGGCGCAAAGTTATTTCTTGGCGAATTCGACGTTGCATGTCAAGTAAAGGTTACTGACGGGGCCGGGCAGGAAGATAATTCAGATTTCGTAGTTCCAGCTTTTACCTTTGGGAGTACGTTTTGTTGGGTGGCTAATCCTTGGTTTCTTTATAGGCAGGGTGCCCCCGAAGTTGACAAATTCAGTTTTTTCATTGAAACCGGCCGCATGGAGGAATGCAAATTCCCGATAGATACACTGAGGTAAGAGTGCATCCATGAATCTTGACTGTAGAGGTTAGGACTCCCTGATTAGAGTGGTGGATTTAGGAGCGGCCCTCCTTGTTGAGGAGGTAAGAATTAAATCTTAAATCCTTGTCCGTCAAATATCAGATAGGAAGATATGGAACACATAAGACCTGAAAAAATCCACGCGTACATTGAAAGGCAGTTGAAAGGAGACGAAGCTATGGCAACGGAGGGCCATTTGGCTGTATGCGAAGATTGCTTTAAGGTTTTTTCAGGTCTGAAAGAGTTTGGCGGCGCCGTAAAACGCGGTTTCAAAAAGTCTCAGGCTTCTAAGGATTGTCCGGAGGACTGGGTGGCGGCGGCGCTTATAAAAGGGGAACTTGCGCCCAAAGATGTGGAAGACGCTGAGAAACATATGAGGATATGCGATTTCTGCCTTGATAGAGCCGCCGTTTATTATAAGAGAGCCAGCGAGGCCGAGTATCCGGCTTTAAAGGCGCCTGAGGCATGGGTAAGTAAGGCTGTAGATGCTCTGCAGGGGACGGCTGTGAAGGCGGAGAAAGAAACCTACGGCTTTGCAAAAGTTTATGAACTCTTTAATAAAATCTCCAGACAATTACCGCCCCTTCCAGGCTATGCCCTTGCAGCTGCCATGGCAGTCCTTCTCATATGGGTCGCAATGCCTGAAAGTATAAAGGTTATTACAATATCCTCTACAGAAAAACTGGCGTTCAGGGATGGGGGGGCGCCGTCTTCATTCGGATTTATGGGGCGAGAAAGGGTAGAAAAGTTCGGTGGTATGGAGGTATCCAAAAAGGGCGGGAACCTGGAGTTTGGATGGAAAGGAATACCCGGCGCAAGCGGCTACACCTTTACTCTTATGGAAAAGGCGGCTGGCGAGGAGATCATATCCGGCTTAAAGACAAGCATTCCCAGTGTCTCCGTCCCTTCTGACAGGCTTAAAAAGGACGAGCTTTACGGCTGGGTCATAGGCGGGACTACAAGTAACGGCGAGGCTTTCGAATACACTGGCGAGTTCGTAATAACGAAATGATATGAAGATATTCACAAGAATAATACCGATATTTGCAATGGCCTTTTTGTCCTCCACGCCTCTTCATGCGGCTACTGACAAGGGCAGGGCCGATTACTGGCTAAAATCCTTTAAGGAAATCAGGGAGGGGGAGCTACGCCAGAGGACAGCAGAGGTCTTCAAAAGGGTCCTTGCGGCCGCCGACAGGAGAAAAGGTGTAGAGCCGAGGGTTCATGTCATTGATTACGGCGGCCTGCCATGGGCCCAGTCCCTCGAGGACGGCTCAATAATACTTACGAAGAGGGCCGTTGAGTTCTGCATAAAGGACAGAGACAAGGAGTCCGGGGACGCAAGGCTCGCCTTCGTGCTCAGCCACGAACTGGCCCATCAGCTAAATGCGGATTTCTGGCCCTACAGGTTCGAAGCATCTACGAAGAACAACCCTGAGTTCAGTGGCGTCAGGGAGTTCAACCGTTCTCCGGCGGCCATCAAGGGGATGGAGCTGGAGGCCGATCAGTACGGCATCATCTATGCCGCCCTTGCCGGCTTCAGGACTGATGTCATTGTCTCGAAGGACGTGAACTTCTTCAAAGAGTGGTTCAGGGCGACTGAAAGGCCTCCCTCCACGTCCAATCATGAGGACATATCATTAAACCAGAGGGTATTAGTCGTTACGGCAAGGCTAAACGAGGCGTCATCGAGGATAGAGTTCTTCCACGCAGGGGTTATCGCCTATCACATCGGCTGGTACAGGGAGTCGATAGCCCTCTTTAATGAGTTTCTGAAATATTACCCTGGCAGGGAGGTCTATCATAATATTGGCACGGCCCACCTAAAGCTCGCACTGAAGAACTACCGCGAGTCACGCGGGATGGACTCAATGCCATTTTACCTCTCGATAGAGGACGATCCCTCCACAAGGGCTGACGCCATAGAGGTGACGAGGGATGATGAGAATAGACCCTCAAGGGAGTTCAGGGATAACATTGAGAAGTCAATAGATTACCTAAGGAAGGCATCTGAAAGCGACCCTTATTACGTAATGTCAAAAATAAATCTCGGTGCAGCCTATATCCTCGATGCAAGATATTATAACGCCCTTTCAGAGCTTGAAGATGCTGGGAAACTGGGCTCCACTGATAGAAAGATTGTGAATAACACGGCTGTAGCTCATTTTATGATAGGCGAAGGCTTAAAAGACGATGTCTTCAAGAAAAAGGCCTATAAGGATTTTGAAAAGGCCGCCAAAGGCGAATGTGCAAGGATTTTCAGCATAAACCTGTCAATAGCCGCCCGCCGGCTCGGTAAAACCGAAGAGAACATGACCGCCGAGGCGGATGAAGAATTAGAAGGCTTTATAATACCTGAAAACACCATAGACGAAAGGATAGGAGGCACCTTCAAAGGCGATGGCTACAGGAGCATAGGCGGGATTACAGTAGGTAGAAATCAGAAGCTCGACCTGTATGAAGATATGAAAAATCGTGTAATCGTTTTGGTAAGGAACGGCGTTGTAAAGATAGCTTACAGGAAGGTTGCTGGTTTGAATGTGAACACAGAAAAAAGGAGGTGTTATGAATCCGAAGTTTTAGTATCAAAGGGCAAAGGCGCGGGTATGGATACGACAAGGAATACCATTTTCTTTTATCAAAAATAAAAAGGAGGAAGCTATATATGAAGTTATTCAAGGGTATCGGACTCTTCGTAGTCGCATTAGGTCTGTTTCTGTCGGGTTGCTCAGGCGTTGACAAACTTACAAAGGAACCCCTTGAGCAGGATAAGCCTGCCTGGATTATGAAAGGGAGCGGGGCCTTCGGAGGTGAAATGGGAAAGGTTTTCTACGGCGTAGGTTCTGCCTCGAATATAAACAACGTCTCGCTCTTGCGGACTGCGGCTGATAACAGAGCAAGGAACGAGATTGCCAAGGAGTTCCAATTCTATACAGCTTCACTCTGTAAGGATTATCAAGCATCAATAACCGGTGGCGACATAAAAGCTAGTTCCGAGGAGCAGCTTGTAGAGTGCGTTGGGAAGACCATTACTGCTCAGACCCTTTCCGGGATCAAAATAGTCGACCGCTGGGAGGATCCCAAGACCGGTGCGTTCTATTCCCTTGCGAGGCTCGACCTCGATGCCTTCAAGGACAGTCTGGAAAAGGCAAAAGAGCTTGACACCAAGGTAAAGGACTACATAAGGCAGAATGCCGAACGCCTCCATCAGCAGCTTGAAAAGGAAGAGGAGAAGCTGACCAAGCCGGAAAAAGCAGGGAATTAATTCCCTGCTTTTTCCCCGGAGCTAACGATGAGAAAACTCGCAGGGTTTTTAATAATCACTCTTACGTTCTTTGTTCTTGTCTCTGTGTCGTTATCTTCTGAAAGCGGATATTTTGAACTTATAACAGCAGAGGAGGCTTCTGCTCCTGACCTTGACCCTTCTGCCTGGCATGTGGAGGTGAGCAGGTCTGATGAAGGACCCGCGATACAGGTGATATCGCCCCACATGGGAGCTTCGATAAAAAGGCCGGTTTTGATAGATGTAAAGTTCATAAAAAAGGACGACAGGGATATAGACCTCTCTACCCTCAAGGTTGAATACTTGAAGTTTCTGACGATTGACCTCACCCCCAGGGTAAAGGACTATGTGTCAAAGGAAGGCATCAAGGTCCCAAACGCTAATCTGCCTACCGGCACGCATACAATCAGGCTTTCAGTAGGCGACACCGGAGGGACTGTAACAAGACAGGTTTTGACATTCGAGGTGATCTGATGTTGAAAAAGGCGGTCCTTGGTTTTGGAATCTTGTTGATATCCGCGGCAGCAGCCCTGGCAGACCCATATGATGAGGCAAAGAGGAAATATCCTCCGGAATCTTATCTTATCGGGTTTGCCGAGGTGCAGTCCTCAGGAGATTCATATAAGGACAGGCGAAGGGTAGAGGTGCTCTCAAGGCTCGAAATCGCAAAAAAGATCAAAATATCAACAAAATCCAATACCGTTGATATCATGTGCGAACAGCAGGGCAACGCTGTATTCGACAATAAATCCGAATGCGTCAACATGATTACAGAGGTCGTCGAGGAGTCTGTCGATGAGGTGCTCGAAGGCTCCGAGATTGCCGAAATGGGAGAAAACAAAGCGAAAGGCACGGTGTACGCAATAGCCGTATTGCCAAAAAAGAAGGCGGTGGAGAAGGCTGAGATGGCCTCGAAGCAGTCTTTGGAGAATGCTAAACAGCACGTCGAGAATGCAAGGGCCGCTGCCGGTGAGGCCGAAAAGCAGGATGAGGTGAAGAAGGCAAAGGCTGAGGTGGTGAAGGCTATGGCCTATACCGGCGGGAAATCAGCCATCGAGGAGGTCAGGGCCAGAGCGGATAGCGGGTTTGACGAGCTCGCAAGAGAGATAAAAAAGGTGGAAGACGATCAGAAATCTGTAGGAACTATATCTTATTGAAGTGGAGATTGGAATGCAATGATAGTTGGTAAAATTGTAGACCCATTGGATGCCTGCTGATGAAACATCGTCAGATAAAGCGCTTGTTGATATTTATCGGCATCACATTTTTATACGGCTGTACGGCCACGCATAACGTAAAACCAGCTGAAACTGTCCCTGACTGGGTAAAGAGAGTTCCCAGGGAAAGGGGCAGGCTTTGTGCCATCGGAGCGAGCGAGCCGACTTACTTCAGTGAGAACGCGAAGACCTATGCCGCAGAGAACGCCAGGAAAGAGCTGGCCCGCTCCCTCCATGTGGATATCAAGTCAATAATGGTAGATATCAGTTCCGAAAAGGGCGGGGACATCGCAGAGGGAAGCGTAATGGAGGCCTCCTCATGGGCTTCGGAAGCGGTTTTGAATGAATCGGAGATTACCTCATACTGGTACGATGAAGAGGGGATCGCGTCATTTAGAAAAAAGGGAATTACATATGCCCTTGCCTGTATGCCTTTAAAAAATACCGCGCAGGAGATCTCCCACAAGTTAAACGAAGATGAGGGGGGAAGAGGCATCCTGGAGAGACTTTATAACAAAATCAAGCTGAGGTGACAGGGATGTGGAAAAAATTGTTCATTCTGCTTGCAGTGTTATTATTCCCATTGCAGTCTTACGCGTCTGAGTTTCCTGCGAAGGAAATCTATATGAAGCGCTCTCACTCCGTAGTGGTGATAAAGGCTTCGAGGAACAGCGGCGGCGGGATGATAGGCTCTGGGTCCATAATCACCGATGGAGGGCTTGTCATTACGAACGCCCACGCAGTCATTGATAAGGAAGAGAACAGGCCTTATCAGAAGATAGCGGTATTCATGAAACCATCCAAGGTATTTGCCACAAAAGACGACCTTGATAAGTATTATGAGGCGGAGGTGGTCAGTTTTGACACGCCTCTCGATCTGGCAGTCCTTAAACTGAAAGGGTTCGACCAGAAGACAGATATTATCGAGTTCGCTGATCCGACGGACATAGGGATAGGCGAGGAGGTGATAGCCATAGGGCATCCGGAACAGGGCGGGTTCTGGACGCTTACCTACGGCAGAATAAGCGCCGAGCACAAGGACTATCAGGGCGTATCAGGGAAGGATATGTATCAGACCGATACCAGCGTAAACAGGGGTAATTCCGGCGGCCCGCTCCTTGACAGGAGGGGATATATGGTCGCGGTCAATTCAAATATTGCCAGGCTCAGCAAGGACGGGCTGGCAATAACCGGGATAAACTACTCAATCAAGTCTTCTGTAGTTATAAAATGGCTGAACGACAACGGTTATAAGGTTGCCTACGGGCAAAGGCCGCTTGAGGAGACAAAGGGTGTGACGACTGGAGTTGCAGATGCCAAGCCTCAGGATGTAAAAGCAGAAAGTAAAGAGGCCTTTGAGAAGCCCACTCTGGAAATACAGCAGGTATTGGTCAAAAATGAGCCAAAGACGGCTGAAAAGAGGTTTGAAACACTCCAAAAACCCTATAACTGGGATGATTTTCTTAAAGCCGCTGAAAAAGACCTCGAGGAGATGATGGGGGAGATGAGGGGCAAGATAAATAACAGATAAGGAGATTACTATGAAGGTCATTGTATATGGCATAATATTTGGCCTGTTGTTTTTTCCTCTTGTAGCGCTGGCAGGCCAGGTCAGGATTTACGATGAGGACACAAAAGAATACATAATGGCCGACAAGATGGACTGCCGGGTCCATAAGAGCAAAAGCGGCGTTACTCTGGGGCTTAAGGGTGGAAATTTTCTCTTCAGCTTCGGGCCAGAAATAACGCTGGGGGGCGAAGCTAAAATTAAATGGGAAGAGGCTGTACAGGCTCTTGTAGTGAGATATGAAGAGCTCTGCTCAAGGTTCAATACCGGTCTCTTGAGCAAACAGGAATACGAGAAGCGCCTTGAGCAGATAAACAATATTTCTAAAGAAGCCTTCGAGTTCCAGGAAGCAAAGCTCAAGAAGGTCAGGGACCGGGCAAAGGATGCCTTCAAGGACCTTGACAAGGAGACAGGCAGGGGCGGAGATGAAGAGGTGGAAAGGACGATCGTCATAATAGCGGAGAAAGTTGAAGCACTTAAGCCGATAGAAGAGGTAAAGGAGAGCCGCCCTTCCCAGAAAGCCCCTAAAATAGAGGTAATTGAAATGGCGCCTCAGGCGCCGGTGAAACTGGTTGAAAAAGCGGAGCCAGTTTTTGAAAATGACCTTATCAGGGTAACAGTGAAATCGTTTCAGAAATCAAGAGGAATGCTTATTCTTGAAGTATGGTATGAGAACCTCACTGAAGATGACCTCACGCTAATCTCGTCTGATTGGGGTAGCGCCTATTCAACAGACAATCGTGGGACATATTTGTTAAACGATACCGGAGAGAGGTGGCTCTACAAGGAGGATACTCAGATTGGGAACCATTATGGAGGGACCGAGCTGATACCGCATCGGAGGCTCCTGAACAAGATTATCTTTGCGCCTGAGGGTAGCGGAGCGGGAACTGAGTTTACCTATACGGGTCAATATCGTGCCGGCTGGAAAAGTGCTTCGCGAGCGTCTTACCAACAGAACGATATCAAGGTCATTATCCCTAACATCAAGCCTGAACAGACGGAGAGCCAACAGAAAACGGCGGAGAGCCAGAAAATAGTAAAGAAACATTTCAGCGGAAGCGAGGGAAGCGCGATATTCGGCGGGACACTGTCAAAGTTTCCCCAGGAGGCGTATAAGATAGAAGTTGGAGAGCTGGAAATAAAATCGACGGATCAAAACAAAAACACGGCTAAAATTGCCGTTCCGTTGATAGTCAGGTGGAATGAGGCATTTATCGATGAGTTAAGAGATGTCTCCTCAATGGTCGCAAACGAAGAGCTTAAACTGGCGAATTTCGATGAGTTGCACAAAAAATATTCCTCTACGCGGATAGATAAAAACTCTGAGGTCCTGTGTTTTTCACGAAAAGCCGTTGTAAAAGGCGGAAAAGCCGATGTGTGCGCGATAATCGACAGGGATCTCTGGAAAAATGCCGTCAGCAAGTGGAACATCGATATGGACAGGCACTTTATTAATCGCGGCAGCTATGCTCATCATATGCCGTTTTCAATTTACCTTAAGGATAAAGATAATAATGTCATAGATGCAACTAAATGGATATATGGAAACTTCCCCCTCGATGGAGATAACCTTGAAAGGCAAGGGATATCATGGGATGTCAGAAACAGACATAGCTTGGATATTGGTAGCAACTATCCATTGGTATTCTGGTCTTACCCGCCTCATGTCGCGCTTCTTACCGATGGAGTTTATAAGGTGATTGTCGAGGCTGAGGTTGATGTGGAAAACCTGGGCAAGGCGGTATCTGTTGAAGTGCGGGTAGGGGAGTGAAATATAAATAAAACAAAAAAAGGAGCTTGGTATGATGGAAAATGATGGAAACACACATGGACGGTGTATAATACTCCCCCAAATTTAGACAGAGGTAATTGGTGTATGATAGTCTGCCATAATCCGTAAAGGAGGCATGGCAGATGAAGAAGAACCACGATGCGGCGTTCAAGGCGAAGGTGGCGCTTGAGGCGGTCAAGGGTGAGAAAACGATAGCTCAGATCGCAAGCGAGTACGGGGTACATCCGAACCAGATCGGCCAGTGGAAGAAACGGCTTCTAGAGGATCTCCCCTGCCTTTTCTCTGACAGACGGCGCAAGGAAGAGAAAGAAGGCGCTGCGGAGACTGACGAGCTGTACCGGCAGATAGGACAGCTCAAGGTGGAGCTGGACTGGCTTAAAAAAAAATCTCAGATCCTCGGTAAATGAGAAGAAGGCCTTAATAGAGCCAGGGAACTCTGAGATACCGGTATCACGTCAATGCTGGCTGTTGGCCCTCTCCAAGGCGGCTTACTATTATAAGGCAAGGGAGCAGAACGGGCTAAACGAAGCCCTTATGACGCTCCTGGATGAGCAGTATACGAAGACCCCATTCTACGGCGTGCCGAAGATGACGGAGTGGCTCAGGACCAAGGGCTACATGGTAAACCGCAAGAGGGTAAGGCGCCTGATGAAGATATTAGGGCTGGAGGCCGTCTATCCGAAGCCGTGGCTCTCAAAGCCAGCCAAGGACCATAAGAAGTACCCGTACCTGCTGAAGGACGTTGTCATAGAGCGCCCTGACCACGTGTGGTCAACTGACATAACGTATATACGGCTCAAGGGTGGTTTTATCTACCTCGTGGCTATAATGGACTGGCACAGCCGCTACGTGCTCTCCTGGGAGGTCTCGACGACGCTGGATGCGGAGTTCTGCATAAGGGCATTGGAAAGAGCGCTTTCTCTTTCCAGCCCTGACATCTTTAACTCCGACCAGGGAAGCCAGTTCACGAGCGTTGAGTTCACAGGACGGCTTGAAAACTTGGGAGTCGCCATCAGCATGGACGGCAGGGGCCGGGCAATGGACAACATCTTCGTTGAAAGGCTCTGGCGGACTGTCAAGTACGAGGAGGTTTACCTGAAGAGCTACGAGACCGTCAAAGAGGCCAGGGAGTCCCTTGCCAGCTACTTTCACTTCTACAACACGGAGAGGCTCCATCAGGCCCTCGACTACCTGACACCTCAGGATGTTTACTTCAAGGAAAGAATTATCAGGAAAGGCTCAGAGACAAAGACAAAACCAAGGCAGGCTCCTCTACACTATATACAACCATCTTTTTTGTCTTGACCATGGGGATAGGCTTAGTGTTGTTAGATGAACTATTGGAGAACGAAGATGAACGGGCGACACTCTGAAAAGCAAGGATGTGAAGCATGAGAGGGTTTCTGGTTTTTTTTCTTGCATTGACCGTTCTCCCTGTTTGCGCTTGGGCTGATGAAAAGAAGGGTGTGGAGTCAGCCATGCAAGATGTAAAGGTCGTTACAACAGAGGGCAGGGCCTTTATAGACGAGGATATGACTATGAGCCAGGCGAAGGCCGTGGCCCTCAATTATGCGAGGCGTAGCGCCCTTGAAAAGGCGGTTGGCGTGAACCTCCACAGTAATACCCTCTTATATAACGGAGAGATCATTAGTGAACTGATAAACTCCGCTACTAAGGGTCTCATCATAAAGGAAAAAGTCGAGGGCGGGTGCGGTGAGGAGTCTGGTGGAAGGCTTTATTGCTATGCAAGGATAGAGGCGCATGTAAAGCCTCTCAAGGGTGAAAATGCTCCGAGGATAAAATTTCTCAAGTCTATAATACAGAGGCCAGACAAGGAAGCTGTAGTAAACAACCCTGTTTTTCAGAATAACGACGAGATACAAATCAGGGTGACACTGAATGGAGATTCTTATCAGAATGTCTTTAGCGTAGACCAGTATGGAAATATAACTAAGCTTTTTCCGAACGATTATGCTGAGAGCAAGCCGGTGACCGCAAGAAAGGAATTTGTATTCCCGGACGACTCGTTGAGAGCGAGAGGGCTTAAATTAAGGGTTACAACACCAGAAAACCGGAGCAAGGCGACCGAGACGGTCTTGATAGTCGCTACAAAGGAAAAAGAGTACTTTCTTGAGGACGGTTCGACGGATAACCCGACCATTGCCGACCTTATGAGAGAGCTTTCAGAACTCGACCAGTCCCAATGGGCGGAGAAGACGATAGGATATGAGGTGAGACGATAATGGTTATGTATTGTTTAGATGTAAAAGTAGCTGAATAATGGACATATCGTCCTTATAGAGACAATCCTACTTGCGTGAAAGGTGGTGCCAATATGCTCGCTCTCAGAATAATTTTATTGCTGTTAATTCCAATCTCAATTGCTTCATGTGCCACTCCTGTATCTCTAATGTATACTCCTTCAGGTAAGCGTCCTCTAAAAGTTGCACTAATTATATCTAAAGATTTTAAAAGCCATATAACAAAATCGCAGGTAGACACAGATTGTTATAAGTATGTCTACGATGATAGGACCTTAAAGGTCTCGCCGAAACTTTTTAAGAATGGACGAATGGATGGTGGGGAGCATTTGACTGGAGAGCAGGCTGAAAAACTGGCTGTCAAGGGACTTTCATATTTTTTTGAGAGAGTAGATGAGTACGGCGCTCTCAGGGAAATAAAAAGTCCAGAATCGTACGATTTTATTTTAGTACCTAGTATTGCAGTCTCAACATATTACGATATAGATGCTGCGAAAAGAAGAACCATACGCACTGGCCAACCTTTTAAAGCCAGTGAACGCATCGATATCGGTGCGAAAGTAAACTATACAATGCATGTAATAAATCCTACGTCGCAAAATGAAAATAGAGTAGTTGTGAACGGTGTTGGAGAAGGAAAATCATTTATTAAAACAAGTGATATTTTATGTGGTAATACACGTGATTTACCTCATCAGTTTGGTTCTTCTCTCGGCGATGCTATGTATTCTGCTTTTGAAGATCTATCAAGAAGTTTGGATGCAGAATTAGTATCTTTGGCCAGAATGAAGCTTGAAGAAAAGTCCTTGCCGTCAGACCTTGCTATATCCGCGAGTTTCTCGGACAATAGCAGTTTTCTTCCAAATAGAAACCTTGATGCCGGGGAAGATGCGGAAATTTTAGTAACTCTTAAGAATACAGGCACGGGAATCGGGTTTAAGACAAGTCTCGATGTAACAGCTGATAACCCCAAGATAGCACTCGATAAAGAGATTGCAATCGGTGATATACAGGCTGGCGAGACAAAGGAGATTAAAATAGGCCTGAAGGCCGGGCTTGATCTGAAGGACGGCAAGGCTTCCATTCAACTTGCCTTGCAGGAAAAACGCGGGTATGACGCAAAAAAGGTTGTTTTGAACATACCAACGGCAAGACTCGAAAGGCCTCAGCTTGAGATAGTCTCTACAGAAATAAACGATGGTGATACCGGCCTTGCAAAGGGCAACGGAAACGGGATACCTGAAAACGGCGAGACGGTCGAGCTTACGGTTTTTGTCAATAACCAGGGTGAGGGAAAGGCGCTTGGCGTTAATTTGAATGGAGATAAGAAAGCCGCCGGCATCCAATGGGTCAGGGATTCGGTACATGTGGGAACTATTCCGCCTGGCGAGACTGCCAAGGCAAAGCTGGCGTTTGCGATTCCGAGGAGTTTTAATGCGAAGGAGATAGCGGCCAGCCTGAGGGTCAGTGACATGAGAGGCGTAAACGAAGCGGACAAGAAGGTCGCTTTTTCCTATGTCAAGCGGTCTCCTATGATTCAATCTGTCTGTAGGATCACGTCCAGAGGCACGCAGGTAAATACGCTTGTGAACGGCGAAGTCTATGAAACAGATATCACCTTGAGTAACAAGGGAGATATCCCTGCAAAGGATGTCTCCATCGCCCTTTCCGCAGGCAGGGGTATAGGTCTTTCAGACAAAACCATACATTTTGGCGAGATCAAGGCTGGCGAGTCTGTTTCTAAGAGGATCACTCTCTCGGTCCACAGGACCTTTGAAGAGAAGGAGGCCCTTCTGAATTTTGCGGTCTCGCAAGCCGATTTTCCAATCGTAAAAGATACAATCCAGTACGCGGTTGATGTAAAAAGGCCGAAACTGGCTTATCGGGCAAGCCTACAAAGTAGTAGTGGCGGGAATACCCTCGAGCAGGGGGAAGCCTCTGTATTGGAGGTCCAGGTGCTGAACGAAGGGAGCCTTCCGGCAAACGGCGTTAAGGTAACAGTCAAAAGCAAGGACGAAAACTTGAAGCTTTCCGGCCAGACTGATTCGTTGATCGGCATTATTCCTGCAAATTCAAGGAGCGAGACTATTAAGATACCGGTCACTACGCTCAGGAGGATTAAAACAGGCGATGCCTTTTTGGATGTAAATATCACGCAGGAAGATTTTCCTCCGTTAGCCGCTCAATATGCGATAAATATCATGGAAGAGGGCGCCGTTGTTGTTGATGTTGAAAGCGAGGGAAGAAACAGAAGCCGTCCTGTTGCGAAGGCGCAGTCCGGCCCGGCCATAAATATTAAAGGCTCTCAAAAAAAACTGACCACAGATGAAGAGCACTACACGCTTGCTTTTGATGCAGAGGATGCGAGGAATATAGAGAAGATAATTGTGGCTGTGAACGGCAGCGTAATACTAAACGAAAGCCCCGGTCTGAAAAGAAGAGAGATATTGAAGGACATCCCATTAAAAGAAGGAGAAAACAGGGTTGAAATAAAGGCCTACAATACCGATAATGCCTCTTCAAGAAAAGAGTTTGTTATCACAAGGCTGGCGGATGAGGATGTTGATACTCCTCCTGTTACCGGTATAAGAGAACCTGATGCCGTAGCTGTTGTCATAGGTATATCAAGGTACGAGAACAAGGATGTCCCTCAGGTTGATTACGCAAGAAGGGATGCTGCCACAGTTAAGGATTACCTCATAAGGACGCTCGGCTTTGACGCGAAGAGAATCGTTGACTTGTATGACGAAGAGGTAACACTGCCCAAGCTCAATAGCGTCTTCCGTACTAAACTGAAAAATATGGTGGTCCCTAGAAAGTCCGATGTATTTGTCTTTTATAGCGGACACGGCGTGCCGGACGTTAACAAGAAGGAGCCATACCTTGTGCCATACGGCTTTGACCCGTCGGACGTCGAAAACACCGGTTTTGTTCTGAAAGATCTTTATGAGCAACTCGCCAGGATAGACGCGAAGAGCGTAACGGTGGCGATAGACTCATGCTTCAGCGGTTCATCAGAAGGGGGCGCCATCATAAAGGACATAAGTCCTGTTTTCTTAGATGTCTCGAACCCAATGCTGAAGGTAAAGAACGGCGTAATATTCACTGCCTCTTCCAGCAAACAGGTGTCAAGCTGGTATCACAAAAAACAGCATGGCCTGTTCACCTATTTCTTCTTGCAGGGCATGAGAGGAAGGGCGGACAGTGATAATGACGGCCAGGTAACGGTAAAAGAACTTGAGGACTACGTCAAACGCAACGTCACCGAGCAGGCAAACCTATTGAACCGTGTGCAGACGCCTGAGGTGACAGGGGTGAAGGACAAAGTGCTGGTAAGATACAAATGATAGTTCCTGTGTATAATACTCCCCGGTCTTTTTTTGGACAGGCGCAAGCGCGAGGAGAAAGAGGGCGCTGCCGAGACCGACGAGCTTTACCGGCAGATAGGTCAGCTCAAGGTGGAGCTGGACTGGCTTAAAAAAAAATCCAAAATCCTCGGCAACTGAGAGAAGGGCCCTTATGGAGCCCGGCAATACAAGGATACCTGTTTATCGGCAGTGCGAGCTTCTGGGGCTCTCCAGGGCCGCTTATTATTACAAGCCGAGGGATAAGAGCGTGCTCAACGGAACGCTAATGTCGCTTCTGGATGAGCAGTATACGAAGACCCCGTTCTACGGTGTGCCGAAGATGACGGAGTGGCTCTGTACCAGGAAGGGCTACAAGGTCAACCGCAAGAGGATACGGCGTCTTATGAGGCTTATGGGCCTTGAGGCCGTGTTCCCGAAGCCATGGCTAAGCAAGCCTGCGAAGGACCACAAGAAGTATCCGTATCTTTTAAAGGGCATTAAAATTGACCATGCGGATCATGTTTGGTCAACGGACATCACGTATGTAAGGCTTAAGCAGGGTTTTATCTACCTTGTGGCGATAATAGACTGGCATAGCCGTTACGTGCTCTCGTGGGAGATATCAACGACGCTGGATAAAGAGTTCTGCATAAGCGCGCTTGAGAAGGCTCTGACGCTATCAAGGCCTGAGATATTCAACTCGGATCAAGGCAGCCAGTTCACGAGCACGGAGTTTACAGGGGTACTTGAAAAACTCAAAATCGCAATTAGCATGGATGGACGGGGGCGCGCCCTCGACAATATCTTTGTCGAGAGGCTTTGGAGGTCGGTAAAATACGAAGAGGTATATCTGAAGGGCTACGAAACGGTCAGAGAGGCCAAGGAATCTCTCGCCAGGTATTTCCATTTTTACAATACAGAGAGGCTCCACGAGTCCCTCGACTACCGGACGCCTCAGGAGGTGTACTTCGAGGAACAGAGGCTTAAGAAAGGCTCAGAGACAAAACCAACGCAGGTTCCTCTACACCAAATACAACCCTCTTTTTTGTCTTGACGATGGGGATAGCTTTAATGAGGGGAAATGCAGATTCGGATAACGACGGACAGGTGACTGTGAAAGAGCTTGAGGAGTATGTCACGCGCAATGTGACAGAGCAGGCGAGGCTCCTGAACCGCGTGCAAACGCCGGAGGTCACAGGGACGAAGGATAAGGTGCTGGTGAGATACAGGTGATATTCGGAGCCGCACATTTGCGCTTGCGGTCAGGCACAACGAACAGAGGCAGTGTAATACTCCCCGTAATTCATGTTCCAGAATTCGGGAGATTAAACAAAAAAGGAGAAAACGAAAACAATGAAGAGATTATTTCAAGTATTGCTCGTAATGGTCATCATGGTGCAACCAGTTATTGCTTCAGCGGATATGGTTGTGTTTTGGGGTAATCGTGTCATAGACAGGTCAGCCCTTAGTGCCATTGTACAGGAGGACAAAGGCAGAATATTCGTTGTTTTTTACAATCCCTACGACGAGAAACAAATCTTCTGGTGTAATGACAATTATGAACAAAAGTATAAGGCAACGGTGGATGCGATACTTGAAACACTCGCTAAAGATAAAAACATCCATCCATTTGATATTTTCAAAAAGGCTGGATTGACAGGCTGCAAAAATAGGTAGCATAAAAAGGTGTGTAAATAGAAGAAAGGCGGTGTAACCTTCTGGTTCTGCCAAGAACCGGGCTTGAGGCCCAAAGAAAGGAGTACAACCGCCATGAGCAAGTACACCATTGAAAGCGCACCTGAGTCAAGACCATTTTGGGAGGGGCTTGAGGCATTCGCCCGCTCCGGGGTCCAGAAGCTGCTACAACAGGTTTTAGAAGAGGAGATAACGGAGTTACTGGGGCGTAAGCGCTCTGAGAGGCGAACAGAAGTGGATTCCGAGGGTTACCGGAACGGCCACGGCAAGCCCCGTAATCTTTCAACGAGTCTGGGTACGATTACGGTAAGGCGTCCGAGGGTAAGGGGTCTTATGGAGAGTTTTGAGAGCCTTATATTGCCGCTGTTCAAGAGGAAGACCGAGGAGGTAGGGCGGATGTTGCCGGAGCTATACCTGCACGGACTTTCCCTTGGGGACTTCGACCTGGCGCTCCGTGGCCTTTTAGGAGAAGGCGCCCCGCTGTCTGAGGGCAGCATAGTCAGGCTTAAGGCGGCTTGGTGGTCGGAATATGATGTATGGAAGGGGCGCTCCCTTGAAGGACTAGACGCTCTTTACCTGTGGGTAGATGGCATATATGTGAAGGCCGGGCTATAGAGAAGGACAAGGCTGCCCTCCTGGTGGTAATAGCCGCCCTTAGGGACGGCAGCAAGGCCGTCATTGCCGTTGAGAGCGGCCACAGGGAATCGGTAGACAGTTGGTCCGGGATACTCCGTGACCTCAAGAGGCGCGGGCTGAAGGCACCAAGGCTCGTGGTAGGTGACGGTCATCTCGGCATATGGGGAGCTTTAAGCAACGTATTCCCTGATACGGCAGAGCAGAGGTGCTGGAACCACCGAATTATAAACATCCTGGACAAGATATCGAAGAAGAAGCAGCCAGAGGCCAAGTCCCTGCTGACGGCCATCCCCTACGCCCCTACGAAGCAGGAAGCCGAACAGAGGAAGAAGGCCTTTCAGAAGTGGTGCGCTAATAACGGCTCTGTAGCTGCCGGTGAGCTATTGGAGAGGGACTGGGACAGGATGGTTACCTTTTACAGTTTCCCTAAGGAGCACTGGAAGCATCTGAGGACCACCAACCCTGTTGAATCGCCAATTTGCCGCCGTGCGCTTGAGAACAGGCGCCGCCAAACGCTTCAAGAAGGTCGAGAATGCCACGGCCATGATCTGGAAGGTCCTCATGGTAGCCCAGAAGACCTTTAAAAAGATTGCTGCTCCTGAGCTGCTTGCTGAACTTGCAGACGGAGCCGTCTACATCAACGGAGTGAAGGTAAAAAACGCCGAACCAAAGGTCGCTGCCTGATGTCTATTTACACACTTGTTGACAAGACCTCTGCGAAAAAACGAAGTCTTGGAAGTAGCATAAAAAGGTGTGTGCGCGCCAAGCTAAGGTTTCTATCGCCAGCGGCGGAGAGTCCCGTCAGGGTAACCGCCAGAGGGCCCGGAAGTCAGCCCCGGCCATTCGCTGAGAGGCGGATGGTCAAGCGGGATTATAACCTTCTTATAGGAGAGTAACACCATGTCGATAGAAGTTCAACATCTGGGACATCGGAAAGTGGAATGTTATCCTGAGGAAACTCTGATTCATTCTGTTTTCTGTCATTCTTCAGGGAGCCTTAGCGACCGAAGAATCTCGTAACCTGCTGATTTGTCAAAATACGAGATTCTTCGCTTCGCTGAAAATGACAGGCGGCTGCAATTAATTGTCCTGAACGATATTTGCCCTTACAGTCGGTCTCCCGGCTAAGGCGCTACTGAGTCTACATCATCCCCCCATTCCCTTCCACAGGATTTTCATAGACCTGCTCTTCACAGTTTTTTCAAACCGCTAGACTGGATCGAAATTTTCCATTGGCTGCAGCTCGTCTTTTTTTGTCCGCCATTTCAAAAAACCTAAAATCTGTCCGTCAATTATCTATACAGGAAGGGATGCGCATGTAATATGCACATCCGCCAATGATAGTTCCTTTTATACTCGCAAGAGGTGAATAAATACCAACTATCGTGGGTTTAAACAAGACGCGTGAAAAAGTATAATGTATCGATTTAAGCGGATATACATGGAAGATGCGTTCATACAACAACTTGGGAAAAGGATAAGGCTTCTTCGAAAGCAGAGGAAACTCACTCAGGCAAAGCTCGGCGATCTCACGGACATCTGCTACAAGTACATCGGACAGATAGAGAGGGCTGAAAAAAATCCTTCAGTGATGGTCGTATGCAGGATAGCCAAGGCCCTTGGATTGAGCCTCACGGATCTCCTTGACGGAACATCGGAGAAGATTGAAAACCTGGGGCACCTGGAAAAGATAACGCACCTTTTAAAAAGGCAGAAACCTGCAAGAGTACGCGATATCGCAAAGGCGTTGGAGTTATTGCTTGAAGATTAGTTTAACACGTTTTTTACAAACTACAGACCGGAGGTGTATAAAATGGGGAATGAAGATCAGAAACCAATGGTAGTCGTCACAACAGCTACAAAGAGCATGGGTGTTTCCATTATTCTGACGTTACTGTTCGGTCCGCTCGGAATGTTTTACTCCACTGTACTAGGTGCAATCATTATGTCAGTTATCTCTCTTATCGTGGGCTTATTAACCTTTGGGCTCGGTCTTTTATTGACTTGGCCAATATGTATTGTTTGGGGTGCGCTGGCAACGAGCACATACAACAAAAACTTGGTTGCGGGAAAGGTAGCATAAAAAAGGAGCGCTAAGGCTCTCATCCTTAAGCTCCAGGCGCAGACTTCCTTGTACCAGACAAAGATAGAGGAAAACACCACGAAGAGTTAAGGAGAAGAAAAGATGAAAAAGCAACTCGCATTTGCTGCAGTGTTGACGGTTTTTTTGGCAGGGTGCGCTTCCACCATGGAAATGGGCAAGGGTGGAAGCATGGTTACTGGCGCGGCAGGGAACAGCGGCGCACAAGGCGAGGCGAAAGAGCTAACAAAATGTGCGGCGACAATTGCAACGGTGGAAGTAGATGACCCTGGGGCGGCGCAGGTAGAAGTAAAGGCCCCCGGCGGACTATCATACAGTATTGTAGCACAGCAGATGGGATTGCCCGCAGACCCCAAACCACTCATGCGGCTTATTCTCGCGCAGACAGGTTGTTTTACCGTTGTTGACCGTGCGGTAGCGCTTCGCGCGGCCAAGCGCGAGCATGAGCTTGCAGAAGCAGGACTTACGCGTAAAAAAAGCAGCGTCAAAAAAGGGAATGTAGTAGAGGCACAGTATACTCTCGTGCCTCAGATCGTATTTTCTCAAAAACAGGCATCTGGCAGCAGTATAGGCTCTCTTGTGGGATTCCTTCCAATTCCAGGAGCAAGTTTAGCAGGTTTGGCTGCAGGGGCGGTGTCATCTAAATCCAAAGAAGCCCAGGTGCTTTTGATGCTCATCAACAATGACACGCTTGTCCAGGAAGGTGTTGCCGAGGGGAGCGCCAAGTCAACTGATATTGGTATAGGTGGTTTCGGCCTTGGTGGCGCCGGCGGTGTTCTTGGTGGCGCCGGCGGTAGTGCATGGAATAATACGGCTGAAGGCAAGGTCGTAGCGGCGGCGCTCATGGATGCCACCAATAAACTGGTACCTCTTTTGCGCAATCTCAATGTTCCTCAAGCGCCGGTGGCGAGTAGCGAAGGGGAAAAGAAGCAACAGTAGATCTAAATCTAATACCCGGCTAATCATTAATGGTTGAATCTAATGTCTGGAGATGGTAGTGTGTGAAAAAAATCGTTTAATTCTTGATAGTCCCCGTTGTGCAATCGGATGACTGTTCAGCGTTCGGAAGAGAAGGCAAAAAGGTATGCCGCGGTAGTAAGCAGCTTATCTCAGTCGTGTTAGCACCGTTCGTAGCGAAGCGGAGCGCCGGATTTGATTTATCCCCTCCACGGCCTTTAGGCCGTGGAGGGGATCACATGTAATATGACGGATAGGAATTGAGTCAAGGTCGCGAGAGATCGAAATCTCGAACAAACCCCGGTGATTTATCCTGGTATGGAGATGCTCGGAATCCGTGCAGACAATATCATTGGATATACAAATAGATGATTTATGATTCAGTTCGCCATCTCACGTCATCCTCAAATCCTTGTGGCCGAGAAGGTACTTGACCCTGTAGATGTCCACCCCGACCTGCTTTAGCTGGCGGAGGAAACGCCCGCCTTCTTTCCTTTCTTGATTCCGGCGTAACCTGAGCAAACCTCAGATTTTCTATCCGTAAAATTCCTGCCTGAAAATACCCTGCAATCCTCCGATTTAACCCGCTTTTTTCAGACTCGCTGCTGTTATATCGTATTCCTGCGGGACTCATGGCGGGTCGCGTGGATTGCCGGCATATCCGTAAATTAAGGCGTTTACGGGTATGAAAAACATGTGACGGCGCATGTTCCGGCAAATTACCGGTGCTGTACCCCCGTGAAGTTCAATCCAGTTTTTCTCCCTTTGTCATTCGTCGATAAACACGTTCAAAACGACATTTTCCTGTGTTCTTGAAGGACGAAAAGTACCTTGGATAATCAAAATATCGCCAATCCGTTGAAAAAATCGGTTTTGGACTCGAGATTGTCTTTCTTGAGGCCATATATCGTTTTCCTAGGTATATTCGGTTTGATCATTTTTGTCGCATCGGCTGTGGTAGTCGTTCTTTACCTCTTTGGCTTTTCTAAAAATCTTTTTCAATATTTCGTTAATTCCCTGCTTCTCTCCGTCCTGAGCGCCCATTTTGCGTATTTTTTGATCGTAAAGGCCTCCGTAAAAAAAATAAAAATCGAAGCCTTGATCACCGCGCGCAAGAAAGCCGATGAGGCCATAAGGCATATGGCCTATCACGACCGTTTGACCGGGCTTCCCAACAGGCTGTTCGTAAGTGAGCTTCTCGAACATGCTTTAGCCATGGGACACCGGCATGGATCCGTTGTCGCGGTCTTTTCTCTCGACATCAACCGCTTTAAGGCTATAAACGACACCTTCGGCCACGCCGCGGGGGACGAGATCATCAAAGCCGTCGCGGAGAGGCTTAAGAGACACTTTCGGGAAACCGATACAGTCGCGCATCCCGGCGGAGACGAATTCACGGTGTTATTGCAGGATATCAACCGCGTCGATGATATCGCGGGGATTGCCGATAATGTCGTTTCAATTTTCAAGGAGCCTTTCAATATCGACGGGCATGAGTTTTTTTTGACCGTCAGCATGGGCATAAGCGTATATCCGGACGATGGCGCGGACCCTGGGACGCTTTTAAAGAACGCTGAAATGGCCATGCATATGGCGAAGGACGGCGGCGACACCTCCTGTAGGTTTCATAATACGGCGATGAACGCCAGAACGGTGGAAAAGTTCAAATTTGAGAACAAGCTCAGGAGGGCGATCGAAAAAAACGAGTTATTGCTCCACTACCAACCGCAGATAGAAATAAAGACAGGAAGGGTCACCGGCGTGGAAGCCCTTATACGCTGGCATTGTTCGGAATGCGGGAAGATACATTCACCAGCGGATTTTATCCCCATAGCGGAAGAGACCGGGCTTATAGTACCCATAGGCGAATGGGTATTGCGCAAGGCTTGCGAAGAAAACAAAAAGTGGCAGGATAAGGGGCTTAAACCTGTGCGCATCGCGGTAAATCTGTCGTTGAAACAGTTCATGCGGAAGGATTTCGTCGAAAAAATAGCCGAAATCCTGAAAAATTCCATCCTTGACCCTCAATACCTCGAGCTCGAAATTACTGAAAGCATTGCGATGAAAGATGTTGAAATAACCATAACCATACTTCGCAGGTTGAAGAACATGGGCATCAGGCTTGCGATAGACGACTTCGGTACCGGGTACTCCTCGTTGGCGCATCTTAAGCAGATGCCCCTTGACGTGCTCAAGATAGACAGGTCTTTTGTCAAAGATATCACCAATAACCCTGACGACGCCACGATAGCGCTTGCCGTCATAAGAATGGCGCACGCCCTTAGACTCGAGGTTGTAGCGGAAGGCGTGGAAATAGTGGAACAATTCGATTTTTTTCACGACATGCAGTGTAACCAGATTCAGGGTTTTCTGATCTCCAGGCCCGTCCCGTCCGATGAGCTTGAAGGATTCCTGGCGGAAAAGCAATATTTCCCGGCGGAATCGGCGTATGCCTCGAAAGGAGAATGTCAACTACCGCCAGCTAAAGCAGGCGGCTTGTAACTCGGAGAGAGACGCTCTGTTTTTTAGACAGAGCACCCGCTACGATAGGCCCGCTGACTGAGGCCCTTAATGTAAGGCGGCCGGTTTCGGAACAATCCCTATAAACCGGAATTTTCCTGAAGGCGCACAATGATCTCGACGACTTTTAAAATAACCGTTTTTTTCCTAACCCTGATTTTCCTGGGTATATTCGCACCCCCCGTCCGTGCCCTTGATTGCGCGAACCCTCAAGACGCCTCGGAAAGGGGCCAGTGCCTTGGTCAGACTTTAGGGAGTTCGACGTTTACGTCGGCCGAGAGCATGTCGGACGCCTCCGCGACCGCCTCATTCCCGGCTTACGGAACAAGCGGCTGCACGAGCACCGGCTGCGACTCCAGCGTTACGCAGACGCAGTATTACGACACCGGATCAAGCGGCTCGAACAGCTCGCAGCTTGAAGCCGACGGCACCGCCGCGATGAGCACAACGGAGGCGTTCACGAACGGAACGGTGGATGCAAGCTGCAAGTCTTCCACGGATTTTTACAACGGAACGGTCAATACCTGCAATCAGTCCAATACCAGGACCTTTACCACGAACGACCCCATAATGACCACCTCGCAGAACGTCGTCCAGAACTCCTCAAGCGCGACCAGCAGCTGCACTACCTATCAATATTGCGCTCAGTGGACGAATGACGTCGATACCTATACATGCCAGAAAAGCGCGGTCGAATCCACCACGGGGACCTGCTCCATTATTACGACCGGAAACCTGGCCAGCAGCTCGGTATCGGCTTCCGGGCCCACAACCGAGTGCGTTGACCATTTCCTCTACGCGCAAATAAAGACCGTGGATGCAAATACCTATACGCTTACGGTTATGGATACCGACGGCACGGACGTACAGCATACGAACTGCGACACGGGCGCGGTAAACCCGCTCGATTCCAAAAACTGGCACGTCCTGGCAACCTTTACTCTTCAGCCGGCCGCAGGGCAGGCGGCGGATTCGCCGTCGGGATATGTAAGGGCTTATGGAACCGGCTGTAACGACTCCGGAAATGTGAATATTCTCGCATTCGACAGTTCCGTTTTGATTACCACCTGTGGGACCACTGGAGAGCAAACCCCCACTATCGAATACGCTATTTCGATTAACAGGAGCGATTATACGGAATCCTCGACCGATACCTGCGTCGACACAGCGTACGAACCGGCCAGCGCCGTCTGCACGGACCTCGGCTCCGACGGCCTCGGCAACAAAACCTTTTCGGACAGTTATAACAGTTTAACGATCAATCATGCCTGCTGGGCGATGGAATACGACAACATCGTTCAAAACACCTCCTATACAAATACCTGTTCGACGATTGAGGCTACCGAGGGCTGTTCCAACACAGGCTCAAGTTGTCTTTCCTACAGCGGGACGAATTGCACCCTTTGGGAGCTTACCTGGGAATGCTATAACGGAAGCACGACTTGTTCTTTCTATACGACGCAGGAGACGTGCGTAACCTGTCCGCTTGACGCAAACGGGAACCCCGACTGCATGGCCGCCACGGGCACGTATGCATACGACGAATCCGCCAATCTCTCCACTACAACCACATATCTTGCGATGCTTGACGAACTGGAGGGCGATTTTAATTGTTCATCCGACACCTCGGCCTCGAGTTCCACTTGCGATACCGTTACCACGTCATCGGGTAGCTGCTCAATCGAGCTTTTCCCCGGCGCCAACTATACGTGCCGGAACCAGGTAACCGGCTATATGAAATGCTGCAAGGCCGACGGCGCGCTTTGGGGGGCCATCGATTCCTGTAACGATACCGAAAAAGCCCTCTTCGATATTCTGGATCAGGATAAAGGCACCTGCCATTACGTCGGGGAGTATTGCGCATCCAGGTTCGCCGGGGTCTGCATAGAAAAGAAAAAATCGTACTGTTGTTTCAGTTCAAAGCTCTCCAGAATACTTCAGGAGCAGGGCAGGGCGCAGCTTGGCACGGATTGGGGATCGGCGTCCAGTCCCGATTGCACCGGCTTCGACATGTGCGAGTTTCAGTCCCTGGACTTCAGCCAAATCGATTTAAGCGAATATTTCGGGGATATCGTAACAAGTTTTACCATTCCGACGATTAGCGAGGTAACGAGCGGCAGTTGGCAGTAAGAGCCGCGTAATCCACGGCTAACGACACAGCCCGGGTGAAAAAATGAGTTGGGAAAAGTGGTCTAAAACCGTGTTTATTGGCTTATTGGCGGTGTTCCTATCCGTAATCCACGCCGGGCCATCGGTTGCCGAATGTTTCAAGGAAGCCTCCGAGGAATACGATATTCCGGAGAAACTCCTGGTTTCCATAGCGGAGGTGGAAAGCAGCTTCCATCCATTCGCCATCAATTACCGCTACTACAGGGGCGGCGAGAAAAAAACGGCTTCCTTTTACCCCGAAAGCCGCGAGAAGGCTGAAAAGGTCGTAAGGTATCTTTGGGACAAGGGATACGACTTCGACCTCGGGATAGGCCAGATAAACAGCCGCAACATGAAGCGGTTTGATATCGACCCGGACGAGCTGCTGAACCCCTGCTACAACCTCCGGTGGAGCGCTTTTATCTTGAAGGATAACATAGACCGCCACGGTTTCAACTGGAAGGCCGTGGCCGCCTATAACGGGAGTTCGGTCTATTCATGGAAGATATTCCGTTCTTTAATGAACAACGAAGCCTCGAACGTTAGGGTGAAGTAGTTCACAGCTAAAACAATCCGCTGGATATTTTCGCTGTCCTGCAAGGCAAAGGCTTGTGGAATAGAGATGTCTTTTATATGTAGCTGCATGCCGACTCCCATCTGGGTCAAGCACAACTACAAGATGCACGCAGCCGTGCCTGTGAAGGATTTTTCTGCCCATCCCATAGGGAGAAGCGGGCTTTTATGGAGTTCGCTCAAAAACCCTCCGGTCGGAGGCGACAACTTCGTGTGGACGCTTTACAGGAGAAGGAACTGCTGTGCGTTCTGATGTGCCACCAATGCCGGTTCATCGAAAATAGGCGCCTTATATGATGGAAAAAACCTTGAGATCCCTTATTGCCGTCTTTATAAACGGTCTTTTTTTCGTTTTGATGTGCCAGACCCTATTAGTCTATGCTTCGGGGCCCGAAAGCCTCTCTATCGAAGATATGAATGTCGATACGGGCGAATACGAAAGGTTTTTGAAGGGGGTTCCCATGAGCGTTGACCCGGAGATGATGGAAAAGGCGAAGCAGGCCATCCCCGGTGACATTAACGAAAGAGTGGAAAGGGAAAGGTCGAAGCTTATTGAAAGGGGATTTTACGGCATGGACGAGGCTGGCGGCGTACCCGGGAATAACAAGGGCTAGGCCGGGCACACCCGTCATGGAACAGCTATTCTTAAAGAAAACGAGAGGATATACATATTCGTTTCATCATCGGTGCCGAAGGAAACTCTGCGGAATTACGTAAGAGACCTTGACGCCCTCGGGCAGCCTCGTATGTCTATAGTGATGAGCGGGTTCGTAGGCGGAATGACGAAAGTAAGGCCGACACTTGAATTCCTCAGAGGGGTACTCTTCAAGGAGGAAAACTGCAATTCTGAAAAATGTGATGCCTACCAAGCGCCGATACTTATAGACCCCTTGATCTTCAGACGCTACGGAATAGATGCCGTGCCGGCCATTGTGTACGCCAGGGGAGTAAAGGGAGTGGACTCCACGGTTAGCGAAGGAGTAAAGGAGGGCGCCGAAACTGGTGATTACTATGTACTTTATGGAGATACCGCTCTGGATGGGGCGCTGGAGATCATCCGCAGGGAGGCCAGGTCCGGGTCGCTCGACTGCTTCGTATGGAAGCTCAGAAGGGGCGATGGCTATGAGAGGGATTACAGGTAGGCATGGGGCAGAGACACTGTTTCTTTTAAAGGAATCCATCAATAATGCCGCCTACAGATACAAGAGAACAATCACCTCAGCCAGAAAGAGGAAATAGGCAAATAGGGCGGGAGCCTCTCCTCTCTTGAGGGGTGTGAAATGTTATTGATTAATAGGCATTAATATGTAACATTATGTTATCTTATGAAGAACAATAAGCCGGAAAAAGTGAATGATATGGAGGCCTTATTGACCTTAGAGGAGGTAGCAGCCTATTTGCGACTCAGTAAGGATACTGTCTACCGGATGGTTCAAACAGGCAAAATTTCTGCTTCAAAGGTCGGAATACAATGGCGCTTCAAGAGAGAAGCCATAGATAAATGGCTTGAGAAAAACAGGAATGTTGAGCATTAATTAAAACAGGTAAACCCCCGGCTCTGCCGGGGGACTCACAGAGTTTGACAGTTCGGGATTAGGTATCGCATTCTTCAGGAGTGCGGATATTATTAGCGGTATACGCACCTATGAGTAAAAACATTGGCATAGAGGTCATTTCTTTTCTGTTTGCGAAAAGGTCCCTTTGAGGGGCCAGCAAACATCAAGCCCCCGGCTTTGTCGGGGGTAGGTATATGACTTTTGAGCGGGATCCTGGGCCTTGAAAAGGGTTTTTAAATAGAGAAGGAAGCTTTTCAGCAGTAATCTGCTTGAATAAAGGAAAAATCATGAAGCATATTCCTAAAGGTCCAAAGGTGGCTTTTTCGAAAAAAGGGGAGAATATTTCGTCTCCAATAGCGTGTTCGCCCGCGATTAAGAAGCGAGGGTATCGAATCTCTGGGCACGAATCGTTTTCATGTCGCTATGCCTGGCTTCCTAAGGTTGTCCGTCTATTGCAACAAGACGCTGCTTTGATTGCTAATGACGAGCAAGCAATGGTTGAACTTGGCTTGGGAAAGAATATGGTTCGTAGCGCTCTATTCTGGGCACAAGCCACTGGGATTATTAAGTCATCCCGGAGCGGATCATCCCTCACGGAGTTTGGTGATCTTTTGCTAGGCAAAGGTGCACTTGATCCATTTATGGAGGATATTCGCACTCTTTGGTTGTTACATTGGCGTCTCTCTACAGATATAGAAAATCCGCTACTGGCGTGGGACTATCTTCTTAATCGATGGCATGAACCGGATTTGACCCCAAGTGCTGCCACTAAGGTTCTCTATGAAGAAGCATCCAGATATGATGAGGGGTTATCGACAACCACACTTCAAAAACATTTTGAAGTGTTTCTTCATTCTTATGTACCTACTCGCGGGAAGAAAGGAAAAGTCCAAGAAGACAACCTTGATTGCCCTCTGGTCGAGCTTGATCTCTTACAGAAAATTGGGGACCGTGAATCCCTAATGGATAATGGTCAGCACAAGCCGGTTTACGTTTTTAGACGAGAAGTAAAACCAGAGATTACTCAGGAATTATTCTCGTATTGTTTGGCCGACTATTGTTTAAAAAGGTACCCGGTCGAGCACACCATTGCGTTCCGAGATATTGCACATGGTCACGGCAGTCCTGGACAAATTTTCAAGCTACCCGAAGAGGATATCAGGGCGCGCCTTGAGACTATTGAGACCGTGACATCCGGTAGTTTTGTTTATATAGAGTCTTCTCAGTTTCAACAAATACGAAGGACTGAGCTGAAACCTGATTTGCTGAAATTACTCAAGACCATCTATGCGAGAGAGGTGTCCTGTGTCTAATAGGAGAATTTCCGACCTTCTCAACGTAGGTCCTCGCTTCCTGCGCTCTATCCATTTAGAACGCGATTTTGATGATCCGAGCGTCCTCCATAGCTATGTGCCCACTGTTTTTGCTCAATCTTGCTTTGAGCGTGTTGTTGAAGGGCTAAGACCCGAGTCTGGACACCGAGCTTGGCGAATGACGGGGGATTACGGATCGGGCAAGTCAAGCTTTGCCCTTTTATTGGCCCATACCTTTGCAGGGCGCGATGGGTTTCCAGCCAAAATAAAGCAGGCGTTTGACTTTCGATCTCATGGAGTTACTCAACCCAGACTTGTTCCTGTACTATCCACTTGTTCGCGACGCCCCATAAGCATGTCGATATTAGAGGCGCTTCATCACACTCTCTGTCGTTTGTATGTTCGTGGTAGCAGGCAGAAACTCATATCGGAGTTGGAGGCTCTTGTCCAAGCTAATCAGGAACCATCAGAAGAACAAATCATTACCATCATCAGAAGGGTGAATGCGCAGATTATTGCAGATGAGAAGGGTAGAGGTCTGCTTTTAATTCTTGATGAGCTTGGCAAGTTTCTTGAGTTCGCTGCACAAAATCCGCATCGACAAGATATTTTTCTTCTCCAGCGACTTGCTGAAACTGCAACACGTAGCGCTGACGCTCCGCTGTTTGTTATATGTCTCCTTCACCAGGGGTTTGGTGCATATTCTAACGTTCTTGACCAATCGTCTCAAAGGGAGTGGGAAAAAGTAGCTGGACGGTTTGAGGAAATCGTATTCAATCAGCCGACAGAACAAATTGTCCAACTTGTTGCATCGGCTCTCAACGTTCGAGTCGGTAGCTTACCGAAAGAACTCACTTCAAGCATGATTCGGTCAATGGAAGAAACAATCGACCTTGGTTGGTATGGCAGTGCTTCCCCTCGTCGTCTTGCTGATACAGCTGCTCGACTGTTCCCTTTACACCCTACAGTTTTGCCTGTCCTTGTACGCATCTTTCGCCGATTTGGCCAAAACGAAAGGTCCCTTTTTGGTTTTTTGCTCTCAAGTGAACCTTTTGGCTTAAAAACGTTCTTAGGGCTCCAACTGTCTGATCGGAATTTATTCAGATTGCATAATCTGTATGATTATGTGCGTTCGTGTTTTGGCCATCGTCTTTCTGTCCTGAGCTATCGGAGTCACTGGAGTCTGATCGATTCCGTCATCGAGAGTTTTTCAACAAGCAATGAATTGCACATTAAAGTATTGAAGACTGTCGGTATCCTAAATCTGCTTAATGATAGCGATCTTTTTCCAACTGAAGAGGCTGTCGTATATGCTCTTGCTGACTCCACAACGTCAAGTCGACGTCAAATAAAATCAGTTTTAAACGAGTTGCGGACAGAGAAAAGGGTGCTGTATGACCGTGGCCGCTCGCGCGGATTGTGTCTTTGGCCACATACATCGGTTGATCTTGAAAAGGCATATGAGGACACCTGTCGTATAATCGAAACGCCACAGCGCGTCGCCAATCTTATTAAAGATTACCTCGAAACGCGACCTATTGTAGCCCGTCGTCATTACATCGAGACCGGCAATTTGAGGCACTACGACGTGCGCTACTGCTCAGTTGCTGATTTGCCAGGGCTGCTCAAAGAAAATCTCACGAGTGCGGATGGTATCATTATTGTGCCGCTTTGTGAAACTATCATCGAGCGCAATGAAGCGTTGGAGTTCGTGAAAGCACCAGAACTCAAGGATTGCCCGAACTGGCTGGTTGCGGTACCACAACCACTAAGTAACCTCGCCACCCTTGTGCGAGAAGTTCAACGTTGGGAACGGGTTGCCACAAACACGCTCGAACTCAACGCTGACAAGTACGGTCGTGAGGAAGTATCGCGCCAACGACAGGCAGCGCAGGCACAGTTGGAGTATCGGGTTCAGGCTCTAGTAGGATTTAAGCAGATCGGCGGTCGCACAACACTAGAGTGGTTTCATAAGGGACGCTCGCTCCGAATCCGCGATGGTAGACATTTGCTTTCTGAGTTGTCTCGTATCTTCGACGAGACGTACACTGATGCCCCGCGTATCCACAATGAACTGGTGAACCGCCGCAGTTTGAGTTCTGCGGCAGCTGCGGCACGGATGCGGCTTATTGAGCGGATGTTCACGAATAGCAAATCACCATTGCTGGGTATGGACCCTGGCAGGAAGCCACCAGAAATGAGTATGTATCTTTCGATGCTGCTGCGCACTGGGATCCACCAACAGCATGGCGATACTTGGAAGATTGGGGAACCGCATCATCGCCGCGATGGAAACTGTAATGTGCTTCCGACGCTTAGAAGAATTCGGGAAATTGTTCGAAAGGAGCCTGATTCCCGTGTTAATGTCGCTGTGTTGTTCGAGGAATTACATAGGATGCCATTTGGTGTGCGCGATGGTGTGATTCCCTTACTGATAACAGTTTTCGCCATCGCTCACGAGCAAGAAGTGGCGTTCTATAAGGATGGCACTTTCCTTCGGGAAATGACCAGTGAGGCGATGCTTGTTCTCACAAAGGCACCAGATCGCTTTGAGATTCAATACTGTAAAATCGAGGGCGTACGCGCCGAACTCTTCGAGAAAATGCTGACCGTATTGGATGTTAAGCCAACTGACAGACAAAAGGTGGAACTGCTCGATGTGGTTAAGCCTCTGTGCGTGTTTGTCGCACAACTACCCGCTTATGTCCATAATACAAGGAAACTGTCGGAGACTGCCCTTGCCGTGCGCAATGTCATACTCAACGCCCGCGACCCAGCCCGATTATTGTTCACAGAACTGCCGAAAGCATGCAAATTCGAACCGTTCTCCGTACATTTGGCAGGCGGCAAGGAACTTCAGGTCTACGTGAAAAGTTTGAAGGTCGCACTCGATGAATTAAGAGGGGCTTATCTGGAGTTACAGGAGCGCCTGCGAAAGGCGCTACGGGAAATATTTGATATGCCCGGCTCATTCCAGCAGCTTAGGATTGCTCTCGCTGGCCGCGCAGAACAAGTTGTGCTCGGAGTTAATGAGCCAAAGCTTCGTGCTTTCTGCTTGAGATTAATGGATCATAATCTTCCTGAGTCCGAGTGGCTGGAATCTCTTGGCAGTTTCCTCTCGCTTAAACCTCCAGCCAAGTGGCACGATGCAGAAGAGGATTTATTCATCCAGGAACTCGGTCCTTTGGGCACACGCTTCCATCGCGTCGAGAGCATCTCGTTTTCTGACGGCAAGCCGTTGAAGAACGGCGTAGGCATTCGGCTGGCGATTACGCAGGCGAATGGTATCGAGCATGAGCAAGTCATACATTTCACTGTTGATGAAGAGAGCCGTCTGCTAGACCTCCAAAAGCAGTTCGAAACTCTATTGGCCAAGGATAGGCGCCTTAGTATGGCAGCTGCATCACGGGCAATCTGGGCTAACATGAAGAAGGAAGGTAAAATTAAGCATGAATAAGCCGACGCGACATATTCTTTGCATGTCTGGCGGGAAGGATAGCACTGCCTTAGCACTTTACATGCGCGACCGTGTGCCGGATATGGAATACGTCTTCTGTGACACTGACAAGGAACTCTCTGAGACGTATGAATACCTGAATCAGGTTGAGGCTTTTTTGGGAAAGAAGATTGTCCGCCTCAACGCCAAGGCGGGTTTCGACCACTGGCTAGAAGTGTTCGGTGGTTACCTGCCGTCTCCGCAAATGCGCTGGTGCACAAATATGCTTAAGTTGAAACCGTTTGAGGAGTATGTCGGCGAAAATCAGGTAATCAGCTATGTCGGCCTCCGTGCAGACGAAGACCGTGTGGGCTACATAAGCACAAAGTCAAACATCAAGGCTGTCTTCCCGTTCAAGGAGAACTGTATTGACTATGCTGGCGTGATGAAGATTCTTGAAGATAGCGGCATCGGGATGCCGCCATATCTCAAATGGGGGCGGACACACTCGGGTTGCTTCTTTTGTTTTTTTCAGCGTCCGATTGAGTGGGTACGCCTGCTTGAAACACATCCGGACCAGTTCGAGGAAGCCATGGAATACGAGAAGTTTAGTGACGATCCCGGTAAGACATTTACTTGGATTCAGGGGATGCCTTTGAGTGAACTTCGCAAGCCGGAGAATATTGCCGCCATTAAGCGTCGCTACGCGGAGAATGAGGAACGACGAAAGGCCAATCGTGGTAACAAGAGGCTCGTCGAAGTGCTAGCCGGAATGGATGAAGAAGATGATGGCCCGAAGGCCTGTCTGATCTGTCAATTGTAATCGAGTTTCATGGACATGAAAAAAGCGTGGAAAAGGCAACCTGTGTTGCAATAATTCGCCATGTAGGCGACGAATTGATTTCGGGTTATTGATTATGTCAAAGTGGTTAAAATTCCTCCGTCATTACGGGCCAGTTCCAAGGAATGACAACATGTACGACGAGACGATTCATCGATCGGCTCGTCGCCAAGGGATTGTGCCTATAAATTTCACTCATCCATACCAGGATCAAGTCATTCAGTGCTTCAGCCAGAACATGATGACTCCTGTTTCAGTCATTTTAACGGGCACAGCTGGCGACGGGAAGACGCATCTGTGTCGGCAAGTTTGGAATTTGCTTAAAGGGGAGGACGATAAATGGGTGTCAGACAATCCCTACCTTACCCTCAGATACCATTTGACATCGTCTGGTTCAGACGCCCAGAACCTAAAACGGGCAATAACGGTCCATTTTATTCGTGATCTGAGTGGCTGGGCACCGCAACATGGCGCGAAATGGGAACCGGAAAAGGAGCAACTGCTTCTCAGATTCTGCCACTCGCTGTTTAATCCGGATATTGACGAGGTATTCCTCATTGCAGCCAATGACGGGCAGCTCATTGAGTCCTTTCGGCGCTTAAAGGAAACGGAGGAGGTGAAGAATGCAAGGAAAGTGTTTGAGGATTTGCTTGTTACAGACCGGCAAGAACAGCCGGGCATCCGGTTGAAATTTTTCAACCTCAGCCGCTCCAGTTCCGCTGAATTATTTGATCGAGCGATAGAGGCGTTTCTTACACACCATTGCTGGGCTGACCTCAAACAGGGTATGACAGGCGAGAATGAATTGTTTGGCCCCAAATGCCCTATACGCTACAATTATGAGTTGCTGCAAACTCCGCTCGTGAAGCTTCGTATTCGCTCTCTCCTCGAACTTTGCGACTACAACGGCCTACATGTCCCGATTCGACAAATTCTTCTATTACTCACGAACGCAGTGCTCGGCCATCCCGACGTGAAGGATCATCTTATGGTTCCTAATGATGTGCCGGAGGTCATTGCGGCAGGTACGACGTCTAAGGCAAGTCTATACAACAATGTTTTTGGAGGTAACCTCTCTGAAATTCGGCGGCAGGCTATCACCATCTTCGACTACCTGGATCGTTTTCAGATAGGCTACGAAACATCCAACCGGGTGGACAACATACTCATTTTTGGTGAGGGCGATGAAAATCTCGGTAGCTACTTTGATAATCTAATTGCGAATGACCACTTTTACGGGGCTGATTCACGCTTCTATGCGGCCAAGAAGGAATACATCGAGGGTACGGATACTAGCGAAGAAAAATCTGAGGGGTTCCTTCAGATGTTAGTAAACCAGCGGCGTGGGCTGTTCTTCAAGATTTCTAAGGAGATGGAATTTGATTTAAAGCTGTGGGAGCTCACTGTTTTCAAGTTTGCGGGTGAATACTTGGATTCCGTTGTGGAGGTACTCAAGAAAGGCGCAATCGTGAAACGCCCAATTCTGTCTCAATTGGTGAGAGGATTGAATCGAGTATTTACTGGCATGCTCATAAACAGCGACCGAGAACTCTTCCTGGCAAGCAGCGGGAATTATTCACAAGCCAAAGTCAGCCGTATTCTTGTCGAAAGAGTTTCTGTCGAACCAAGCAAAGGCGAAAAAGTCATCTTGCGGCATGATTTCTCGAATGGACAAGTATTGCTTTCCGTATTTTTTTCGCCAGATATTTATGTGGATTTCTCTCTGACACTTATTCGCTTCGAGTATCTCTCGCGCATTGCTCTAGAGGGGGCGTTGCCTGCGAGCTTCTCGAAAGAGTGCTACGAGGATTTGCTTGCTTTTAAGAGCTGTCTCATCGCGGCTTACATGAGGCGTCAAGAAAAGGAAACAGGTCCGTCTGGCACTACAATTGGTCTGAATGTGCTCGCCTTAACCGAACAAGGGATGCCAGACCCTATATTTGTGGAGATAACGCCATGACTTCGCTGCCGCAACCGTTATCACCGCCTGACAGCTACGACCAATCGTCATCAATGTGGGTTGACGAGGCGATTTGGGCACATCGGCTTTACGATGAGCAGTTGCCTTGGTTTGTTTTCCTTGAGTTCCTGAATGTTTTTGACCATGAGGAGGGCAAGAGTCGTGCTTTCGAGGAAACTAATGGGCTAAATACATTGAAGTATCGCGCTGCTCACCGGCTACACCTGCGGAATATTCTTTTTAATAATCCGCATCTTGCGGAAATTCAGCTCACATGTCCAAATGACAGCAACCGATGGGATGAATGGCTCAAGCGTATGAAATCGGCTACAGGCATCGCTCATGCCCAGTTTGCCTATCTCAAGAACCACTTCCATTCTTTTGATGACTTCTGCGAGATCGTGTCGTTAATTCGCTCGACGAGCTTCGAAGTGAATAGCAATAAGCGATGGACATCGAAGTTTGTCTTCCCCTATGGCAGGGATTGCCTCTACGAGGATCTGGACAATAACGCAGCCACGAACGACCGTCGCTTCTTTGGCAGAACAGGTGAAGTGCTTTATCTAATGCTCTGCCGCACGTCACGTAAATACGAGCTGCTTGCCGCGCTTAAGGAACGATTATCGAAGACTGACCCGACATGGAACTCTGTCATTAAGTGCCTTCAATCAAGCGAAGAAGACGAGCAAGGTGGGGGTGAACGCGCCAATGCTTTCCTGCCCTACGCGCAGCATCCGTGCTTCGACCAACTCGCTGAGGATTGGCTAGCCATCCTGCGGTTGAGTATTCCTGGCTTCGACGCTTTTCCGCATATGGTGAATTTGGCAGGACTTCACCTGCTAAAATACCAGTTGACCGTTTCGCTGCAGCTTCTTAATTCGAGCAAGCCATTGAGTCTCGTCTGCGAAGTGGTCGAGCCAAAGAAGACGCTCGTCCGGGAGATTTCCTGCGACTTCTATCAAACTAATAACCTCCTGCCAGCGCAAGCTGTCGAGATGTTCATTTTAAACATCGAGCAGTCGTACGACTGGCAGCGAGCACTGACGGAAAATGGCGCTTTCGAGAGGTGTCGGAAGATTCTCCGCGATAAGGCGCGTTGGGGCAAGGACTATGAGGGCCCGAATGATCCACATGCGTTGATTGCGTCACTGCGACAGGCAGCGATGAAGCGCCATAGGCAACACGTTGCCAATATTCACAGGAACTATGGGCGCGAAATTGGACTCGTCTCGAGACGTGGCACTGTGAAGCTCCGTTATGCGCCGACCGATGCCCTACTCAAGACTCTCTTGTTCGCCAATGTCGAGAAGCGCGTCGAACTCCACCAGTTTCTCGAAAAGATGCATCGCCGATACGGACTTGTGTTTGGCGATAAGGAGGCTGAGCAGGTGTTATCGAAAGGAGAGTTCGATAAAAAGGCATTCCAGGCGAACTCTCGCCGCCTTGAGCAACGGCTTGGTAGTTTGGGTTTGCTACGACGTTTGTCGGACGGCTGCGCATACGTTATTAATCCCTATCACACGGAAGTTAAATGACTAACGACGAACTGATTGGCAAAGTTGCAGTATGTTATTTGCGCGACCGGCTTACGGAGGACGATTCCACCGGTGTCGCTCGTTACCTGCTTGACTGCCTAACCGCCGACCAAACCGCTGCCGTAGCCAAAGCGATTCTGGCTGACACTTTGTTGTCAAAACTGGTTGAAATCAAGTTGCCCATACACTTCGTAGGAAATCTAGGGCTACCGCCGGAAGTTCTCACAAAAGAACGAACCACATACTTCCGCAACGCCGCATGCTACAAGTCCGCACTGCTTGTGGCCAACACAGGAGATGACGAAGAACAATCGCTCAAGGAGTTAGTGCCCATTGGTACGCCGCAACTCCAATCTCACCCCGAACTCTGGGTGAACTTGGCTGCCGAGGGTTTGCCCATTACCGACCAGCAGCGGCTTTGGTGGGTAAAGGCATTGCAAGGGCTACTGGAAGTGCGGTCGTTCGCGCTCGACCGCTTCGCAGAATACATTTTGCAGACACGGACTGCCATTGAGGACGGCCATCCCATATTGTCTGCGCTCGGTGTAGCTTTCCCCGCACTGCATGTCCCGAAAGACACGGCGTTTTTTCGTAGCCTGAATGACAAGACGGCAGGCCACCTTTCTAAGTGGAAGGCGCTTTATACACAAGCGATTAGAAGGCGCGCCTGCTACCTCGTGAAGCAGACACCGACTCAGGCTTTACTTTTGGAAGACGATTTAGTCAAGTCATTTGAGAAGGTCAAGGACGCCATTCCTAATGAACTGCACCCGGCCATCAATGTTTTCATTTCGGCTGACAGCGGCTGGAACAAGGAAGCTGCCGAACTAGCGCAATGCGAGTGGGAGATAGTGAAGCCGCTGTTCGATGGACTGAAAAGAGAAACGTTCAATCTCGGTAGGGCAACACTTGAGTTCTATAACGAGCGTGAAGCCGACCTGCTCACTGATGATGAGCGTGATTACCTAGACAGACTGCGTAATAGCAAACGAAGCGAAGCGCAAGACGAAGACGAAGATTTTTATCGGCGTCACCGAAACGAACTCAAAGAGCAACCGTCACTTAAGGCGAAGTGGGACAGATTTATCTTCGGCACGCCTGTAGAGACAGAGGATTTTTTGCTGGGCATAGCACTTTGTTTGGAGTGGTTATTCGATCAAGACATGCCATCTTCAAAACGACGTCTCAAACTCACCTGTGATCGTCGTACGAAGAAGGATCTTAAGGATCTAAACGTGGATGCGGGGTTATTCTTCGTTCGGCGCTATCGGGGGTTGAAAACTCTGTTCGGGGGTCGCGTGTCTTGGGACATCGGCGACCTGATGAACTTTGAGGCGTTGAGTGACCAGTGGCGCAAGGCATCCAAACCATATGTCAACCGTTCAGTTGCAAAGTCCGCACTGCAACTGAAATTCGTTTTGGAGTTAGAGGTCGAGTTTTCTACTGGAACGACCGAGAATTACTTTAAACAACTCCTCTGGACATATGACCCGAACATTGTCGCAAGCGAATTCCCGGGAGATTGGGCACGCTTGACAGAGCACCCATTGGTGTATTGTTGTGTTAATCGTGAGCCGGTTAGTGGCAAAGGACATTTCCAGTCACTCGACCTTCGCAATGTCCGTACGCTCTATCCGGCCTACGGTCAAGACCGAGGTTCTTTGGTCGCCATCTACAAGAAGGAACATGACTTCTCGCTTATCTGGCCTGTGAACCTTTCTAAGGCACAGGAACATGGACTTGTGTCTGAGCAGACGGCCTCGAAACTGTTGAGTCTCTTCCAGACGTTTCAGCAGAGCTACCAAGGCGCAATTAAGGGCTTTCTCGAGGACGGGCTAGCGTGCGATCTCCTGGTGAAACAGGCCGAGGACTATGGCGCTTTGTTAGAAGCCATCTGCAAGGGCGCGAAGGGTGACCGCAACCGAGAAAATCTTCTCAGGCCACTGCTCCAAGTCGGCACGGTAGTGGTAGAGGGTGGACGCGTTACGGCCATTGTTACGCCCTGGCATCCCCTCCGGCTCTCCGCAATGGCTAACAAAGGGCTGCAGGTGGCAGCGCTAGTGAGATATTTGTTGACTGCCGAGAGCATATTTTTTGGTACTCCATCTCTGTTCTTTAAGGAACTCGAACAGGAGTTATTACACCCTTACTATCCAGAAGTCGTGCTGGGCTGGCACGACAAAAAACCTGAACTGCTATCATTGACCGACCACCATCTTGACTACAGTCTCCACGAGTCCCCTGTCATTAACAACGATGGTTTAGACGAAACGAACGAGAGCCCGGCGGAGACTTCGACGCTCATTGTTGATTTGACGAAGAAGTTCCTGACACTTTACCCGCACGAACGGGCCAATCTGTCGGTTGTCCTCTACAACTGTGATTCTGCGCGATTACCCTACGCGCTCGTGGACAAGATGAATTCACTCCACGAGGACGAGGAGGACATGCGATGTCAAATCATTCTGCGCCATCGGGACGGGGTAAAGTTGCGCGAACTTTACGAGAAAATTATCGAATCCTCGGACAACGATGCCGACTCGTTTGTATCGAGTGAGGCTGCAAAGGACTTCATGGCGCGGCTTCGTATTGGTATCATGGCCGACCAGGCGCCAGTGCCCGACCCAAAGGATGGGCCTTCGGCAGACATGGTGTTTTTACAAGATGTCATAGCTCGACACTCAGGCATAGATTGGTATCCTGAGACATGCGACCCATTGGATTCAGCATCGTTTATCCCGGCTCGCTGGTCGCGCCGCCGGCCATCGGCTATCGACGACATGAAATCTGTCGTATATATGTGCTGCCCGGTGCAGACCAAGGAAGGCTGGTCATTCATTACTGCACTAACGACCTTTATCAAAGGTGACTGGGATGGTCTCGAAAGCAAGCGCCTGCTTCCGGCCCGCAAGCTTGACTTCAATGACCCGCAGACGGCTAGCATCTTCAAAGAAATTCACAACCTCGGGAATTGGGTGGTGAACTACGATGAGTTGCTCGACCGCCGCCAACTGCTCAACCAAAATGTCAAAGTCATCCGTTACAAGCAGGGGGCAACGCAAGGCCGAAATATTCTGATTTCCTCGACTGCGTCTTTGAATCTTCTGCGCTCAATGGTTTTCGGTCGCATTAAGGATTTAAACCTTGAGTTGACCGATTCCGATTGCCGTGATCTCGCCGAGAAGTTCATTAACGACGCTAATGAAATCTCGGGAGATATCGTGCTACGTGCGGCCAAGCGAGGCCGCAACGCCAGTGAACTTATGGGAGTTGTCCTCAGCCGATACATGATTCGGCATGAGCTTGGGACAAATCGGCGCTTCGGCTGGTATTTTCTCGACGACTACGCCGAATGGCTTGGCCAACATGAGGAACAGATTGCGGACATTCTTGCGCTAGTTCCTGAACAGACTCTTGAAGGCAAGCTCCAGCTTTCTATTATCATCTCTGAGTCCAAATACGTCGACTATGCTAGTCTTGCCGCGAAGCGCAAGGAGTCACAGAAGCAACTGCGTGACACAGTGCGCCGAATTAACGACGCTATCTTCGGCGATCCAAAGCGGCTCGACCGAGACCTGTGGTTGTCTCGGTTCTCCGACTTGATACTGAACGGCATCCAGTTTCCGGCTAACTCCCCGATTGATTTAGCCGCGTGGCGCAGGGCTGTTCGAGACGGCGAATGCGGTATTTTCATGCGTGGCTACTCACACATCTTCGTGTCCGGCCCGACCGACGCGCCGGAGTGTTCAGACTTCGTTGTCGTGGCTGAGGCTGATCAGTCATGGCAGGAAGTGTTCTCGCGGGCGCGGCTGCGCGAGTTAGTCTTGAGCTACTGGAAGGATTCGAATCCTATTGCTATCCGCAAGACCATCGCAGACCAAGATATCTGGACGGAGCAGAACTACCGGATGCCATCGGAGCGGATCAAGATTGTCCAACGCCGTAAACAAAATGAAGATTCAACTAGTATAGATGAAAAATTTGGCGATAATGAATGTCAAGGTTCACAGCCGAAATCCCCGTTGACCGGTAGCACACCGCCTGCACTCACTCAGCCAGCAGTACAATCGCTAACACCATTTGAGTCCGTCGCCTCAACCTCGGCGTGGGCCTACCCGAAGGTTGGCCAACTTATCATCGATTATCAGGGAGGCGCACAGGATAACGCTGCCGATGACGATTGGCTCAAGCAGGTTGAAAGCCGCTGCAAGGGTGCGTTGCAACAATTTCAGCTGCAGTCGAAGTTGCTTAGTAAAATACTCACACCAAACGCCGCATTGTTAAAATTCCAAGGAAGCGCTAATCTTACTGTCGAGCAAGTGCTTAAACGGCGCTCGGAGTTTCTTACCACACATGGTCTGAACGTGATTTCTGTTCGGGCCGCGCCTGGGGCTGTGGCCATCGCCATTGCTCGTCCTAATCGTCGTATACTGCACCTACCTGAAGTATGGAAGCATTGGAACCCGAATTGCTTGCATGGTAATCACGACTTGCTCATTGCTGTGAAGGAAGAGGACAGCGCCCCGCTGTTCCTGTCTCCGAAGTCTAACGCTCCGCACACGCTCATCGCTGGCTCTACCGGAAGTGGTAAGTCGGTACTGATGCAAAACATAATTTTGAGCATTGCCTGTACTAATACGTCTGAACAGGCCAAGATCGTTCTCATCGATCCCAAACTCGGTGTGGACTATTTCTCCTTCGAAGGCTTGCCACACTTGCAAGGTGGTATCATTGACGATCAGCAGAACTCCATTCTGACATTAAATGAACTCGTAGGAGAGATGAATAGGCGCTATTCTGTGCTCAAAGAGAACAAGGTTTCAAATATCTTCGACCTTAATAAAAAGCCGAATCCAACCGAGCGTCTTCCGTTCCTATGGATTATTCATGACGAGTTCGCTGAATGGATGATGACACCCCAGTACGCCGACGCAGTTTCCGATATCGTTGGGCGACTTGGTGTTAAAGCTCGTGCTGCAGGAATATCACTTGTCTTTGCCGCGCAGCGCCCAGATGCTAACGTCATGCCTATGCAGCTTCGTGCTAACTTGGGGAACCGTCTTGTTCTGCGCGTGGATAGCGAAGGAACATCAGAAATTTCTTTAGGAGAAAAGGGTGCAGAGCGTCTTTTAGGAAAAGGTCACTTGGCTGCGAAGTTAGAAGGTGAGATGGGCGTAATCCATGCTCAAGTTCCCTTGGTAGACCCTATGTTTATTGCAACTCTTGTGGCGGCATGTAAGGAAGAGATCAAATAATGCCATCTGAAGTCATAAATGTGCCCCACAGGAAATTTAGGACATATGTATAAGTTTTTTGCTTGAACAGAGTCTAATATTTAAGTGGGAATGATTTTATTACAAAAATTTATCCTATGAAAACAGTTGGACCTATCCTGAATACCTATTCAGCTGAAGTCGACCACTCATTCCCGATAATGTAGACTACCTGTCGGAGCGGAGCCACGCTGGTCTTCAGTAGCTTAGTTTACTAGTCGGCTTTAACCACATTTTCTTCGAAAAGAGATTTCTAACATTTATCTTTTAATTCTGACGGCACGGGGTCCATTTGAGTTTTTTTGTAGCCTGCCAGTTTCTTGTTCCTCAGCTTGACCTCACCGTTGTCTTCCCTGTCTATGAACCTTATTATACCTTCACCGGAGTCAAATGACTTTTCGAAGGAGGCAAGGGTTTGCTCATCTACTGTAAAATCAGGCATGGCCCCTTCGCAGATTACTGTAAGATTGTAAAATTTCCTTTTCATTATTCCTCATTTTTATTTATTTCTATTAGGCCTGAACCATTTATTGATCTTATGGTGCACGGGGATGCGGACGGTTATATCTGCATCGAAAGATCTTTTGCGCACTTTAGCTTCTACAGGCTTTAAAGGACCGCCTAAAACCGATGTCCTTTGTGACAATGTCTGCTATTTTCCAAGTACCGCGTCCTTGCACGTCTTTGCCACCCTGAACATAACTTAACCACCTTCTTGGCCGGTATCTTGATAGCTGCACCGGTCTGAGGGCTCTGCCTACTATGGCCTCCCTGTTATAAACACGAGCTCGCCTATCCCGGAGACGGTTCTTCGCTTCATTGTAAGTTAGCCCGTCAACACCGCAAGTATAGTCGATACATCCTTTTTCCTAAAGCCGCTTTTGCCGCCAGGGATTCGACTATCTTCGCCTTCGTCATGGGTTTGCCACTCAATCTTCTCCTTATCCGTACAGAGTTTTTTTAACGGAGGTTTATCTTTTGAAGGGCTCCTTGCAACCAAAAAAGATGCCTCCTGAGGTAATACAATATGTGTGGGGCAATAGGAATATTTTACTTTTACCCAAAAAACTCGAAAGGGGCACACAATGGTTTCAGACAAGAGAAAGATTTTGGCTCTTTCGATGGGCGTGAGCATTTTGGTTTCAGTCGGCACTATATACCTGTACGACGCGTATTATCGGTTTTTTCTGGCAACCGAAGATCGGTTGCCAGAAAAAACCGTCAAAGTGTGAAAAATTAAAATAACCCACTACCGAAAAAACGCCTTCACCTGAAAATCCCCTTCAATCCTCCGATTTAACCCGCTTTTTTCAGACTCGCTGCTGTTATATCGTATTTCTGCGGGACTCATGGCGGGCCGCGTGGATACGTACCTGCCGGGTATATAGTCAGACTCCATTCAGCTTAAATCCAATCAAAAGAAGTATAAAACCATATGTGCACTGTAAAAGAAACGACCAATGGGTAGGAACTGTGCTGCAACGAGACGAGGCGGCTCGTAATGAGAGGGGTCGGCCTCCGTGCCGGCGACTGCGCGTTGACCTATGACGACGTTGACGGAAAATGCCCCGTCCTCGATAACGGCCATCACGTGGCCTTTGAGAAGATGGCTGGCGTTATTATGCAAAGGGAAATTCTTGAGGACAGGTATTGCCACGGCTGTTTATATCACAGGAAAAAGCAGGTCGAAGCCGTGAAGGCGAGCGCCTGATCGCGAAGGATTATCGCCAATGTCAAACATATCTCTTTACTGGTTTCAGAAAGAAGCCAAGAGGCGCGTCGAGGAGGCCTGGGGAGAAGGGAAAAAATCCCTTCTCATAAGCGTTCCCACGGGGGGCGGCAAGTGTGTCTCCTCGGATATGCTTATCTGGACCAACAACGGGGTGTTCGAGATAGGCGATCTCGCCAAAGGGGTTCCTGCCAATACGGCCCTTTACCGCCGCAATATGGACGTTGAAACCCGGAAAGGCTCCAGGAACTGCGCCTTAATCTATCGTTCCGCCTTGACTTCCACGCTCAAGCTCAAAACCGGCCTCGGCTATGAGATAGCCGGTACGCCGGAGCACCCCGTTTTGGTGCTTGCCGCGGACGGCAGCCTGAAAATGAGAAATTTGGAGGATACCAAGGCTGGCGATACCGTTGTCCTGAAGAAAGACAACAAGCTGTGGGCGGATTTGACGGATTTGCCGTTAAAAAGCCTCGGCGCCGAAGCGAATGCCGCCTTCTACATGAAAAAAGTCATGAGAGAGGTATGCAGCCTCGGCAGATACCTCGGTTCCAATGACCGGGAACGCTCCCTGATTTCGCGCGAGGATAAAAATCATGCCCGACTTTTCGTGCGGCGTGACGATGAAATTCCAGCCGTCATTTTGAGGGGTGGACGGGATTTTGCAGCCGTATTCCTCGGAGCCATGTTTGCCCGCAACCGTAAGACTGGCAGCATCGAGTTTATTACGCCCCATGAGAAACTTTCAAAGCACGTCCAGGTCCTTCTCCTTTCCCTTGGCATTCCGGCCGTAAGGAATTTTTATTCCACTGCCGCGTCTACGGATACCGTAACGTATCGAATTTCGATACCGGGGGATTTTGTCCCTCTTTTTAAAAGGGTTACAGGCTTTAACGGAGGCGCGGCGCATGAGGAGAACGGGCATGGCCGCGCGGTCAAGGGTTATTCAGGGGAGATAACGGTAAGGAAGAACCTCCTTTTTGAGAAAGTCGTCAGCGTGGAGCCCGGCTTCGACGATGTCTTTGACCTGACCGTTCCGGACGGCCACGAGTTCGTCGCCAACGGGTTCGTTGTCCACAATACCATTATCTTCTCCTCGATCCTCAAGGACGTCCTTCAGAAGGACAACAGGAGAGGGTTGATTCTCGTCCACCGCGATTCGCTTCTCACGCAGGCGGAGGAAAAACTGAAATTCGTATGGCCCGGCGTTAAGACAGGACGGCTTCAGGGCGGCGTCTATCAGTTTGACGGGCAGGTGACCATAGCCTCCGTTCCTACCCTGGCCGGCAAACTGGAGGAGTTCGCCGAGAGCTGCCGCACGCTGGGGCCGGTCGATTATGTCGTCTGCGACGAGGCCCATCATGCATATGCTTCCTCGTGGCGAAAGATACTCAATTTCATGAAGGCCAATTATGACTCGCGTTTCCTCGGCGTCACGGCGACCCCAATAAGAACGGACTCAAAGGAGTCTCTGACCGAGATCTTCGCGGATGTGCCTTACGTGGTTAGCATTTTTCAATTGATTCAGGAGGGGTTCCTCTCTCCACTTTCGGGGTATAGCATTGAAACCGATCTGGACCTCAAGGGCGTGCATAGAAAGGGCGGCGATTATGACGTAAAGGAGCTGTCCGAGCGGATACGGCATAGCGAGTTCGACAAGACGATCGCTCAAAAATGGAAGGATATGGCGCTGGACCGCAAAACCATCGCCTTTGCCGTCGACATAAGGCACGTCGAGTCCCTTACGGAGCAGTTCAGGCGTGTCGGAGCCAGGGTCATAGGCATTCACGGTTCGCTTCCCAGGGAGGAGCAGAGAAAAATACTCGCCGAATTCTCCGGAAATAAATACAACGTCCTGGTCAACTGCATGCTCCTGACCGAAGGTTTCGACGAGCCGTCGGTCGATTGCGTCCTTATGGCGAGGCCCACGTCGTCGCGGTCCCTGTTCGTCCAGATGCTCGGCCGCGGCCTTCGCCTCTCCCCCGGGAAAAAGAACTGTATTTTGATCGATTTCGTCGGCAATTCCGATTCGAACGAGCTGATTACCATGCAGGACCTTTTGGGGTTTTACGGGCTAAAGAGAGCCGAGAGGCTCTTCAAGGAAAAAAACCTCCGTGAGAAGGAGGATGCCCTGAAAGAGAACGGGATTGGAAACGAACCGTTTGTGATTTCGCCCGAGACGATACCGCAGCTTCAGGCCATTGACGTATTCGGAAAGGAATTTGAAACCTCAGTCGCGTCCAAAGAGATAGACGTATTCAATATCAACAGTTTTGCCTGGGGCGAGATAGGTGATGACCTCTTCGTCACGGTCAGAAGAAACCTGTCGCTTGCCATATGCGCCAACGTCCCGGGTGACGGACAGAAAAAGTTTATACCGTATCTGGTCCATAACGGTGAATGCGAAAAATGGATATGCAGGCTTTCCGAGCCGGTCGAAAAGGAATTCGCCCTTGCCATCGCAAATGTACAGCTATTCGACTACGGGGACAGGAATCTCGCTTCCAGCAGCGCGGCGTGGAGGGATGACGTTCCTACGGAATCGCAGAAGAAAATATTGATGAACGCGATACAGCGGCATAACAGGTCGGCCGGCAAACCCATTTCCTTCAACGAAATACCGGAGAAGAAGGGCAAATATTCCTCGATGATAACAGCGCTGTTTACTTACGGATATATCCAGAGCAACGGCATGAAAAAAGTCACGAGGGATGAAGCCGTTGATTTTCTCAAGAAACTCATTATCGCCGACATGGGCGCCGCCGATGACGGGAATCGAAAGATAGATATCAACATGAGTACCCTTCAGATAGAAGGGGAAGCCACCGAGGAGGACAGAGCCACGTTCATGGAGATGCTTCTCGCGCTCCAGAAGATGAAGCACTCCGATTTTCACATCGCTTTTCTAATGCAAAACCCGGTGATATTCAGCGGCGACGTCATCCGCGTTTACCGCCGGAATTATCCGTCCAATCCGTTGACTGACAAGCAGAAGGCCTTTCTCATGGACAAGATAAGTCTGGTGGTAAGGCTCCATTACCGCGACAGGCGTTTTGAAATTGTCGAGCCTAAAATCAAAAAAGGGGACGCCGAAGGTGAAAATAGACTCCATTGCTGATTCGATACTTGGGCTCATAAGGGAGAAAGATTCATCCCTTTTTGAGCACAACATAAGGGTTGGAGACCTGGCGTCGGCGCTCGCGGAGGCGCTTGGCATGGATGAAAAGACCGTGTTTTTGACGAAGATTGCCGGAAAAATGCACGATATCGGCAAGCTATCCGTGCCGGAGAGCGTTCTTTACAAGCGTGGATCCTACGTGGATGTCGAGATGGATATCATGAAAAGGCATTCAGTCCTTGGCGCGAGGTATCTCGCGGTTGCGTTCGGCATACCGTCGGCTCATGCCGACGGTTATATTGACGGGCTCATAGCCAGATGCAGGGAGGGAAACAAGGAAATGCCGGGTTCCAGGGACATGATAGTCTCCGGCGTTCTTTTTCATCATGAAAAAATTGACGGTTCAGGGTATCCGAGCGGGCTTAAAGGCGCGAAAATACCCCTCATGGCGACCATACTTTGCCTTGCGGACTACTATATCGCAATGAGGGAAAAACGCGCGTACAGGGACGGATACGACAACTCCACCGTTCTTGAACTTGTGACGTCTAACAGAAACAGGCTTTTCAATACTCCCGTGGTCGACAAATTATGCGAGTTTATCAGGGCTGACCGGCGTTATAAGCTGGATGCCAGCGTCGAAGGAAAAACCAGGGATGCTCAGAGGTTTTTTCTAGGCAGGGCTGGGAACATAAGTTTAAGCGGAATGTATATCAAGACAGGAAGGATAACGGGAGTAGGCCAGGAACTTGTCATAAATTTCGCCGCCGACGGCAGCATTGTAGATATCCCCGCAATCGTTTCAAGGATCGATAAGGACGGGATAGGCGTAAAATTCATTCACGAAAACGGCACAAAGGTGTTTTTTGAAAATTTCATAATGAATAATTACGGCGAATGCGACGGAAAACACCTTGTGCATTCCCTTTTTGAAGAGGCCGCTATTTATGAATGATTTGGGCCGCATAGGGGGCGATCTTACACAGGTTGGATCAAGGATGGCACCGTTTTCCATGGTCGGGGATATTCTCTGCGCTTCCACGACCGTGATGGACGTATATGAGGCGATTCTTTATTACGCCTGTTACGCGACCGGAAGCATCGGCGGCTTCATCAGTACGAACGGACATTTTGAGTATTTCGACATGGTTGTGGGCAGTTACAGGAAAAGAAGGCTCGGAGCGAAGGGCGGTATAAAGATTTACGAATATCCGGTTCTTTCGAACGGCGAGATCTCGCAGGTCCACAACGTATGGGTTTATAAGAGCGGTTCGACGGGATGGGTGATGGGGCTCGAGACGCCGGAGAGGCCGGACGTTAATCTTCTCGAATCCATAAACCTCATCGCAAAGGGCGCTATAGGGTTCGTAAGAAGATTTGAAGAGGAGGTGAACACGAAAGACAGGGATCAGCTTACCGGTCTTTTTAACCGTGGCCGTTTCTACAGGGACCTTAAACATCTTGCAGGCACGTTCGCCCATAACGGCAAAAGTCTCTGGCTGCTGTTCATAGACCTCAATAACTTCAAGGTCATTAACGATACCTTCGGCCACAAAATGGGTGACAGGGTGCTGCAAAGCCAGTCGTTTGCCATATCCCGCTCGGTCGCCGACGCGGGAATGACCTATAGATACGGCGGCGATGAATTCTGCGTGATATTGCCGGGGCGCGATGAACATGAGGTGAAGCTGATAGTGCGGCGCATAGAACTGGCCTCGGAGCAGGCCCCCGGCGGCATAACGGTCAGCGCGAGCGTGGGGTTTGCGCTGTATCAAAACGGCGAGGATCTCGAGGCTTTCGTGGCAAGGGCCGACACGGAAATGTACGACGCAAAAAGGCTGATCAAGGAAAAAAAGAAATAAGGGGAAAATTTTTATGAGTTACCTGTACAGTTTTATCATCGGAGGAGGACTGGTTGCGCTTATTAATTATTTTTCAAGGCACGGCGCGTCAAGTTTTGCCGGGATATTGATGACCGTCCCGGTAATAACGCTAGTGAGCATTGTTATGGCTCCCGATAATGCCTCATATAAGATCGCGGCGTGGGGCGTGGTCGGGGCCGCGGGTCTTATGGTCTTTTTGGTCTCATATGTATTATGCGGATGGAAGTTTGGCGAGGAGCTTAAATATCTCAATCTTCTGATCGCGTTCGTTGCCTGGTTCGCGGCCATCCTGTTTATATTCGGAATATATTCAAGATTCAAAATCAAGTAAAGGAGACCGGACTTGACTGTCAAGGAAAACATAGAACGGGTAAGGATGGAATCGGATATCGTCGACGTCATCATGGATTACAATGTCGTTATCGAGCAGAAAGGACCGGTGTATAAAGGGCTTTGTCCTTTTCATGCGGAAAAAACCCCGAGTTTCACGGTTTACCCGGAGACTCAGAGTTTTTACTGTTTCGGCTGCAACAAAGGAGGGGATGTATTCGCTTTCGTGGGCATGATGGACAATACGCCGTTTCGTGAGGCGTTTCAAAAGCTGGCTGATAAGAACGTGATTCCGCTTAATCGGCCTGCGCATAAGCCGCACTCGATGCGCGAGCGGCATAATTATAAAATTCATACTGAAAGGGAAAAAATCGACATGATTACCGCCGCATGCTACAGCGAAGCCTATATGATGGCCCGTCATACGCTTCTGTTCAAATCCGACGGGAAAATCGCCGCCAATCATTTGAGGGAAAACGGTTTTACGGATGATCATATCAAGCGGCTGGAAATTGGCGCTTATACGCCTTCCATCAGAAAACACTTGTGGGACATCTACGGGGAGGAACGTTTAAGGCAAACAGGTCTCATTTCCTATGGCATGGGGTATAACTACCAGCTCGTCATGCCCCACCGTGACTTGAAGGGGGATATTGTCGGGCTCGTGGCGAGGCTCGTCAACTGCGGCGTGTATTCCAACGGAGATCCGCTGCCCAAGTACCGTTTTACAAACAATCTCGATAAAAGCATCCCCTTCAATCTGTTCGGCGCCGCCGACGATATCAGGAAGAGGCGGGAGGTGATTATAGTAGAAGGGCATTTTGACGCTCTTACGCTCGTCGCGCACGATTTTCCCCAGGTCATCTCCCTTGCCGGCAATTCTCTCTCTCGCGTCCATATCGACTATCTGAAGGACCTGGAGGTTAAGACTGCATATCTCTATCTCGACAATGATTCTCCGGGCATTGCGGCCACGGAAAAAGCCTTAAAGCTCCTTGCCGGGTGCGAGGAGATATATCCATTCGTGGTTGAGACGAGCCAGGATTGTAAGGACGCAAAGGCATATTTTAAGGCTTATTCGGAGCACCCGAACCCGTCTGAGGCGTTCATGGAACGCCTCAGGTCGGCAAAATCCGGCTGGAAATGGCTTGCCGACTCCATGGCGCTCAAGGTCCAGTCGGATAGGGACAAGGTGCTTGTTATCGAGGAGGCAAAGGATGTTTATTCCATGATTTACGACCCGATAAGCAAACAGGATTTTCTCAAGACCTTTTCTGAAGGGTTGAAGGTGTCGTCCGGGGATCTCAAGAAAATGTTCCTTGCCAAACCTCCCTGGAAAAAGGCCCGGCCCAATGCCCTTGAACTCCTGCTCGAACGTATAAACCTTATGATTACGAACAATAAGAGTATCTTCGACATACAGGAGTTCATAAAAGAGCATTATCAGGCGAACAGGCACAAAATGAGCAGAGACGAGAAAAACGCCACTTCCATAATCAACGTCATGTGCGGCAAGTGCGACATCGAGGGAATCCGCAGCTTCGTAGACAGCAAGCTGGCCGCCATAAAGGAGCAATAACCGGTGGACCGCCTGTTTAAATTCGCCGATTTTCTGGAGAAAAGCGCGCCCGGCGGGTTGGCAAACCGCATATTGGAATATTTCGGGCTCGATTTGCCTCCGTTTGTGATCGTGCCGGCCCTGATCGTCTTTACGGTCCTTTTTCTTGTTTACGTCTTTGTTCCTTTGATAAAGGTGCTTTTCGCGCTATTTTCCGCACTCGTATCTTTCATCTTATATAGCAGGGTTAAGGGAAGCGGCCTTACCGGAAGGTTCGCCACTTTTTGGGAGATATGGCGGCAGTTCACGATTGCATCCAGACCGTCCTATTTTTTATTAAATTTTTTCATTCTGCCGGCATCGATGGTGTTTTTCACGCTATCGGCTATTATCGGATTGGGATATATGCGGAATGGAGTCATGGACCTGGACCTATTCCGCAATATGCCGCTGATTGCCGTCATTGCCGCGGCTTCCTGGGTGGCCGGCATATTTCTTTTCCGGAGGAGGAGCTACAGCAAGATCATGTCCGAGGCGCAGCCCTTCCCCCTCGGCAAGTATAAGTTGATGGATATTAACCTCATAGGCGGGGTAAGGAAGTCTTTGCTGAAAGGTACCGTAAAGGACCAGAGACAGGAGCACGTCCTGATGATAGGACCGACGGGTTCAGGCAAGACCACCTGTTTCTTTGTGCCGCCAATCATAAATGACGCCTTCGGCTACGCCTCATCAGTCTTTATCGAGGTCAAATCCGCAAGCCAGGACAATATTTTTGACATAGTGGCTCCCGTCTGGAACAGACAGGGCAAGAAAGTCATGATCTTCGATCCATGGAGTGGCGGGCCGACCTTGCATTTCAACCCGCTTCTTCTGTTGAAGCCTGATTTTAAAGACGTTACGACCGTCAACTTAAGCAAGTTGTTCGTGAGCGCCCTTTATGAAACCGCCTGGGCCGAGCAGGGGAGGCGTCCCGGCGTGGATACCCACTTCATTCAACAGGAGCATGATCTTATAAGACCGCTCATGATTCTCATGCAGTTCAAGCCGATGAACATGAGAAATTTCGCGGCTATTCGGGAAATCGTCAGCGGAACGGTCGATGACGTATCGTCGTTTATAAAGTCGGTGGTCAGCTTTAGCAGCAAGGAAATCGCCGAGGACATCAGGAAGGAATTATCATGGTTCACGTCAGAGGAGAATATGAGGCGTGACAGAAAGGCCGAAATACTCACCAGCATCCGGTCTATTCTGGATGTTTATTCCTCGCCCAACATCAGGGCATGCACCACGGACCATAACCTCGACCTCGACCTTATATTCAAGGAGCCATGTCTGCTCTGTCTCAGGGCACCTCTTAACGAAAAGGGCGCGTCCACAATACCGTCCATGATTGTCAGGCTTCTTATGATGAAGTCATATAACAAGCAGATATACGGCGCGGGGGACGACTTCAAGGTGTGGTTTTACATGGACGAGCTGGCTTCCCTGGCTATATCCAGCCTGCCGAGGTTCGTGCAGACGGCGCGCTCAGCCGGAGTCGGTATCATAGCCGGCATACAGGCTAAAAGCGATCTTCTTTCCGTGGTCGACCCGAGAATGGGGGCGCTCGGCATAGACTCGATAATACCGAACTTTAAAACCCAGATAATCTTCCCGGGAATAGACCTTGATACCGCCAAATATTTTTCGCAGTTTCTCGGCAAAAAGGAGGTGGTTACTCAATCGGCCCAAAGGCACGTGTTCGACCTGATCAGCTTCAGGTATAGCCAGCAGGCTCAGCAGGTTCCACTGGCCTCGGAGGATTCGCTGACGTACATGGACGACAAATTTATGAGAACGAAAAAGAACGTGGCCCTCGTAAAGAGCGCCCACGTAAGACCGTTCTTTGTAAAAACAATACCGTGGTACACGAAAAGGAAATATAAAAAATGGGCGAACGCAGGCAAACCCGAGATCTACATGCCGGAACTTCAGGGCGTAATCTTCCAATCTCCGGATATACCGAGGTATCAGACCCATGACGAGAAAGCTACGTCCAAAAAACCAGGTCTTAACGAGCGGCTTATGCAGGATATGTCGGTGGAGCCAAAACCATGCTTTGAACCAAACGATGCTCCCATCGAAAGAAGCGATAGAAACATACCGGATGGAGCAGGACAGAAGAGGGTGGAGAAGGCTAAAAATGAAGCAGATGCTTCGAAGGCTCATATAGTCGCGGATGAAATGTAATTGAAAGGAGGCAGGCTCTCCACACCTTCCTTACGGAAAGGTGTCCGAGCCCAAATTTCGAAGATGAACGACAGGTTTTCAATGATTCTCAGGACGCTTTCGGCGGGACCGGCGACCAGGATGTATCTTTACAGGACGTTTTTTCGCAAGCCCGGCGACCAGGATAAATATGTCTCAAGGCAGATGTTCGAGCGGGCAATGAAAAAGCTTGAAAATAGAGGATATCTGTCCAGATACGAGTTCTCACCGCCCAATCTCAGCGTGAAGAATGCCATTACCTGTTACGTGTTGACGGAGGCCGGCGTAAACTTCGTCTGCAACGAATTCGCGATGGAGCGGGACTTTGTAAGGTGCGCGATTCCCAAGAACTCTGAATATAAACACGAGTTGCTCGTGTCCGACGTCATACGGATACTCCATAAAGAGGCCTTTGAAAACAAGGCCTATAAAATCGACTACATCTATGACGACAGGATGATGAAAAGGCAGGCCCCGCCCCGGAAGGGCCTTTTTTATCCGGACCTTCGCGTGAGGATCGTGTCCAAATTGAGGCCCGGTATTACATTTAACATCGAGGTCGACGCCGGGGAAAAGGGCAGGGGGTACTGGCTTCAGAAGATGCGCTCCTGGGCGGATACCACTCTTGTTTTAACCCTCACGGAGGACAGGACAAACATGCTGTACGAATATACTGTCAAGGCAAACCTTAAAACACAGAACGGCTTTGCGGTTTATTACGATTTCGGTCTTGGCGGCCTCATGAGCACTCGGTTCAAGTGGGCGCCGCAGAAAGCCATGGCCAGGGTGAATATATGAGACTGTTAAATCAAAAGGGCGTAATACATATCCTCAGTGGGTTGCTTATCGTCGTATTGCTTGCGATTTCATTGGGTTTCTATCTTTTTTTCAAGGGCAAGACGGTTAATGACGAGAACAAAAGCGATAAAACCTACGCCGATTTAGACGTTAATTTGAGTGACCACGATGATACGGCGGAAGGGATAAGAAAGGCTGCATATGCCGCAATTGATTTGAGTGCCTCCATCTCGAAGCTTAAGGTAGACGCGGCGGTTGCGCTCTGGTGCAATATGCCGGATGAGCAGAAAGAACAGGCCAAGCAGGCCCTTCTTAGTATTATTACTTCCTCAAAAACCGCTTTCAAGAGCCAAAATCTGGATATTGATAATGCGATGAAGAATATTTTGAATTCAGGCGAGTAACCGTTTGAAATCCCATGCGAGGACCGGCCTATGTCACGTTATGAAAAATATCAGATAGCCAAAGAGAAAATGTTCGGTGAGCAGATCAGCCACGCCGAGGAACTCTCAGGCGCGAGCAAGCTCGTCGCCGAAATCTCCCATGAGATCAACAACCCGCTCATGAACATCATGTGCTTCAGCCAGTTGCTTATGGATATGCCAGGCGACAAGAAGCTCGCCGACATAAAGGACAAGCTCAAGAAGATTTATGATGAGTCGTTTCGCACCACGAGGATAGTCCAGAATTCCCTCTTATTTATCCAAGGGAAAAAGGTCGAGCGCGAATACCTCAACATGAACGACATATTGAAGCACATTGTCGATCTCCGGGAATATTTTTTCAAGGCCGATAATATACGGATCATTCTCGTCATAGACGAAAACCTGCCGAGGACGATGGTTAACCTCTTTCAGATTCAGCAGATATTCATCAATATCATAAACAATGCAAAAGACGCGATGATAGCGATGAAAGGCGGGAGGAATCTCGAGATAAAGACTTCTTGCCGGGGAGAGATGATAGAGATAGTGTTCAAGGACGACGGCCCCGGCATTCCGAAGGACATCATGTGCAGAGTCTTCGACCCGTTCTTCACGACAAAGGCCGCTGGAAAAGGCACGGGGCTCGGCCTTTCGATAACTCGCGACATAGCGATAGAGCACGGCGGCACGATAGACATAGCGAGCCCTGACGAGGGCGGCGCCACAATTACCGTCAAGCTCCCGGTCGTGGAAAAAAACATTAACCGAGGTTTGAAAATTTGCGCGACAAGATGGCGGCATGCATACGGATTTTTTCACGCTCGGTAAACAACATTTGGAGGCGCATAAGCATACCGATGCCTTGAAATATTTCGGACTTGCGGTCGAGCAAAACGCGAATCTGGCTGAGTATATTTCATATTACGGCCTATCCCTGGCTCTTGCTCGAAACGACTTATCCGGAAGCGTCGAGAAATGTACCTACGCTATCAAAAAGTGCGTATGGAAAGCGGAGTTGTATTTGAATCTTTGCCGTGTGTATTTACATTTTGGCAATAGGACGGCGGCACTAAACACTTTAATGAGGGGATTGAGATATGCTCCTGCTTCAAGGGAATTATTTGAGGAGCTTGCAAGGCTTAACTTCAATGCCAGGAGACCGCCCATATTTGCCAACTTAACCAGAGAGCACCCGCTTAACAAGTATTTCGGATTATTTTTCAGGCGACATTTGCCAAAGATTCCTGGCAAGGGAAAAGGAGGCCCGCCATGAGAGACGAACTGATCAAGATGTTTGAAAAGATCGTCGCCAAAACGATTACAAGAGAGGAGGGGGCCATGTTTTTGAAGGACCTCCTTCGGCGGCATGACTCTAAAAAGATCGTTTCCGATATAATCGGTTTAATTGAAAAGCCCACGTCGTTTCTGTATCCTACGACGGTGCTGCATACCGTTATGCTTACCAGAAACCCGGTGTTCGTCGACCTGTTCGTGTATTTCCTCGATAGTTCCAGCGAAGCCATATCAATAGTCTCCACGACCGGCCTTGTCACTATACGCACGAAAGACGCTCAGGACGCGCTGGTAAAGCACCTGAACAACGATAATTATCATATCCGCAAGTCTGCGGCTAAAGCCCTCGCGGAGCACTTCGACATGGAAGGCATACGTATTCTCGAAAACCACGCGCTTTCGAAGAGGCCGTATTACTATAGACTGACGACCGTGGCGGCGCTTATGAATGGTGGTAATTCAGGGATTAGCGTTTTTTTTAAATTGCTCTACCGCGGTGACACGGAAGTATCCAATATGGTCGTGGAGGTTGTGATAGAAAAAAGCTCGGCTATCAATGATATGCACATTGAGTTGTTTTTGAACATTCTGAAAAATGCAGTTGAAAACCATCAGGACGCCAACGTGATTGTCGGCATCCTGACGGTTTTTAAGGCGTTGAGGGAGAAGATTGCGGAATATACATCCATCGTTCAGGAGCTTAAAACTTCGACGAATGTTTGTATGAAGAAAGCTGCCCTTGAGGTCTTTGGAGCCGAGACACCACTAAAACAAGTATCATAGAAGCATAGAAGTCAATTACCCCGCGGACACATGAGATGCCGCATCGGGGCAGTCGGCGGTAAAAAGGCATTTCTTGCATTTGTCAGGCGTAGGCTTGCCGTGAGGAAGCGTGCGAGTGGCAAGATGATAACGCATCTTTTGAATCACATCGACCACCTTGTTCCTGAGATCGTTTGAATTCTTAACCTGGTAATTCCTGTTCGAGTATCTTAACTCGGCTTCTTCCAGCCCGGTGGCGAGCATTATCCCGCCGAGTTGAAGAAGATCTCCTTCTCTGGGGCCTCTACTGCCGTCCCCGCTCTTATACTCGATTACTTTCCCGGAATCTATCGCGTCGGGTTTTACCTTGAGGCCAAGCGCCTTGTTGGTATATGGAGTCCCTGTGCCGTCGAGATCCTGGTACGATACCCATCCTTTAACCAGAGCCTTTTTCTTATTGGCGGCAAGTAAATAATGTGAAGCGGCTGTAAGGACTATCAGAACACCCAGGCTGACAAAAATATAATACATAGCACCCCGCTTGTCGCGTAGAGCCAGATGAGACGTTCCTGGCCTCGCTGGATTTTTTTTACATCGTTTGCCTTTTGATGGTGAAATTGAAGTCCTCTCCGTATGGCGGCATTATATGCTTTTTTTCCTGTGACCTTGGAGTAATACCACTGCCTCGGGCAAAATCCCCATTGCCGTAGTTCGCTGGAACTGATGTGTGAGTTTTGTGTTTTCATATTTCGATTTTAAATGACGGGAACTCGATTTGTCAAGACCCCCCCCTAAAATAATTCAAATGAACCGATCAATGTCAATCACCGCCGGCTAAAGCAGGCGGCTTGTAACTCAGCAAGAACCGTTTTGGTTTCCGATGAAATGAAGGCCCTACCACTTGGTGATAGGGCCTTCAAGGTTGGATAGTGATAGGCAGAAAATTTGTTTGTTTGATCGAGCTTAACGGAAATACATCAACGGCGCTACAAGGTAACGTTTTTATGGTTTATGATTTTGTTTTTGCCTGTTATCTTGGCCCTGTACATCGCTTGGTCAGCTGCATTAAGAAGTTCATCGCACGATGTTGTCATTACGTCCGGATAAGTGGCTATGCCTATGCTCAATGTCACCGGCTGATTGAGCCAGGCGAACGTAAGCGTCGAGACATTTTGCCTTATCCGTTCCGCGAGTACAGAGGCCCCGTCTGCACCGGTTTCAGACAGTATCATCACAAATTCCTCGCCGCCAAAACGTGAAGCCACATCCTCATTTCGAATGTTTGCTTTTATTACGCCGGAAACCGCTTTTAGCACTAAATCTCCCTTCTCATGCCCGTAGGTGTCATTGATTGTCTTGAAGTTGTCTATATCCGCAAGGATGACTGAAAGCACGCCTGAATGTCTCACTGTGCGCGTCCATTCCTGCGATAACCGCATATTCATGTATCTCCTGTTAGAAAGGCCGGTGAGGGAGTCGGTTACGGATAACTCATGCACCTGCTTGTGCAGGAGCGCATTATCGAGCGCGATTGAAATCTGGTTGCCGAGGTATTCGAAGAGATGTGCTTCTTCCTCGCTGTATGCCCCAAGCGTCCCGAGAACAAGCACCCCGAGAACCTTATCCTGATAAATAAGAGGGATGTACGCCGCTTCCCTCGGCTCTGTCCTGGCGAAACCGAACTCTATCTCCTTACCGCTTCCACCCTCCGGCTTCAGCACAATGGTCTGTTTGTCCAAAGCCGCCCTGCCCGGATAGCCTTCTCCGATCGCGATGGGCATAAGTTCCGCCCTTGCGCCGTATTGACACTTGGGGATGAGGATTCCGCTCCCCTCGTCATAGAGATAGACGATGCCAAGATGGGACTCGGTGACGGACGTTGCTATCTGCACCATCCTGCCCAGAAGCTCCTTGAAATCAAGGGTGGACATAAGTAGCTTTGCGATTTCGTTGTGCTTCTTGAGTCTCTCCTCCCGCTTTCTGATGCCTGCCGCCATGTCGTTGAAGCCTTTGCCGAGCCGTTCGAACTCGTCTCCGGTTTTGAGGTTCACCAAGGTTCCTGTCTCGCCTTTGCCGAACATGTCCATGGCATTTGTGAGAAAATTCAACGGCCTGGTTATATCATGGTGCACAAAGACGGCTATGGTGAGCGAAATGGCGAGTCCAATGACCGCCACTATGAATGTACCCTTCAGGATATTACCGAAAATAATCGCATTGACCTTTTTCGACGGGACGCTTACGCCCAGGGCGCCTATCACCCGCTGCCTGCTGTCCTTAATGGGCTCAAAGGCCGCAAGGTGCTCGATGCCGGCTATCTCGAGAGTTCCATAATAGGGCTTGCCAAGTTTGATTTCTTCTTTGAGTTTTTCAGGTATTGCCTGGCCGACAACCCAGGTGTTTCTTGGAACGGATGACGTCGAATGGAGCAGGAACGATTCGGATGTCTCGCCCGCGAAAAGAGCCGTCTCAATGCCGAATCTGCTGTGTATGGTATTTCCGAGCCGGGAATCTCCTGTAAGAAACGACCCGGCCACTATCGCCCCAAGCACCTTCTCGCCGTCCCTTACGGGCACCGCCACGAACTGCGCGGCGCTTATGTCCTTTATGTGCCTGTTTAGCCTGTCGTTTCCGTTGTCTATGAATTCCTTGCTCACAAGTTCTATGGAGTTTGCGGTTTTTTTGCCGAGCACGGCGTCGGTCACGACGTTTCCGATATTAAAAGACTTCCCGTCCTGTCCGGCCACATCCCCGAAAAACACTGTGCCGTTTTCGTCTACGGCTATCACGGTGTCTACGTTATAACGGTTTTTGTCGAAGTTGAGGAACAACGACTTGAGTCCTGCGCCGTTTTTCTTTTTGAAGCTGGTTATCACGTCGGGCCGCATGGATATCTCGCGGAATACTCCTTCAACCACACTGATTCTTTCCTCGTATACGCCTTTCGCGCCATTGAGGTCGATCTTTATGGAGTTAATCACCTCGTCGGTTATTATTCCGTGAAAGATGAAAAAGAGGATCCCGGCGAGCAACAGTGTCGGCACCCAAAATACGATCGATAAAGCCATGAATGTTTTGAAGCCGACATTTAGTTTCGGTCTCGTGAGTTCCATTGTTAACATCCTTTCGGTTTTCATTTTTCACCCTCGTTTTCAAAGGATAACTTTTCCGGATTCGGTATTAGTTCTATATTCATGCAGAGGCTGTTGAGCTCCTTGACAAGAGTATGAAAGGACTCCGGGAAGCCTGTTTCAATCGAAAAAAACCCTTTTTTTGTGATCTGCTTGAACGCTTTTCTTCGTCCCTCAACGTCGTCGGACCTTATAGTGGTGATCTCGCGCAGCAGATGGGCCGCTCCATATGCCTCGATAGCCCATATTTCCATCTCTCCGAGCCTTTGCCCGCCAAACTTCCCGCGGCCTTTTAGAGGCTGTTGCGTAATCGCTGAATATTGCCCCACGGAACGCGCATGGATTTTGTCGTCAACGAGGTGGCAGAGCTTGAGCATGTACATGACCCCAACCGTGACTTCGTTTTCAAATGGCTCCCCGGTAAGTCCGTTGTAAAGGACGGTCTTGCCGTTGTCCTTTATGCCAACCTGTTCGAATATCGCCTTAATGTCTTTTTCCGAAGCCCCTCCGAACGCAGGCACGCCGAATTTGAAGCCGCGCATTAGTCTTGGGACCGCCTTTGCCACATCTTCGTCCTGGAGGCTGTCAATTAATCTTGTCATATCCTCGGAGTTATAGAGTTCCTTGATTTTATCCCTGAAGTTTTCAATGCCGAAAGCCTTCTCGTAAAACTTGCTCAGGGCTTTTCCGAGGCTTCTTGCTCCCATGCCGAGATGTACCTCGAGTATCTGCCCGATGTTCATCCTGGAGGGAACGCCCAGGGGGTTCAAAACCACGTCAATGGGGGTCCCATCCGGTAAAAACGGCATATCCTCTTCCTGGAGCACCCTCGATACCACGCCTTTATTGCCGTGGCGGCCGGCCATTTTGTCCCCGGGCTGAATCTTTCTCTTTGAAGCGATGACTACCCTGACGAGCTTCAAGGTGTCGTCTGAGAGAAAATCGGCGCCTTTAAGCCTGTCGGCGCGCTCACCATAGAGGGCCTTGATGAGGTCGATTTGCTCACCGGTTCTTTCTATTATTGACACTATCTCCTGCGCTTTAATATCCTCCTCGCAGGAGACCGTAACGCTCTTGAAGCCCGATATGGACATCTTCGCGAGGCTTTTTGGCCGTATTTCTTCGTTTTTAGCATTCAAGAGCCGTAATGATTTCCTCGAGCCCTTTATGATCGCGGTTATTTTCGATGCCGCGGCCTCTTTGATAATTTCAATCTCCCTGAACCTATCGGAATTCAGTTCGTCCTTTTCACGCACTATCACCGTCTCGTCATCATCGTTTTTACTGAAAATTTTGGCGTCGATTACGACTCCTTCCACGCCGGGAGGGACCCTTAATGAGGTATCCTTGACCTCGGATACCGTAGTGCCGAATATCGTTCTAAGAAGAAGCTCCTCCGGCTGAAATTCATAAAGAGGCTTCGGAGTGACCTTCCCTACCAGGATATCCCCTGGTTTTATCCACGTTCCTATCCGTATGATGCCGTTCTCGTCGAGATTCCTTAGCGTAGCCGGACCGGCGTCAGGGACGTTACAGGTGATGACCTCGTTTCCTATCCTCAGTTTTTTTGCGGCCACCTCGTATTCGTCTACGTGCACCGAGGTAAGCACGTCTTCCTTGCAAAGCCTTTCATTTATAAGAATCCCGTCTTCAAAGTTGTAGCCGTGCCAGGGCATGAAAGCCACAAGCAAGTTTTTCCCGAGGGCAAGTTCTCCGTGGTCTACAGAGGGGCCATCGGCTATGACGTCGCCTTCTTTTACCGGATCCCCCACAGACACAACCGGTTTCTGGTTCATATAAGTGCTTTGGTTTGACCGCATGAATTTTTTTAGCGTATAGGTCTTTACGCTGCCGTCGAGCTGCTTTATAATAATTTTCCCAGCGTCGACGTACTCGACCATCCCAGGCTCATTCGCCATGACGCAGTAACCGCTATCCCTTGCGATAATGTGTTCCATGCCGGTGCCGACCATTGGCGATTCCGTCTGAAGAAGCGGAACAGCCTGTTTCTGCATATTGGAGCCCATTAAGGCCCGGTGCGCGTCATCGTGGCCGAAAAACGGAATCAAAGACGCCGCCGTCGCTATCATCTGCATGGGGGCGATATCCATAAGGGTGACTTCCCTTGGCTCTACCAGGGTGAATATGCCGTCCTTCCGCGCGGATATTCTTTCGCCGGTTATATTTCCTTTCTTGTCGACGGAGATATTGAATTGCGCGATCACATGACCCTTCTCGTCCTGATTCGCCAGATGAACGACTTCGTCGGTCACTTTTCCTTTCCTCACGACTCGATATGGGGTGGTTATAAAACCGAAATCGTTCACGTTGGCATAGGAGCTTAGAGAAGCCACAAGCCCTACGTTCTGTCCCTCCGGTGATTCAATAGGGCATAGACGGCCGTAATGGGAGATGTGGACGTCTCTTATCTCGAACCCGGCGCTGTCCCTGCTGATGCCGCCTGGGCCTAAAGCCGTAAGCTTTCTCTTTTGTGCCACGGTCGATAGGGGGTTCGTCTGATCGCCGAAGTGGGAAAGGGGGCTGCTGGATAGAAATTTATAAACCTCGGCCAGTGCGAGAAATGGTGATAATAGATTCGATGGTATTAAGTTATCTATGCTGTCATAATTTTCAAAGACGATTTGTTCTTTGGCGTAGGCTTCTAATTTAATTAAGCCAGCCCGCATTTGATGTTCAATGATTTCTCCAACTGAGCGGATTCGCCGAGTATCGAGACTGTCGACGTCGTTTGATTCTGCTTTCAGATATTCATAACTCAGGCTTGAGTCCCGGCTCATTTTTACAAGGTGCTTTACTGTAGCGAGTATGTCCTCTTTTGTCAGATGCAGGACGTCCATAGGGACGTTAAGGTTTAGCTTCGTGTTTAGCAACAGTCTGCCGGTATTGGAGAGGCTATAACGTGAGGGCTTGAAGAAAAGATTGTTAAAGTGGTCTTCGGCAAGCTGATTCATATAATTCAGATTCGAATACTTCTTGCCTAAAATGGCGGTCTTGGCTTTTATTGCCAGATTTTCTTCTGGTTCATCTGTGGAGATGGCTTCGCACCCGAAGGCCTTGTCGTCCTTAAGAGATTCTAATATGATCGGATCCTCCAGCACGAATACGCTGATATTCTTAATCCCTTTGTCTCGCAGGTTCTTTATCGAGTCTGTCGTCAGGTGTTCACCGAGATTGACGATGGTTTTCTTTCCGCGCGGTGAAATAATGTCTTTTGCGCTGATCCTGTCATTCAGGCAAGCTGGCGGCGCCTCGACATAATCAATGCCGGCGTCACCGAGCTTTTTGATAGCCGCTTTCGAGTATTTTTTCCCTTTGCCGATAATGAGTTTTTCTTCGGAAGTGATATCGACGTGCGCTTCCTTTCCAATAAGGTGGTCTGTAACCGGCAAAAACAGCCGATTACCTTCTATGCGTATCAGTTCCTCCCTATAAAAATACTTCAGTATTTCCTCGTCGGTCGCACCGAACGCTTTCACAAGGACAGTGACAGGTATGTGCGGTTTTTTGTCGATCTGAACCCGAAGCTTGCCTTTTTTTGTAATCTCGAAGTTCAGGTACGAGCCGTGATACGGGATTATCTTTGCGGCAGGTTCGGGGACGTCGCCTTGTTCGATATGAAAATTCTTATACTTGAAGTAGACTCCTGGGGAGCGGTGTATCTGATGGAGCACGACGCGCTCTATGCCATGAATTACGAAAGTGCCGTTCTCCGTCATTAGTGGTATGAAGTCGAAATCCACCTCCTGTTCCTTTACGTCAAGAATGCTTTCCCCGTCCCGATCTCTGAGGACAAGCCTGAAAATAACCTTTAGTGGAGCGCTATAGTTGAATCGGAACTTAACAGCTTCCTCCGGAGTAAACTCCGGCTTTCCTATCGAATAGGAGACGAACTCGATGGACAGTCTTCCGTTTTTTAGGTTAAGCGGGAAGGTTGTAGCGAAAATCTTCTGTAGACCGATATTTCTTCTGTGCTCGGGGGCAACCTCCATTTGAAGAAAATCAGCGTACGACCTTTTGGTAATGCCGATGAGGTCGGAAGGCCACTGGATGTTCTGGTTTTGAGCGAGTATTTTTCTTATTATCATCAAGGCGGCAAAAGCCCCCGGTCCTTTGGGAAGCGCTGGGGGCTTCTTTCCTTTATATTAGGGGTTGACGTTCGCGTTGACCTAATCAGGGAGCTTGTTCATGCCGAACTTATAGTAGCCGGCGGCGTTGCTGTAGGCCGGGTTGCCTGGAACCCTTACGTGGGGGAAGAGCTTTGTTATCTGTCCCGCGAAGAGCTCTGCCCCGCCTCCGACCAGAAGTATCTCATCCACATGGGCGCCGCTCTTCCAGTTCGTCTTCGCCGTATGGGTTATGAACTC
>Ga0209317_1000111_pt1 | contig 110177 bp, 96 predicted proteins | sample RifGroB2_FD_183994 | JGI IMG/M metagenome (GOLD analysis project Ga0209317, IMG submission 183994) | Soil microbial communities from Rifle, Colorado, USA - Groundwater B2 (SPAdes) (version 2) | ecosystem: Environmental > Terrestrial > Soil > Unclassified | place: Rifle, Colorado | collected... | reverse complement strand
ACCCAGCAATGCGTAGAGAAGGCGGCAATAGAAGTATTGCCGCCTTCTCTTTTTCCGCTTTTAAAGGTTTAAAGGTTTTATGGAACAGATCCTCAAACGACACAAGGATTTACTGGCGCAGGTGGACGCCTGGTTCGCCCGCTCGATGGAGCTCTACCCCGAGAAGATCGCCTGCCGTAGCGGTTGTTCGGCCTGCTGCCGGTCTCTCTTCGACATCACGCTGCTGGACGCCTATTACCTGAAAATCGGCTTCGACGCCCTGCCCGCCGAAACGAGAGAAAACGTTCTCGCCAAGGTACGGGGTCGCCTGCGCCTGATGCGCGGGGAGTGGCCCGAGTTCGACCATCCCTTCGTGGTGAACTACCGCCCCGAGGAGGAGTGGGAACCTCTCATGCCCGAGGAGGACGAGACCCCATGCGTGCTGGTCGGGGAGGATGGCCGCTGCCTGGTGTACCTGAACCGCCCCATGACCTGCAGGTTGCACGGCATCCCTCTGGTGGACACGGACGGCGAACTGATGCACGACGACTGGTGCACCTTGAACTTCACAGGCGGGGACCCGCTTGAACTGCCCGGGCTTGCCGCTCCTTTCGACGCCATGTTCAGGCAGGAGGTGGCGCTCTTCAGGGACTTCACCGGAGAGCTTTTGGGGCGGAGGATGAGCGAGCTTGACACCTTCATACCGACCGCGCTGCTGATAGAGTTCCAAACCTTCGACTGGACCGCCTGGCTCAACAATTTCAAGTCTTTCGACGAAGAGGCTTAAAGCATCACCTAAAGGATATCGGCACTATGGCACTTCCCTCCACGATCTACCGCGCCTCCGTTCAGCTTTCCGATCTGGACCGTCAGATCTATGAGCAGTTGCAGACCACCATCGCCAAGCACCCCTCGGAAACGGTCGAGCGTCTCACGGCGCGCCTGCTGGCCTATGCCCTTTGTTACCGCGAGGAACTCTGCTTCACCAAGGGGGTCGGTTCCGGGGACGAACCGGACCTTTGGAGCAAAGGCGCCGACGGCAGGGTCCAACTCTGGATCGAGGTCGGCACCCCCGATCCCGACCGTCTGGCGAAGTCATGCCGCCACGTGGAGCGGGCCGTCCTTTTCGCCTGCGGCCCCACGCTGAGCCGCTGGCTGACGCAGCACCAGCAAAAACTCGCCTCCAGCCAGAACCTCACCGTCATCGGGATCGACTTCAGGTTCCTGGGGCAGCTGGTGGAGAACCTGCAGCGCGCCATCACCTGGTCGCTCACCGTCACCGAAGGGACCCTGTATCTGACGGTGGGGGACCAGAGCTTCGAGACGGGGTTGCAACACCTGAGCGGCCCTCCGCTGTGATCGTTGCCCGAGGCCCATGTTGTCCCGCCGGTCGCCATGTGGTAAAGTGCCCTGGAAGTATGATCAGTATCTTGAGAAGGAAGCTGGACAAGGGGGACGTCATGGGCTTACCGGGCGAGGGTCTCGTGCGTGGTTCATTAAAATCAACGTTGGTCTGCCTGATCGCTTTCTTGCTCTTTCCCGTCGGCGCGCCTCACGCGCATGCCGCGAAATGCCCTCCCACCGACTGGGATGAAATCGGCCCCTTTTACCGCCCCAACGCACCGGTGCGAAGCTCCATCGGCAAGGGGTATCTGCTGAGCGGAACGGTCCTCTCCTCCAGGGACTGCTCGGCCATTCCCGATGCCCGGGTCGAGGTGTGGCAAACGGGTCCCGACGGCAGGTACGACGATGCGCATCGCGCCACCATCATCGCCGACAAGCGCGGGCGTTATCAACTGGAAACCACCCCGCCGCGCGGCTACGGCAACCGGCCGTCCCACATACACATCCTGGTCGACGTCAAGGGATTCGAGGGACTGATAACGCAGCACTACCCGAGGCAGGGGGCAAAGAGGGGGACCTTCGATCTTGTTCTGGTCCCTGAGGCGAAGGACACGGAGAAATCAAAGGGGCGTGTCGACGATCTGGTCCGGCCGGGAAGGAATCAGCCTAAGCGGCAGTAAAGGTTAAACGGAGATTCTGAACTCCACGCCGTCATCCGTGTTACGGACGGTGAGACGACCGCCCATGTTCTTCTCGATGATGGTTTTCGACATGAACAGGCCGACGCCGGTCCCTTTCCCCAGATCCTTGGTGGTGAAGTAGGGATCGAAGATCTTGCCGATTATCTTTTCATCTATCCCCCCCGCGTTGTCGGAAATCACCAGTTCCGCCCTCTCATTTTCCATCCAGGCCCGGATCGATATGCGCGGGTCCTTAATCCCTCGCTCCAGGAAGGCGTCCCTGGAATTCATCAGTATGTTCAATAGCACCTGCGCGTATTCGTTGGGATAACCCTCGATCCGCGCGTCATCCCCGACGTTTATTTCGATCCCTATCCCCTGGGCCTTCAGGTTCTCGCCTATGAGCGAGAACGTCTTGGCTATGACCTCCTCTACCTTGAAGGAGATCTTTACCTTGTCCGGTGTGGAGAGGGTCCTCAGGTCGTCTATGGTTTTCGACAGATGGAGCAGGATCTCCATCGCCTTGGAGACGTTTACGTCCAGCAGCTCCTCGCTGAAGGCGCCCAGCTTGTAGGACAACCCTATTTCCTGGATCTTCAGTCCCACGAGGTTCAAGGGCTGACGCCACTGGTGGGCAATGTTGCCGAGCATCTCCCCCATCGCCGCCATCCTGCTTTGCTGCAGCAACAACTGGTCCTTTAACCTCAGTTCTTCCATCACGCGGATGCGATCCGCCGCCTCCGTCTTAAGCCCCAGGTAGGTCTTTTGCAGCTCCTCGTTTTGCCTCTCCAGTACGGCCTGGCTCTTTTCCAGTTCCCTTGTCCGTTGCCGGACCCGCTCTTCCAGTTCCAGATTGAACTGACGCAGTTTTTGTTCCGCCTGCTTCTTGATGGTCATGTTGCGAAGCAGCAGGATGACGCCCAGTATCAGGAAGACCAGGAGGATCGTGAAACCCCAGATGGTGGTTTTATGCACGTTGTAGATGTTGATCGGGCGGTTGATGACGATGCTGTCCTTTGGCAGGTCCGAAATCTTTATCGCGAAGCGCCGCATTTGACGGTAGTCGAACATGTAGCGGTTCGGGCTGTGCATCACGACGGGTATTTTGTCGGCATCATCTCCCCGCAGCACGCGCAGCGCCAATGAGCCGGCCACCCTCCCTTGGTAATAGCCGCTGGCCAGCATCCCCCCGACGATGCCGTAGCCCAGGTTGAAATCATGGGTTCCGTAAATCGGCACCGGGGATGCCTTCGCTATCAACATGATGCTCTCGTCGAAATCCCATACCCTGCCTTTGATGTCCGTGGAAAAGAAGGTGAATAACACCAGTGAGTCTCTCTGAAGCTGCTTTACGGTGGCCAGGATCTGGGGCATCTCCACATCATCCAGAAGCACGAAATTGACCCTTTGCCGATAGTCGGGAAGGATATCCAGGATACGGTTATGGATCACGCGCCCTGTGGTGGTCGTGTCGTTGATGAAGACGATCCGGCGGGTTTCCGGGTGCAGCTTCAGGGCGAGGTCGAGGGTGGCTTTCATGCTCACCACCTCAGTGACGCCGGTAAACCCCTTCGCGCCGCGCAGTTGCGACGGCTGGAACTGGTTGACACCGCAAAAGACGACCGGAGTGCCGGGAAAAAGCGCGTCGCGGTATCTGAGCATGAAGTCGAAGGCGTCGTTGTCGGTCGTTATGATGGCGTCGAAGCCGGCCCACTGGAATTTATGCTTGAGGGTCTTGAAGAGAAGCTGAAAATATTCCTCATCATCAGCCCATTTGGCCCCCATGAACTCGTTTTGCAGACTGATCTTCTCCCGCGCCGCCCCAGTGGCGGCCGCTATCCCCTTGATGATGTCGTCGGTCCACTTGTAGCCTGGGCTGTACGAGTGCAGTATCAGCAGCTTTTTTCGGCCATTGGCGTGGCTATGGGAAGGCAGGCCCGCCATGACCGTCAGTAGCATGACGAGGGTGGCCAGTAGTATCCTGAGAGCCGCGTTTTTGATCCGGATATGCCGCATGGCTATGGTCTCGTACCTCGTTTTTTTTGCGTTGAAGCTTTTGACTATGGATCCCGCAGCATTGCCGCAAGCTCGACCGCGTTTTGCGGTGCGGCCCCCCAGGCGTCATTGTTGAAGTAGATAAAGACGTCGAGCTTATTCGCCAGATAGCTCCTGATCCTCTCGGCATCTTTTTCCAGTTGCTCTTTACTGTAGCTTCCGTTGTAGCTTCCTTGCATGCCGTGCCTTCTCATGTAGACGAAATCGGCCGTGATGGGAGGTTCGTCAAGGAAAGGGGGGGAATCGGCCATGCAAAGGGACGCGTTCCGGCTCCTGCACAACTGCGCCACCTCAGGGCAAAGCCAGCTTTCGTTTCTGAATTCGAGCGTGTGCCGCCTGTGGTACGGCGCGACCAGGTCCAGGAAGTGCTCCAGTCTGGGGAGGTCGCACCTGAATTGCGGAGGGAATTGCCACAGGACTACCTGCCACTTCTCCTGTAATTCCCCCGCGGGTTCGAAGAACCTCTCAAGCGCGCTTTCTATATCGAGAAGCCTCTTTATATGGGTGATGTACCGGCTTCCCTTCACGGCGAAAGAGAAATCGGCGGCGCTTTCCTGATACCACTTCTTGAAGGTCTCTGGTTTGGGGATGCGATAGAAGGTGACGTTCATCTCGATGGTGTCGAATACCGTCCGGTAATGGTCGAACCATTGTTTTTGAGGGATGCCTTCCGGATAGAAGTTGCCGCGCCAGTGCCGATAACTGAAGCCGCTGCATCCGATGAAAAGCTTTGCCATGTTCCCCCCTTGGACATGCCTACCAGGAGCGTTCCCAACGCATCCCCAGGAAGCCGGGCCCGATGACGGGAGCCAGATAGGTCGCATCCTCGGGGGTTACGAACAGTTTGCCGACTCCGTATGAAAGCACCCCCGAAGCGATCACATCACGCCAGCGATGATGGTTCCCCTGGACCCGGTTATTGGCCACGTAAGCCGTGGCAAGCCAGGCGGGCACTCCGTACTTCCATCCGTAGCGCTCGCTCAGAAACGATGCGCCCGCGCCTGCGAAGGAGACATGTCCTGAAGGGAAGCCGTAGCCGTTGCCGGTTGGACGCGTTCCCCAGCTCGTTTCGTTGAAGCCGACCCTGGCGATGGAGGTTATCAGTTGATTGACTATCACGTTGCGGAACAGTTGTTTCTGCCCTTCCTTGTCATCCTTGAAGTAGGCCAAGGCAAAACCTGTCACCGGGATGGCTGACATAACGGCATGTCCCGCAATGTCAGATGTGCCCCCCTCGGCGGCAAACGGTCCAAGAAGGCAGAGGATGATCGTGACAACAGCTATGCAGTTAATGGATTTTGGCATGTGCGGCCTCCCTGAGGATATGGATGTTGACCATTCAGTATGCCTTGGCAATCCTGTCGCTTGACCTTTGGAAAGATTCACCGATTCAATTAACAGTGCAGTTATGACTGCTTGTGCAGGTAAGTCTGACTGGGGAATTTTAAACCCTGCTAAGTATACCTTAACCTTTAGGCGGGGCCAGATGTCTGGAGAGTTTTGTCGCGATACTGCAGAGAGGGGATGGTGGGGCGGAAACTTTCAGTATTTGTCAAATAAAAAAGGCGGGGCTTTTCGAGCCCCGCCTTCTTCAAAGATCTGCAATCAAACGGTTTCTACATCTCGTGGCACTTCCCGCAGTCGCCCGAAGCGGCGAAGGCGTCATTGCCGTTGTGGCAGGCGCCGCAGGATTTTCCCTTCTCCATGTCGCCCATGGTGAAACTCTTTGCGCCGGCCTTGTAGGGGAAGGTCTTGGTGTGGCAGTCGGCGCACTTGTAGGCCTCCAGGTGGAACTCATGGCTGAACTTGACGGGGCCTGCGTCCGTCTTGAAAGCGATGGTGCCCGGTTTGTACCCTTTGTGGCACTTGGCGCAATTGCCGGCCACCGTGAAGGCGTCGTTGCCGTTGTGGCAACTGCCGCATGACTTGCCTTTTCCCATCTCCGCCATGGAGAAGTGCTTGACCCCCGCCTTGAACGGGAAAACCTTGGTGTGGCAATCCTGGCAGCTATACGCCTCGGTGTGGAACTCGTGGCTGAACACCGCCGGGGTGACTCCCTTGGACTTGAAGCTGATCTCGCGTGGCTTCATCCCCTGGTGGCATTTGCCGCAGTTGCCGGCGACGGTGAAGGCTTTCTTGCCGTTGTGGCAGGCGCCACAGGTCTTGCCACTTTCCATCTGCGCCATGGAGACGCGCCCGTCCTTGCCGGTTATCACCTTGCCGTTATGGCACGACCTGCACTGGCCCTTCTCTTTTGCTATGTGAGTGGAGTGGTTAAAAATAGTAACGCCGGCGCCTTTTACTTTATACTCTATGTTGCGCGCCTTTCCTTTGTGGCAGTTGACGCAGCTCTTGTCGTCAGCTACGCTAAATGCCTTGACGCCTGAGTGGCAGGCGCCGCAGGACTTGGTCTTTTCCATGTCGGCCATGGTATAGCGGTCGCGCTTCTTCAGGTTGAAGATCGTGTTATGACAGATCCTGCAATTGTTGCTATATTTCTTCAGGTGTACGTCATGACTGAAAACAACGGCATCCGCATTTTTGAACGGGAATTTGACGTCATTCATCTCTTTCGCCAAAAGCGCAACAGGCGAAACGCAGACTATGAGAAACGTGACAATGGCAAGGCGAAACTGCATGGTACACTCCTTCTAACTGTGGGTATTTTTACTTTTCCGGCCGGGGTATTAGCCGGGATAATATACACATCCAAAGAGCTATCGTCAATTCAAAACTATTTAAGGTTTTTTATGTTTCCATGCCACAACCGGCTAGTTCAGGGGGCCAAATGAAAACAACTTTATTCGTTCTCTTGATCCTTTTTCACTGCGCGCCAGGCCTCTCTCATGCGGCTTTTTTCCAATGGAGCGATCAAGACGGGGTGGTTCACCTGACGGATGATCCCAAGAAAATCCCCAAGATCTACCGGGACAAGGCCAAGCGCGTGGAAATCCCGGACCCTCCCAGGCGGCCGGAAAATGCCGCGCCCACGCCCCAGGCGGCTCCGCAGGCGAGCGCGCCGGAGCCGCCAGCTCCAGGCGGCCATGACGAGAGGTGGTGGCGTAACCGCTTCGCGGCGCTTCGGCAAGAGCTGGAAACCGTACAGGATGCACGTGCGCGGAAGGAGGAAAAGCTGGTCCTTTTGCAGCGCGAGAGGAGGATCTACCATCGGGCCAGGGACAGGAAGGCCGTGAACGACATGCAGGCTGCGCTCACCGCGGACGAATTTCGCATCGGCGAGCTGCTGAGCCGGCTCGCTGAATTGGAGCTTGAAGCGACCAGGGCAGGCGTCCCGGCCGAGTGGCTGCGCTAGCTTTCATGGCGGATTTATTAGCGGTTGCGGGCCTAGTTCAGCTGTGCTATAAAAAAATGCCGCTTTTTACATGGAGATGCCAGATAACATGAACGGAATTGACAGGATAATAGACCTAGCGCTCGCCGAGGATATTCACACCGGCGATATAACCACCCTCTCGGTGTTGCCCAAACCTCGCATCATGCGTGCCCGCCTGATCGCCAAGGAACCGATGGTCCTGGCAGGAATTGCCGTCGCGGAGCGGGTTTTCGCCAGGCTCGACGCCAACATCAGCTTTCGCGCAAATTTCTCTGACGGGCAGCGCCTGCGGGTCGGTGACATCATCGCCGGCATCGAAGGTGACGCTGCGGCGCTTTTGCAGGGGGAGCGGGTTTCCCTGAACCTCTTGCAGCGCATGTGCGGTATCGCGACCCAGACCGCCGCCTACGTGCAGGAGATAGAAGGTACCGGCGCTCGCGTCGTCGACACCCGGAAGACGACCCCGGGCCTCAGGGTGCTGGAGAAGTATGCGGTGAGGGTCGGGGGTGGCACTAACCACCGCACCGGGCTCTACGACGGGGTGCTTATCAAGGAAAACCATATCGCGGCGGCCGGCGGCATACTCGAAGCGGTGCGCTCGGCCCGGGCCTACATCCCGCACACCCTGAAGATCGAGGTGGAGACCGAGACGCTGGACCAGGTCGCGCTCGCGCTCGAGGCCGGCGCGGACATCATCATGCTGGACAACATGGGGCTCGACGAGATGACCCGTGCCGTGAATCTGATAGCCAAGAGGGCGCTGGTCGAGGCTTCCGGCGGCGTTAACCTGCAGAGCATCAGGGGGATTGCCCAGACCGGCGTCGACATCATATCGGTAGGGGCGCTGACCCATTCGGTGCGCGCCACCGACATCTCCATGCTGATGGAGGAGAATTGAAGGATTCCGGGGTTGACGGCAAAATCCTGGAGCTGTTTCGTTCCGGCGACGGGGTGGTCTCCGGAGCTGCGCTGAGCCGGCTGCTCGGTGTTTCACGCACCGCGGTATGGAAGCACGTCAAGGGGCTTAGGGGCAACGGGTACCGGATCGAAGCTGTTCCCGCCAAGGGTTACCGGCTCCTCTCCTCCCCGGAAATCCTCACCGAGCTCGACATCAGCTCCGGCCTTGCCACCGGCAGGATCGGATCTTCGCTCATCTGCCTCAAGGAAACCGAATCCACCAACGCCGTTGCCTTCAAAATGGCCGAGAAGGGGGCGCCCGAGGGGACCGTTGTCATTGCCGACTCCCAGACGGCGGGGAAGGGGAGGCTCGGCCGGGTCTGGCTCTCTCCTGCCGGGGTGAACCTGTACTGTTCCGTGGTGCTGCGTCCTCCCATATCGCCTGTTGCCGCCTGCCAGCTCACCTTTCTTTCTGTCGTCGCCGTGGCGCGCGCCATTGAGAACTGCACCTCGCTCAAGCCGCAGATCAAGTGGCCAAACGACATCCTCATTAACGGCAAGAAGGTGGCGGGGCTTTTGAACGAGATGAACGCCGAGACGGAAAAGGTGAACTTCGTGGTGCTCGGTATCGGGGTAAACCTGAACGTCAGACTTTCCGACCTGGGCTGCGAGTTGCGCCATCCCGCCACCTCTCTTTTGGAAGAAGGAGGCGTAGAGGTGGATCGGGCAGTCTTCGCGCGCTCCCTGTTGACCGAACTGGACCGTTTGTACGACGGGTTTCTCCGGGAGGGAGACGGGCCGGTGCGGGCGGAATGGATGGAGCGATCCTCGATCAGCGGTCGCAGCGTCCGGGTAAGTTGCGGCGCGCGCGCGTTCACCGGGGTGGTCCAGGGGGTAGACTCCTTCGGCGCGCTCCTCGTGCTGTTAACCGACGGAACGCTGGAGACGGTGCTCTCCGGGGACGTCGCGCTGGTTTGAGGCAAAGGCAGAAGCTTTGACGCTAAAGACGCCAAAGGCGTTAAGAGCGGTTGACCGGTTTTAGGAGGTTTCATTTGCTGCTGGTGATTGATGTGGGGAACAGCAACATCGTTCTCGGAATCTACGACGAGGATCGTCTGGTTCGCGATTGGCGGGTTTCCACCGACAAGTCCAAGACCATCGACGAATACGGCATCCTCTTTCACGACCTGTTCCGCCTGGCCGGGATCGTCTTCTCCGACGTGAAGGACATCATCATATCCTCGGTGGTCCCGACCCTGACCGGGGTGCTGGAGAAGCTCTCCCGCCAGTACTTCGAGATAGCCCCTTACGTGGTGGGCCCCGGGATCAAGACCGGGATGCCGATCCACTACGACAACCCCAAGGAGGTCGGAGCCGACAGGATCGTCAACGCCGTCGCGGGGTTCGAGAAGTACCGCTCGGCGCTCATCATCGTCGATTTCGGCACCGCGACCACCTTCGATTACGTGAACAAGAAGGGTGAATATTGCGGCGGCGCCATCGCCCCGGGGCTCATGATCTCCATGGAGGCGCTGTTCCAGAAGGCTAGCAAGCTGCCGCGGGTCGACATAGCGCGCCCATCCAGCATCATCGCCAAGAACACGGTCAACTCGATGCAGGCAGGGATCTTCTTCGGTTACGTGGGGCTCGTGGACGGGATCGTGCAGCGCATGAAGGCCGAGGGGAAGGAAAATCCCAAGGTAGTGGCGACAGGCGGCCTCGCCTCCCTGATCGCGCCGGAGTCGTCCACCATCGAGTCGGTGGACGAGTTCCTCACCCTGGAAGGGTTGCGCATCATCTACCTGAGGAACAAGTAAAAAACGGCCGTCCGGGTCTCCTTTTTCCAAGGGGGATGTCGCGGCAAGATGGGGGTTGGTTCACAGGTTTTCGTTTCTTTGCTCAGGTCGGGTCTCGTTTCAGAGTAGGTCATTTTTGATTTTCTATTCTAAAGGAGGGCACTATGGGAAGGTATGAAACGGCAAGACTTCGGAATCTCGGTGTTGTAGCTCACGGCGGGGCGGGAAAACCCTCGCTTTGCGAGGCGATTCTCTTCGATACCGGCATGGTCGACCGCCTGGGCCGGGTCGACGACGGCAGTTCCACGATGGATTTCGAACCCGAGGAAATCAAGCGTCGCATTTCCATCACCTCTTCCCTGGACCACTGCGAGTGGCAGGGGCACTCCATCCACATAGTGGATACACCGGGCTACGGCAACTTCATCGCCGACACCCGCGCCTGCATGAGGACCCTCGACTGCGCAGTGGTTATTCTTTCCGCCATCTCCGGCGTCAAGGTCCAGACCGAGGAGGTCTGGACGTGGGCCAACGAGTTCGAGATCCCGCGCATCGCCTTCGTGAACAAGATGGACCGCGAGAGGGCCAACTTCTTTCGCGCCATCGACGACATGGAGAGGTCGCTTGGCGCCCGCGGTGTCGCGGTGCAGATACCGCTTGGCTCCGAAGCGAACTTCGCCGGGGTCATCGACCTGATCCGGATGAAGGCCTACCGCTACCAGGACGATCTCTCCGGCCGGCACCTCGAAGGCGAGATCCCGACGGAATACCTCGACGAGGCGAAGCGCCTGAGAGAGTTGATGGTAGAGACGGTAGCCGAGGCATACGACGCCTTGACCGAGAAGTTCCTGGAGGCAGGCGAGTTGACCGAAGAGGAGATCCTGGACGGTCTCAGGGTCGGCACTCTCAGGAGCACCTTCACCCCGGTCTTGTGCGGTTCGGCTACCATGAATGTCGGAGTGGCGCAACTTCTGGACGCAGTCTGTGCTTACCTCCCTTCCCCCGCGGACCGGACCAAAGCGGTCGGCACCGATCCCAAGACCCGGCAGGTGGTCGAGCGCGCGCCGCTTGAAAGCGAGCCGTTTTCGGCCCTGGTCTTCAAGACAACCTCCGACCCCTACACCGGCAAGATCACCATCTTCCGGGTCTACTCCGGCGTTTTGAACTCCGACTCCGTGGTGTACAACCCCTCCAGGGGGGTGCAGGAGCGTATCGGCCAGATCTACGAGCTTGAGGGTAAAAAGCAGCACCCGATCAAGCAGGCGGTGGCGGGCGACATCGTTGCGGTTTCCAAGCTGAAGGAGACCGTTACCGGCGACACCCTCTGTGACGAGGCGAAGCCGATCCTGTATGAGCCGGCCCAGCCGCTGCAACCGGTCATTTCCTACGCCATCGAACCCAAGACCAAGAACGACGAGGACAAGATACACTCGGCGCTGCACCGGATGATCGAGGAGGAACCGACCCTGGAATCGCACCGCGACCCGCAGACCAAGGAGTTTATCATCTCGGGTATGGGGCAGGTGCATCTGGAGGTGATCGTCGAGAAGATGAAGCGCAAGTTCGGCGTCGACGTCCTTTTGAAGACCCCGAAGGTCCCCTACCTGGAGACCATTCGCGGCAGCGCGAAGGTGCAGGGAAAATACAAGAAGCAGTCAGGTGGACGCGGGCAGTACGGCGACTGCTGGATCGAGCTTTCTCCGCTGCCGCGCGGCGAGGGGTACCAGTTCGAGGACAAGATCGTGGGGGGCGTTATCCCGCGCCAGTACATCCCTGCTGTGGACAAGGGTATCCAGGACGCGGCGAAGGATGGGTTTCTGGCCGGCAACCCGATTGTCGATTTCAAGGTGGCGCTTCTGGACGGCTCCTTCCACACGGTCGACTCTTCGGAAATGGCATTCAAGGTGGCGGGTTCCATGGCTTTCAAGAAGGCGATGGAGTTGTGCAAGCCGGTGCTGCTTGAGCCGATCGTCACCATGAAGGTCACGGTGCCGGACGAGAACATGGGGGATGTGATCGGCGACCTCAACTCCAGGCGCGGCAAGGTGGTCGGGGTGGAGCCGAAGGCGAACTCCCAGGTCATCAGGACCGTCGTGCCGATGTCGGAGGTGCTTACCTACTCAAACGATCTCCGGTCCATGACCAGCGACCGCGGCATGTTCAGCTCCGAGTTCTCTCACTATGAGGAGGTTCCCAGCCACCTGGCGCAAAAGATCATCAGCGAGGTCCTGGAACAAAAGGGGAACAACCACAACCATAAAGGGGCGTAATCAATTGACAATTGGCAATTGACAAAGGACAAAGGAAAGAGTAATCAAGTGACAGCGCTTGCATGACCCCGCTTTTCCATGAGAGGGTGCCCGAAGGGCGGGTGAGAAACAATCTAAACGCAGTGAGGGAGGACGAGCTACATGCCGAACCAATACAAACCGGATGAAGATGATCAGATGCCAGAAAAAAAGAGTTCGCAGCAGCGGCTCATGTTGCTTCTCTTGCTGCTTGTCGGCCTCTTCGCCTATCTCTACTTCTTCACCGGGCTGATCAAGAGCCGTGATGAACAACCACCGCAGCCTGTGGTCGAGGCGCCGGTGAAACAGCCGCTGCCGCCGCGGCCGGAACTTCAAGCTGCTGCGCCAGGTGCGACAGCTACAGATAGCGGCCAGGTACAAAAAGACGCGGTGCAGCAGGCTAAACCCGGTCAACCAGCCGCTGCCGCCGATGCAACACCGACAGCCAAGCCCGCGCCGGCCGTGAAGCCCGCACCGGCCGCCAAGCCCGCGCCGGCCGCCAAGCCCGCACCGGTCGCCAAGCCCGCGCCGGCCGCCAAGCCCGCACCGGTCGCCAAGCCCGCACCGGTCGCCAAGCCCGCACCGGCCGCCAAACCCGCGCCTACGGCCAAGGCCAACGTTGTGAAACCCGCGCCTCCAGCCGTTTCCGCGCCCAAGGCAAAGGCCGCCAAACCTGCAGCGGCCGCCCGCACCAAGGTCGCCGCCAAGCCTGCCGCGAAGCCTGCAACGGCGCCATATACCCTGGAGATCAATGGCGACCTGCTGGAGAGCGAGATGAGGTCGATCACGGCGAAGCTGAGCCAGGCCGGCATCACCGATGTAATGAAGACCAGGGCGCAAGAAAAGGGCGAGCAGATGCACCGCTTGTTCCTGGCTGATTTCGGCAGCAGGGATGCCGCGGTCGAGGAGCTTGGACGGCTGAAACTAGTGGCGCCAACGGCTTTTATGCTGAAGGAGAACGGCAGGTACGCCGTCTATGCCGGCTCGTTTTTGAGAGAGAGCAGGGCCGCGGTCGAACAGGACCGCCTTTTCGACAAGGGGGTCAAACTCCTGCTGAAGGAAGCCACGCTGCCGATCTCCGTCGTCAAGGTGCGTGCCGGCAACTTCGCCAGTCAGGCAGAAGCGGAGTCGGCCGCCCGCAACCTGAGAAAATCCGGATTATCGGCAAAGGTCATCAAGACGGGGAAGTAGCGTAAAGTGGTGAACAAGGTAACCTTCAGGATCTCATCGGCGGCAGCCCCATACGTCGGAGCCGATAAACCGCGGCAGGACAGGTTGAAAGCCGCGGCCGGCCTTGTGGCGTTGCCGCCTTGCGATTTCGTGCTGCTCCTCTATTACCTGTGCCACGACCTGGACCCTGAGGTGAAAAGAAGTGCGATGGCATCGTTGCGCGGCCTGGATGTGCCATTTCTGGCTGGACTGCTTTCCAACCCGGAGCTGCATCCGCGCATCCTCGACGCCCTGGTGCAACTCCACGGCAGGAAGCCTGAACTTGCCCCTCTTTTTGTCGGCCACCCCATGATCAGCGCCAAGGCTGCCGCACTGTTGGCCGCGCAGGGAGCCTGCGCGCCCTCCTCATCGGACCGGGAAGCCGAGCCGGATTGCCAGCCGGGCGGCGAAGCCCCTGGTGAGGACGCGCCCCAAGCGTCCGCGGAGGTGGCTCCCGACGAGGAGGAATTCCAGTCCAAGTACCAGATGGCTCAATCCATGGGGGTAAGTGAAAAGATCAAGGCGGCTCTGACAGGCGACAAGGAATGGCGCAATATCCTGATCAAGGACTCCAATAAGCTCGTCTCGGGCGCGGTGGTCAAGAATCCGCGCATCTCCGAAGCAGAGGTGCTCACCATCGCCAAGTCGGCAGTGCAAAATGATGAGATCATGCGGGTCATCTGCGCGAACAAGGAATGGGTCAAGAACCCGCTGATCAGGAAGGCTTTGGCCGAGAACAACAAGACTCCGCTTCCTGCCGCTCTTCGTTTCGTGGCGACGCTCTCCGAAAAGGACCTCTCCGCGATAGCGAAGAGCAAGAACGTATCCTCGGTGATCGCCTCGCAGGCCCGCAGGATTCTGAATACCAAAAAAGACGGAAGATAAAGTGGGGGGCTCTGATGGCTCTGGTGAACCAGGCAAAACGTGAAATCAATGCGAAGATAGTCCTTTTCGGCCCCGGCCTTGCCGGCAAGGCGACCAGCTTGAAGCATATATTCAACAAGCTTAAGCCGGAATTCCGCGGCGCCATGAAGGTGATGAACGTCCAGGATGCGCGCATGTTGTTCTTCGACTTCACCCCTCCCGGCGACGGCAATATCGACGGCTTCCGGGTTCGTTTCCATCTTTATACGGTTTCCGGCCGCGACATCGACCCCGCAGCCTGGAAGATGGTGCTGAAGGGGGTGGACGGAATAGTCTTCGTGGCGGATTCCGCGCCGCTGCGGCAGGACGAAAACCGCGACAGCCTGACAACTTTGGCCGCATACCTCAAGGGGTATGGACAGAGCCTTGCCGGCATCCCGACCGTGTTGCAGTTGAACAAGAGCGATCTGCCCGATGCGCTTGGTGTGGCGGAACTTGAGCGGATGCTGAATCCGGACAGGCTCCCTTGTTTCAAGGCAAGCAGCCAGACAGGAGAGGGGGTGCTTCAGACGCTTATGGCTCTTGTCAAGAGCGTGCTGACCGGATTGCGCGCCAGGGGCGCCGAAGGAATAGCAAGCGGTGAGGGATTGCAGCGCATGATGGAGACGCCCGCAGCGGCCCCGGTACAAGCCCCGGTACAGGCACCGACCCAACCTGGTACCGGGTTCGACGTCCCTCCGCAGGCGACCCCGGAGCAATCCTGCGTGCCGCAAGCGCCACAGAATCTGGCGCCAGACCAGCCGCTCTCACTCGAACTTTCCGGAGCGCCCGAGGCCGCTGAGCCCGGTTTTTTTCGGGTTCCGCTCACTATCCGCAGTGGCGAGCAGACCAAGTCGGTCGTCCTTACTCTCGCAATTTCCGTAGAAGAGGGGTGATGATAGTTGGGGCCTGATCTAGACATACAGATGCTGTTGCGACTGCTTTTGGCGTCGTTTCTAGGTGGCCTGATCGGTCTTGAACGGGAGATTCACGGCAGGCCGGCGGGGTTCAGGACGCACCTGCTGGTTTCCCTTGGTTCCTGCCTATTCTGCATTACCTCCATCGAGTTCTACCGTCTTTTCGGCAATTTTTCCGGCAGCGGCCCGATCGGGATCGATCCGGGACGCATCGCGGCGCAGGTGGTGACCGGTATCGGTTTCCTGGGCGCCGGCGCCATCATCAGGGAACGCGCCTCCATTCGCGGCCTCACCACCGCTGCCTGCCTCTGGGTGGCCGCCGCCCTCGGCATTGCCTGCGGTGTCGGGCTTTTTTATCTCGCCATCTGCGTCACCCTGGTGGCCCTGGCAAACCTATTGCTGCTAAAGCAGGTCGAGAAAAGGTTGCGCCGCGATACGTACGTCCTGGTGAAGGTGTGGGGTAACGATACCCTGGATTTCATCTCCCGTGTCTACCAGGTCCTGGCCGAGTGCGGCATCAACCAGGTGGACGCCAAAATAGAAAAGAACATCGAAAAGGTCACCATATTCGTCGAGTTCCAGATAAAGCGCGCCAAGGAGGGGAGTTCCGCCGACCTTCTGGCCGGTCTCAGCGAACTGGAAGGGGTCAAGAAGGTAAGGGTGGAATGACCTGCGTGCCCTGGGCACTTAGGGTTTATTACGAAATGAAAAGGAGATGTCGGCATGGCTGAACTCAAAGGAAGCAAGACCGAAAAAAACCTGCAAGAGGCTTTCGCAGGCGAATCCCAGGCCCGGAACAAATACACCTACTTCGCCTCCGTGGCAAAAAAAGAGGGGTATGAGCAGGTCGCGGCGCTGTTCATGGAGACGGCCGAGAACGAGAGGGAGCATGCCAAGCTGCACCTGAAGGCGCTGGGCGGCATCGGCGACACCGTGACCAACCTGAAGGCGGCGGCCGCAGGAGAGTACGCCGAGTGGCTGGAGATGTACCCTCGCATGGCGAAGGAGGCAAGCGAAGAGGGTTTCAGCGCCATCGCCGCCATGTTCGAAGGGATCGCAAAGATAGAGAAGGCACACCAGGAGCGCTACAAGGCGCTGCTCGCCTCCATCGAGGAAGGGCGTGTTTTCAAGACCGGGGAACCGGTGAGCTGGAAATGCAGGAACTGCGGCATGATCCACGAGGGGACCGAGCCCCCGCAACTCTGCCCCGTTTGCCACCACCCCAAAGGGTACTTTGAGCAGTTGGCTGAAAACTTCTAAGCGCCAGCGGGAAATTTCCGAATCAACGCGAGGGGAATCCCTCCTAGCTACCTTGCTCGCCGGGCAGACCGTTTTTCTACTTTCAATACTTTTGACACCGCTTTCCTTGCAAGGAATATATCTTGTATACGGAGAAGGCGGCATGCTATGATGCGATGGTTTCTCATTAGCAAAGGAGGCTAGCATGGCAACAATCACAATTTCCAGAGAGATGGGCACAGGAGCTTTCGGCATTGCCAAGGAACTGGCAAAAAAGCTTAAATATACCCTTATCGATCGGGCGAAGATCGAGGAACTGGCGCCAGGTTACGGCCTCACCTCCGATATCCTTGAGAGGATCGATGAGAAGCCACCCTCCTACAGAACCGCTGAGGACCGTTTGCAGGCGGCCCACCTTGCCACCGTGGAACTTATCCTTTTGGACTGTATTAAAAAGGGGAACGTGATCCTTTACGGCAGGGGTGCACAGGACCTCATCAAGGATCTCAAGAATGTGCTGAGGGTGCGTTTCATAGCCCCCTTCGAACACAGGGTGGAAAAATTCGCCGAAAGGGAGTGGATCGATCCCGACCTGGCCCGGGACCTGATCAGAAAGAGCGATCACCAGCTGGGTGGCTTCATCCATTTCTACTTCGATAGGGACTGGAACGATCCGCTGGCGTACGACCTGCTCTTCAACACCACGCGGCTCAGCGACAGTTCAATGGTGGAAACAGTCATCGCGGCGGCAAAGGATCCCCGTCTCAAAGAGGGGGAGGAAGAATCGATGTCGCTTCTGGAGGATTTGATCCTCACCAAGCGCGTCGAGGTGGAACTGCTCAAATCCAGCCTGTCGCGCATTCTGAGGCTTACCATCGTGGTCGAGGACGGAATCGTGACGTTGTCCGGGCATGTGCAGTCGGAAGGGGAGATCACGGAGGCGATACGGATCGCGAGGTCGGTGGACGGGGTAACCGACGTGGAGAGCGAATTGGATGTGATAAGCTTCAAGCCCGTTAAGGATTGACGCGCCACATTCCGCTTTGCAACCGTCCGGCGGAATCATTTTCGATTTTAAGGGTCATGGATAGATTGCCAAAAGAAAAGGGGCCCCATCGGGGCCCCTTTTCTTATCTTCCCTGCCGCAACCGCTGCAGCTCTTCGACGCAACTGTACGGGATGGCCATGGAGCCTCTCCCGGTCCCCATGTTGATCCCTTCCTCGATGCCGTGATAGTCGGACCCGCCGGTCCAGACCATTCCCCTCTTTTCCGCATAACTGCGCAGGAAAGCGCTCTCCTGTTCGTTGCATACGTTGTTGTAAGCCTCGATCCCTCCAAGCCCCATGGAGAAAAGCTCGTCGATCAGGCCGGTGAGCGTATCACGATCGTTTGTGACGGTGGTGGGATGCGCCAGCACCGCCACTCCGCCAAGCCTTTTCACCGTGTCCAGCGCCTCGTCGACCGGGAAATAGCGTTTGGGGACGTCGCAGGGAAGCAGGTAACGGACGAAGGCGTCCTGCATGTCGCGAACGTACCCTTTGGCCATGAGTACCTGGGCTATGTGCGGGCGCCCGAGCGCCCCTCCCGCCAGCGCAGCAGCCTCCGCGCTGGATATGGTTCCTTTTCCCTCAAGGGTCAGCTTCTCGTTGATCCTGTCCACGATCGCCTCACCCCTTCGCTCCCTTTTCACCCGGAAATCCCGCAGCGTCTCAAGCAGGAGCGGGTCGCGGTGATCGAGCAGGTAGCCTAGAAGATGCACATCCCGATACGAGCCGAGGGCCACGGAGAATTCCAGGGCAGGCAATACTTCCACGCCGTAGTCGGCGCCGGCCGCCAGCGCCTCATCGATACCGTCCACCGTGTCGTGATCGGCGAGCGCTATCGCCTTGAGGCCGAGCTGCGATGCCATGGCGACGAGTTCGGTCGGCGTGCGGACGCCGTCGGAGTAGGTGGAGTGCAGGTGCAGGTCAACCAGGTTTTTCATTCATCTCTCCCAATTTTGTCAGTAGGTCATTATAGGAGTTTTCATTTTTTGTGCAACTGCTAAGCGCCGCAGTTATCAGTTGCCTTGGCGAATAGCTTCTAGTATAAGAAAGCATTACTGTTTTTCGCTGTGCACAAGGGGTGGACGTGGCAAGAAATAAAGGGATGGCAGGCGCTGTTTTCGCGCTGGCCACATTCGTCGTAGGGGGGTTGCTGACCTTTTCAGGACTCGGTCTGATAGCTTTCATGAAGGGACGCGACCTGTTCGGCATGGGGGAGGGGCGCAGCATAGGCATCCTTTTTGTCTGCGTCGGACTGCTCGCCTCCATACTGGGCGTGCTGATCATGCGTATCATGCGCAACAGGTTTTAGCATGCGGGACGACGAGATCCACCTGGCGATGGCGATCCTCACGGAGAAGGTCAAGGGGTGGGTCACGCCGGCGGTCACCATCGTGGCGACGCAGGATCACGATCCCTTCAAGGTGCTTGTTTCCTGCATCCTGTCGCTAAGGACCCGGGATCAGACCACAGCCGAGGCCTCCGCCCGGCTGTTCGGGCTCGCGGACACGCCGGAGAGACTCTCGCGACTGAGCGCGGACGAGATCGAGGCTGCGATCTACCCGGTCGGTTTCTACCGCGTCAAGGCGCTGCAGATCCTGGAGATCTCACGGGAGCTCTCCCAACTGCATGCGGGTCAAGTCCCGGATGAACTCGACGCGCTGCTCAGATTCAAAGGGGTAGGGAGGAAGACAGCCAACCTAGTGCTGACCTTGGGCTTTGGCAAGCCGGGCATCTGCGTCGACATCCATGTGCACAGGATATGCAACAGGTGGGGGTACCTGAGCACCCGGACCCCGGCGGAGACGGAAGCGGTACTCAGGAAGAAACTCCCGCCCGAGTACTGGATCGTCATCAACGACCTTTTGGTCGCCTTCGGGCAAAACCAGTGTACTCCGGTCTCGCCAAGGTGCTCCAGTTGCCCGCTGTACCAGCTCTGCGACAGGGTCGCCGTGGTCAAATTCCGTTGAGGCCGACCTTGCACTGTGCCGGTGCTCTAGTATAATGAGAACCTAGGTTTTTCATGTTAACTTATTTCACTCCCGGTTTTCGGGGTTTGATAATTATCCGCTGATGCCGCTTGTCAGCCATTTTGGGGGAGACTATGCTGAAGAAAATCGGGTTTGTAGGGTTGGGGACTGTCGGGGCGCACATGGCCGCAAATCTGGCCAAATCGGACTACCAGTTGACCGTTTTCGACGAGGATGCCCAGGCGGTAGCGGAGCTGGAGAAGCTCGGCGTCAAGATCGGGGCCTCGCCCATGGCAACCGCCAAGGGGCAGGACCTGGTCATCGTCATTCTGCCCGAGAGCGAGTTCCTGGTCTTCGGCCCCGGAGGGGTCCTGGAAGGGATCGACCCCGGCACCATACTGGTCGACATGGGAACACACTGCATCGAGACCATCGAGCGTATGGCACAGGAGGCGGTAAAGCGTCGCGTCATGTTCCTGGAGGCGCCGGTCTGGGGGAGCAAGGAGCATGCGGCGAACGGTCTTCTCACCATCCTCGCGGGGGGGGACGAAGCGCTTTTGGGCCGCTGCCGGGAGCCCTTCTCCTACTTCGGACTCAACATCATCCATGTGGGGAAGATCGGGGATGCCACGCGCATGAAGCTGATCGTGAACCTGCTGCAGGCAGAGATGATGCAGGCGCTCTCGGAGGGTCTGGTCTTCGGCGATAAGATGGGATTCAAGGCGGACAAGATCCTCGAAGTGCTCGACTCAGGCGGCGTCGCCTCGCCACTTTTCCATTCCAAAGGGCGCTCCATAGCGCGCGGCGACTTCAGCCGCAACCTGGCGCTCAAGTATGTACACGCCCAGATGCTGAGAGTGCTCGAGACCGCCGACAAGCTCGATCTTGAGCTTCCCGCCGCAAAGACCGTATCCGGCATCTTCGGTCAGGCCGTAGCGGACGGAAGAGGGGAAGAGGATTTCTCGGCAATCGTGAAGCAGCTCCGGAAATAGGCTGTTTCTGTTCCACTGAAGATTTTGCATGTGTACAAGAAAGGGGCGCCCGCAAAGGGCGCCCCTTTCTTGTGTTGTGCGCCAGGCATGGCGCGTGGCGCGAAATTCCCGCCTTTCGACAAATAATTCCCGAAATCGAGGTGCTAGACTGTCTGCCACCTCTTTGCGGAAAAGGTGACGGAGGTGAATTTTGTGATTTTTTGTGGCAATAAGCCTCCAGTTGCGTGATCTGCATTAATGCTCAAACCCACCGGTTGCTCCTGATTTTGTCGCGCTGCAGTTCATCGGCCGATACAGCTCTTTTGCGTTCGGCAGGATGCCCGATGCCGAGTATGCACTCCACCTTGATCTGTTCCGGCAAACCGAGCAGGTCCTGCACATACTTTTCCGCCGTCTTCTGGTGGTCATGCTCGCGGTTGCGTATCTGCGCCCAGCAGCTTCCAAGCCCCAATGACAGCGCAGACAACTGGATCAAGATGGCGGCTATGGAGCTGTCCTCGATCCAGACGTCCGATTTGCCGCTATCGGCACAGACGACGATGGCAAGAGGCGCCTTGCCGAGAAACTCGGAGCCATGCTGTTTGGCTTCAGAAAGTTTTTTGAGTAGCGCCGGATCGTCGACCACGACGAACTCCCAAGGGTTTATGCTGCGTGAGGACGGCGCACGGAGCGCGGCCTCGACGATAACCTCGATGGTATCCGGAGCGATTTTCTCAGCCGAGAATTTGCGGATGCTGCGCCGCTTGCGTAATAGCTCTATCATGATCCTCCCGTCCCATATTGTAGCTGCAGGTCTCCATCTCCTTATCAACGTACAGCTTCGGAGTCAACAGTAAACTGAATTTCGCGAGGGGAGGGGAGTTTGCCGTGCAGAGTTGGGGTATAGCTTTTGTTATTTCGATAAATGATGTTATAGCTTCTGCAATGCGCCGTTTTTGCAGGTTTACGCCCTAGTTAACGCCGATGTCCGCCACTGAGGTTATACCTCTTCAAAACTCTCCTCTATTGACAGAACACTGTTTTTCTCTGCACCTACGACCACTTTATTCCGGCCCTCGCGCTTTGGCACTTGCATTGCTGTATAGCTGGTACCGGCGGAGGCTTCGGACCTGAAGGCGCGACCCGTCCCGTCGGCGCTGCCCTGGGCTACCCGGCGGCGGAGAGTCGGCTGGCCGGCAGATCGCCCTCACCAACACAAAAGGCCCTTTGGTGGGTCACTTGTCTCAACTGGAGAATACGATGATTAAAACAAACGATCTGAAAATTGGGGTGCGCTTTGGTATCGGGTACGGCTTCATGCTCCTCATGCTGGCTGCGGTCGGCTTGTCCGGGATTATCGGGCTGAAGGTAATGAATCAGGATCTTGAAGAAATAGTCAAGGTCAACAATGCCAAAATCAAGTACGCCCACGGCGCCTCGATGGCAATCAACAACGTATTCCAGTCAGTTCAGTTGATCATGCTGGAAAATGATTCTTCCCGCGAGCAGACCAAGCTGCGGATCGAGGTTCTAAGGAAGGAATACAGTAGTGCCATTGACAGCCTGGAGGGGCTTGAGATAACAGTGAAAGGGAAAGAACTGATCGTCCAGGCAAAAAAGGAAATCGACAGCGCGAGACAAATCAACTCGGATGTCGTGGACCTTGCCTCCCTGAATCAACTCGGCGCGGCGCTTTCCATGTACAACAAGGACTCTCTGCCTCGGGCCATCAAGATTCAGCAGGTCTTCAAGAGCCTCGTGACGTACCAGGAAGAACAGACAAAAATACGCCAGGACTCGGCGGAAAAGATGTTCCATCGCACCCTGCTCGCCATGATGCTTATTTCCGGCGGCGCCCTGGCACTTGGGATACTGATCACGCTGCTCATTTCGCGCAGCATCACGCGCCCGCTGAAAGAGATGGTGACGATGCTGAAGGATGTCGCCCAGGGAGAGGGAGACCTCACCAAGCGGCTCCCTTGCAGCCAGAAGGACGAAATAGGCGAGGCGTGCCGATGGTTTAACGCCTTTATTGGCGATCTGCACGGAACCATATCGCAGGTGTCCAAGCAGAGCTTTCAGATGGCAGCCGCGGCCGATAGCCTCTATGCCACGTCGGAACGGATCGCCTCCGGAGCCGATAAAGCGGCAGCCCAGGCGGGCACGGTCGCCACGGCCAGCGAGGAAATGGCAGCCACATCCACGGACGTGGCCCAGAATTGCTCCCTGGCTGCCGAAGGTTCCATGCAAGCCAACAGTTCCGCAATCGCCGGTGCGAAGATCGTGCAGGAAACCGTGCATGGAATGACCCGCATCGCCTCAACGGTGAAAGATTCGGCGCAAACCGTCACAAGTCTCGGCATGCGTTCCGACCAGATCGGAGAGATCATCGGCACCATTGAGGACATTGCCGATCAGACCAATCTGCTCGCGCTGAACGCAGCCATTGAAGCGGCGAGGGCCGGCGAGCAGGGGCGCGGCTTTGCCGTTGTCGCCGATGAGGTGCGTGCCCTGGCCGAACGCACTACCAGGGCCACCAGAGAGATCGGTGCCATGATCAAAATGATCCAGCAGGAAACGAGGGGTGCCGTGGATGGCATGGAGGAAGGGGTGAAGGAGGTGGAAAGCGGTACCGCGGCCGCGGCCAGATCGGGAGCCGCCCTGCAGGATATCCTCGACCAGATCGACAAGGTTGCCATGCAGGTGAACCAGATCGCCGCAGCCGCCGAAGAGCAGACCGCGACCACCGGCGAAATAACCACCAACATGCACCGCATCTCCGACATCATCCAGGAAGCCGCCCAGGGCGCCCAGGAATCTGCCGCCGACGCAAGCATGCTGGCACGGCAGGCGAAGGAGATGCAGAACCTGATCGGCAGATTCAAGCTGGCCTGATGGTCCCTGCGCAGCTCCGCAGTTCAAGAAAAACTCCTGCAATTAGATGCTGCTTATTGATCGGTAAGCCAAAGCGTATTAAAATATTTTGGCTGTACAAGAAAGATAGCATTAGAGTAAAAATAGTAGTCCTCTGTTTTTCCATCTTAAAGAAAATCAGCCAGCCACAGGTTAGTACAGCAAATATATCTGCATTAACATGTGCTGAATTTCTAACACGTCGAATCTGTTCGTGCATCTTTATCAAAGCATTATTACAAGTGATGTAATAGGAGAATTATGGGCAACACAAAAAACGTGAGGTTAATGGTACTGGTTCTAGCTTTGGGCATCGTCGCAGCCGGCTGGTACGGTCAATACGCCTGGAGCAGCTACCAGTCCGATAAAAGCAAACAGATCAGCTACACCGCTTTCATGGATAAGGTGAACGCAGGCGCCATAACCAAGGTCAGCGTCGCCGGCGACCGGATTACGGCAAACGGCCGGAGCGACGAGAAGTTCCTGCTCTTCCTGCCTGCCGGCGCCGATCTGGCGGAACTGCTCCTGGCAAAGGGGATAGATTTCTCCTCGAATCCGGCGGCAGCAAAGCCTAAGTGGTTCGAGATAGGCATCATCCTCATGGTGGCCCTGTTCCTCTTCATGGTGCTGAAAAAGTATGCCGGGATGGGCCGCAGCAAGGCCAGGGCCGTCGACGGCTCGCAGTCGCCGACCCGCTTCAGCGACGTCGCCGGGACGGAGGAGGCCAAGAGCGAGTTGCTGGAGACGGTCGAGTTCCTGAAAGACCCGCAGAGGTTCACCGCCCTCGGAGGGAAGATGCCTACCGGGGTGCTGCTGGTAGGCCCTCCGGGTACCGGTAAAACCCTGATAGCAAGGGCTGTTGCGGGTGAAGCCGGAGTCCCGTTCTTTTCCATATCGGGGTCGGAGTTCGTCGAGATGTACGTCGGCGTCGGGGCTTCCAGGGTGAGGGATCTTTTCGCCCAGGCCAAAAAGGCCGCGCCTTGCATCGTCTTCATAGACGAGATCGATGCGGTGGGGCGCAAACGAGACGCAGCCGCAGGCGGCGGCGCCAGCGACGAGAGGGATCAGACTCTCAATCAGCTTCTGGTCGAGATGGACGGCTTCTCGGTCAATTCCGGGATCGTCATCCTGGCAGCCACCAATCGCCCCGAAATCCTCGATGCGGCGCTTCTGCGCTCCGGTCGATTCGACCGTCAGGTCACGGTCGGCTCACCCGATATCAGGGGGCGCGAAGCGATCCTGAAGGTTCACGCCAGGAATGTGCCGTTGAGCAACGAGGTGGACCTGATGGTCATCGCCAGGGGCACCCCGGGATTTTCCGGCGCCGACCTCGCCAACGTGGTGAACGAAGCCGCCATCCTAGCGGCAAGGTTGAACAAGGGGAAGGTGGAGATGGTCGACTTCGACAGCGCGAAGGACAAAGTGCTTATGGGAGCCGAGAAGAAGTCGATGGTGCTCTCGGAAAAATCAAAGCTGAGCACCGCCTACCACGAAGCGGGACATGTGCTGGTGGCAAAGCTCGTCCCCGGATGCGATCCCGTGCACAAGGTCTCCATCATCCCGAGGGGAAGGGCGCTCGGCGTCACCGTGCAGATTCCGGTCGAGGACATCTACTGCTACACGAAAGAGATGCTGGACGGCCACCTCAAGGTGCTCATGGGGGGGCGTGCCGCCGAGGAGCTCATCTTCAACACGGTCACCACCGGGGCCGGCAACGACCTCGCCAGGGCGACCGACACGGCGCGCAAGATGGTCTGCGATTGGGGCATGTCGAAGGCTTTCGGACCCGTAGCCTTCGGCAACCACGAGAGCACCGACCCGGGCGCCGGCGGAGCGCAAAAGGGGAAGAATTTCAGCGACGCCACCGCGCTCGAGATCGATACCGAGATCCGATCCATCGTGACCTCCTGCTATTCGGAAGTCCTTACCCTGCTGGAGACCAACATGGATGCGCTGCAACTGCTGACCGCCGAACTCGTGGCCAAGGAGACCCTCGACAGCGCCGAGATAGACGCGATTCTCGAAAGCGCGGTTTTTCAGGACAGGCGTGATTCTCGAACACGCCCTTGGCAGGCGGCCTGAAGTATCGGACTTTTCAGCCACGGCGTTCAGTAGTCCCTCTCCCTTTGGGAGAGGGAGAGGGTCGGGGGGCTGAAGTTGAGAGATCAGGCCGCCAAGTTGAAGCGCTTGACCAGGCGGTGCAATTCATCGGCATGGTTTAGAAGGTTCTTGGCCGCGTCCGCCGATTCATGCGAACAGCTGGCACTTAATTGAACTACCTCGGAAATCTGCTGGATGTTGCCGGTGATGTCCGCCGTGGTCGCCATCTGCTCCTCGGCTGCGGTAGCTATCTGGTTGATCTGCTCGGCTACCGCATCGATCTGGCGGCGGATGTTGCCAAGTGCAACGCCGGATTTCGAAGCGTCTGCCGTCCCGCGTTCCACCTCGCTGACACCTTCCTTCATCGACGCTACAGCCCCCTTGGTCTCTGCTTGAATGGCCCGTATCATCTGCCCTATCTCCTTGGTGGCCCTGGTAGTCCTTTCCGCAAGGGCGCGTACTTCGTCGGCCACAACGGCAAAGCCGCGACCCTGTTCGCCTGCCCTGGCAGCTTCTATGGCGGCATTCAAGGCGAGGAGATTGGTCTGGTCGGCTATATCCTCGATGGTGCCGACAATTTCTCCAATCTGCTCGGAGCGGTGCCCCAGGGTCTCCACTGTGGCTGCCGATTGCTTTACCTTCTCGGATATGCGATGCATGCCGGCTACCGTTTCCTGCACTACCGAAACGCCCTCCACGGCAAGATCGCTCCCCTGTCTGGAACTATCAGCAGCCATGCTGCAATTTCTGGCGATTTCCATCGAGGTGGCCGACATCTCCTCGCTGGCCGTGGCGACAGTGCCGGACTGCAGCGCCACGTTCTCCGAGCTTTCGGCGATCTGCTCGTTCACAGTGAGGAGCATTTCCGCAGAAGATGCCAGCTCGTCCGCCGTACCTTTTATGGCCGTTATCATGGCGGCTGTCGAGGAGAGCATGCGGTTGATGCTTTTGCCGAGATCGCCTATCTCGTCGTCGGCGTAAACCGTCAACTGCACCGTCAGGTCGCCGTCGGCCACGCGGCTCATGGTATCCGACACGCGTTTGATCCGGGTGGTGAAGTTGCGGGTCAACATGCCGACCAACGCCGTACCCAGGATGATGGCGGCGGCGCCGGCGCCGGAGAGGATCCATTTTGCCTTGCTGTAAATCGCGACAGCTTCCTGGTAGGAGGCGTCGACCTGCTCCTGTTGGAGCTCCACCTGCTCTTCGAAGGTCTCGTGGAGCTTTTGCGTCAGGGGAATGGCTTCTTGCAGCAACAGCGCCACAGCCTCGTCCTGTTTGCCGTCAAGCGCCAACTGCATGACGCGGTTGTTCGATTGGGCGGCTGGGACGATCTCCTTCTTTGCCTTTTCGAGCAGTTCGATTCCCTTCGGCTGTTTCTCCATCCCTTCCAGCCGTTTCATGGCTGCCAGGTAATCTCCCCTGGCGGCTTCCACCTTTTGCTTTTCATCGCTGACAGCTTTTTCGTCTTTCAAAAGTACCAGCATCCTGATGGAAGCCGAAATGTCGTCGAGTGCCTGGGATGCCTTCAGTGCGTAGAGGGTCTTTACGTAGTTGTCCTTGGCGATGCTTTCCACCGAGCCTTGCACCTTTTTGGTGCTGATCAGGCCCAAAGAGATAGTCATCACCATCATGAGCAACAAGAACCCGAAAATGAGGCCCAGCTTGACACCGATTGTTTGATTGTTGAATGACATAAAACCTCGCAGTGCTTCCTGTTTCTGTACAAAAATGCGTCGCCCGCCGGCGCACGCCTGCGGCCTGTGACGCGGGACCATCAGATGCGCCGGCAAAGAAATGCGTTATTTAAACACGATCATCGTCGCCGTCTGGTTCACGTGCCCGATATATTGTTCACCATAGGTGCTGAAGCCTGTGGTCGGTACGTCGGCAAATAGCGCACCGTACTCTTCGGTCAACTGCTTTTGCTCCAGTTCCAGCGTTCTCAGGATGCAGTTGAAATTCATGATCCCGGAAACTTTCCCCAATTTCGCTTTGACTTCATCGAGAGCCTTCCTGGTGTCGTCGATGATGTCGGTTGATTCCAGAATGGACAGTTCCATCCCTTCAACGACGCTGCAGTAAAAGAGCATGCTGCTGTCTTTGATCTGCTGCGGGCTGCGCACGAAGGGCTCACCGTCGATGACCAGTCCGACCGGATTGTGCATGAATCTTCCGGCTGCGTCCTGGACCGTGATCCCCAAGGCATCGGCGTATGCCTGTGCCGCCGGTTTGCCGTCGAACTCGATGACCTCTCTTTTTGCTTCTTCGGCCTTGGTAACCACCAAGGTCTGCGGAAGGATGTTGAAGCTTTGGGTCTTGATAAAGGAGAATTCCGTAGCCGGTTTCAGCAGCGCCAGCACTGCCGCATTGGTGTAGCTTTTGCCGTTTGCATAGACGTGGGTCTCAACGAATTTGAGGTCGTCTCCAGCCGAGCCGCCGATGAAGGTGACGTTGGTGAGGTCGCCGATCTTGTCGATCAGTTTTTCTTCAGCGCCTGAAAGCCCGTCCACCAGCACGATCCCGACGTACTTTTGGGGATTGAGGTCATGCATCGTTGTGCCAAAACGCTTCTCGAACGAGGCGAAGGCCTGCTCCACGCCGTTTTCCTCCTGCAGGTTTTCCACGACCGCAACCTCGACCTCGCTTATCGCCTGGGCATTGAAGCCCATGGCGGTCAGGGAATTCTTCAGCATCTTGCCACTTGCTACTTCGCCTGCAGTAGAACAGCCAAAGACCGTTGCTCCGGGAAACGCATCCTGCATCTTCTGGCTCACCGCTCCGGCTGCGTATACCGAAGATGCGTAATAAATCACCAGTTTCACTTCCAGGCTTGCCAATTGCGCCTGAATATCCGAAACTGTCGCATCAATATTTTCCTTACTTGAATATGCAGATACTATATTCATTATGTCTCTCCTTTATCCTGTTATTTGAAGTCCTTCACCAGCGCCTCCAACTTGCTAATTACTGCAGGGTCGTCATCGGATAGAAGAGTGAATTTCTTCGGGTCAATCCCCTTCAGCATCAACTTGGTTCTGATCACGCCTTGCAACATAGTGTTGTCTTTAGCTCTTTGTTCAATAATCGCATCTATCATCTTTTTGATTTTTCCAGCCATGCCCATCACCTCCTTTGTTAGAGAAATTGTGTATACCTTTTAAGGTTGTCCTGCTTTAAGGTGTTTTCGGTTGTGGAGCACAAAGCTAAAATAGAAAATAGTTATAAAATGCTAAGTTTCTTTTGCTGGACTTGCTCGCTAAAGGACTTTTTCCCTTTCCGGGTGCTGTTGATGTTCATGGATAACCGCTTGTTATTGCACCTGCCTTGCTAGCTGTACTGATTCCTTCGGTTTGGAAACAATGTTCTTTTAATTTTAGGCGACACCGGCTGCATTTATGGCCATCAAACAGTTGCCGGTCTGGTCATTAGATGCTATGTGTAGTCCTCGTTATTTATGAAAATAAGGAGCATGCGATGACAAACAACGACGTATTCCGCAGGCTGCGCTATGCGATCAATATCAACAATCAGACGGTTGTGGAGATCTTCCGGCTGTCAGGACTAAAGATGGGACAATCCGATATCACTGCATTGGTTAAAAAAGAGGACGAGGAGGGATATCTGGAGTGTAGCGACCTGGTGCTTGAGGGTTTCCTGGACGGGTTGATCGCCTATAAGCGAGGCAAGAGAGAGGGGGAGGGCGACAAAACAAAGGAAGCGGCCACCCAGTTGACCAACAACGACATCCTGAAAAAAATCAGGATTGCCTTGGCGCTCAAAGAGGAGGAGATGCTGCAGCTTTTCAAGTTGGCGCAGTTTCCCACCTCAAAATCGGAGTTGAGCGCCGTCTTTCGGGCCAAAGGGCATGAAAACTACAAGCAGTGCGGCGACCAGATGCTCCGTAATTTCCTGAAGGGGCTCACCGTCAAGAACCGGGACGCGGCTTTGAAATAACCGGAATCGGATGCGGCGCCCGGGTGAAGCCAGAGAGTGGCTGGATGTATGTCTTGAGAGTCGGCGATATTTTCTTGATTTTGCATTTGTGAGGTTTTTTTGAACAGTCATAAGACCGACAATCCGGTCGATCCCCAAGCCGATGTTGCAATAGGAGTAGAAGAGTCATCTCTTTTTGCTCCTGGATTGGCGAAAATCCGCAGAAGACGCTGGTTGTTGTGGGGCGTGATCATTATTTATCTTCCCACCATGTGGATCACCCAAAAGGTCACCGGCTCATTTCATGATTCCTTGCCGGCATTTTTCATCTGGTTCCTGATTCTCCTGCTGGTAATGGCAGTCTCCGCAGTCGTCAAGTGCCCGCGCTGCGGCAACTACTTTCATGTAAACGGCATCGTTCTGTTATACCTGAGGAGATGCCTGCACTGCCAGCTCCATATAACGGCGGACAAGACGGCAGCCGGGGGGCGTTGACGGTCAGGCAAGATTCTTGACTACTGGGGAACTTGATTCGGTGCAATCTCTGGCGGCGCTGCTTCATCCGGTGGAGTTTGCGCCTCTTGCGCCTCCTGTGCCGCTTGAACGTCTTGCGCTTCTTGAGCTTCTTGAGCTTCTTGAGCTTCTTTCGCCGCTTGCGCCTCCTGAGCATCCTGCGCCGCTTGAGCTTCTTGTGCCTCTTGTGCCTCCTGCGCCGCTTGATCGTCCTGAGGTCCTTGCGTACCTTGCTCTATTCGTACTGCCTGCGCATCTTGCGCATCTTGCGCATCTTGTGCAGCCTGTGCAGCCTGTGCAGCCTGTGCAGCCTGTGCAGCCTGTGCAGCCTGTGCAGCCTGTGCAGCCTGGGCCGCCTGTGCAGCCTGTGCAGCCTGTGCCGCCTGGGCCGCCTGTGCCGCCTGGACCGCCTGTTCGTCATGCGCAAACTGGGCGTCCTGCACGGCATCGAGCGCCTGATCCAGTGCGTAGTCGAGACTGCCTGCGTCAATATGCGCCTTTCTGATGAATATCTGCATGGTTTCGATCCCTTTAGGTGACAGATGTTCGCATAAGTGCTCCCTTATCTTGTTTATGTCGAACTGGAAGGCACGGTATGCCCGCTTCGCCTGCCAGATCCGGTCGGAGATCTGTTCTGCCCCATCTTCCAGCTCCATTGGACGTGTCCCTGAACCATTCGATAAAAGCGGGTATTGGCACTCTGCTACTGATCGTTCAGGTTCCATAAGATAGGAACCGCCACGATAATGCATGCCATCCGCGTGCCTTATCAGGCGAGCGCCGATCTCCTCCATTTGATCCACATTCTCTGAGAAGCTCCTGAAAGCCTGTTTCAGGTCCACATCTGGGGAAAAAACAAGCTCGTTCAACGCATCTCCGGTCTCGCTGGTCTGCAGTTGTGCAAAATCCAGATCGCTTTGGACTGTTTGCAACGAAGCAGTGCTCTCAGCTCTTTGCCACGGTCGATTACCTGAACATCCGGCAAACGAGAGGACGGCTATAAGCAGCAGAATAATCACAAAATTTAGTCGAGTCTGTTTCATGTCATTCTCCAGTCACCTTTTATGATAAATTTCAAGAATTGGTTAATAGTATATAACCTTTCGTTGCTGTCAACGCGCCTGAAGCGTTACAGGAGGCCGATTCCCTCTGTCTCAACTTGCTGCGTAAACGGGAGTTTCTGATACAATTCATCGTCGCTGACCGGATGGTTTAACGAGTTTGCGGGGAAGCTGAATGCCGGGGGGCCATCGATTATGGTCTTCCAGGACAATCGGGAGGAAGACATGAAAAAGCGCTTGCTGGCCCTAATGATAATTCTGATGGCGCAGAATGCTTTTGCCGGGGCGGTCGGCAAAACCGTGCAGTACCGTCACGGGGACACGGTTCTTGAGGGATATCTGGCCTATGACGATGCAGTCAAAGGAAAGCGGCCGGGGGTTCTCGTGATACATGAATGGAGCGGGCTTGGGCCGTACGAGAGGAGGCGCGCCGACCAACTTGCGGCACTGGGCTACGTCGCATTTGCAGCCGATATCTACGGCAAGGGGGTGCGCCCGGCTGATCCCGGCCTCGCGGCAAAGGAGGCGGCCAAGTACCGGGGGAGCGACCGTGGGCCGTTGAGGGCGCGAAGTGCCGCGGGGCTTGCCCAGCTTGCCGGCTTGCCGCAGGTCGATCCGGAGCGTCTTGCCGTCATCGGCTACTGCTTTGGCGGCACCGCGGCACTGGAATTGGCCCGCAGCGGCGCCAAGATGGTCGGCACCGTCAGTTTTCATGGCGGACTTGATACGCCGGTCCCGGCCGATGCCTTGAATATCCGGGGCAAGGTGCTCGTGTTGCACGGGGCTGATGATCCTCACGTTAAACCCGAGCAGGTGACACGCTTCCAGCAGGAGATGCGCATGGCCAAGGTCGACTGGCAGATGATCTACTACGGTGGGGCGGTACACAGCTTTTCCAACCCTGAATCGGGCAACGTTCCCGCTAAGGGGGCTGCCTATAACGAAAAGGCGGACCGGCGCTCATGGGAGGCGATGAAGCAGTTCTTCGAAGAGATCTTCTCCAGATAATTCACAAGTGAAAAGCGGAAAAGTGGCGCAGGTGAAGGGGTATTGCCCCCCTTATGCCTTTAATTTGCGGCACTTTCTATACTCTTGACTTGTACCTGTTGGCGGCGTTATACCTTATGCATCACTTTTCCCGGAGCCTCTCTTCATGCCCGTCAGATTCATCCACACCTCGGATATCCACCTCGGCAAAACATACCGCACCCCCGGGTGTGAAGCGAAACGCTACCAGGACTTCTTTACCACCTTCGCGCATGTCGTGGCCGATGCGGTGAGCGAACGTGTCGACTTCATGCTGATCGGAGGCGACCTGTTTCATACCGGCCAGATCCTCCCCAAGACCTTCGCAAAAACCATAGAGATACTGCAGCCCTTAAAGGACGCCGGGATTCCCTGTCTCGCCGTCGAGGGGAACCATGACTGGATCCACCGACGCGACAGCGTGTCGTGGATGGAGGCACTGTCGCACCTGGGCTACATCAACCTGCTGCGCCCAACCCGGACCGCCGACGGCGGGTACGGTTTCGACCCCTTCGATCCGGAGCAGGGAGCGGGCGGGCACATGGAGATCAATGGGGCGAACATCTACGGCCTAGGCTATATCGGATCCCAGGCGGGAAGCCACGTGCCGCGCATCTGCGAGGCGATCAAGACCAAGCTGAACATCCTGCTTTTTCATGTCGGCATCTGGAGCTATTCGCCGGTTGAGATCGGCAACATAAAGCCGGAGGAGGCGCTCCCGTTAGCCGACTGCTTCGACTACCTGGCGCTTGGCCACGGTCACAAGCCGTACATCGTGAAAACCCCGGCTGGGCGCCCCTACGCCTTCAACCCCGGCTCGCCGGATTGCGTCAACTTCGGCGAGGAGCGCTACGACAAGGGGTATTATCTGGTCACCCTGGAGCAGGACGGGGAGGCGAGCCACCTGTTCAGGCGCAGTGCGCCGCGCCCGATGCGGGTGTTCACGGTGAACCTGGACGGAGCCGGGAACGCTGCGGACGCCTTGGACCGCTTTACCGCGGGCGTGCGGGAGAAGCTCGCCGCAACCGAAGACGCCCGCTCGCCGCTCATCGAGGTGAGACTGACCGGCAAGGTCGGCTTCCACCCCTTTGAGCTGAGCCGCGAGCGTCTGCGTCTGGCGCTGCTCGATACATGCCGGCCGCTGCACCTGGAGATCAAGAACCATCTCTCCCAGGTGGCGGGGGGGGCAGGGGAGGAGAAGGTCAAAAAGAGCCTCGCCGAGATCGAGCGGGACGTGCTAGGCGAACTGATCGGCGCCAACAGCCAATACCAGGGAAGGGAGGACGAACTGGTCCGACTGAGCCTCGCCATAAGAGATCTGGTGCTGAAGGGGGATGTTGAAGGGGAGGAGCTTTTGGGGCTGCTTTCCGCCGGAGGTGCCTCGTGCGCATAGTTTCCATTCACCTGAAGAACATCAAGTCGCACCGCGACACGGAACTCTCGTTCGCCCCCGGCATCAACGTCCTCTCCGGCGCGAACGGCTCCGGCAAGAGCACCATCTTCCAGGCGATAGGGTACGCGCTCTTCGGCGTCTCCGCGCAGGATTTCGTCTCCCGCGCCGATCGCTTCCTCACCATCGGCGCCAGGAGAGGGGAGATCAGCGTCGTCTTCGAACCGGCGCAGGGGGAGTTGTACCGGGTGACCCGGACCGTGGGGCCGGCGGGGAAATGGCTCCTCGCCAAGGAGAGCGGGGGGAGCTTCGAGATCGAGGAGCACGCGAACATCCAGGAGACGGAGCTGCGCATCGCCACGCTCCTGGGGCTTGCCGGCGGACGGTCTCTGGCGGATCAGTTCAAGCTGGTGATCGGCCCTTTCCAGAACGATTTCCTGGGGCCCTTCGTCATCAGGCAGCCGACCAGGAGGCAGGACGCCTTCGACGAGATTCTCGGCATCGACGCCTGGCGCAAGACCTTCGACGGAACCAAGGCGCTCTCCAGCACCATCCTGGCCAGGATCGAGACGCTGCAGGCTGAGGCTGCGGGCAAAATGGAGCAGATCGCCGTGCTGCCGGCAAAGGAGCTTGAGTTGGCCGCCATGCGCGAGAATGCGGCGTTGAAGAAGGCGGAATTGAAGCTGCGGCTGGCGGACCTGGAACGAAAGACGGCGCATCTCACAGTCATGGACAGGCAAAAGGAACGTATCGAGTCGGTGCAGCATGAGGTGCAGGGGCTTGAGGAGCGGGCCTCCTCCGGCAAGGACCATGTCGCGACCCAGCAGCTTCTGGCCGAGCAGTCAAAAAATGCCGCCACACTGCTGGCAGCCGCCACCGAGGGGAAAAAGGGTTACGACGCCGCCGACGAGAAGCTCAAGCGGCTGCGCGGCGAGGAGCAGCAAAAGCTCTTGTCGGAGAAAAAGCTTGCCGACCTCGACAGGGAGCAGTTGGGCATCCGCACGGCGCTGGGGATAGAGACCAGAGAGATGGCCGAATTGCGCGCCGTGATCGAAGCCGACGACAAACGCCTGGTCGACGAGGAGAAATCGCTTTCCGAGGCGCTGGCCGATCTGAGGTTGATTGAGGCCGCTGCCGGGCGCACCCTGGCCGAGGTGAACAGCTCCTTGCTGCTTTTCCGCGAGCTGCCGATGCATCGCATCGAGAACTCCCTGCCATACCTCTTTGTGGCCCTGGACCGGATGGGGGCCATCGATGCGCAGTCCCTGGAGAGGAGCAAGTTGCTGGCCGAAAGCCCCGCGCTGAAAGCCGAAGCGGATGAGTTCGCCGCGCGGCAGCGCCTGCTGGAAGAACTCAGGAAGGAGCGCTCGGAACTTTCCGGCAGAAGGCTCTCGCTGATCGAGGGGCGTGAGAAGATAGGCGAGGGTGACTGCCCTTTCTTTCACGAGCCGTGTAAGAACCTGGAGGCCGGTGACGGTGTTGAGCTTTTCAGTTCGCGCATCGAGCTTCTCGACGCGGATATGGCGAGACTGGACGAGCAGGCCGCGGCGCTGGGCGTTCAGGTTGCTGCCGCGCAATCAGCGCTGCGGGAACTGGCCGGCATCGAGCAGATAGGCCTTGAGTTGGAGAAGGCCCGCCGCGAGCGAGACCTCCTGGAACGGGAATTTGACCGTAATTTATCCGAGATCGCGCCGGGCACGCTGGTCCCCCTCCTGGACGGCTGGCTTGCCGCGGCGGGGCTTGCCGGGACCCTGGCCGAGGAACTCAAGGGGGTGGAGATCCCACTTTCCGGAGCTCCGCATGAGCGCCGGGCGCAGCTAAGCGCCGCAAGCGATGCCTGGCGGCATATCATCCTCTCGCTGGAGCAGACCCTTTTGGCCCGGGTGAAGCAAGCCGAACGGCCTGTCCAGAAATGCGCCCTGAAGTTCGCCGAGATCTCTGCCCGCGGCGAGGCGTTGGCCGGGAAAAAACTGGAACTGGCGGCGGGCAGGGAAAGGGTGGTCCTGCGCGAGCAGACGATCGGAGAGCACGGCAGGCGGCTGGAAGCAGTGCTTGCGGCCCTTGGCGCGCAAAAGTCGGAGCTCGCGGTCCACGCGGGGCTGGATCAGGCGATCGAGCAGGCGACGCAAGAGTTGGTGCGCTTGCAGCCGGCGCGGGACAGCTTCATCGCCAACCAGAAATCGGCCGAGGAGCTGGAAAAGCGCCTGGAGACGCTGGTGCGCTATCAGGCCAAGCTGCAGGAGATCAACGGAAACCTGGCGGCGAAAAAAGAGGAGCTCAAGGGGCTCGTCGCGGGGTACGACCCCGAGCTGCACGAAGGGGAGAGGCGGGACCGGGAACTGCTGGTATCGGCGGTGGCGACTCTGAACGCCGAAATCGGCGCCCTGGCTGACGGAGTGAGCAGGCTGGAGGGCGAGACCGCCGCGTTGGGCATCGTGGCAGGCGAGATAGCGAAAAAACTCGCGGCCATCGAGGAGTTGAAGGAGCAGGGGACGCTGGTCAAGTTCCTGCGCAACCAGGTGTTCAAAAACGTCTCCAGCCAGCTCTCCGAGCGCTTCCGGGAGGAGATCAGCTCCCGCGCGGACCGGATTTACCGCAGCATCTGCGAGTCGGACGAGGAGCTCTTCTGGGGGGACAACTATCAGATCGTGCTGAAGGACATGGTGGAGGGGGAAATCAGGGAGCGCACCGACGACCAGCTTTCGGGTGGGCAGATGATGAGCGCCGTGGTGGCGTTGCGTCTCGCCCTTTTGCAGACCATCGGCGCCAGGATAGCCTTCTTCGACGAGCCCACCTCCAACCTGGATGCGGAGCGCAGGGAGAACCTGGCGAAGGCGTTTCGCGCCATCGACGTCGGGCAGGAGGAGGTTACCGAGCATTGGTACGATCAGTTATTCCTGGTAAGCCACGACGTGAGTTTCACCGAGATCACCGATCAGACCATTCAGTTGGATTAGCCGGCAAACCGGGCGAACGTCATCCGTCCCTACGAGTGGAAGGCTCACAATGCGTGAAAAGAATCTTGGCGCCTGGTTCATCGTCGCCTCCGCCGCAGGGTTTGCCGCCCTCGGCATCCTCCTCAAGAGCGCCTTTGCCGGCGGCGCCAATATCAGCACCATTCTCGCGGGGCGCTTCCTGATCGCGGCGCTCTTTTTGCTGGTTTACCTCAAGGCCCGCCGCATCCCCTTTGGCGTTGGCCGTAGAACCGCCCTGCATCTCATCCTCATGGGGGCGGCAGGCTACGGCGGCATGTCGATGCTCTACGCCAACAGCATTCGCTATCTCCCCGTCTCGCTCACCAGCATGCTGCTTTACACCTATCCCGCGCTGGTCTCGCTGCTGGCACTACTCCTCGGCGAGGAACGGATCAACCCCGTCAAGGGGGTGGCGCTCCTTGTTTGTTCCTTTGGGCTGGTGCTGTTGCTGGGAGCCTCTTTCGGGGGAGCGCGGCTGGAAGGGGTGCTTTCGGTCTTGGGTGCGGCGGTTATCTACAGTTGTTACATCCTGATCGGCAACAGGATACTGAAGCACCTTGACCCGCTGGTGACCTCTTTGTGGGTCTGTACCTCCGCCGGGCTCGCTTTTCTTCTCTATGGAATGGCCACCGGCTCATTGATCTTCAGGATGTCGAGCAGCGGATGGCTTTCCATCCTCGGAATCGCGGTCTTTCCGACGCTCTTCGGCGTGATCGGTTTCTTCGCGGGCTTGCGTATGATCGGCGCCACCAATGCCTCCATCATCAGCATGCTGGAGCCGCTGATCACCGTGCTGCTATCCGCGCTGCTGCTCGGCGAGCGGATCACGCCGATGCAGGGGATAGGCGGCGCCGTGCTGCTCTTTGGAGGGGTCATCCTGCAACTTTGGGGCAACGGGACCAGGCATGAAACGTTAACCGAGGTCTGAGGCGGCACCCGGCAGCGCCAAGCCTCACAGTCGCCCGCTATCGTTGACTTTCCGGACTCGATCTGTTAAGGAATTAGGCTTGTATCTAACGCACGACCCAAAGGATCTCATGGAACAGTTCTTTCTTAAAGTATCGATTATGTTAGTCCCCGCACTGATGGCCATTACCTGTCACGAGGTGTCGCACGGCTACATAGCCAGCAAGCTTGGCGATAACACGGCCAAATCGCTGGGGCGCCTTACCCTCAACCCGATCAAGCATTTGGACATCTTCGGCACCCTGATGATCTTCGTGGTGGGGATCGGCTGGGCCAAGCCGGTGCCGGTCAACTACAACAAGCTGCGTCGCCCCAAGACTGACATGATGTGGGTAGCCGCTGCCGGACCCATCACCAATTTCTCCCTGGCTTTTCTCTCCGCCCTTGCCATGCGCGGGCTGGTGTCCGTCGCGGCAGGTGTGCCGGACGGTTCTCTGCTGGCCAGTTTAGTCGATCCCGTCTCGCTGATGCTCGCCTTCTCTGTCTACATAAACCTGCTGCTAGGCATCTTCAACCTGATTCCCGTGCCTCCGCTGGACGGGGGGAGGGTGGCGGTCGGCTTGCTGCCGTCCGGCCCCTCCATGTTGCTGGCCCGGCTTGAGCCCTTTGGCATGATCGTCATCATCATGCTGGTTTTCTTCACCGACGTTTTCAGCTATGTCATCTCCCCCGCCCTTCGTTTCGGCGTGCATCTGCTGGCCGGACCGCAGAGCAACATGGTTTTCGACGTCACCAGGCTCATGTTCAGGTAGGCGCTTCCGGGTCCGTGTCGCGTATCCCGCGATAACAGCGACCTGAATGTCGCTCCTGCATATTTTCGCCTTAGGAAGATATAGAAATTAAAAAGGAGTTCCTATTTTATGAGCAACAACCGTATCGTTAGCGGCATGCGGCCTACAGGCAAACTGCATCTGGGCCATTATCACGGCGTTTTGTCTAACTGGCTGGAACTGCAGCGCAACTTCGAGTGTTTCTTCTTTGCCGCCGACTGGCATTCTCTTACCACCGAATACGCGAATACGGACGGCATCAAGGAGAGCATCAAGGAGATGGTGCTCGACTGGCTCGCTTTCGGTATCGATCCGGAGAAGAGCGTCATCTTCGAGCAGAGCAGGGTGCCGCAGCATGCCGAGCTGAACCTGATCCTGTCCATGATCACCCCGGTGTCCTGGCTGGAGCGCAACCCGACCTACAAGGAGATGCAGGAGAACCTCTCCACCAAGGACCTCTCCACCTTCGGTTTCCTCGGTTACCCGGTGTTGATGGCCTCCGACATCATCGTTTACAAGGCAGAGCGGGTGCCGGTCGGCCAGGACCAGATTCCCCACCTCGAGATCACGAGGGAAATAGCCCGGCGCTTCAACCACCTCTACGGCGAGGTGTTCCCCGAACCTGCTGCGCTTCTTACCGAAACCCCCAAGGTGCTCGGGCTCGATGGCAGGAAGATGAGCAAGTCCTACGGCAACGCGATTTTCCTCTCGGACGATGCGGAGGAGACCAGAAAAAAGGTGATGTCAATGGTGACCGACACCCAGCGCCCCTTCAAGAGGGATCCGGGCGAGCCCGATCGCTGCATCGCCTTCACGCTGCACTCGTTATACGTGCCCCAGGAAAAGCGTGACGAGATCGTGATCGCCTGCAGAAGCGCGCAACTCGGCTGTGTCGACTGTAAGAAGATCCTGGCTGGCTGCATGGTCGACACCCTGGCGCCGTTACGCGCCAAGCGCGTGGAATTGGCCCTGCAGCCGGGACTGGTGGATGAAGTGTTGGCCGAAGGGAGCCGCAAGGCCGAAGTAGTGGCGAGGCAGACCATGGTCGAGGCGCGCGCAGCGCTCAAGGTATAAATACTTGAGGCGCCGAGCGTGAAAGTCAAACCCCGCGATCTCATCCAACTGCCCCCCGCGCCTGGAGGCAGTCCAACGATTGGAACTTAGAACGCTGAACCTTGAACCTTGAACCTTGAACCTTGAACGTTGAACGTTGAACGTTGAACGCTTTTCCCGGAGTCCCATTGCCGCTCGAAGACATGCAAAGCAATCTCTTTTCCGACGCCCTGGAAGACGCCTACCGGGTGCATATCTCTGAGTTCGAGGGGCCGCTGGATCTGCTGCTTCACCTCATCAAAAAGAACGAGGTGGACATCTACAATATCCCGATCGCCGCCATCACCCGGCAGTATCTGGAATACATGGATCTCCTCAAGGAACTGAACCTGGACATCGCGGGGGAGTTCCTGGTGATGGCCGCCACTTTGTTGCAGATCAAGTCCCGCATGCTGCTCCCGGTAACCCAGGAGGAGGACGAGGCCGAGATGGAGGACCCGCGCGCTGAATTGGTGCGCAGGCTCCTGGAGTACCAGCGCTATCGGGATGCATCCTATCTCCTCTCCAGCCGGAATCTTTTGGGACGCGACGTCTTCGCCAGGAAGTTCGATTCCCGGGAACTCGCCGACCTGGTTAGAAAGGAAGAGCCTGCCGATGTGGAGCTTTTCGAGCTTATCGAGGCGTTCCAGCGAGTGCTGGCGCGGGTCTCTGTGGATACTTTTCATGATGTCGTCGCGGACGGCATATCCATAGCGGATCGCATAGCCGAGGTGCTCTCGCTTTTGCACGCCGAGAAGACCATCCGCTTCGACGCGCTCTTGAAAGACGGTATGACGCGGGACCTGCTGGTGGTGACTTTCCTGTCCATACTGGAGCTTTGCAAGATGAAACTGATAAAGATCACCCAGGCGGAGAGCCTGGGCGCCATCTGGCTCACCTCCGCGTCTCTGCCGGACGATGAACCGGGCGATGAACCGGGCGGCGGCACCGCTGCCGATGACGTCATGAATGCAGACGATGATCTGGAAACGGAGGGTACAGTTGCCTGGGAAACCGCTTAGAACGATCATCGAGAGTCTCATCTTCGTTCATGACCAGCCGCTCTCCCTGGACCGTCTCGCTCTGATTCTGGAGGAGCATGAGCGCTCCGACATCCGCGCGGCGCTTGAGGAACTGGTGGAGGAATACAGCACCGGCGAACGGGGCATCGTCCTGGTGCAGGTGGCCGGCGGCTACCAGCTTCGAAGCCGTCCGGAGCACGCCGACTACATCCGGAGGCTAACCAAGAGCAAGGGTGTCAAGTTCAGCCAGTCCGCCCTGGAGACGCTTGCCATAGTAGCCTACCGCCAGCCGGTCACCAGGGCCGAGGTGGAATACCTGCGCGGGGTCGATTCGGGCGGGGTGATGAAGAGTCTGCTGGAGAAAAAACTGTTGAGGATTCTCGGCAAGAAGGACGTCCCCGGCAAGCCGCTCATCTACGGCACCAGTCGTGAATTCCTGGAGCTGTTCAGCCTGAAGGACTTGGGCTCGCTTCCCACCCTTAAGGAGATTCAGGAGTTGGTGCCGCCCGACCCCTTTGCGGATCAGCCTGAATTGCCCCTGGACCCTGTTGAACCTTAGCCTTGGCTGGGTTAGAATATTGCCTGGCGCGGCGCCGCCAGGGATCCCGCTCCGGGACCGGCCGCTTTCGCCCCAAGGGAGGCTACCATGGTACGTCAACCGGCAGTAGCCGGCAAGTTCTACACGGACGACCCGGACCGGCTCCGCGAGGAGCTTTCTTTCATGATGCCCGAGGGGGGGAGCGAACGGGCCATCGGGATCATCGCGCCGCACGCGGGTTACGTCTACTCGGGGAAGACGGCCGGCCGCGTCTACTCTGCGGTCAGGGTGCCCGACGCCGTGCTCGTCATCGGCCCGAACCACACCGGTGTCGGCGCGCCCGCGGCGCTCGCTCCATCAGGAGAATGGCTCACGCCGCTAGGCCCGGTCCCTGTGAATAGCCGCCTCTCCAAGCTGATCTTGAAGCATGCGCCTGCGGTGCGCGAGGATGTCGTGGCGCACCGTTTTGAACATTCCCTGGAGGTGCAGCTCCCTTTCCTGCAGTACCGCAATCCCCGGGTGTCGATCGCGGCACTCTGCCTATCCCTGTCCGACTTTGATTCCATTTCACACCTGGGCGATGGCATCGCCCGCGCGCTGGCTGAGTTCGGCGACGAGGTGCTGATCGTCGCCAGTTCCGATATGACCCATTACGAATCGGCATCCGCGGCCAAGGCGAAGGACGATCTGGCACTGGCCCAGCTCGCCCGACTGAACCCGGAGGGGCTTCTGAAGGTTTGCCGCGAGAACGGGATCACCATGTGCGGCGTAGTCCCCGCCACGGCGATGCTGGTGGCCGCCAAGGCGATGGGGGCCACCTCCTGCCGGCTGATAAGCTACACCACCAGCGGCGAGGTGAGCGGCGACCTGGCCAGCGTGGTAGCTTACGCCGCCCTGGCGGTCTCCTGATGGATGTGATCACCACCCATCTGAATGCCGATTTCGATTGCATCGGTTCCATGGTGGCCGCCAAAAAACTGTACCCGGAGGCGCTGCTGGTCTTCCCCGGCGCCCAGGAGAAGGGGGTCAGGGATTTTTTCCAGAAGGAACATCCCGGCGACCCGGAATTCACCCGCCTGAAGGATCTCGATTTTTCCGCCATAACCCGTCTCATCATTGTCGACTGCCAGCACTCCTCCCGCCTCGCAAAACTTGGCGAACTCGCCAAGAGCGGCACCGTCGAGGTGCATATCTACGATCACCATCCCACCAGTTCCGGCGACATCGACTCGACAGGCGGCGTGATCCGTCCCTGCGGCTCCACCACGACCATCCTGGCCGGGATGCTGATGCAGCGCGGCATCGAGGTCGACGCCCACCAGGCGACGCTGATGATGCTGGGCATTCACGAGGATACGGGCAACCTCACCTTCCCGTCGACTACGGCGGAGGATTACGCGGCCGCGGCCTGGCTTCTGGAGCGGGGCGCCAACCTGAACGAGGTGGCGGACTCCATCGGCAAGGAGTTGACCGCGGAGCAGGTCTCGCTCTTGAACGATCTGCTCATCTCCCTCAAGACCACCTCGCTGAAAGGGGTCGAGGTATCGGTGGCCCATGCCCTGGTGGACCGCTATATCGGCGACATCGCCACGCTGGCGCACATGATCCGCGACATGGAGAACCTGCAGGCGCTCTTTTTGGTGGTGGGGATGCAGGACCGGGTCTTCGTCATCGCCAGAAGCCGTATCCCGGAGGTCCGGGTTGGCGAGATCCTGCAGGAGTTGGGGGGGGGAGGGCATGCCGCCGCGGCCTCCGCCACCGTGCGGGGGCTTACCCTGATCCAGGTGCTGGAGCAACTCGAAGGGGTGCTGCGCAAGCGGGTCGACCCCAGGCGGGTGGCGCGCGACATCATGTCCTCGCCTGTGAAGACCCTGCCGCCTGACTGCTCCATAGAGGAGGCGCGCGAGCGTCTGGTGCGCTACAACGTGAGCGCCATGCCGGTGCTGGAGGGCGAGACCGTGCGCGGCATCATCTCGCGAAAGACGGTGGAGAAGGCGCTGTACCACAACCTCAACCGTGTCCCGGTGTCGGACTACATGCACTCCGAATTCATGTCCGCCTCCCCGGACACGCCGATAACCGAGATCCAGTCCCACATGGTGGGTGGTGATGCCCGCCTGGTGCCGATAGTAGCTGAGGGTTCGCTGGTAGGTGTGATAACGCGCACCGATCTGCTGCGCTACAGCCTGGGCGGCGAGGCGCTCTACGACCTGGCGCGGGACGCACTCCAGGTCAAGAGCCGCGAGATCGAGGGGTTGATGAACAAGACCCTCCAAAGGCGCTCCATCGACATCCTGCACGACCTGGGGCGGACCGGCGACAGGCTCGAAGTCCCCGTGTATGCCGTGGGAGGCTTCGTGCGGGACCTGCTTTTAGGGCAGGAGAACGTGGACGTGGATGTGACGGTAGACGGCGACGGTATCCTGTTCGCGGAGGCCTTCGCCGCCGAGTTCGGTTGCCGGGTCAAGAGCCACCAGAAGTTCGGCACAGCGGTGATCGTCTTTCCCGATGGCTACAAGATCGACGTGGCAAGCACACGCCTTGAGTACTACGTCTCGCCCGGCGCACTGCCTACCGTGGAGCGCTCCTCGCTCAAGATGGACCTCTATCGGCGCGATTTCACCGTCAACACCCTGGCCATCGGGCTGAACGGCGAATCGTTCGGACGGCTCATCGATTTCTTCGGCGCCTATCGCGACCTGCAGGCAAAGGTGATCCGCGTGCTGCACAACCTCTCTTTCGTGGAAGATCCGACACGCGTATTTCGCGCCATCCGCTTCGAGCAGAGGCTGAACTTCAAGATAGCGAGTCACACCGAGGACCTGATCAAGAACGCGGTCAAGATGGAGTTTTTGGAAAAACTCGGCGGCAGGAGGCTGCTTTCCGAGCTGGTGCAGATCCTGAAGGAAAAGGAACCTCTCAAGGGGATCGGTCGCATGGTCTCACTGGGGCTTTTGCGCTTCATACACCCGAACCTGGAGCTGACACCCTATCTGCAGGCGACGCTGGAGGAGGTGCGCTACATCGTCACCTGGTTCGACCTGCTTTACCTGGAGCGCCCTTATGAGCGTTGGGCTGTCTACTTCCTCACCCTTTGCGAAGGGCTCTCAGAGGATCAATTCTGGGGGACCTGCACCAGGCTCGCCGTGAGCGAGCACTACAAGGAGAAGCTGGTCGAGATGCGCAAAATGGGGGAGGAGTTGATCGGCAACCTAGAGCGTAAGCTGGCACGGCAGGAGACCCCGGAAAACAGCGAGATCTACTTCATGCTGCGCGGGCTTCCCGTCGAGGTGCTCCTGTACCACATGGCCAAAAGCCGCAATTCCGAGGTGAAGAGGTGCATCTCTCTTTACTTCACCAAGCTGCACGGGGTGCGCACCCAGATAGGCGGAGAGGATCTGAAGAAGCTGGCCGTGGAGCCGGGTCCGCTCTACCGCGAGCTGCTGGACGCGGTGTTGAGCGCGAAGCTGAACGGCCAGGTGGTGAGCCGGGAGGATGAGGTCGAGCTGGTGAAAGAACTTCTGGAACCTATGTAGCGTTTTAGCCGTTGTTACGTCATTTCGCGTAGTTGACTTAAGTGGTCGAATCGCAACAATAATTGCGCCTTCCCTGCCCCTTGTGAGGCGATTGCAACACATGAATCGCCAGCCCCTTCCTTTGCCAAGCAAGCGGCAAACAGCCGCTCCTTCACTGTTTATCCCGGCAAAACGGCTAGTTGTGGCGGCTCCTCCTCGTTTTGGTTTGGTTGGTCCCTGATTTGCAGGGTGTTCGCTGTTTTCGCACCTTGATACGATCAACAGGGGTTACCGTGAACCACTTGAAGCATGTTGCTGCAATTGCAATCACCCTGCTCTTTATGGCAAGTCCATGTCTAGCCGCGGAAAATGCCTTGAAAAACCTCTTCGAAAGCGCCTTATACGGCGGCCTCGCCGGCGGGTTGGTTGGGGCTGCCGTGCTCGCCTTCACTGACAAGCCGTCTGACCACCTTGATTATATCGCTTACGGTGCTGCCGGCGGTGTGATGCTCGGCGCGACTTATGGCGTCGTAACCACCACCAGGTCGCTGGCAGAGATTGAAAATGGTGAGATAACGTTCTCCATGCCGACCATCAGGCCGGAGTTCTGGGAAGGTAACGTAAGGGGAGAGACGACCATCGTCGCCGTTGCTGAACTTATTCGCGGCAAGTTCTAAGCGCGCAGTTGCAAATCATGCAATGTGGGAGGCTGATGCCTCCCTTTTTTTTTGCCCCGTCTCGCGAATCCGCGGGTTTCTTGCCTTCATTCCAGCGCTGGTATAAACTACACTGGTTCGTAAGCTGCAGGCCGGGAGGTGGGTTTTGACATCAGGGGATAAAAAGGCGGACTTGCTGGCATACACTGATTCGATGCTCACCTGGGTAAGCGGTCGCGGTCGCATACTGATCGTGGTGCACGACAACCCCGATCCCGATTCACTTGCCTCCGCCATGGCTCTCAGGCATCTTTTTACTGTCCGGTTGAACCGGGAGGCGGTGATCGCGTTTTCCGGCATGATCGGCAGGAGCGAAAACCTGGCCATGGCCAAGTTGCTCCAGATTCCGCTCACCCCGTTCCCTCTAATCGACCTGAAGGCCTTTCAGGTCATCTGCCTGCTGGACAGCCAGCCGGGTACCGGCAACAACTCCCTGCCGCCCGGGTCCCGGGTGGATATCGTCATCGATCATCACCCGATGCGTGAGGCGAGCGCCGCCTGCAAATGGGTCGACATCCGTCCTGATTACGGAACTACCGCGACCATCCTTTACGAATACCTGAAGGTACAAGGCGTATCTCTGGGAGCCAATCTGTCCACTGCCCTCTTCTACGCGATAAAATCCGAGACCCAGGATCTTGGAAGAGAGGCGAGAAGGCCGGATCGCGATGCCTACCTTGTGCTGTTCCCGCTGGCCAACAAGACCCTGCTGAACGGCATCACCCGTCCTGATCTGCCGAGGGAGTATTTCGTCGCGCTGCACAGCGCGCTGGAGCACGCGATCGTCTACGACCATGTGCTGGTCGCTTCGCTCAAAGGGGTGCAGTTCCCGGAACTGGTGGCTGAGCTTGCCGATCTCCTGGTCCGATTGGAGGGGGTTGAGACGGTGCTTTGCCTGGGTCACTACAGTCAGGAGATGATCCTCTCCATCAGGACCACGAGCGAAGAGATCAACGCGGGGGAGTTGATCCGGGAACTGGTCGCAGGAATCGGGAGCGCGGGGGGGCACGGCATGATGGCCGGCGGCAAAATTGACATCATGGATGACTCAGAGGCGGCCATCAAGGAACTGGAGCGTCTCCTCACTGAAAGGTTTCTTGCCGGGCTGGCCGTAACGGAGCGCGAGCCGGTGCCGCTTGTGTCATGACATTCATGAAAGCGGTTGCCAAAAATCCTCTAAAGTGCTAGTAAATACCGTATGTCGCTCTTCCTAGATAACGCAGCAACTTCGTTCCCAAAACCGGATTCCGTCTACAGGGCCATGGATGCAGCGATGCGGGAAATTGGCGTGGCACCCGGCAGGGGAGGGTACCGTCAGTCCCTCGACGCCGCGCGCCTCGTTTTTGAAGCCAGGTCCGCTCTCGCTGGATTCTTCGGAGTCTCGGATTCCTCCCGCCTCATTTTCACCCACAGCGCCACTGAATCGATAAACATCGCGGTGAACGGGCTTTTAAAACCCGGCGACCACGTGGTCTCGACCAGCGTCGAGCACAACGCCCTTTTGCGTCCGCTGCACCTGATGCGAAGCCGCGGGGTAGAGGTGAGCTTCGTGCGGGCGGATTCCTTCGGCGTGGTATCGGAGCGGGAGATCGCCCGTGCCCTGCGCCCCAACACCAGGCTGGTGGCGCTCGCCCACTGCTCCAATGTTACCGGGGCCGTCCAGCCTATCGGCGAAATCGCCCGCACGGCGCGCCGGGGCGGGGCGCTGTTCCTGGTGGACGCCGCCCAAAGCGCCGGTTACTTCTCCATCGACGCGGAGGCTGTCGGGATAGACCTTCTCGCCGCGCCGGGGCATAAGGGCCTCTTCGGGCCTCCTGGCACAGGTATCCTGGCCGTTGCCGAGGGGCTCATGCTGGAGCCTCTTTTGGTCGGCGGGACCGGCGGCAATGCGAGCAGTCCCGACCAGCCCGAGCAGATGCCGGAGCGCTTGGAGAGCGGTACCACGAACACGCCGGGGATAGCGGGGCTGAAAGCGGGTCTCGATTTTGTGCAGGAGACCGGCATGGAGGTGATCAGGGCCAAGGGGAAGCAGCTTATCGAGCAGCTTCTGGAAGGTCTCAGCGCCATCCCGGGGATTCGGATCTACGGGCCTCGGCGGGGAGAGCGAGGTTCCGCCCTGTCGTTCAACGTGGAAGGGCACGATCCCGCCGCACTAGGCTTTCTGTTCGACACAGGCTACCAGATAAGCGTGCGTGCCGGGCTGCACTGCGCGCCCGACGTGCACAGGAGCATCGGCAGTTATCCTGCCGGAACCGTCAGGGTGAGCCCCGGGTTCTTCAACAGTCCTGACGATATCGCCTTTTTTCTTAAAGCACTACATGAAATAGTCTCGGCCAAGGCTTAGCGGCGCCAAGGATCGCGGCGGCGGGCTCTTTTTTAGTGGGAGCCTGAGCGTCGCCGGCGTAAGATGGAAGTCGCCGGAGGCAATTGAGAAACACGATGGCCGCAGGTAAGGCCCGATAATAATTAAGCGGCAGATGCCGGGAAGGTGATATTACGAAAAGATCTATTTCAGACGTCAAGGATGGGGAAAAGTTGGCTGGTTCTCAAGGCAAGAACGTACAGGGGGTAGATATGAAGAAAATCTATGTGCTCGATACCAATGTTCTTCTGTACGATCCGCAGGCTCTCACCAAGTTCGAAGATAATTCTATCATTATCCCGATCACCGTTATTGAGGAAATCGACCGGTTCAAGAAGGACATGAACGAGACCGGCCGCAATGCCAGGCAGGTTTCCCGGCTGATGGACGCCTTTCGCAAGGTGGGCTCCCTCTCGAAAGGCGTGCCGCTGGAAAACGGCGGGTCGCTAAGGATCGAGATCTACGAAGAGAAGGTGATGAAGAGGCTGCCGCCGGAACTGCGCGTGGAGCGCGGCGACAACCGCATACTCGCCGTGGCCGTAGACCTGATGGAAAGCGAGCCGGCCGTACCGGTGATTCTTGTCACCAAGGACACCAACCTGCGCATCAAGGCGGATGCCTTGGGGCTTTCCGCCCAGGATTACGAATCCGACAAGGTCGCGATCGACGATCTCTTCAGCGGGGTCGCCAACCTCCAGGTGACGGCCGACGTGGTCGACCGTTTCTACAGCCAGGGGTGGCTGGAACTCGACGCCGGATTTTTGCCGAACCAGTACCTGCTGCTGACCGAAGCGGCGAATCCCTCGCACAGCGCCATCGCCCGCTTCGACCACGTCTCAAGACGCGCGGTGCCTCTGAACGCGCTAGATAAGGAAGGCGTTTGGAGCCTTTTTCCGAGGAATCTGGAGCAGTCCTTCGCGCTCGATGCGCTGCTCGACGATAACGTGAAGATCGTCACCCTGGTAGGGAAGGCAGGTACCGGCAAGACTCTGCTCGCCATAGCCGCGGGACTGCAGAAGACCGCCGAAGAGAACGTCTACAACCGTCTTCTGGTGTCGCGCCCGGTATTCCCGATGGGGAGGGATCTGGGCTTTCTCCCTGGCGACATCGAAGAGAAGCTCTCTCCCTGGATGCAGCCTATCTTCGACAACGTCGAGCTGCTTCTGAGCGGCCACGAAGGGGAGAGGCGCCACAGCAAGGGGTACAAGGAGCTGATGGCGATGGGTATCCTGGATATCGAGCCTCTGACCTACATCAGGGGTCGCTCCATTCCCAATCAGTACATGATCGTCGACGAGGCGCAAAATCTTACCCCGCACGAGATAAAGACCATCGTGACGCGCGCTGGGGAGGGGACCAAAATCGTCCTTACCGGCGACCCGTACCAGATCGACAACCCGTACGTGGACGCCGAGAGCAACGGCCTAACCTATGTGGTGGAACGATTGAAGGAGCAGACCATCTCCGGGCACGTCACCATGACCAAGGGAGAGCGCAGCGAACTGGCCGAACTGGCCGCGAACCTGCTGTAATCCGCATTTTGCTTATCCGGAGAGTCTCCTTTCAAAATTGGCGCTCTCACAATTCCACATAATCAGGAGTCAGAAGGGGGCACGGTATGTGCCCTCTCTATTTTTTTATGCTACTTCTTTCCCTAGAATCATCGTGCGACGAAACGGCGGCCGCGGTAGTTAGAGACGGCAGGACCGTGCTCTCCAATGTCATCGCCTCCCAGATCAGCATCCACGCCGAGTACGGCGGAGTGGTCCCCGAAATCGCCTCCCGAAAGCACCTGGAGTCGGTTTCCCTGGTGGTCGAACAGGCACTCCTCGAGGCGGGGGTGGAACTTTCCGCTATCGAGGGGGTCGCGGTTACCCAGGGGCCGGGCCTTGCGGGAGCTCTCCTGGTCGGCATCTCGGTCGCCAAGGGGCTTTCCCTTGGGCGCGGCATACCGCTTGTCGGTGTGAACCATATCGAGGGACACCTGCTGGCGGTCTTCCTGGAGGCGCCGGTCGAGTTCCCCTTCATCGCCCTGGCAGTCTCCGGCGGGCATTCGCACCTGTACCGCGTGGACGGCGTGGGGCGCTACACGACGCTGGGCCAGACGGTCGATGACGCGGCAGGCGAGGCGTTCGACAAGGTGGCGAAGCTGATCGGCCTTCCTTACCCGGGCGGGGTGGCGATCGACCGACTGGCAAAAGCGGGGGACCCGCGGGCGATCAAGTTCCCGCGCCCGCTCATCAACGATGGCAGCTTCAACTTCAGCTTTTCCGGCCTGAAGACGGCGGTGCTGACCCACGTGAACAAGTTCCCCGAATCCAAGGGGGCCGGCATCAACGATCTCGCCGCCTCCTTCCAGGAGGCGGTGTGCGACGTGCTGACCAGGAAAACTGCCGCGGCTGTCGCCGCCACCGGTATCAAGCGGCTGGTTGTGGCCGGTGGGGTGGCATGCAACAGCGCGCTGCGCCTCTCCATGGCGCGCTTTGCCGAAGAGAACGGGGTCGAACTCTCCATCGCCTCCCCCGGGCTTTGCTCGGACAACGCCGCCATGATAGCGGTGCCGGGCGATTACTACCTGAGTTCCGGCTTCCAAAGCGGGTTCGATCTCGACGCGCTTCCCGTCTGGCCGCTGGACCGGCTCGCCGTGCGGCTCAAGGAGGGTTGCTGATGGAAAAGATGCGCGCCAAGAAATCCCTGGGACAAAACTTCCTCGTCGACGACAACGTGCTGTCCCGTATCGTCTCCTGCGTCGCCCCCACTGCCGACGATCGCATCCTTGAGGTGGGGCCCGGCAGGGGAGCGCTCACAAAGCTTCTGGCCGCAAGCGGAGCGACTTTCCTCGCCGTAGAGTGGGACCGCGACCTGCTGCCTCTTCTCGAGGCCGAGTTTGCCGCAGCCCCCAACGTGGAGATCGGTCACGGCGACATCCTGAGGGTGGATCTGGATCAGCTTCTGACCTCGCGTGGGGGGGGCAGGAAGTGGAAGGTCGCCGCAAACCTTCCTTACAACATCTCCTCGCAGGTACTGTTCCGCTTCATGGAGTGCAACGGCCTCTTCGAACGGCTCGTGCTGATGTTGCAGAAAGAGGTTGGGGACCGGCTGGTGGCTCCTCCCAATTGCAAGGATTACGGCGCGCTCACCGTCTTACTCAGGCTCCATTTCGATATCCGCAGGGAGTTCCTAGTAAAACCCGGCGCCTTCAGGCCGGTCCCCAAGGTGGACTCGGCGGTGCTCAGCTTCAGGCCTCTGGATAAGCCGAGGGCCGAGGTGGGGGACGAGGATTTCTTCCGGCGCCTGGTCAAGGGGGCCTTCAACCAGCGCCGAAAGACGTTACTTAACTCGCTTCGTTCAGCGGGGTTCGACGCCGACGACGGCGCGTTGACCGAGGCGTTTTCCCGAAGCGGCATAGACGGCGGCAGGCGCGGCGAAACCCTTTCCCTTGACGAATTCGCCGCCCTTTCCAGGGAACTTCTGGCGGGGAAAACTCTGGCGTAACTTAACCTGGTTATGTTATATACAACTGCTTAATGTAAATGCCACGGAGGTGACGCCTTATGAAAATATGCGTAATTGGTTCCGGCTATGTCGGTCTGGTCGCGGGCACCTGTTTTGCCGAGAGCGGCAACGACGTCATCTGCGTTGATGTGGATAAAGAGAAGATCGACGGGTTGAAGCGCGGCATCATGCCGATCTACGAGCCCGGTCTCAAGGAGATGGTGCTGCGCAACTGCGAGGAGGGGAGGCTCACCTTCACCACCGACCTTGCCTTGGCGGTCAAGGAGTCGCTGGTCAACTTCATCGCGGTGGGTACCCCCCCAGGTGCGGATGGCTCCGCCGACCTGCAGTACGTCATCTCCGTGGCGCGTGCCATCGGTCGCGAAATGGAAGGTTTCAAGATCATCGTGGACAAGTCCACCGTGCCGGTCGGAACCGCCGACAAGGTGCGCGCCGCCATAGCGGAGGAACTCGCCCTGCGTGGGCTGCATATCGAGTTCGATGTCGTCTCCAATCCGGAGTTTCTCAAGGAGGGGGCGGCGATCGACGACTTCATGAAGCCGGACCGGGTTGTCATCGGGACCGACAACATCAGGACCGCCGAGCTCATGAAGGAGCTCTACTCCGCCTTCATGCGCAAGTCCAACCGCATGATCGTCATGGACATCAGAAGCGCCGAGATGACCAAATACGCGGCCAACGCCATGCTGGCCACGCGCATCACCTTCATGAACCAGATTGCCAACCTGTGCGAGCTCATGGGAGCCGACGTCATGGCCGTCAGGGAGGGGATCGGTTCAGACTCCCGCATCGGTTACGACTTTCTCTTCCCCGGTGTCGGGTACGGCGGGTCGTGCTTTCCCAAGGATGTCAAGGCCCTGGTGAAGACCGCCGATGAATGTGATTACGACTTCATACTGCTGAAAGGGGTGGAGGAGGCGAATGATCGGCAAAAGCGTATCCTCTCCGACAAGATCGAGCGGCGCCTGGGTAGTGGCGAAAAACTGCCGCTGTCAGGAAAGGTAATCGCAGTTTGGGGGCTTTCCTTCAAGCCGCGCACGGACGACATGCGGGATGCGCCTTCACTTACCATCATCAACCGGCTGCTGGAAATGGGCGCTGTCGTGCATGCGCATGACCCCGAGGCGATCAACGAGGCCAAGAAGCATTTCGGCGACCGTATCGGTTACAGCCTGAATCAGTACGACCTGATGAGCGGTGCGGACGCGCTGGTGATCATCACGGAGTGGAACGAGTACCGCAACCCCGATTTCGACAAGATCAAGAAGCTCTTGATCAATCCCCTCATCTTTGACGGCAGGAACCTGTACAAGCCTGATCGGATGAGAGATGCGGGCTTCGAGTACCTGCCGATCGGCAGAAACGGCAATACGTCCTGTGAAATGAATTGAAAACAACGGCAGAATCCGTTCAACGTTCTAAGTTCAAAGTTTCAAACCAGAATCCATGTTCGGCAGCTTGAACTTCGAACTTCGAACTTTGAACATAGAACTTCCTGGGAGACGTTATGCGCGTGCTGGTTACCGGCGGTGCCGGTTTTATAGGTTCACATCTTTGCGAGAGGCTCCTGAAGGAAGGGCATGAGGTGATCTGCCTCGACAACTTCTTCACCGGAAACAAGCGTAACATCTCGCATTTGCAGGATAATCACGCATTCGAACTGATACGCCACGACGTCACCGAACCGATCCTCCTCGAGGTGGACCGGATCTATAACCTGGCCTGCCCGGCCTCTCCGATCCATTACCAGTTCAACCCGGTGAAGACGACAAAGACCAGCGTGATGGGGGCGATCAACATGCTCGGCCTCGCCAAGAGGGTGCGGGCCAGGATACTGCAGGCGTCCACCTCTGAGGTGTACGGGGACCCGCAGGTGCACCCACAGACCGAGTCGTACTGGGGCAACGTCAATACGCTCGGCATCAGAAGCTGCTATGACGAGGGGAAGCGGGTAGCCGAGACGCTGATGATGGACTACCACCGCCAAAACAACGTGGATATCAGGATCATCAGGATCTTTAATACCTACGGGCCAAAGATGGCGGAGAACGATGGACGAGTGGTATCCAACTTCATCCTGCAGGCGCTAAGGGGAGAGGACATAACGGTCTACGGCGAAGGCGGGCAGACGCGCTCCTTTTGTTTCGTGTCCGACCTGGTGGAAGGGATGATGCGGATGATGGATTGCCCGGGTTTTATCGGTCCTGTCAATCTCGGCAATCCCACCGAGACGACCATCCTCGAGTTCGCCAGGAAGATCATATCTCTTACCGGCTCAAGCTCGCGCATCGTCCACAGGCCTTTGCCGGCGGACGACCCGAAACAGAGGCAACCCGACATCTCGCTCGCCAAGCAGATGCTCGACTGGGAGCCGAAGGTGGCGGTAGATGACGGCTTGAAGCAGACGATCGACTACTTCAGCTCCATTGTTACCAAAGCGTAAGCGATGCAGAAGCGCCTCTTCCTCGTACCTGCCGCGGTCATCATTTTCATCCTATACTTCACCGTATTCGGGGACCGGGGACTTTTGCGCATCAACCACCTGAACCGTGACCGCGACGAGATGCAAAAGCGCTTGCTTGAGTTGAAGGGGGAGAACGACAAGCTCAAGAGGGAGATAACCGCGCTGCAGACCGACAGGCGCTATCTGGAGAGTATCGCAAGGCGCAATTTCGGTTTTGTGCGCGGTAACGAGACCATCTACCAGTTCCCGGAGAAGGCGAAGGCGCCCGCTCCACAGGGCCTGCAAGAGGCAAAAGAGGATCAGAAGCCTGCTTCTTCGAAGTAGCTATACCGGCAAAGGTGTTCAGGAGGATGTCCGCATGGGTGAGCCGATGGGAAGACAGCACTGCGTGGTGTGCGCCTGGCGCGAGAACTGCTCCAAGAAGTTTTGCGTGCCGGACGGGGGGGCCCGCTGCCCCGACTTTACACGCGACGTTACTATAAAATCCGTGCCGGACACGGAACAGGAAAAGGAAAGGGAGGAGAAGATATGAAGGAGCAGCTGCGAGCATGCATCCTGAAAGGAATAGAGGGGTGTTTCGCCGACGGCACGCTCACCTCTGGGGAAATGCCGGTCATAAACGTGGAGAAACCCGCACACCCCGAGCACGGCGATTTTGCCACCAACGTCGCCATGCAGATGGCCAAGCCGGAGCGTAAGTCGCCCCGCGCCATAGCCGAGATCATCGTCAAAAAACTCGCAGGGAGCTCGGAATTGATCGAGTCGCTGGAGATTGCGGGTCCCGGGTTTATCAACTTCTTCATAAAGGATGACGCGTGGAGAAAGACCCTCACCGTGATCGATGGGGCGGGTGACACATACGGCAGGAGCTCGGTCGGCCAAGGGAAGAAGGTGCAGGTGGAATTCGTCAGCGCCAACCCGACCGGACCGCTCCATATAGGCCATGGCCGCGGCGCCGCGACAGGAGACGCCGTCGCCTCTTTGCTGTCCGCTGCCGGTTTCGACGTGCAGCGCGAATATTACATAAACGACGCCGGCAACCAGATGAATACACTGGGACTCTCCGGCCTGCTGCGCTACCGCCAGCTTCTGGGCGAGGAGGTAGAGTTCCCGGAGAACTGCTACCAGGGCGACTACATCAAGGACATCGGCCGCGACGCGATAACCAAGTACGGTGACCGCTTCCTGAAGCTGCCTCAGGAGGAAGGCGTCGCCTTCTTCGCCAAGATGGGCGGAGACCTGATACTCAGAGGGATCGACGAGGACCTGCAATCGTTCGGGGTGCGCCTTGACAACTGGTTCTCGGAGCAGTCGCTCTTCGATGACGGCAAGGTCGCGTCGGCCGTCCAGGAGATGCAGGAAAAAGGACTCATCTACGAGCAGGACGGAGCGCTCTGGTTCCGCACCACGGACTACGGCGACGACAAGGACCGCGTAGTGGTCAGAAGCAACGGTGTCACCACCTATTTCGCCTCTGACATCGCCTACCACAGGGACAAGTTCGAGCGCGGCTTCGACTGGGTGATCGACGTGTGGGGCGCCGACCACCACGGCTATGTACCGAGACTGAAGGGGATCGTGCAGGGACTGGGGCGCGACCCTCAGGACCTCGGCATCATTTTGGTGCAACTCGTCTCGCTTCTGCGCGACGGAGTGCCGGTTGCCATGTCGACCCGTAGCGGCGAGTTCGTTACCCTGAAAGAGGTTGTGGATGAGGTAGGCCGCGACGCGGCGCGCTTCTTCTTCCTGATGCGCCGTTCCGACAGCCAGCTCGATTTCGACCTGGAACTCGCCAAGCGCCAGAGCACGGACAACCCGGTATATTACGTGCAGTACGCCCACGCCAGGATCAAGAGCATCTTTGAAACCGCGCGGGAGCGGGGTTTCGCACCTGCTTTTGAAAACGTCAGGCTTGAGCTCCTGGAGAGCGTCGATGACATGAGCCTGATCAAGAAGCTCTCGGTATATCCTGAGATTCTCGAGGCGGCCGCCATCAACTTCGAGCCGCATCGTATCACCTATTACCTGCAGGAGCTGGCCGGCGAATTCCACAGTTTCTACAACAAGAGCCGCGTCATCACCGAGGAGCCCCCCCTGACACAAGCCAGGCTTTTCCTGCTGCACTGCGTGGCCATCACCATCAAAAACGCGCTTACCGTACTGGGTATTTCGGCACCGGAAAGGATGTAGAGGGCTTACATGCGGCTTGATTACAGCGAGAAACGCGAGAAGAGGGGCAGCGTCCGGGAGACCGTCGAGCGCAAGCCTGTCAAGAAGAACCGGCCGCGCAAGGAGCCTGTCGGTTTTTTCGCGCTGCTGTCGGTTTTGGCGCTGCTGGTCACTTTCGGTGCCGGTGTGCTCACCGGATGGTACTTGTTCAAAGGGGAAGATCCGGAGCCCTCAGCCGGCGGCGCGCCGGTTGTACAGGCCGTAACGCAGCAGGAGCCTCCCCCCTCGGTCGAGCCGGAACCTCCACCCAGCGAGGCTCCGCTAACCTTCTACAAGACGCTCCCTTCCGGGGGGCAGGATGTGATGGGGAGCGGGCTCAACCTCAAAAAGGAGGAGCCCGCCACGTCTCCGTCTCGACCTGCGCCGGTCGCCGCTCCAGATGCCAGGCCTGCAGAGGAGAAGAAGGAACTGGCCGAGAAAAAGGCACAGGTGGAAAAGAAGGATCAGGCAGAACCGAAGGCACAGGCAGAACCGAAGGCGCGGGCAGAACCGAAGGCGCGGAAGCAGGAAGACGGTGCGACGCGCTACCTGGTGCAGATCGCCTCCTTCCGCGACAAGAAGGAGGCCGACACGGCTCAGGAGAAGCTTTCCGCCAAGGGGATCGCCGCCTATCTTGTTGAATCGAGTACCAAAGAGAGGGGTGTATGGTATCGCCTCAGGGTGGGGCGGCACCTGTCCAAGCAGGAGGCCGAGGATCTTGCGGCAAAGGCGGGCAAGGGTGCCGCGGTACTGCCGGAATAGCTTTTTTCTAGGCAAGGATGGTTTTTTCAATTTCCCGATGCTACAGTTATCCCTTATTGGGGGCTAGAATGGAAAAAAAGAAAAGGCTGGGCGAGATTTTCGTTGAAAGCGGCGTCCTTAGCGAAAAGACGGTGGAGCGGATGCTGCTCGTTTCGAGAAGGCTCAACAAACGTTTCGGGGCGGTGCTCGAGGACCTCGGTCTGATCGACGGCGACGAACTTGCCGCGGCACTCGCCACCCAGTATGCCTGCCGGGTCGTCAGCAACTTCGCAGGCTACTCTTATTCCGCCGAGCTGCTCTCCACCATCTCAGTGGATGTGGCCGTTCAGAACAACCTTTTCCCCCTGAAGCTCGATAACAAAAGGCTTGCCCTTGCCATGGCCGACCCGACCGAGACGCGGGTAGTGAGAAATATTTCAGTCAATCACGGCCTCAGCATCACCCCTTTCATCGCGACGCGCAAGGAAATCTACGCCGCGATCTGCAAGAATTACCTGCAAAAAGAGGTGTGCACCTCGCCCGCGCAAACCGTCCTCGTGGTTGAAGACGACAAGCTGATCGGCACCATGTTCGGCGACTTCCTCACCAGGCATGGGTACCGCGTCATCTTCGCCGCCGACGGACTGGAGGCTTATAAGGCAGTGCTCACCGAGAAGCCGCAGGTGGTGATAACGGATCTTTTCATGCCGAAGCTTGACGGTTACGGGCTTTTTGATGCGTTGCGCATGGTCCCGGAGCTAAGCGCGATCCCTGTCATACTGATCACCAGTTCCATGCATCCCGAGGACGAGGTGAAGGCGTTTGAACGCGGTTTCTTCGATTTCATTGAAAAACCGGTCAGAGAAGGGACCCTGATCACCCGTGTCAAACGGGCGCTGCAGGTTCACGAGCGGAAGTACATGCTGACCTAGCAGTCGGCGGCACACTTCCATGTCATAGGCACTTAGATCACCCACCCTCCAGAGCCCAGGCGCTGGAGGTATTTGTTTGCAGAGGAACTCATGAGCGCCATACAAACCGTCAAGTGTCCGCACTGCCGCAAGGAGACCCCCCTCGCCGGCAACCCGAATCGCCCGTTTTGTTCCGAGCGCTGCAAGATGATCGATCTCGGTACCTGGGCGAACGAGGGTTACCGGATCCCCGGAGAAAAAGCCCCGCAAGACGAGGACGAATCCGAAGAGTCGTGACCTACGAACGCCATTTTTTGCAGCCATGCAATGATCACAATGAAAAAGGAGCCTTTCATGCCACAAGTACGTCTCCGTTTCGCACCGAGCCCGACCGGCTTTCTACATGTTGGGGGCGCCCGTACGGCGCTTTTCAACTGGCTTCTCGCCAGGAAGGAGCACGGCAAGTTCATCCTGAGGATTGAAGATACCGACGTTGCCCGCTCCACCCAGGAGTCGGTGGATGCCATCCTTGAGGGGATGACCTGGCTTGGTCTTGACTGGGACGAGGGTCCTTTCTACCAGTCGGACAACTTTCCGCTCTACAAGGAATACGTGCAGAAACTTGTCGCCGCCGGCAAAGCCTACAAGTGCTACTGCAGTTCAGAAGAACTGGAGGCGAAGCGGGAGAAGGCGCTTAAGGAAGGGGGTAAGCCGAAGTACGACGGAACCTGCAGGGAACTGCCGCCGGCTCCGGATGACGGCAGACCTTACGTGGTACGCTTCAAGGCGCCGCAGGAGGGGAGCACCTCCTGGGTGGACCTGATCAAGGGGAAGATCTCTTTTGAAAATACCGAGCTGGACGACCTGATCATCCAGCGCACCGACGGCACGCCGACCTACAACTTCGTCGTGGTCATCGACGACGCCACCATGGGGATCACCACCGTCATCCGCGGCGACGACCACGTCAACAACACGCCGCGCCAGATTCTGCTCTACCAGGCACTGGAGTCCCCGGTCCCGAGTTTCGCCCATGTCCCGATGATCCTTGGCGCCGACAAGGCCCGGCTCTCCAAGCGCCACGGCGCGACCTCGGTCATGGCCTACCGCGACATGGGATTTTTGCCCGAGGCCATGGTGAACTATCTGGTACGGCTCGGCTGGAGCTACGGAGACGAAGAAATCTTTTCCCTGGAGGACCTGATCCAGAAGTTCTCCATAGAGAACGTCGGCAGGTCCGCAGGCGTTTTCAACCCGGATAAACTGCTCTGGCTGAACGCGCATTACATCAAGAACGGTGATCCGCTTCGCCTGGCCGGGCTGTTGACGCCGTTTTTGCGGGAGCGGGGAGTAGACCCGGAGACCGGACCGGATCTTGTCGCTGTGATAAAGACCCTGCAGGAGAGGGCAAAGACCATGCTGGAACTGGCCGACGGCGCTATCTTTTATTATCAGGCTGAGTTTGCCTATGACGAGAAAGGGGTAGCCAAGTTCTTCAACGCCGAGACCCCGGGATTGCTCACATCTCTAACCGGCAAGCTCGCCACCTTGGACGGATTGAGTGCTGCCGATGTCGAGGGTGCCTTCAAGGAGCTTTGCGAGGAGAAGGGTATAAAGCTCGGCCAGATCGGGCCCGCAGTCAGGCTGGCGCTCTCGGGAACCACAGCTTCTCCAGGGATTTACGAGATGATCGAGGTGCTCGGGTTGGCCGAGACGAAAAAGCGTATTCAGCGCGCCATTGATAAACTGGCGAGCTAATCACATGCCGCAGGTGTCAGCCAAGGAGGCCCTCACCCTTTTTTGATGGGAGTGAGGGCCTTTCATGCCGCGCCACGACAACGGAGGAGATACCCAATGGACAAGCGGACAGAGTACGTCGAAGAGCTCTCTGCGCAGATGGTGGAGTGGGACAACCAGATCGACAGGCTCAAGGACAAGGCAAAAAGCGCATCCCCCGAGTCGGAGTCCGAATATTCCCAGGCCATTGCAGCCTTGCAGCAAAAGCGGGACGAGGCTGCACAAAAGCTGCAGGGCATATCGGCCTCGAACGACGACGAATGGGAAGAGCTAAAGGAAGGAACCGAGCGGGTCTTGGGCGAGGTAAGGAGCATTCTGCACGAAGCCATAATGAAAATAAAGTAAGGCTGAAAAACAGGTTGAGGATAAGGTTGAGGATAAGGTTGAGGATAAGGTTGAGGATAAGGTTGAGGATAAGGTTGAGGATAAGGTTGAGGATAAGGTAAGAGGATAAGGTAAGAGGATAAGGTAAGAGGATTTTCGATCTTAATCTCGATCTTAGTCTTAATCTGCTCCTACATAAGCCAGCGCCTTTTCAGCAGCAGATAGGAGAGAGAAAAGGCGGTTATCCCTACGCAAAACAGATACACCCACTCAAGCGTCAGGGTAGCAAGTCTGCCGTCCTCAAGTAGCATGGATCTGATCGGTTCGAAGAACTGGTAGGACGGCAAAAAGGGGGCGATGGAGGTAAGTTTTTTCGAAAAATCCGACAGGGCGGAAGGGAGCAGGTGGGGGAGATAGAAAATGACTCCCAAGGTTCTGGCGCTGGCCGGATTGCGACAGAGGAAACCGAGCAGTATCCCATAAGAGGTGAAACAAAAACTGCCAACTCCAAGAAATGCCGCGTAGCCGAGTTCGTTGCCGAAATCGAAAGTGCCCAGCAGATGGAGAAACAGGACCGATACGAGTATTAAGATCATCCCCAACAACACCTTTGCGATGAGCCATTCTATTTCTCGCATGGGGGTTTGTAAAAGGGCAAGAAGCTGCTTCTTCTCCTTCTCTTCGGCTACCTGGGCAGGCATTATGACGAAGCTCACCAGCAACACCAGCATCAGGGTCCAGGTGGGCAAAGTTTGCCTTTGAATGCCCCCTTTATGAAGCGGGGTGATCTTGGATATCCAGTTGACGCTTCTACCTTCCGCGATGGTCTGCAGTGCCGTAAAGCTCTCCACTATTGAGAGGGTTTGCAGGGACTCTTTTTTCAATACAATCAGGATCACGCTTTCAGGATCCTTCTCCGAATTCAGCATTAGTGCGTCGAGCGCCTTTTCCTTTAAGAGCCTTTCCCCTTGTTTCATATCCGCGACGTCGGAGACTTTAAAAAGCGTGCCGGCCGATGCGATGGCCTTTACAATGACTGGCGCATACACCTCCTGTTGCATGATCCCAAGGTTGATGATCTTGGGGTCGGCCGTCACCTTGTCGATTAATTTCAGCGACAAAAAAACGAAGAATGGGATGAAAAGAATCAAGTAAATGGTCTTGTTCTTAACCGCTATGGACAGATCGTTTAAGGTCAAGATAATAATATTGTTCATCATAGGTATAGCTCTTTATGGATACCGGATTGGAAATAGTCATCGGGTGAGCCATCGAACACCATCGATCCCTGGTGCAGCATGATGATGCGGGTCGCCAGAGATTTTATCTCTTCGGGGCGGTGCGACGTGAACAGTATCGTTTTTCCGCGTGCATGGTAATCCTGCAGCAGCCGGTAGATCACCCGGGTCATCTCGAAATCGATGCCGGAGGTAGGTTCATCGAAAAGAAGAATCGACGGATCGGCTAACAGAGTGCGGGCGATGCTTACCCTTTGCTTTAACCCCTTAGACAGGATCTGCACCTTGCCGGTTCTGAAAGGGAGCAGCTCAAATTCCTCCAGGATCTGCTCGATGCGTAAAAAAGGGACCTGAAAAAGCCTGGCGAAAATCTTCAAGTTATATTCCACGGAAAAGAGATCGAACAGATTGGGGGACTCGGGGACGAAACCGATCTTTCTCACCACGGCCTGTCTGTTCACCATGTTGATGCCATCCACTAAGACCTGCCCGGTGTCCGGAAGATGCCAACTGGCCAGCATTTTCAAAAGGGTCGATTTGCCGGCGCCGTTGTGTCCTATGATGGCTATCAGCTCCCCTTTTTCAACCCGGAAACTCACCGGATGAAGCCCTCTTTTCTCGGCAAACACCTTCGAGATATTGCGAATTTCCATCTGCATAACCAGAGTCCCCGTTTAAAGGTCTTGATAATGAATCCGCCGCATTTATCGCTGATCGCGCGGCGAGAAATATCAAAAGGTAAGGGTGGCAACGCATGATTTTTTCAGACGTCGTCACCCTTGTAAATCCCCATGATGAACCCTAAGCAGTAATGATCATGTTCGCTGTGCCAGGTAAATAATCGCGAATACCAAAGTAACCGCTACCAGAACTCCAATTACGAATCCCATGTCGTTCTCCTTTTCACGTTCTTTGTGCCAGATACATGATCGCAAACACAAGAGCTACCACTACCAGAATCCCTATTACAAATTCCATTTTCATACCTCCTTCGAGCTTTTGGCACGACCGCCCTGAAGTTAATACTGAAACACTATTCACTTGCATGGGGAAAATCAGCATGAAGCAGTGATCAATGGCAGTAGACGGATAAACAGTTCTCCTGCCGGTCAGGTGCAACGCAAGGTTGAATTGCAACTCGAAAGGATACGCTCTCATAGTAGCTAAAATCCTGCTGATGTCGAGCGTCGACGGCTCCAAGGTCGTTACCCCCCTCTGCCCCGAGATGATCGTCTGCCGACCGGGACAACGAAGTCCCGTGTTTTCATTCGTCCGCACGAAACTTTCCGCGGTCCCGGTATCCAGAAAGTCATTCCCGCCGCCTGCGACACTCGATTCACGCCGGCGACGCCTCCTTGATCTGTCGGGTAATATCATTGAAAGTCAGTGGGTTAGCCAATGATTGGCCAACTTTTCCTTGACACGGTCGGCACCGGTGCGCTATCGTACCGAATGAAAATCGCACCCAAGCTCTTCGGATAACGACAATACTAAACCACCCGCGAGGGTGGGACGGAAAGCCTAATGGGTCTCATCGAGACAGCCGGGTCGCCGAAATATCTTAAATGATATTCGGCCCCGGCTTTTTTATTGAACTGGATCTCACGCATGTGGTACAGAATGGGTGATACTTAAAGGAGTTGTAATGAGCATGATCAGGAGTATTCTCGACAGGCTGCACGGATTGAGCAGCACCAGGAAGGTTTGTCGCACACGGATGATTAACGATAGGTTTTTCGAGTGCAAGGTCAAGAAACCGAACCCTAATTACTGCGAGCATTCATTAAGTTCAGGCGGCGGGTTTATCTGCAACCATCAGGATCGGGAAATATTCACCCGGAAATAGCCCGAGGTGCGGGGCCATTGAAATTTACCAGGGCGGAGCAAACGTGGACAATGTCTTTATTATCACGCCAAGTTACTTGATAAAGAAGAAGCGCGATTTCACGGGCGGAATCAGGCAACTCGCGAAACTTGGTTTTAACGTGCTGAATCCGGATTTCCCTAAGGTGCTCCCTTCGCCGCGAGAGAAAGCCGATCAAATTCATCGGGCCTATGCCGATCCCGGTACGGATATGATCCTGGCCTTGCGCGGCGGGTATAGCGCTATGAAATCACTCCCTTTCATCGATTTCGAATTGATAAAAAGGCACCCCAAGATCATAGCCGGTTTCAGCGACCTGAGCGCTTTGCTCAACCCGATTTACGAGCGCACGGGAATGGTGACCTTACATGCCCCGATGGTGATCAATCTGGGTACGCCGACGCCTTTTACCGTTGATTCATTCATCAACGCTGTAAAGGGCTATCCCGAGAAAAACCTGTTCAAGGGGGCCCCCGTTAAGGTCTATAATCCCGGCAGAGCCACCGGCATCCTCAAGGGTGGAAACCTGATCACCCTTACGGCGCTGATCGACACCGACTGGGAGATCGATACCGACGACTCGATACTTTTCCTGGAGGATGTCGATGAAAAACTGCATCAAGTCGATCGTTATCTGACTCAGTGGATTCTTGCCGGCAAATTCAAGGGAGTCAAGGGCATTATCCTGGGGGATTTCCGCGGCATCAAAAGCAGGCAGGTGTACGACGTCCTGGCCTCGCAGATGGAGCTCAGTTTCCCGGTGGTTCATTGCTCCTATGTCGGCCATGTCGACGATAAAATCACCATGCCCATAGGCGCCGAGGTGGAGCTGGATACGCATGGAAAACAACTTGTGATCAAGCGGATGACGTTTCCAGGGGCCGGATAATGAACCTCGTATGGCTGATCCTATTCTCCGTCAGCATCCTGTTCGCCATATTCACCGGCAATCTGGAGCCCTTCACCAAATCGATTTTCGAGGGGGCCAAATCCGCGGTGGAAATATCTCTTTTCCTGCTGGGCATCGTGTCGGTCTGGATGGGCATCACCAGGATACTGGAAGACTCCGGGCTGATTTACCGCATCGCTCATCTGTTCAAGCCGGTCATTTCCCGCCTGTTCAAAAACATACCCGACGATCATCCTTCAATTTCGGCCATCACCCTGAACGTACTGGCCAACCTTTTCGGTCTCGGCAACGCCGCCACCCCGCTCGGCATCAAGGCCATGCAGGAACTCGACACGCTCAACGAGGACAAGGAGACCGCCAGTTTTGAAATGATGACCTTCATCGTCATCAATACGGCCAGCGTTCAGTTCATCCCGTTTTCCATCATCGGCATTCTTGCAAGCTACAACGCCGCTAATCCCGCAGCAATAGTGCTTCCTGTCCTGATTGCCACCGTTATTTCCGCGATAACGGCTTTGTTGATATTGTTCGGGTTCCGGAAGGTGCTCAAATGATCGAATACGTCAATTACATATCGCTGCTCATCATACCGCTGTTTATTCTCTTCACTATTCTGTACGGCTCCTTTAAAAAGGTCAGGGTTTATGACTCCTTTGTCGCCGGGGCCAAGGAAGGGCCGGCAATCATCCTCAACATCTTCCCCTATCTGCTGACCATTTTCATCGTCATCAAGGGTTTTCAGGCCTCGGGCGCCTTTGACTTTGCAAGAAACGTTTTCCACCAATTATTCTCGGTTCTCGATATCCCCATAGAGGTCATCTCCATGGCCATCATCAAGCCGCTCTCCGGCAGCGCCTCGACGGCGCTCTTTACCGACATAGTCCAGACCACCGGCCCGGACTCGATGGCCACCAAAATTACGGCGGTCATCATGGGGAGTGCGGAGACCACTTTTTACATACTCGCCGTATATCTGGGCGCCGTGAACATCAAGAAATCGCGTTACCTGGTCCCCGTCTGCCTGATTGCGGATTTCGTCGGAATAGTGGTGGCCGTCACCATAGCGAGGCTTGTTTTCTGATGTGCAGACTTCTTGGCGTCACCAATTTCGAATATGCCAGGCACGGCAGGATAATCGACAATTTCTGCGAGTTGGCGCGCACCGGAACGGTCATGTCGGGCGACCCTCCCGGGCACGAGGACGGCTGGGGGCTGGCCTTTTATCAGGGCGGGAAACTGGTGGTCCACAAGAGCGGAGGCAATCTTCTGTATGAAGCGGATAAAGTCGTAGGCATATTGAGCGGGGCAGGGGCCTCCCCCGTGATGATCCTCCATCTGCGCAAGTCCGCCTGGAGCGACTCCACCTCCACCCGTCACGCCCATCCTTTCCATCGCGACAACGTGGTCTTTGCCCATAACGGAACGGTATACGATTACAAGAGGTTGCTTGCCGACATAAGGACCGCGGGACTGGAGGAGGACGCCCTGGATACGGAAGTCCTTTTCCATCACTTCATGAGCCATGATGATCTTGATTTGGGCCGGGCTTTTCTTGAAACCGTCTCATTGATCAAGAGGGAATACAAGTTCTCCGCATTGAATTGCCTTTTCAGCGACGGGGCTAGACTGTTCGCCTACCGGGATTATTCCAAGGAACCGGAATACTATTCCTTGTATAAATCTTTTTCCCAAGCCTCCAGCATCGTTTCCTCCCAGCCGCTCGATGAAAACCTCCAGTGGGAAATGATGGACAGGGAGGAGTTCCTGGAGATCGGTCTCTGAACTTGGTACCTGAAGCAGGCCCGTTAGCCTCCGAGCGCCCCCCTTTACAAGACGTTACCTTCGCTGGACCCGTCTTTCGGCCCGGCATCCTTGTTTTCAAGCGGATCCGAAAGAAGCTCCTCAGATGCTTCGATTTGCTCTCTGTCGCCGATCAGGCCGATGCGGTCCCCGGCCTCTAGAATGGTCATCGATTTCGGATTGGCAAACACTTGCCGGTCACGCATGATCGCCACGACCGACGCACCTGTTCGTGAGCGCAGGGCTGCTTCAGCCAAAGTCAAACCAACCAGCGGGTTTTTCATGGAGAGACGCAACCAGGAGATTTCTATGCTGCTGACGGCATTAAGGAGCTCATGCAACAGCTGGTGCTCTTTTTCGGTGGAGACTTGGAAATCGTAACTATCGCGGCGAACAGCATCGGTGTACCGGTACACCTCCCGCAACGGAAAGCCCAGTTGCAGAAAAGTATGCCGGACTATTTCCAGTCCTCCTTCCAGTTCAGGGTGAACTACGTGCTGGGCGCCGAGCTGCGCAAGGCGCTGCACGCCTTCTTCTGTCGCGGCGCGGACGATGATGGGGAGTTCGGGCGCCATTTGACGCGCCGCATAAACGATAACTTCACTGGCGGCTTCGTCCGGCACCGTGACGACGAGTGCGCGGGCGCGGTTTAACCCCGAATGCGACAGCACTTCGGAGTTGGCTGCATCGCCAAACAATGTCGGCACACCTTGTCGCCCCAACTCCTCAACGCGTTGGGCATTCGACTCGACCACCAGGTGCGATATGGCCATCTGACCCAGGATCTTGACGATATGATGACCGACGCGACCAAAGCCGACGATGATCACATGGTCGCTGAGCGTTTCCTCGATCTGGACCGGCGCCGGGCCGTGCCGATTCAGCAGCGTCCATAGTATCGGGAAACGCCGCAGCCATCTTTCAGCCGGGCCGATCAGGCGAAACATGGCAGGATTGAGCGTGATGGACAACAGCGCGCATGCCAGTATCAGGGAGTACTGCTCCTGGTCCAGCAGACCAAGGCCAACCCCCGCCTGTCCCAGGATAAAAGAGAACTCGCCGATCTGGCTCAATCCGGCGGAAATCACCAAGGTTGTCCGGGCCGGCCAGGGGAACAAACAACCCATCAGCAAGGTCATTAAAGGTTTGCCGACCAGGATCAATCCGGTCAACGCCAGGAGAGGTCCGGTGTTGTCGAGTAGATAGCCCGGATTCACCAGCATGCCAATCGAGACAAAGAACAGGACGGCGAATGCTTCCCGGAAAGGGAGGACGTCGGCCCCGACTTGGTGACTCAGCGGCGATTCGCTGACCACGGCGCCCGCCATGAAAGCGCCTAACGCGAGCGAGACGCCGAAAAGTTCCGCCGCTCCCAGCGCGGTACCCAGCGCAATCGCCAGGATGGCAAGAATGAACAGCTCCCTGGATGCTGTGCGGGCGATTCTGAGCAGCAACCACGGGATCAGCTTCTGGCCCACGAAAATCAGAAGCAGACAGAACAAAGCGGCCTTCAGTAGGGTCCAGCCAAGGTTCTGCCAGTCGAAACCTCCCGCGGTATAAGCCAGGGCCGGCATTAAAACAAGTATCAGTACCGTTGCCAGATCTTCCAGAATCAACCAGCCGACCGCCGCCTGGCCGTGGGGCGTGTTCAGTAGGCCGTTGTCCATCAAGCCTCGAAGCAGGACCACCGTGCTGGCGATGGAAACAGCGAGGCCCAGCACCAATCCGCTTGCAATCGACCATCCCCATAACTGGCTGAGACCAAGCCCCATCAAGGTGGCGCAGGTCATCTGGCCCAGGGCGCCGGGAATGGCGATGCTCCGCACTTTCCAGAGGTCGCCAATCGAGAGGTGCAGCCCCACACCGAACATGAGGAAAATGACCCCTAATTCCGCTAATTGCCTGATCGTCCCGACATCGCCGACAAACCCTGGAGTGAACGGACCTATGGCGATTCCCGCCAGCATATAGCCGACGATTGTGGGCAAACCCATGCGCCGGGCGATTAACCCGCCGAAGAATGCCGCCACTATTGCAACTGCTATGTTGATCAATAATGTCATTTCGTGCATAGGTGAGTTTTCCGGTATGAAATAAAGGAAAGCAGTCGCAGTTGACAACCAGCCCGCCATATTGAGCTCAACACGAATCTCGCATTCGTGGCCGAGAATCCTGCGAGCCGCACGCACCAGCGCTTCACTGCCGTCCTTGTGAGTTTTGCCTGCCTGGACCCGGTCCGCACTAACTTCGGTCCCGGCGTGGCGGAAAAAACAACGCTGTACCGAAATCCCCCGGGCAGGGTGTTCCCCGGCGCCGACAGCGCAGGCTCTCCGAAGGTGCGGCCGAAGGTGTCAAGAAGCGCCAGGTCGACAGCGGCCCAGGCTGCCGTTTGAGGCGTACCCGGCGGGGTCCTTCCTTTGGCAACAAGCCCTTCGAAAACCAGTGCATATTTCATCTCAGCATAGCCTCCATCCCGGCAATCTCGCCTCGGAGCGTATTTGTGCACCAGAGGCTGGCCGATTTACCCGGTCCAGTGAACGCGGGTGGGCCACCCCCCGGCATATGGATTTATTTATCTTATGCCGGGGCTTCCACATCTCGCCTCGCCTCTCTACTCGTCCGTTTGTTCCCGCAGAAAAACCACAGGCTTTTGCCGCAGGATCGGGATCGAGATCGCCAGCCCGACCAGCATGACGAGCAGGGTGGTCGCCAGCACGAGCAGCAGGCTTTCGCCCAGGTAGGGGTGATAGCTCATATCCAACGCCCGCCGGCATATGATCAGGCTGCCGACCTGCGAGATGAACAGGGCGATGATTCCGCTCGCCAATCCAAGCAACAGGTTTTCGGCTGCAAAAACGACGAACACGAAACGCTTTTTGGCCCCAAGCATGGTGAAAAAAACCGCCTCCCGGATGCGCGCATGGCGGGTCGCGAAGATCGAGCTTACTACGATCAGGACGCCGGCCGCTATGCTGAAGGAGGTGAAAAAACGCACTATGGTAGAGAGCCTCGCCATGATGCGGCCAAAGACCGTCACGGTCTCGGTCAGGTCGATGACGCTCACGTTGGGAAATCGCGCGACGATCCTGTTCTGCAGGTCGCTGATCCGTTCTTTCTCGATCCTGGCCGCGCTGAAGACGGTGTGCGGCGCGTCGGAGAGGACCGCTTGGGGAAAAACGAAATAGAAATAGGGGGTGAGCCCGCCGCTGGTGCGGGTGCGCACGCTTGAGATGCGCGCGGTGACGGGTACACCCTGGATCCGGAAGGTGATGGTGTCTCCCACCTTCATTTTGCGCATCTTGACCACGGTGTCGAGTACCGAGACCTGCGTTTCAGGCGAGTCGCCCCTGAAGAGCGACGCTCCGGAGATGAGGCGCTCGTCGGACAGCAGGCGGTCCCGGTAGGTGAGGTTGAACTCGCGCCCCAGGTTGTCGCCGCGCGACCGGCGCTCCTGTTCCGGATCGATCGGCGTGCCGTTGACGGCGCTGACCGTGCCGCGCACTATCGGGTAATGACCGGCGCCGGGCCCCAGCATGCGCGCGAATTCCTCCTTTTGCCCGGGCTGAATGTCGATGAAGAAGACGTTGGGTGCGCCGGGGGGGAATGAATCGATGAAGGAGGCGTCTAGGTTCTTCTCCACCAGGGTGATGGAGAATATCACGGCGAGTGCCGCGGAGAGCGTGACGATGATGGATAAGGAGGCGTTATGGGGCCGGAACAGACCTTTCAGAGCCTGGCGCAGCGGGAGGCTTTCGGGTTCCCTCCCCCTCAGCATGCGCAGGGTGAGCCGGGCCAGCAGATAGGCTGCCAGGATCAACAGTGTCAGGGCGAGCATGAAATAGAGGCCGGTTTTCAGGTCGCGCAGCCGGATCAGCACCATGGAGAGGAAAAACAGGGCTCCGGCGCCGGCGATGATCCAGGTGGCGCGATTCCAGATGCTCCCGGACTCCTCCTTGCCGAAGATGGCGCGTGGTTTCACCTCTTTCAGGCGGTAAAGGGGGAGGGCGGTGAAGAGCAGTACCACGAGCAAGCCGATCAGCATCCCCTGGGCCACCGCAAAGGGGGATACCTTCAGCGTCACCTGGGCTGGTATCAGGCCGCTGAACAGCGTGGGGAGAAAACTCTGCAAGGCAAGGCTTCCCGCAAGGCCGATCATGGTGCCGATAAACCCGAGGATCAGCGTGACGCCCAAAAAGTGACCGATGATGAAGCGGCTCCTGGCGCCCAGCGCCTTCATGACGGCGATGGTCCGCTCCTGCTCTTTCAGCAGGGCGAAGAGGGTGCTCTGGATGCCGAAGCCGGAAAGAAGCAGGGTGAAGATGCCGCTTAGGTTCAGGAAAAAAAGGAGGTTGTCGAAAAAACGCTTCACCCTGGAGCCGGCGTTCCTGTAGGTCTCGACCCGCACGCGGCTGTCACCCGCGGCCGCTCTCAGTACGGCTGCCGTTTTCCGCAGATCTTTCGGCGCCTTGACCTTGATCAGGGTGACATGATCGACGCGGCTCCCCCTGCCGGTCAGCCCCAGCGCTTCCCGGTCGGCGGCGGAGACGAAGACCCTCGGTCCCAGCGCGAAGAAGTTTACCGGCCGGTCGGGTTCCTGCAGCAGCACGTCCCTGACGGTGAGGGTGGCCTGGCCTACGCGCAGCTTATCCCCGACCCCGATCCGGAGACGGTCCAGCAGCGCCTGGTCGACGATCAGGCTTCCCGGCGTCAGCTGCTCGCGGAAGGGGCGCCCCGAGGCGAGCAGCACCTTCCCGTAAAAAGGGTAGCCGGGTTCCACGACCTTCAGGTTGCTAAGCAGCGAATCCTCGCCCCCCTCTTTTTGCACCACCGAGTAGAACTCCCAAAAGCGCGCGCTCTTGATCTCCCCGCCCCTTTCAAGGTCTGCGACCGCACTTTGCAGGGGTGCCGGAGGCTCGGCATGGGCATGTATGATGATGTCGGCCGCATGCAGCGACCGGGCGTCGCGCAAAAGCGAGCTTTCCACGCTCTGCCGGAAGCTCCCCAATGAAACCAGGGTGATCATTGAGAGGGCGACGCAGAGGACGAAAACGCTGCATTGACTTTTGGCGCCGCTCATCTGGCGCCCGATGAAGCGCAGGTTAACCATTGGTTTGGTCCGAGACGACCCTGCCGTCTTTCAGCGTCACGACCCGATCCGCACTTTGGGCGATCTCCGGGCTGTGGGTGACCAAAATCAGGGTGGTTCCCCGTTCGCGCTGCAGTTCCAGCAGTAGCTGCAAGACGGCGGCACCGTTTATCGAATCGAGATTGCCGGTCGGCTCGTCGGCGAATATGATGCGCGGATCGTTGATCAGGGCGCGACAGATGGCGCAGCGCTGTTTCTCGCCGCCGGAGAGCTGGTGCGGGAAATTGGACATCCTGGCGGCAAGGCCTGTCCGGCCAAGGAGCGCCTCCGCCTTGCCGCGCGCGTCGGGATCCCCCCTTAACTCGGCCGGGAACATGACGTTCTCCAGCGCGGTCAGGGAAGGGACCAGGTGGAACGATTGGAAAACGAAGCCGAAGGTGGTGTTTCTCAGCGGTGCGAGGGCATCTTCATTCAGATCGGTGATGTCCAGATCCTCTATGAACACCCGTCCCTGGTCGGGACGATCGAGTCCGGATAGGATGGTGAGGAGCGTTGATTTACCGCTGCCGCTTTCCCCCTTCACCACAAGGAACTCCCCTCTGGCGACCTCCAGCGAGATTTCGTCGAGGACCTTTATCTCCCGGTTTCCGATACGATAGTTCTTGGCGACGCCGCGCGTTTGCAGGATGGTCATCTGGCTCCCTTGCAGGTGAGGGTGGTTAGGCGGCAAAATATTTTCAATGGCACGGGTTTACAGTTAAAATATCTTCACTATACTATCCAGCACTAAGCGATCTGAGGACGGTGCCATGCAAAACGCCAGATACTATCATGGATATATGGATCCGGAAGTTGATAAGTGCAGAACCCGCAGTGTCGGAGCAGTCATACCGGGGACAGCACTTGAGATGTTCTATTGTGCTCTAGACAATGCGGATTGCAGATACGCCCGGTCTTTTGCCTCAGACTATGTCTGCAAGCATAGCAACAACTCAGCCTTTGCGATAGTCGATGATTTCCCGGGGGGTGAAATTTTGGAGGAGGCTTTTTCCCGTGCTTGATTGTTTTCCATGCGATGCCTGGCAGCAAGCCCCTTTCCTGTAGTGGAACAGGCACTCGATGTCGGCGGGATGGGGGGTGCTACAGCGGCACGAAGAAGAGCTTGCTGGCCTTGCAGACCGGACATTTCCAGTCGACAAGCAGATCCTCGAAGGGAACCTCCGGTGGAACCTCGTTGACTTGGTCTCCTACGGCAGGATCGTAAACATACTGGCATACGGTACAGGTCCATTTTTGCATGGATCAATTCTCCTGGTTTCAGGGTGATCACCAATCAACCGGCTCAGGCTCCTTCTTGACAAGGAGTATGCTGCAAGGGAGCCTGCGTATCAGGACGTCGTTGTCATGACCAAAAAGCATATGTTCCAGGCGCCCTTCCTCATGGGACAGTAACACCATCAGGTTTATCTTCTCCTCTTTTACCACCTGTACTATCTCATCGACCACATTTCCCTCTCTGATAATGATCTTGATGGGAAGCCCTGCTCCTATCTCCTTGCTTATGATCTTGTCCAGATCTTCCTTCGCCTCATCTTGCGCGCTTGCGTAGTTTTTTGTCTCGTCGGGAAAAGGCACCGGAGTATTAAGCGCCAACATGAGCGCCGGGTGGCTTATCAGGTGCAAGACCTGAAGCTCCGAGCCGAATTTTCGGGCCAGGACAACACCTGTCTTGAAGGCTTCGCGAGAGTACTCACTCATCCTGTTGACCACGAGAATCCTCTGGGAATTTTCCATCCGCCTTGCCTCCAGATCGACCTCACCCTGGTCGTTTGCATCCAATGCCGACTCGAACAAATCCATGCGCCGCTGGTACTAAGCCCCCTGCACTGCCTGATTACCTGCCATGAGAGGGATGCCGATTGTTGAACTTCCCTAGTATAGACGATTGCCAAGTTGCGGCAACTTGGTATAAATATTTCTTAATCTTTTTGGCCTCTGGTTTTCGCCAACGGTCCCGGCAAGGAACATCAGACAGTTACAGGAGGTAGTGCAATGAGCAAGGTATCAGGGATCCCGTTAATTTTACTGCTGACTTCGCTGCTTTGCTCCTGCGCTTCGGTATCCCTTGTCGATACCTGGCGCAATCCCAACCTGAGTACCCCGCGCCTGCAAAAGGTGCTGGTGGCCAGCATCACCAGGAATGAAGCAAACCGCAGGGTGTACGAAGACATGCTGGCAAGCGAACTATCCCGGCGCGGAATCGATGCCGTGGCAGGTTACACCATGGTCGCCGGAGGCGCGATGCCTGACTGGGACACGCTGGATCGAGCCGTTAAAAGGACCGCTGCCCAGGCGGTGCTCACCGTACAGACCATCAAGGTCGAACAGCAGACCACGGTCCATCCCAGTTATGTCGGAACTTACCCGGGGTACTGGTACCCTCAGGCCTTCCCCGCCTGGAATCTCCACGGCTATTACGGCTCAATGGCGCATTACGGTCCTTCCTACATCTCGACCTATGATATCGCTACCATGCAGGTGAACGTTTTTGACGCCGCATCGGGCAAACTCCTTTGGGCCGGCACCCTCGAGTCTACCGAGCCGGAAAACGTAACCGCCGTGGGACAGGAACTGGCCCGTAAAGTGGCCGAGGCTCTCGCGAAGGAAGGGCTGATTTAAGGCTCTTCTTTCAAGCACGGGGCTGTTCACCGCATGGACCTTTCTCAGCGACTTCCTCATCCCTTTTACGACCGCGATACGGTTACCGTCGCGCAAGAACTGCTCGGCACCAGTCTGGTTCACCTGGTCGACGGAGTGGAGCGGGTGGGTCGAATCGTGGAAGTCGAGGCGTATCTCGGGGAGCGCGACCTCGCGGCACATTCCTCAAAGGGGCTCACGCCGCGCACCCGTACCCTTTTTGGCCCGCCCGGGTTCGCCTACGTCTACCTGGTGTACGGCATCTACTGGTGCATGAATATCGTGACGGAGCGGGAAGGAAATGCCTGCGCCGTGTTGTTGCGCGCCGTAGAACCTGTACGAAACGTGGCCGGACGCACCTGCGGACCGGGACTTCTTTGCCGGGCGATGGGGATAGACAGCCGCCTGAACGGCCATGACATGGCAAGCGCCGATTTCTTCGTCGCGGCAAGACCTGCCGGCGAAACGTTGCAGATAGTCGCCAGGCCGAGAATCGGGGTCGCGTACGCAGGCGTCTGGGCAAACAGGATCTTGCGCTACTACATAGCCGGCAATCCTTTCGTCTCAAGACTCTAGTTCAACTCGCAAAGGGCCTGATGCTCTGGTGCATTTCCCGAAGGGGCGAAATCATGGACATAGAACAGGCGGAGCAGCTCTACCGGCTGATGTTTACCAACATGAAGGAAGGCCTGGCGATCATCCGTCTCGACGGACTTGAGCCGGGCGCGTCTCCGCTGGTCCTGGAGATGAACCCTGCTGCCGCGAAAATCTGCCAGGACCTCTCCTGCGAAACCCGCAGTTGCAGGTTGGCCGACTGCTTTCCCGGCTGGTTTGACGCGGACGGTTTTCCGGAAAGCTGTAACCGCGTAGCCGTCTATGGAGGCTCTCTCGATCTGGGGGAATTCGCCCTGGGGAGCATATATTACAGGATCCGGGTCTTTGCGCTTACCGAGAGCCATCTCGGCATCGTCTTTAGCGACTGCACCCAGCACAAGAGGTCGGAAACCGAGATTGGCGAACTGAGGACCCGGATAGAGGCCGACTCGGCCGGCGTGGAAAGGCGCGTGACGGAGAGAACCGCGCAGCTTGAGGAGATCAATGCGGAACTCGACGCCTTCGCCTATTCCGTCTCCCATGATCTGCGCGCCCCGCTGCGCGCCATGCAGGCCTTCGCCGAAATCCTGCTGGACGACGATACGCAAAGCGCCGCCGAGCGGACCGCATACCTAAAGCGCATCCAGTCCGCGGCGCAGGGGATGGAGCGGCTGATCCAGGATCTGCTGGCTTACAGCCGCCTGAGCCGGCAGGAGATCATGCTGCAAAGGATCAGCCTGGAAAAGGTGGTGCGGGACGCGGCGCAGCAACTGGAACTGACAAGCGGCGGCAAGATCTATCATTTGGAAATTTCAGGTCACCTGCCGGAGGTTGTGGGGCACCACGCGGTGCTAGTGCAAGTAGTTCTCAACCTGATGAATAACGCAATCAAGTTCGTTCCCAAGGGGGTGACACCGCGGCTTGACATCAGGGCCGAGCAGTCGGAGGACCATTGCCGGCTCTTTCTGGAGGATAACGGCATCGGCATAGCGCCGCAGCACCGGGAACGCATCTTCAAGATTTTCGAGCGCCTGCACGACATCGAGACCTACCCGGGAACGGGGGTGGGACTGGCCATCGTGCGCAAAGCTGTAACCCGCCTGGGCGGGAAGATCGGAGTCGAATCAAGGGACGAAGGGGGGAGCAGGTTCTGGATCGAGCTGAAGAAAGGGGATGGGGGGAGCGAAAAATGAGCTTCGTAAACCACACTATCTTGATCGTCGACAACGACCCCGATCACGCCCATTTCACGGCGCTTGCCCTGCAGAAAGTCGGGGTGATCACCCCCGTGCAGACGGTGAGCGACGGCGAGGAGGCAATCAGCTATCTGAGCGGGGAGGGGGCCTACCGGGACCGGGAGAGCACGCCTCTGCCGGTCCTGATGCTGCTGGACCTGAAGCTTCCGCGCTTGAGCTGGGTTGAACTCTTGTCATGGTTGCGCAAACAGCCTGAGCTTTCGCGCCTGCCGGTGATCGTTCTCACCCAGGCGGGGGAGTCCTCCCTGGTGAACCGGGCTTACGAGCTCGGCTGCAATTCCTATCTCGTCAAGCCGGCCGCCTTCAACGCCCTTTTGGTCATGATGCAGGGGCTGGTCCAGTACTGGTTGAACCTCAACGCCGCTCCGCAGCTTTGCGGCGCAACCGGCAGCGGGCGCCTGGCGGGAACCGGCACGGGGGTGGCGAGAACCGATCTGCCCGATATCGCAGCCGGGGCAGGTTCCGATGCAAAACCATAATGGGAGACGCCCTGAAGATACTTCAGATCGTCCCGGCCGGCACCGCGGAAAGCACCCCGGATGCCGGCCGGAGTGTCGGCAGGAGCCACCTGGTAAACAGGCTCAACTACGTCAACTTCCAGGACCAGACCATTTTGGTGAGCCTCAGGCACCTGATCTACGACGATGCCGTTTCCCTGCGGGCCAGACCGCTCCCCTGTGCCGGCGAGCGGCTCGATCTCCTCTGGGCCGAGATCCCCGGTCTTACTCAGTTGTTGAAGACCTATCGCTTCGATCACCTGCTTGTCGCCGACGGGAAGAAGTATCTCGTGGTGAACTCCGAAGTCGCCTCCATGACCGGGGAAGGACTCTCCTTGATCCTGCCGGTCTCCTGCCGCGAGTTCCATGTCAGGAAGATAAGACGGCACCCGGCCCGGGAGATCTCGGTTCAACTGATCCAGCACGGCGCGCTGTTCAACTGCGAACTGGACGATTTCACCCCCGAATCGCTGCGGGCCACCGGAAACGGCGCGCCACCGGTGACGCTGAACTGGATCAATAAGGAAAGCCCGGTGAACCTTCGACTTATCAAGGGGGAGACCATCCTTTACTCGGGCTCCTATGAGATCCTCTCGCAGCAGGTAACCGGAAAGCGATGCTCTTTCGTCTTCAAACAGTTAAACGGCAACATGCAAAGGTTCAAGAGCAAGCAGTACCGTAACGCCAGACAGCAGTTGATCCCCACGCCCAACATCGTTTTCGAGCATCCCCTGATCGGGAAAAGGGTCAATCTGAAGCTGGCCGACCTGTCAGGCAGCGGTTTTTCCGTGGAGGAAAGCGAGGAGGATTGCGTGCTGCTGGCCGGGATGATCATACCGGAGCTGAGAATCAGCTTTGCCCAGGGGTTCAGCCTCAGATGCCTGGCGCAGGTGGTCTCCCGCAACGTCCACGGTGGGGGGGACGGTGAGAAGACGGTCAAGTGCGGGGTGGCGATACTCGACATGGACATCCAGGATCATGTGAAGCTGCTTTCCATGCTGCACCAGGTGGTAGACAAGAGATCCTACGTCTGCACCGAGGTGGACCTCGATGACCTTTGGGACTTCTTCTTCGAGACGGGCTTCATCTATCCGGGCAAATATGCGCATTTCCAGGGCGACAAGGAGCGCATCAAGGAGACCTACGCAAAACTCTACACGCAAAACCCGCAGATCGCGCGGCACTTCATCTACCTGGACCGGGGGGCCATTTTGGGCCATCTCGCCATGGTGCGCTTTTACCGGGACTCCTGGCTGATACATCATCATGCGGCCAGAAAGACGGTAACGATAAAAGCGGGGTTTGCCGTGCTGGATCAGGTAAGCCACTACCTGAACGAACTGGAGAGCTTCGCCTTCGCGCATCTGCGCTTCGTCTACTGCTACTACCGCCCGGATAACAAGTTCCCCGCCCGCGTCTTTGGAGGGTTCGCCAGGCAGCATCGGGAGCCCGGCGTCTGTTCCCTGGACCGCTTCGCCTATTCGCACTTTCGAGGATCAAGGCAGGGTGATCTACTTCCTGAGACGTGGGAGCTTGTTCCGAGCAGCCAGTTCGATATCGCCGAGTTGGGAAGCTTCTATCGCCAGGTCTCCGGCGGCCTGATGACCCGGGCATTCAACCTCTGCCCGGGGGAGAGCGATCTCGAAGAACTGGCGCAACAATACCGTATGCTTGGATTCAAGAAAGAGACCTACCTGTATTCCCTGCGTAAAAACGGGAGCATCAAGGCGCTTTTCCTGGTGAACTGCACCGACGCCGGCTTCAATATGGCGGAACTCACCAACTGCGTCACGCTGATAGTGCTCGATGAAGAGGTGCCGAACGCTCTGGTGGATATATCTCTTGCTCAAGTCAGCCGTCACTACGACGGGGAGCAAATGCCCGTGTTGACTTACCCCGTCTCCTATGCGGACAGGAAGTCGATGCCGTACGACAAGATTTACCTGCTCTGGATTTTGGATCTCAAGTACAGCGACCGATATTTTCACTACTGCGAGGGTCTCTTCAGAAGCGTAAAGAAAGCGTCTTGAACGACCGAACCGGAGCTAAAGAAATGGACCCGTCCCGATTGGCCGACATGCCGCTTTACAACAGCAGGATCATAAATTCCTTCATCCTGCTGATCAAACATAAATACAGCTATGTCGACATCTCGGAGCTTCTGGATTACGCGGGGATGAAGGAATACGAAGTGGCCGACCAGGCCCACTGGTTCAAGCAGGAACAGGTGGACCGCTTTTACGAGAGACTGCTCCAGGTGACGGGGAACCCGGATATAGCCAGGGAGGCCGGACGTTACGCAGCTTCGCCCGATGTGCTGGGCGCCATGAGGCAGTACATCCTCGGTCTCGTCGACGCCGCCGGCACCTTCGAGATCATCAGCAAGACCACCGCCAATTTCACCAGGTCCTCCAGCTACCAGTCGCGCGCCCTCTCCTCGAACATGGTAGAGATCACCGTCACCCCCTTTGAGGAGGGGTTGGAGAAGCAGTATCAGTGCGACAACAGGATCGGGTTCTTCGAGGCGATCATCCTCGTGTTCAATCACAAGATGACGGACCTGCAATACTTCCCCGAGATCAGGCGCCTCCCCACCATCCAGCACCCCGAATGCATGTTCAAGGGGGGCAAGGTCTGCCGCTACATCGTTACCTGGGAAAAGACGCTCTTCATTTTCCTGAAGAAGCTGCGTTATATCCTGGCGCTGGTCCTCATCGTGCTGAACCTGACCCTGCTGGCGACCGCAGAGATGCGCGTACTGGCCTGGGTTTTCCCCGTATCGCTTTGCGCCTTCCTGCTGGTCGCCCTCTGCGCCGACAGGAGCGAAAACCATGCCCTGAAGACAAGTCTCAACAGCACCAAGGATTCCATCGACAACCTGCTGGACCAAATCAACCTCAATTACAACAACGCCATGCTGACCCATGAAATCGGCCAGCGGCTCGGCAACTACGCGCGCATCGAGGAGATGCTGCCTGACGTGGCGGAAATCATGCAGCGGCGGCTCGATTACGACCGCGGGATAATCCTGCTTGCCGACCGCGACAAGAGCCGGCTGGAACTGCGCACAGGTTACGGTTATGACGAACAGGAGTTGCTTTGCCTGAACTCGCTGCCGTTTCAGCTCGACCCGGTCGATTTGGAGAAAGACCTGTACGTCGACTGCTTTCGAGAGAAAAGGCCTTTTCTCATCAACGACCTGGAACGCGACAGGGACATCCTCGGGGCGCGCACCCTGGCCTGCGCAAAGCTTACCGGCACCCGCTCCTTCATCTGCTGCCCCATCGTGTGCGAGGGGGCCTCCATCGGGGTGCTGGCCGTGGAGAACGTGAAAGCCAGGAGGCCCCTGGTGGAGCGGGATATCAGCATGATCATGGGGACCGCCTCGGTGATCGGCATCAGCATTCGCAACTGCGAGTTGATAGGAGCGCTGGAAAAGGCGAACGAAGAGCTTGAACTGCGGGTCGCCAAACGGACGGAAGATCTCGAAAAAAGCCGCCATGAATTGAGATCCAAGCATGAGGAACTGGTTGGTGCCTATTTGGAGCTCGAGGAGAAGACCGCGCAAAGGCTCAGCGCGCTTGAGGAGTTGAGCCAAAAGGAGCGCATGCTGCTGCAGCAAAACCGCCTGGCGGCGCTGGGGGAGTTGATCAGCAACATCGCCCATCAGTGGCGCCAGCCGTTAAACGAGATGGGGCTCATCGTTCAGGAATTGCCTTTGATGTACGACCTGGGGAACTTCAGCCGGGAGTACCTCGGCGCCAGCGTGGCAAAGTTCATGAACGTGCTCTCGCGCACCTCGAAGACCATTGAGGAATTCCGGGATTTCTTCCGGGCGGAAAAGGAGATGGTGCCGTTTCACCTCAATGAGGCTGTGGATAAAACCCTTTCCCTCATAGGGGAGAGCTTCAAGCACCTGCAGATAAGGGTCACGGTCGATACGAGCGGCGACCCGGTGATAACGGGTCATCCCCAGGAGTTCTCGCAGGCGGTTCTCAACATCCTTTTCAACGCGCGTGACGCCTTCCTGGACAGAAAGATAGAGCAAAGGGAGGTGGTCATAGAGGTCCTCAAGGAAAAGGAGGCGGCCGTCGTGACCATCTCGGACAACGCGGGGGGGGTGGATGAGTCGATCATGGATAAGATTTTCGATCCCTATTTCACCACACGCGGGCCGGAACAGGGGACCGGAATCGGTCTGTACATGGCCAAAATGATCATCGAAAAGAACATCCCGGGGAGGTTGTCGGTGCGCAACAAGGACAAGGGCGCGCAATTTCGGATCGAGGTGCAGGAGGGCCGATCCTGAACAGGCGGTACGCTCGAATAAGTGCCCGCATTATTGACAAGAAGATGACCCGGGTTAGAATAAGTAAAATTTAATGTGCAGATTTTCTCAATACCTGCACTCAAGCGATGCAAACGGCCGAGCTGCCGAAGACAAGTACTTTGGCATGCTCGGCCGGTCTTTTTTTCATTGAAGCGCTGCTTCAATAAGATCATCTACACGCGGAGAAAACGATGGCAGAGTCGTACATCTTGCTCGTTGAAGATAATCCGGATGACGCCTTTTTGGCCAGTCGCATCATAGGGAAGGTATGTCCGGATCGGATCCTGCTGGCAAGAGACGGGGAAGAGGCAAGCGAATTGCTGAACCGCATGGCCGAAGACGATAGCTACAGGCAGATAAGACTGGTGCTTCTTGATTTGAAACTCCCCAAGGTAAGCGGACTGGATGTCCTGCAGGCGATAAGGAACAGTGCGCGGTTGCACGGCCTTTCCGTGGTCGTGCTCACCTCGTCCGACAACGATCTGGACCAGGAACGCTGCAGGGAGCTGGGGGTGGCGGACTACATTTTCAAGCCGATGACTGCCGACAGACTGCAGCAGGTGCTTGCGCGGGAAAAGGATCCCTGATGCAAGATTCCCGAACCGACAAAGGCGACATGGCGCCCACGGCGCGCGACATCAGCGGACTGTCGCTGCTCTACGTGGAGGACGAGGCTGACGCCAGGGGGATGGTGACCAAGATGCTCGCCATGAATTACCCCAAACTGACCATTTACAGTGCAGAGAACGGTGCTGCAGGATTGGAGATGTACAGCGCGCACACCCCGGACATCGTCATGACGGACATAAACATGCCGGTCATGGACGGCATCAGCATGTCGAGGGAGATCAAGGCGATCGACCCCGAGGCGCGCATCATCGCCGTAACGGCTCATAGCGACACCTCCTACCTGCTCAGCGCGATAGAGATCGGCATTCACCATTACGTGATGAAGCCTCTCAATTACCAGGAGCTTTTCGCGTTAACCGACAAGGTGCTGGAACAGATCGTGCTGAAGCGCCTGGTCGGAGAGCAGAACCGCCGCCTCGCAGAGAGCGAGAGGCAGCTCTCGGGCGCCCAGCGCATCGCGCATCTGGGGAGCTGGCAGAGGGACCTCGCCACCGGACAGATGAACTGGTCCGACGAGCTGTACCGCATCTGCGGCCTGGAACCCGGCGCCATCCAGGCCTCCTATCAAGCTTTCCTCGACAGATTCCTTCCTGAAGATCGCAAGATCATCGGCATGGCCATGCAGGACGCCCTTGAGGCGGGCAAGGCACCCGCCCACCATTTCTGCCGCATTTTGCGCCCGGACGGGTCGCTTCGCATCGTGCGCGTCGAGGCGGAGATGCTTCTGGACGGAAACGGCCTGTCGGAAACCGTGATCGGCACCTGCCATGATGTCACCGAGCTGAAGCAGGCCGAGGAACAGGTGCGCTCCCTGACCGAAGAGCTGGAAAGGCGGGTCATCCAGCGCACCTCGCTCTTGCAGGCAAGCGTCAGCGAGCTTGAGAGCTTCAGCTATTTCGTATCCCACGACCTGCGTGCGCCCGTGGCGCGGCTGGAAGGTTTCTGCCGGGCGCTGCTTGAGGATTGCGGCACCTGCGGCAATTCGGGGTGCAAGCAGTACGCCGAGCGCGCGGAGCGCGTCGTGCGGCAAATAAAGCAGATCATCGACGCCTTCAACAACCTGACCCATTACGCGAAATGCGCGCTCGTCATCACGGATCTGGATCTAAGCGCCATGGTCAGGGGAATAGCCGCTGGGTTTCAGCTAAGCGAGCCCGGGCGCAAGGTCGATTTCCTGATCGCCGAGGGGCTGCAGGTGAAAGGAGACGCGACGCTTTTGCAGACCGCGATGGAGCACCTGATCGGGAACGCCTGGAAGTTCACCTCGAAAAGGGGGAGGGGGCGCATCGAGTTCGGGCGTACCGACCAGCACGGAGCCCGGGTCTATTTCGTGCGGGACAACGGGTCGGGCTTCAACATGAAATACGTGGAAAAACTTTTCAAGCCGTTTCAGACCATTCACTCTCCGGGCGAATACACCTGGAACGGCACGGCGATCGGGCTTGCCACGGTGCATAGCATCATCCTGCGCCACGGAGGGCGCATCTGGGCCGAAGGCGAGGTCGACCGGGGAGCCGCTTTCTACTTCACCCTGGAGGAGAACCCGGAGTCCGGAAGTTACCTGAAAAAAGCGTGACCCGCTTCACGTTCTGCCGGCGGATGCGGGGGAGGGAACTGCCCGACATGCGGGACGATTGCGAATCGTCTCCATGTCGTTTTTTCTTGTGAGGCATAATGACGGAAGTATCAGGCGCAATAAAACCGATGAGGGAGGAAGAAGCGATTGCCCATCTCGCGGCGATCGTCGATTCCTCGGACGACGCCATCCTGAGCAGGACGGCGGACGGCATCGTCACGAGCTGGAACAGGGCAGCCGAAAGGCTCTACGGCTACCGTGCCGAGGAAACTGTAGGGCGCGACATCTCGTTCTTGGTGCCGGACGGGCGCATGGATGAATTGAAGCTGTTCACGGAAAGGATACTGCACGGGGAACGCGTCAAAAATATCGAGACGGCGCGCCTTTCCAAAGACGGCAGGGAAATCCAGGTCTCGCTCACCTTGTCCCCCATTTTCGCAGCCGATGGGTCGATCATCGGGATCTCTACCATCGCACGCGACGTCTCGCAACGTAAACAGATGGAGCGCATGCTGCTGGAGAGCGAAGAACGGTACCGCACCCTGGTGGAGATGGCTCCCGATGCGGTCTTCGTGCACACTCCGGAAGGCCGTTTCGTCTACGCCAACTGTGCGGCGCTCGGCATCTGCGGCTTCGCCGGCTTGGAGCAGCTGCAGCGAAGTAACCTGCTGGATCTGGTCCACCCCGACGACCGCGGCTCGCTGGTCGCCCGTATCGGGCAGCTGCTGGCCGGCGAGGAACTCTCCCCCGGCGAATGCAGGTTCATCCGGCCGAACGGCACCGAGGTTTCCGTCGAGAGCTCCGCCGCCTTGATCGACTATCAGGGGAGGCCTTCGATCCAGATGATCGCCCGTGACGTCACCGAGCGGAAAAGGGGGGAGCGCGAGCGCGAAGCCATGCTCAAGGAACTGGCATACCAGCAAACCCGCTTCGAAACCGTGGTGAGACAGTTGCCGGTAGGGGTGATGATCGCCGAGGCCCCCTCCGGCAGGGTGGTTTATCAAAACGAGCGGTCACTTGCCATCTTTCGTAAGGAGCAGGGAGAGGTGGCAAGCTTCGCCGATTACCGGCGCTGGGAGCTTTACCGTCCGGACGGCTCCCCGTTGCCGACCGGGGATTATCCGCTGGCGCGCGCCGTGCTGAAGGGCGAAAGCATCATCGGCCAGGAACTAAAGGTCCTGCGCGGCGACGGCACGCAGGGTTTCGTCAGCGTCAACGCGACCCCGATCAGGGATCATGCCGGAGAGATCGTCTCCGGCGTGGCGACGGTCAGCGACATCACCCAGAGCAAGGCCTACGCAAAGGCCCTGGCGGAGAGCGAGGAGCGTCTGAATCTCGCCCTGGATGCGGCCGGCATGGGCTCATGCGACATGAACGCGCAGACCGGCGCCGGCATCTGGTCCAGGCGGCATTTCCTGCTTATCGGGTACCAGCCTCCCGAGGGGGATTCCGCCGCGGCCTCGATCGACATGTGGCAGGAGCGCATCCATCCCGACGATCTGGAGCATGTGCTTCGCGCACTGGACCTGGCCCGACGCAAACGCACCTTGTTCCGCAGCGAGCACCGCATCGTGAGGGCCGACAGCGGCCGGGCGGTATGGGTCGATGTTCTGGGGCGCTTCATCTGTGATCCGCCGGAAGCGACCTGCAGGTTCATAGGGGTCATCTTCGACGCCACGGAGCGCAAGAGGACCGAAGAGGCCTTGAGGCGCAGCGCCCTGCGTTTCCGCCTGATGGCCGATACCATGCCGCAGATCGTCTGGACCGCCGACCCCGACGGCTCGATCGACTACCTCAACGCCCATTTCGAAAACTACACCGGCCTGAGTCGTGAGCCGGAGGGCGCCAAGCTGAACCGCGCCGAGGAGATCGTTCCGGATGTAGTCCATCCCGACGATGCGCTGGAAACCATGAAGGCCTGGCGGCATGCCGTCTCTTCTGGCGAGCCGTACCAGCACGAAACCCGTATCAAACGGCGCGACGGCGCCTACCGATGGCACTTGAGCCGCGCCACGGCCGAGCGTGACGATCAGGGACGGGTCGTCAAGTGGTACGGGACGGCGACCGACATAAACGATCTTCGAGAGACGCAGGAGAAGCTTCGCGCCAGCGAGACCAGGTTTCGCCGGCTGTACGAATCGAACCTGGTCGCGATCTTTTTCTGGAACAAGGACGGCGTAATAACCGAGGCCAACGACGCCTATTGCGATCTGGTCGGGTATTCCGCCGAGGAATGCGATAGGGGGGGGTTGAGCTGGCTGGAGACCACGGCACCGGATATCTCCGACCGCGACTTGGCCGCGATGAAGGAGGCCATGTCGCGCGGCATCTGCAAGTCCTACGAAAAGGTGTTCATCAACCGCAAGAGCGGCGAGAAGGTCTCCGTTCTCACGGCGATCGCCAGGATGGCTGACGGGCAGGCGGAGGGGATAGGCTTCGCGGTGGACCTGACGGAATTGAAGCGCGCGGAGCAAGCGCTCAAGGAGAGCGAGGCCACCTTGAAGCTCGCCATCGAAACCACTGGCCTGGGCATTTTCGACCTGGATCTGGCGACCGGCAAGGGGGTGTGGTCCGACATAGCCAGGCAGCACTACGGTCTGCCGCCGGGAGCCGAAACGGACCTGGCCACGGTTATGGCGGGTGTTCACCCGGAGGATCGGGAGCGTATGGAACAGATCGCCTGCGACGCCGCCAGGGGAGGTGCCGGGACCTACGGCGCGGAATACCGTACCGTCGGGTTGGACGACGGCCGCGAGCGGTGGCTCACCATGCGCGCGCGGGTCTCCTGCAACGAGAAAGGGGAGCCGGTTCGTCTGGTCGGCGCCTGTCTGAATATCACCGACATCGTCCAGGCGCAAAATGCCCTCAAGGAGGAGATGGCGCAGCGGCTGCGAACCGTGGAAGAGCTTCGCAAGCAGGAGCAACTGCTGATCAGACAGGCGCGCTTCGCCGCCATGGGAGAGATGATCGGCAACATAGCGCACCAGTGGCGTCAGCCCCTGAACACCTTGGGGCTCATCGTCCAGGAACTCCCCACCTATCAAAAGCGCAACCTGCTCTCCCAGGAATACCTGGAGGGGAGCGTGACCCGGGCCATGCAGGTGATCAACTATATGTCCAAGACCATCGACGGCTTTCGCAACTTCTTCGGTCCGGACAAGGAAAAGCAGACCTTTGCGGCAAGCGATGTGCTTGCCAGGACCGTCTCGATCCTGGATGCCGCCTTCGAGGAGCTGAAACTGAAGATAGATGTGACCGCGGACCCGGAGGTCGTCATCTATGGCTGCCCGAATGAATATTCGCAGGTGATCCTAAATTTGCTGGTGAACGCGAAGGACGCTATTCTGGAGCGCAAGGTGGCAACCCCTAAGATCGCGGTGGAACTTTTTCAGGAAGAAGGAAAAACCGTGCTCACCATAACGGACAACGCAGGCGGCATACCCGCCGACATCATCGACAAGATCTTCGATCCGTATTTCACCACCAAGAGTCCGGACAAGGGGACCGGTATCGGCCTGTTCATGTCCAAGACGATCATCGAGAAAAACATGAACGGAACGCTGACCGTGCGCAATCTGGATGGCGGAGCGCAGTTTCGCATCGAGGTCTGAAAATGGAAACCGTTTCCTCCCGACTAAAGGACGTGACGCTTCTGCTCGTGGAAGATGAGATAGAGGCGCGCGACATGTTGAGCAGGATGCTCGGCATGAATTACCAGGGATTGAAAATCTGCGTCGCCGAGAATGGGGTGTCAGGACTCGAACTGTTCAACAAGCTCAGACCGGAGATAATCGTAACCGACATCAACATGCCCCTGATGAACGGGATCGCCATGGCGCGCGAGATCAAGCAGATAGATCCGGAGGTGACCATCGTGGCCGTTACCGCCTACAGCGACACCGGGTATCTCCTGGGCGCCATCGAGATCGGCATGGATCACTACGTGCTGAAGCCGGTGAATTACCCTGAACTGTTCCGCGTGTTGGACAGGGTCGGCGAAAAGATCATGTTGAAGCGGCTTGTGGCCGAGCAGCTCGAGAGGATCCGCAGGCGAGAGCAGCAGCTCTCCCAGGCCGAGAAGATCACCCACCTTGGGAGTTGGGAGTGGGAGGCCGCCGGCGGGGACACTGTCTGGTCGGACGAGATGTACCGCATCCTCGGATTGGAGCCGGAGAGCGTGCCGGCCAGCTACAGCGGACTTCTGGACAGGGTGCATCCGGGGGATCGCGACGGGTTCGAGAAGGCGGTTCGTCAGGCCCGCGAAACCATGCACGGCATAGGCGCCCATTACTATCGCGTATCGCGCCCGGACGGCTCGAGCCGGATCGTGCGAGGGCAGCTCGAGGTGACAATCGACAGCGCCGGCAGGGTCTCCCTGATCGGCACCTGCCATGACGTGACCGAGCTGAAATGGGCCGAAGCGGCGCTGCGCGCCTCGGAACAGCGTTTCTTCAAGATCTTCCAGGCCACCCCGGACCTGTTGAGCATCGCGAGCCTCAAGGACGGAACCGTTCTGGAGGCGAACCGGGCTTTCTTGCAGGCACTGGGCTACCGGAGGGAGGAAGTCATAGGACGATCCCTTGAGGATCTCGGTATCTGGGCGGACCCGCGCCAGCGCGAGATCGTCGAGCAAGCGGTGGAAAAACAGGGCGAGACGCGCGACGTCGAGGTGCGCTTCAAGGCCAGAGGGGGAAGCGAATTGCCGGGTCTTGTCTCGGCCGACGCCATCGAGATCAACGGCAACCCGTTCATCTTGACCCTGTTCAAGGACATAAGCGAGCGGAAAAGGCACGAGGAGGACCGGGCCAGATTGGCCGCCATAGTGGAGTCCTCCGATGACGCGATCATGGCCGTCGGACCTGACGGCGTCATCACCAGCTGGAATGCCGGGGCGGAAAATATGTTCGGTTTCAGCGCGCGCGACATGAGGGGGGTGCACCTCTCGTTCCTGGTGGCGCCCGACAGAAAGGACGAGATCTCCCGGCTGCACGAGGGAATCCGCAGCGACGGGCGGGCGACCCGTTTCGACCTGGTGCATGTAAGGAAGGGGAAGGGGGAGGTCTACATCTCGCTTACCATGTCCCCCATAAGAGGCGCCGACGGCGCGATCGTCGGCACCTCCTGTATCGCGCGCGACGTCACAGAGCGCACGCGCATGGAGGAAATCATCAAGCATCAGGCACAGCACGACACCCTCACCGATCTCCCCAACCGAAAGCTCTTCATGGACTTTCTCGCCCTGGAACTGGCCCAGGCCCGCCGCAACAGGAAAAACCTCGCCGTGCTTTTCATGGACCTTGATCGTTTCAAGCAGATAAACGACACGCTGGGGCACCAGCCAGGCGATCTCTTGCTGCAGGCCGTGGCGCAAAGGCTCAAGAGGTGCGTTCGCGAATCGGACACGGTGGCCAGGATCGGGGGGGACGAATTCAACGTGCTCATGCCGGACCTGACCCAGAGCGACGACGTGGGAACCGTGGTCGGCAAGATCATGGGGGTGTTCGAAACCCCCTTCGTGCTGGAGGGGGTTGAGGTAAACGTGACCACCAGCGTCGGTATCAGCATGTTTCCCGAGGACGGCGACAGCTGCGATGAACTGCTGCAAAAGGCCGATAGCGCCATGTACGTGGCCAAGGAGTCGCTTGGGAACAGCTACCAGTTCTACAACCGCGAGATCAACACCCGCACCTTGAACCGCCAGGAGATGGAGCGCCGTTTGCGCCAGGCGGTATCGAAGGGGGAACTGGAGCTGGTGTTCCAGCCGCTTTTGCGCATCGACACCGGCCGCATCGTCGGGGCCGAAGCGCTTTTGCGCTGGCACCACCCGGAACAGGGGATGCTGCTGCCGGGGCGGTTTCTAGGTATCGCCGAGGAGACCGGCGCCATCGTACCGATAGGGGAGTGGGTTCTCTTCAACGCCTGCGCCCAGATGAAACAATGGGAGGGAAAAGGTTACGATTTCCCCGTTGCGGTCAACCTGTCCAACCGCGAGTTCCATCAACCAAACCTCATCGACCTGACCGCCCGGGTGCTGTCCGAAACAGGCCTCGCCCCGGGATCGCTGGAGTTGGACATCACGGAGAAGGCGATCATGGAGAACCCCGAATTCTCCGTCAGGAACATGCGCAGGTTGACCGAGATCGGAGTCGCCTTTTCCGTTGACGATTTCGGCATCGGTTCTTCATCGCTGCAGCGGATCAAGCAGCTTCCCATCGGCAGGCTCAAGATCGACAGAAGTTTCATAAAGGGGATCCTCACCGACCAAAACGATCTGGACGTCGTCAGCGCGGTCATCTGCATGTCTCACAGCCTGAAGATGACGGTGAACGCGGTCGGCGTCGAATCGATCGAACAATTGGACCTGATCCGCAGCTGCGACTGCGACGAGGCGCAGGGGGATCTTATCAGCAGGCCGCTTCCCGCCGCTGAGTTCGAGCGGCTGGTGGCGGACCTGCAAAGGGGAGATGCCGTTTTTCCTTCATAAGCCCACATCACTCCCCGGGAGGGTTCCATGCCAAAGTCAGATCCTTTGTGCCTGATCATCATGCCGTATGGCCGTAAAAAGGACTCCACCGGCCAGGTTGTCGACTTCGAGACCGTGTACCGGAGGCTGATCGTGCCCGCGGTAGAGGCTGCCGGTCTGCAGCCGGTCAGGGCGGACGAAGAGAGGACCGGTTGCATCATGCAGCCGGAGGCACTGGAAAGGTTGAAGCTGTGCGAATTCGCGGTAGCCGACCTGACCACCGCTGATGCCAGGGTCTTTTATGAGCTTGGTGTGAGGCAGGCGGTGCATCCAACCGAAACGGCGCTGCTTTATGCTGCGGGGGGGGCTCAGTTGCCGGTCGACGCGCACCTGCTTGAAGCCGTGGCCTACCGCATTTCCCCGCACGGTCTGCCGGTGCACGAGGCCAGGTATCGAAACGGCATCAGCGAAAGGTTGAAGAGTATCCGGGACGCCTCGTCGCGAAGCCGGGTACACGCGATGATGCAGAACAATCCCGAGGACCGGAAGGCAGCCGGCGAGGCTCTGCGCGCGAGGCTCGGCAATGCAGCCCTCATCAAGCGGCGCCTGAGCGAGGCGGCGGCGCACGGGACTGCCGCCGTCAGGGAGGTGGAGGCGCTCATCGGGAACATGGAGGAGGCTGATTCCGGGGTCGTGATCGAGCTCTTTCTCTGCTACCGCGCCGTCAAGGGGTGGGACGAGATGGTGGAGCTTTCGCGGCGCATGCCGGCGGCGCTTGCCGGCACTGTCCTGGTGCAGGAGCAACTTGGCCTGGCTCTCAATTGGGCGGGGCGTGGTGAGGAGGCGGAGCAGGTGCTGCGCCGGCTGATATCCCGGCACGGGCCAAACAGCGAGAGCTACGGCATCCTGGGCCGGATCTTGAAGGACAGGTGGGAAAGGGCACAGGAGAACGGGGAGGCGGCGCTGTCCAAGGAACTGCTGCAACAGGCGGCGGCGGCCTACCTGAAGGGGTTCGAGTCGGATTGGCGCAACACCTATCCCGGGGTGAACGCCGTGACCCTGATGGAATTGAAACAGCCGGCTGACCCGCGCCGACGCGAAATCCTGCCGGTGGTGCATTACGCCGTCGAGCAGCGCATCCGGTCCGGAGCCGCGGACTACTGGGACTATGCAACCCTGCTGGAACTTGCGGCGCTCTCCTGCGACGAGGCGAAAGGTGTCGATGCCCTGGCGCGCTCCCTGGCGCGGGTGCGCGAATCGTGGGAGCCGGAGACCACGGCCCGGGACCTGCGGCTGATACGCGAGGCGCGCCAGAGGCGCGGCGCGGACTGTCCTGAGTGGACGGACCGGGCGGAAGCGAAGCTGCTGGAGGCGGCGGCCCGCGGCACGGCGCGCCCCTGAACCGGTTAACGGCGCGCTACTTGCCGAAGGCCTGCAGGAATCGCGGCAGCATCAAGGGGAGATCGCATTTGATGGCGCCGCCGAAGAAGTCCATTATCCCCGGCCTGTACCCCTCGTTCCAGATCTTTCCGAACATCTCGGCGCTGGTCCCGCAGGAACAATCCGCAGCCGACACCGCCGTACCCCTCTCCACGCTGTAAGATTGCGCGTCCAATACTACGGTTATCGTCACTTCATCCAGGGTGAAACGGAAGGAAGTTTTCTCCTGGATGACCCCTTTTCTGAATGAAGATTCCATGTCCGTGATAATCGCCTCTAGCATAGCCAACTCCTCGTATGTTTTTTCTTGTGTAAAAAGGACTGCAGGATAAGATTGAGGACCGTGCTTTGTGTGAAAGCGGATCAAGAAAATGTCGCTGCTGCCTTACGGTATCAATTGCTGTGACAGTATCGAACGGCAGAGTCTCAAAACTTGACATTCACGTCAAGAGCATAATATCTTAATGCTATATGAAGCTCTTTTTTTGCAGCACCAATGGAGGGTTGCGTCATGGAAAAGGTACCTTATAAGTCAGTACCGGACATGCTCCGACAAAACGCCTCACGCTATGACCAAAAGCCGGCCATCAAATTCAGGAAGCAGGGCAACTGGGTCACTTTGACCTACGCCCAGTTTTACGATCGCGCGCTCATGGTGGCGCGCGGCCTGCGCAAGTTGAACATCGTGCCCGGCGATAAAGTCGCCATCCTCTCCGAAAACCGTGCCGGTTGGCTCATAGCGGACATGGGGATACTGTGCGCGGGAGCCGTCACGGTGCCGGTCTACCCGACCAATACCCCGGACCAGATCGAATATGCGCTGAACCACTCCGAGGCGCGCATCGTTTTCATCTCCGGCAAGTGGCAGTACCGAAAGCTGCTCAAAATCAAGGACGCCATACCCGGGGTGCGGTTGGTGGTTTCCTTCGAGCGCTTCCTGGGCGAAGCATCGCTGCCGCTTACCACCTTCTACCAGCTCTCCGAGATCGACGATCCGATCCTGGACGAGGACCGGGGGGAGATCGATGCCTGCATCGACTCGATAAACCCCGCGGGACTGATGACGCTCATCTACACCTCGGGGACCACCGGACCTCCCAAGGGTGTCATGCTCTCTCACGAAAACATCCTTTTCGATGTGCAGGCCACCATAGAGAAAGCCCGGGCCATCGGGGAGAACGAGGTGTTTTTAAGCTTCCTGCCGTTGAGCCACGTGCTGGAAAGAACCGTCGGCTACTACCTCCCAATAGCCTCCGGTGGAGTGATAGCTTTCGCCGACAGCATCGAGAAGATCGCTGAAAACATGATAGAGGTGCAGCCAACCGTAATGGTATGCGTCCCGAGGCTCTTCGAGAAGATCCACTCGCGCATCTTCGAGCACGTGCACCAGCTTTCGCTTTTCAAGAGAAAGCTGTTCAGAAACGCGCTCTCCATCGGACATAGCTACTTGTGCGCGCGCTATATCGCCAAGAAAATATCCCCCTGGCTCACTTTCCAGTACGCGGTAGCGGACCGGATCATCTTCAGGGAAATGCGCCGGCGCTTCGGCGGCAACCTGAAGTTCTGCTGCTCCGGCGGGGCGCCTCTGGACAAGAACATCAACGAGTTCTTCTGGATCATCGGGGTCCCGATCCTTGAGGGTTACGGTCTCACCGAAACAGGCCCGGTAGTCAGCAACAACAACTTTGAGGAATTATGCTTTGGTTCCGTCGGCACCCCCTTGCAATCGACGGAGATCGCCATAGCCGAAGACGGGGAGATCCTCATCCGGGGGCCGCAGGTAATGCTCGGCTACTATAAGGATGACGCTGCCACCAGGGACGCGCTGGCGGACGGATGGTTCAAGACGGGGGACATCGGGCGTTTCCAGGGGCGCTTTCTCTTCATAACGGACCGGAAAAAGGAGATCATCATCACCGCCGCAGGGAAGAACATTGCGCCCCAGCCCATCGAGAACCTGCTGAAGCGTGACAAGTACATCTCGCAGGCGTGTCTCTATGGAGACCGGAAACCCTACCTGACTGCGCTTCTGGTGCCGACCATCGAGCGGCTTTTGGAGTTCGCCCGCGAAAAGGGTATCAACTATCACGACCTTGAGGATCTGGTCGTGCATGAACCGGTCATCGAGCTGTACCGGACGCGGGTCGAGGAGATCAACGGCACCCTCGCTCCCTACGAGACCATCAAGAATTTCGTGTTGTTGCCCCGTGATTTCAGTATCGAGGCGGGGGAGCTCACGCCGACCTTGAAGCTGAAGCGGAAGGCTATCTCGGAGAGGTACAAGGAAAAGCTGGAACGGATGTACAACGTCCCGGAGAACTAACCGGGGACCGAACAGGGCCGCAAACTACCAGAGCCTTGGAAACCGGGAGGGATATGATGATGCAGATCAACAAGGTTGCAGTCCTTGGGGCAGGAGTCATGGGAGCCGGCATAGCCGCACATCTCGCCAACGCCGGCATCGAAGTCCTGCTGCTGGACATAGCGCCGGGTGAATTGACCGACCCGGAAAAAGCGGCGGGGCTCGACCCGGGCGCGCGCCAGGTTCGGAACAGGATCGCCCGCCAGGCCCTGGCGGCGCTCGCCGGGACGAAGCCCGCGCCCCTTTATGAGCCGGCCTGCGCCGAAAACATCGAGGTCGGCAACTTCGAGGACGACGGCTCAAGACTGAAGGAGTGCGACTGGGTCATCGAGGTCGTGCTGGAGAATCTTGAGATAAAGAAACAACTCCTGACCGAGAAGGTGGCGCCCAACCTGAAGGAGGGGGCAATACTCTCCACGAACACCAGCGGACTTTCGGTGAACGAGCTGGCGCGGTCGCTCCCTTATCAATTGAGACGCCGCTTCATGGTGACCCACTTCTTCAACCCTCCGCGCTATATGCGCCTGATGGAGATGGTCCCCTGCGCCGACACCGACCCGGGTATCATGCAGGCCATGGCCGCCTTCCTCGGCAGGCGGCTCGGCAAGGGGGTGGTCTGCGCCAAGGACACCCCGAACTTCATCGCCAACCGCATCGGCACCTATGCGGGAGCCGCCGCCTACAAGCACATGACGCAGATGGGGCTTACCGTGGAGGAGGTCGATGCCGTCACCGGTCCCGCCCTGGCCCGCCCCAAGACCGGCACCTTCGCCCTTTGGGATCTGGTCGGCATCGATACCGTGGTGCGCGTCATAGACAACAGCTACCGCCTGCTCGCAGGCGACGAGGAACGAGAACTCTTCCAGGTCTCCGGGAGCATCAGGGAGATGGTCGCCGCGGGCCATACCGGCAAGAAGGCGGGGAGGGGGTTCTACCGCAGGGAAACGATCGACGGGGCGCGCGTCAAGTTCTATTACGATCTGCAAACGGGAGACTACAAACCGTGCCTCTACCCGAAATTCGCCTCGGTAGCCGCCACCAAGCAGATCGAGGACCCCGGGGCGCGGGTGAAGACGCTTCTGGAGGGCTCAGACCAGGGCGCGCAGTTCGCCTGGAAGACGCTGCGCGACACCCTGGTCTATGCGGCGAGGAGGATCCCCGAGATAGCCGAGGACGTCGTCAACATCGATAACGCCATGAAATGGGGGTACAACTGGGAGCTTGGCCCCTTCGAGCTGCTGGACGTCCTGGGCGTCTCCGATTTTGTCAGGCGCGCGGGAAAAGACGGCGTGGAGGTTCCCGCATGCCTCAAGGAGGTGGAGCGCTTCTACAAGGTGGAGAACGGCCGGAGGTACTACTACAGCGTGGCCGACAAGGGTTTCAGGGAAGTCCCGGTTGCGGCCGGCGGCATCTCCCTCCCGCTCTTGAAAAGTGCGGGAGCCGTGGCGGAGAAAAGCAGCGCCGCCTCGCTCATCGACATCGGGGACGGCATATTCTGCCTGGAATTCCATTCCAAGATGAACGTAATAGGCGGCGAGACCCTCGCCATGATACACAAAGCGATCCGGCGAGCGGAAGCTGACGGCGCAGGGCTGGTGATAGCCAACGAGGGCAACATGTTCTCGGCCGGAGCCAACCTGATGCTGATCGCCATGGCCATAGCCGAAGGGGCATGGGACGAACTGGCCCTGTCGGTCAAGGCGTTTCAGAGGGCGATGATGGCGATCAAGTACTCGAAGATACCGGTGGTCGCCGCCCCGCACAACCTCGCCATGGGCGGCGGATGCGAAACCTGCCTCCATGCCGACGCCGTCAACGCCCATGCCGAGACCTACATGGGGCTGGTGGAAATCGGCGTCGGACTGATACCGGCAGGAGGGGGCACCAAGGAGATGGCGCTGCGCGCCATCAGGCTTTCCGAGGAGAACGGCGCCGACGTCACCCCCTTCATCTTCAAGAACTACCAGAACATCGCCATGGCAAAGGTGAGCAGTTCTGCCGCCGAACTCTTCGCCATGGGGCTGCTGCGCCGGGGCGACGGCGTCACCCTCGATATCGACAGGCGCATACACGACGCCAAGCTGAAGGCGATGGCGCTGGCGGCGAACTACAGGCCCGGCCGTCCCGCCACCGGCCTGAAGGCGCCGGGGCGAGGCGTCGCGGCGAGCATCAAGGGGCAGCTCTGGAACCTGGAGCAGGGGGGCTTCATCTCGAGCCACGACCGCTATCTGGCCTCCGGCATCGCCGACGTCATCACCGGGGGGGATGTCCCGGGCGGGACCCCGATCAGCGAGGAATATCTGCTCGATCTTGAGCGCGAGACCTTCCTCAAGTTCTGCGGCCAGAAGAAGACCCTAGAGCGGATACAGCACATGCTGAAGAAAGGCCGACCGCTGCGCAACTGATTCAAAGCGGCTCTTCCCGGCAAACATGAGTCTGTCGCCACTGCAAGCCGGCATGGAGGATCAAATAATGGCAAACGCATACATAGTCGCAGCCTTGCGCACACCGGGGACCAAGGCGAACAAGGGAAAGCTGAAGGACGTCCGTCCCGACGACCTCGCCGCCGCGGCCATCAAGGGGGTGATCGGGAGGACGGGGCTCGACCTAAGCGAGCTTGACGACATCATCATAGGCTGCGCCTTTCCCGAAGCGGAGCAGGGAATGAACGTGGCGCGCGTCGCCGCCTTCAAGGCGGGCGTCCCCTACCAGGTGCCGGCCCAGACCGTGAACCGCTTCTGCTCCTCGGGGCTTCAGAGCATCGCCTCGGCGGCGGAGCGGATCATGGCCGGGTTCGCCGATTGCATCATCGCGGGCGGCACCGAGAGCATGTCCATGATTCCGATGGGGGGCAACAAGTTCAGCGCCAATCCGGGTCTCATCGGCTCCTGGCCGGAGAGCTACGCCTCCATGGGGATCACCGCGGAACTCATGGCGGACAAGTACGCGGTTTCCCGGGAGGATCAGGACGCCTTTGCCGCGGCAAGCCACGAAAAGGCCGCCCGGGCGACAGGGGAGGGAAGGTTCGCCGACGAGATCATCCCCGTGGAGGCGCAGCACTGCGCCCTGGCGAGCGGCAAGATGCGCTGTTCCACGGAACTTGTCAGCGCCGACGACGGGGTACGCGGCGACACCACCATGGCGGCGCTGGGCAAGCTGAAGCCGGCGTTCAAGGCGAACGGGAGCGTCACCGCGGGCAATTCCTCGCAGATGACCGACGGCGCCGCCGCGGTGCTGGTGGTTTCCGAAGACTTCCTGAAGAGGACCGGCATGAAGCCGCTGGCGCGTTTTCTCTGCTTCGCGGTGAAGGGGGTGCCGCCGGAAATTATGGGTACCGGTCCGATCGAGGCGATCCCCGCCGCCTTGAGGATGGCCGGTCTCCCCCTCGACCAGATCTCCCTTTTCGAGCTGAACGAAGCCTTCGCGGTCCAGTCCCTTGTCTGCATCAGGGAGCTTGGTCTCGATCCGGAGCGGGTCAACGTGAACGGCGGCGCCATAGCGCTCGGACACCCGCTGGGCTGCACCGGGGCCAAACTGACGGCGACGCTTCTGCACGAGATGCGGCGCCGGGATCTTCGCTACGGCTGCGTCTCCATGTGCATCGGCGGCGGCATGGGGGCCGCGGGGATCTTCGAGATGATAAAAGGTTGATGATGTCCAAAATCCGGTATTCCGATACGAGAGGTGTCATATGACGGCAAGAGTTTTCCAGGGCGCGCAATTCCTTATCACCGAGACGAGCAAGGACTGCGTGTTCACCCCCGAGGATTTCAGCGACGAGCAGAGGCAGATAGGGCGGACAACCGAGCAGTTCGTGCTGAACGAAGTACTGCCGCTTCGCGAGGAGATAGAGCACCAGCACTTCGAGCACGTGGTGCACCTGATGAAAAGGTGCGGAGAACTGGGCCTCTTGATGATCGACGTCCCGGAGGAGTACGGCGGTCTTGAACTGGACAAGGCGACCAGCATGCTGGCGGCCGAGAAGATCTCCAACTCCGGGTCCTTCTCCGTCGCGTACTCGGCGCACACCGGCATCGGTACCTTGCCGCTTGTCTATTACGGCACTAGCGATCAGAAACAGAGGTATCTGGATAAACTGGTGAGCGGAGAGTGGATCGCGGCCTACTGCCTTACCGAGCCTGATTCCGGCAGCGACGCGCTGGGCGCCAAGGCCTTTGCCACGCTCTCCCCCGACGGAAGCCACTACCTTTTGAACGGCACCAAGCAGTTCACCACCAACGGTTCCATCGCCCGGCTCTTCACCATATTCGCCAAGATCGACAAGGAGCACTTCACCGCCTTCCTGGTGGAGCGGGACATGGAAGGGGTGAGTATAGGGCCGGAGGAGAAAAAGCTCGGCATCAAGGGATCCTCCACCACTCAGGTGATCCTGGACAACGCCAGGGTTCCGGTGGAAAACCTGCTGGGCGAGATCGGCAAGGGGCACAAAATCGCCTTCAACGTCCTGAACGTCGGACGCTTCAAGCTGGGCGCCGCGGTTACCGGGGCAGCCAAGGGCGCGCTTTCGGACGGCATCAAATACGCCAACCTGCGTAAGCAGTTCGGGCGCGCCATTGCCTCCTTCGGCGCCATAAAGGAAAAGATCGCCGATTCCACGGCCCAGATCTTCGCCGCGGAATCGCTCGTCTACCGTCTGGCTGGGCTCATCGACGACAGGCTCGCCACCATACCGAAGGAAACCGAAAACTACTACGAGGCCTACCAGCGCGGCATCGAGGAGTACGCCATAGAGTGCGCCATAGCCAAGGTTTTTTGCAGCGAAGTGCTGGCGGACGTGGTCGACGAGGTGGTGCAGATACACGGAGGTTACGGCTTTGTCCAGGAGTACCCGGCCGAGCGCTACTACCGTGACGAAAGGATCAACCGGATCTTCGAGGGGACCAACGAGATCAACCGTCTGCTTATCCCCGGAATCCTGCTGACCCGCGCCATGAAAGGGGAGATCCCGCTGCAGCGCGAGGCGCTCAAGGCCTTCGAGTCGCTGATGACACCCTCCTTCGAGGAGTTGGACGACAGCGTGCCGTTTGCGGCGGAGAAGGCGCTTTTAGCCGGGCTGAAGCAGGCATTCCTCGTGGTTGCGGGGACCGGTGCCCAGAAGTTTCAGGCGCGGATAAAGGATGAACAGGAGGTGCTGCTCGCCATAGCCGACGTGGCGATAAACATCTTTGCCCTGGAAAGCGCCGTCCTGCGCGCGGAAAAAATGCTGCCCGGTCTAAGCCCTGCCAAAAAAGAGGCCGTTGTCGCAGCAGTCAAAACCCTCAGCTTCGGCGCGTCGGAAAAAACCGCGACTGCTGCAAGAAAAGCGGCCTATTACATAGAGGAAGGCGACACCCTGACCATGTTGCTCGGGGGAATCAGGCGTTTCACTAGGTACGATGCCACCGGAATGCTGGGCGCCAAACGCGCTCTGGCTGATGCGGCCATCGAGGCGGAAAAATATCCTTTCTAGAAGTCCGAGTCCTGCATTCGGAAAAGGTGCTGTAAAGCGAGCCAAGGAACGGCATTCCAGCCGCGACCTCCGCAGACAAATCGCGGCGGAATGCCGCTCTTGTAACTATCGCCCGGCTCATTTTCGATAGCGGCATTCCCGCCTCGACTGTCTTAGGTCAAAATAAAAACTCAATTTCATCTGGTGCAAACCTCCATCTTGTGGCACAATGCCTTTGTAAGAGGGCTCTAAGAGTAAGGCCGTGCCAGTGGTAACTTGGAGGAAGGAGATGGGAATGCATGCAGGCATGCAGAGGGCGCATGATACAGGCGACGTAAAGCTCGACAACGAAATGGCCGCAGCTTTAAGGCGGATGGAAATCGAGTTGTTTGAGCGGGAGCGTGTTCAGGAAGAACTGTATCGCCTGATCGGTGATCTGGAACTGCGTGCCGCGGAGAATAGCGTGCTGCTGGCTGAGGCCGATGCCAGACTCCGGAAAGAATCGGACAGTCGCAGCAAGGCACAAAAGGAGCTGGTCCTTTTGAATGAGAATCTTGCCTGTCAAAAAGCGGCCGCCCAGGTTGTCAACCAGGAGCTGGTTTCATTTGGCTACTCCGTATCACACGATCTGCGTGCGCCGCTTAGGCATATTGTCGGTTTCAGTGGCGCGCTTCTGGAGGATTACGGTGCAGATCTCGATCCGACCGCAAAGAACTACCTGGGCTGCATCGTCAGGGCCGGACGCAAGATGGAAAATCTCATCGAGGCACTGCTGGACCTGTCCAGGATCAGCCGGCAGGAGTTGACGCTCACCGATATCGACCTGAGCCAGTTAGTCCGGCAGTGCGCGGCCTCCCTCCAGAAGTCTGATCCCGGGCGCCAGGTCGTCTTCGAGATTCAAGACAAACTGTCGGTTCAGGCTGACGCCGCACTTCTGAAAACCGCCCTGGAGAACCTCCTGGGAAACGCCTGGAAATTCACCGGCAGGAAGGAGTCGGCCACCATCGAATTTGGCCGGAATCAGGATGGAGAAACCGCCGTTTATTACCTGCGCGATGACGGGGCCGGCTTCGATCCCCGCTGGGCGGCCAAGCTGTTTGGTCCGTTTCAGCGGATGCATCAGGAGGAGGAGTTCGAGGGGGTGGGGGTCGGACTCGCGGCGGTGCAGCGGATCATCCACCGGCATGGCGGGAAGGTCTGGGCCGAGGCGCGGGTGGATGGCGGAGCGACCTTTTTCTTCACGCTTGCCCATCGGTGACCTGGAATTCCCGGAAAAAGGTGGGCGGAAGGCGCGGGGTGAGGGCCGACCCGCCACCGTTTACCCGGTCTACGTTTGCCGCACGCCGGACTGAAACTCGAATTTCTCCAACCTCAGTTGCATGGCGGTGCGGGTTATATCCTCGGCTTTGGCCGCGTTGCCCGTACTTGCAGCCTGCAACAATTCCTCGTAATAGCGCCGCGTCTGGAGTCGGTGCTCTTCGTTTGCAAACAGAGTCGCCCGTAACTTCGAGTAAACGCCCGCAAAAGTGTTCAATATCAGCGGGTAGATCCTGTTTCCCGACAGGACGGCCATGGCCAGATGCAGTTCCCAATCGTACTTGACCAGGGCGCCGGCACTGTTGCGCAACGTGCAGACTCGCCCGAGGAATTCGATCAGTTTCGCCGCGTCATTTTCCACAGCCCTTCGCGCATAATCCGGGGCAAACTGAACCCTGAGTTCCAGCAGGTGCGAAGCGATATCTGGTGGAAATGGGTCGCTGTTTCTCGTGATGGAGGAGAGCAACTGCAGGTCGCCTTGTGACCAGAAGTCGTTGACGACGGTCGCATGGCGCTGCTGAACCGAGATCCACCCCGAATTCTGCAGTTTTGACAACGCCTCCCTTACCACTGTCCTGCTCACGGCGAAACGTGCAGCCAGATCGCGCTCGCTTTGCAGTTGGCAACCCGGTTGCGGGTCCCCCCTGAGCAACCCGTCAACCAGGGCCTTCTCAACCATTTCATGGGTTTTCCTCATTCAGCTCCTCTCCTGATACACCTGCAAAACAAACCATAGATGCGCCATTTGCCAACGCGGTGAAGCGATCAAGGCGCAGCTTGGACAATCCAATGGCCGACATCATAAAACATAGTTATGTAAAATGGTAGCTATTTTTTAGCAGGTCCACATTTGGCAACGGGTGGTTGCAGGACGTCAAGCCTTGGCAATTAGGAGGGGAAAGGGATAACATGCTGCGGGGTAAGGCAAGGGAGATCTTGCGTTCTACATTGAACGGCGCCAGGTCGGGCGCAACGACAATGAATTATTTAACGTAGTTCTATATATTGGGGATGCCGGTTATGAGGAAATCCGGATAATGAGGCATTTCGTACTATTTCAGTTCGGACAAAGTGAAATAGAAGGTGGCGCCTTCGTTTTCCACGCCTTCGGCCCAGATGCTGCCGCCGTGACGCTCGATGATGCGCCTGACCGTGGCAAGTCCGATGCCGGTTCCTTCGAACTCGGACCCGTGCAGGCGCTGAAAAGGCTGGAACAGTTTGTCCACGTAGGTCATGTCGAAACCGACCCCGTTGTCCCTGACAAAGAAGGCTTTTCTGCCTGATGCAGATGTTTGACCGAACTCGATCAGGGGTGCCGGTTTCAGGGCAGCGTATTTGACCGAGTTGCCCAGCAGGTTCTGCAAGACCAATCGCACCAGTGCACTGTCCCCGTGGGCCGTGAGGCCGGATTGCACCGCAAAACTCGCGGCGTTGCCGGATACTGCGCCCTGCAGCATATCGACCACCTCTGTTGCCGTCTGGCTGATGTTGAAGGCTTTGCAGTCCATGACCGCGCGCCCCACACGGGTCAGCATCAACAGGTCGTCGATCTGCTTTCCCATTCTGCTGCTGGCGGTGCAGATGCGGTCCAGGTAGTCACGAGCTTCCTCCGGTAGCGAGCCTCCGTGCTCCTCCACCAGGATAGCGCTATAGCTGTTTATGTGCCGAAGCGGGGCCCGCAGGTCATGCGATACCGAGTAGCTGAACGATTCAATCTCCTTCTTGGCCGCAGCCAGTTGGGAGGTACGTTCAATCACACGGCGATCCAGTTCATCGTTCAGATTTCTAACCGACTCCTCAGCCGCCTTTCTCTCGGTGATGTCCTGTATGGTGCCGATCATGCGGAACTGCTTACCCGCAGCGTCCTTGTTCAGCTCGCAACATTCGGCGACCCAGCGCTCGACTCCGTCCTTGTGCCTTTTTATTTTGTACTCCATCTCGAAAGGGCGCGAACTCGTGATCGATGTCATGTAATTCTCCATGAATAGTTCCCTGAAATCTTCATGGACGATTTCGATGTGCCCCCTGAGACTCTTGGGGAAACTTCCGTCGATTCCCAGTATCTCGCTGAGCTTGCCGGAACAGTTCCACCTGTCCGATGCCAGATCTAGGACATAACTTCCAAGATGCGCGATTCTCTGGGTCTCCCGGAGCAGCCTGTCACTGTCGATAAGTATCTGCTCACGCTGCTTTTGCTCGGTGACATCCTCCAGCGTCACGACCGTGCCGCTTACCTTGCTGGCCTCATCGAGAAACGGCGCTGTGCTGATGGAGAGCAGGGCGTTTACTCCGTCGGGCCTGTTGAACCAGAAACAGGCGTTCACCAGGGAGCTGCCGGTTTTAAGGATCTTGCCCAGTGAAAGTTCGCTGTCGCTTTCAATATCGTTTTGGTGGGACCTTATCGACCAGATTGGCGAATCATCACCGCGCAGCATCATCTCGTGCTTGGGTAGCCCCAGAATCAGCTCGGCGCAAGGGTTCGCGAAGGCGATATTCCCGTCGGACTCGACGAACATGATGCCGACCGGGCTGGTTGTCGTAATCAGGTTCAGCAGGTCGTGCTCCATGCGCAGCAGATGCTCCATCATCTTAGTCTGATTGATGTCAGTCAGGGTACCTACCAGCCTTTGAGCCTTTCCCGATGAGTCCAGGCCGCCCGACTTGCCTTTGCAGTGAAACCATCTCCACTTGCCTTCATTGGTCTTCAGGCGGATCTCCAGTTCGAATTTCCGCACCACGCCGTTTATGCAGTCGTCCGTGACACGGCGGGCGGCCTCCAGATACTCCGGATGAATGATGTTGGTCCATTCCTCGACGTTGTTCTCGATACTCCCCTCCACTCGATTGAATTCATAACCGAGCATTTCAAAGCACAAGGGGCTGAAGTAGAAATGGTTGCCCGACAGGTCGAGATCCCAGATTCCTGCGCTGGCTGCGTCCATCGCCAAACGATAGCGATCTTCGCTGAGAGCCAGTTTGTCGCGCGCCTCCACCTGGCCCGTGATATCCATGCTGCACCCCTGGTAACCCATCAACGCGCCGTCGCTCCCCCTGAGTTCCCCGATTGTGGCGTGCAGCCATTTGACTCTGCCGTCCGCCGAGCAGCACCTGAACTGTTGTGACCATTGCTGTCCCGACTCAATCGCGATCTTCCAGCTTGCGCTGAGAGATTTACGGACCTCCGGATGCATGAAGCCGATCTGAGCATCGGTCTCCTTCTCAAGCTGCGCCGGACCAGCGCAGGCGGCCCGTCCGGGATCATTCAACCGGTTGCCCGACAAATCAGTCCGATACAGGCCAAGCGGGGCAGAGTTGAAGATGTTCCGCAATACGAGATCGTAATCGGTGCAGGTGCGCTCTATTTGCTGCACTGGTGCAGCCTGATGAACATCGATGCAAGGCAGGGGTACATTTTCTGTTTGGGACGCATCAATTGTCACATCCGATAGCTGATTCATGTCTACTCCCGTTACACAGGTTCGGACCATACACTCATCGGTGAGCACGCTATGCCAGAGGTGCCATTCCGGCTTGCCTGAGAGGCGCCTTAAGATGTCTTTTTAATATACCTGTGAAAGGGAGAAGTAGCAACTGCAAATTATATATCGTCAATCTTTGACAGTGCAACAGCGGTTATCCCAGGACAATCCCGACAGGAAGGCCACGCATCCTCATCGGCAAATCTAGTGTTGACTGCCGGCGCCGCATTGGGGTAGTTATTGTAGGAGCCTAATTCATGCATAACGGGAGATCGATCATGGATGCCACCACGACTTGCCAATGCGGTGCAAAGCACACCGGACACATCTGCATGTTGAAGAGCGCGGGAAAGCTGGAGGAGATAGCGCACATTACCGACAAGCCGACGGTAGCCTGTTTCACCTGCGGAGCGGAAGCCAATTCCGCCGAGCATGTCTGCAGTCCGATACCGATTTGACGGATATAAATCTAAACCAGGACACGGATTTGACGGATGATACGGATAAAAGCAGATCAAACGAAGACTTAGATCTTGATCTGAAGTTATCCGTTCAATCTGTTCAATCCGGGTCCGGCTTTGTTATCGCCGCAGGAGCGCCCGATGCCTGAATTACCCGAGGTGGAGGTTACCCGACTGGGCATCTCCGAACATCTTGTCGGAGCCACCGTCGCCGGTGTCGCGGTGCACAGCTCCAAGCTTCGCTCCCTGGTGCCTGCCGGACTCGCAACCCTCCTTTCCGGGCAGCAAATCCGGTCGCTAGAGCGGCGCGGGAAATACCTTATCCTGAGCTGTCCCGCCGGTTCGCTCCTTTTGCATCTCGGCATGACCGGGCACCTGCGTATACTCCCAAGTGCCGGCGCAGCAGGGCCGCACGACCACTTCGACCTGCAACTCAGCTCAGGCGCCACGCTTCGGCTGAACGACGTGCGCCGTTTCGGCTCCATACACTGGACCTCAGCCGATCCATTGCAGCATAAGTTACTGCAGGGGATAGGACCGGAACCCTTGACCGGCAAACTGACCGGAGAATACCTGTACCTGAGGAGCCGGGGGAGAAAGGTCGCTCTACAGCGTTTCCTTATGGATAGCGCGGTGGTGGCGGGCATCGGCAACATCTATGCAGCCGAGTCGCTGTTTCGCTGCCGCCTGCTCCCCGATACCCCGGCCGGCAGCCTCTCGCGCTCCAATTGCCTGCAACTGTGCGGCGCCATCAAGGAGACCCTGTCCACTTCCATTGCAACCGGACGCTCCACCATGGACTTTTCCCGGGTCGAGGAGAAGCCGGCCTACTTTCCCCAGAGCCTTTACGTCTATGGGCGCGAGGGAAAACCGTGCCGGGAGTGCGGCGGCGCCATAAAGCGCGGCAGGCTCGGCACCCGTTCCACATTCTTCTGCCCGACTTGCCAACACGCCGCGACAGCGGGCGTATGAACCTGGCGTCTGCCCTAGTCGAACTCACATACCTTCCAGGACCCGCCCTCGCAGGATCATCCAAATAGAGCATCAACAATAAAAATAAATTTGTCCGTGCTAATTAATATGGTATAGATGGGAGGTGCTTGGGCCGGAAGGTGAAAATCTGCGCTTAATCGGGAGGCAACGAAACTATGGATCTAATTCTCGCCGTTCTCTCTTTCATTGTTGCAAACCTCTTGTTGTTCTATGGACTTAGAGCGGATACGTTCCAGTTCCTGCAGTTTTTGCTCGTCGGCCTGCTGGGGGTATTGATCCTGCTGAAAATCTTGCAATTGCGGCGCGAAAAAGCTGGTCCGGAAGAAAGGGGAGCACGTAAGCCCGGCGACGCTGCGCCTGTTGCGCCCCCCCCTTCACGGGAGGCGGCGGCGGAGGCGAGCGTGGTGCAGTTCCTGGCGCGCATGCAGGAGAAGGGGCGGCTGGTTGATTACCTGATGGATGACATCGCTCCGTATTCAAACGAGCAGATTGGGGTGGTTGCCCGGGTCGTCCACCAGGGGTGCCGGGAAGTGCTGCGGAGCGCATTCGATATCGAACCGGTCCATGCCGGACAGGAGCGGGATGCCGTTGTCCTTAGCGGGGATTTCGACGCAGCCGCTTATCGCCTGGTGGGAAAGGTTCCGGACCACCCCCCGTACAAGGGAACCGTCCTGCACCGTGGCTGGAAGGCTGCCCGCATCTCTTTGCCTCGGGTGACCGAGGCCGCATGTGAAACGGCGGCAGGCAAAATCATCGCACCCGCGGAAGTCGAGGTCGGGTAAGACAGGGAGAATGTCCATGGAAAAACGGTACTCCGTCGGCATCGATCTGGGAACCTCCAACTCGGCGCTCGCCCTGGCGCCCGCGGAGCCTGAGGGGCGCCAGGAAGTCTTGCCCATACCCCAGCTCTTTTCCTTTCAGGCGGTGGGGGAGCTTGACATGCTCCCCTCGGTGCTTTATCTGCCGATGGAGAACGAGGTAAGCAGCGCCACTGCAAGCCTCCCTTGGGATGCAGACGCAGTGCGATCAGGCCTGGTCGGGCAGTTCGCACGGGAACAGGGGAGTTTGATGCCGGACCGGATGGTCGCCTCCGCCAAGTCCTGGCTCTGCCATCCCCATGTGAACCCCGAGGAACCGGTCCTCCCCTGGAATTCGGAGCTGGAGAGCGCTCACAAGGTATCGCCGTTCCAGGCCTCGGTGCGCTACCTGAGCCATCTGCGGCAGGCTTTCGAGCGGACACTGGAGCGGCGGGGCGAGCCGGGCGGGCCGGAAGCCTGCGAGATCGTGGTTACCGTACCCGCCTCCTTCGACGACGTGGCTCGGGCGCTGACTCACCGTGCCGCACAAGCGGCGGGGTGGGGCGAGGTTACCTTGCTGGAGGAGCAGCAGGCCGCTTTTTACCACTGGATTGCCCAGTCGGAGGGGAAGTGGCGCGAGCAAGTGCGCCCCGGCGACCTGGTATTGATCTGCGACGTGGGCGGCGGCACCGCCGACTTTTCCCTGGTGGCGGTTTCCGAGCAGGCGGGAGCGCTGCAACTGGAGCGCGTAAGCGTCGGGGATCATATCCTTTTGGGCGGCGACAACATGGACCTCGCCTTGGCCTACGCACTGCGTGAAGAGATGGAGCAGAAGATCGACAACTGGCAGTTTCTCTCCCTGATCCACTCTTGCCGGGTGGGAAAAGAGGTGCTTTTCGCCGACCCCGGCCTGGCCCGGTATCCCATCTCCGTACCCAGCCGCAGCGCCAGCCTCTTTGCCGGCACCGTTTCAACCTCCCTTCGACGCGAGACCCTGGACGCCGTTGTCCTGAACGGCTTTTTCCCGCGCACCGGCATCGGCGAACACCCGGCCCGGCGCAGGCACCTCGGCCTTAAGGAATTCGGCCTCGACTACGCCGCCGATCCCGCCCTTAGCAAGCACCTGGCCTTCTTCCTGGCGCGCAGCTTCAAGAACACCCAGGCGAGCGACAGTCTGTCGAGGCTTGTGGCAACGCAGGTACGGGAGGTGGAGGGCGTCGATTTCATCTGCCCTAGCGCCATCCTCTTCAACGGCGGCGTATTCAAGGCCGCCCCGTTGCGCGGGCGCATCCTTGAACTCCTTACCGCCTGGAACGGCGAAGCGGCGGTAGTCGAGTTGCCCGAATCGGATTTCGATCTGGCTGTGGCCAAGGGGGCGGCGGTCTACGCGCGTACCAGGCTCATGGGCGAAGGCATACGCATTAAAGCGGGGACCGCTCGGTCCTATTACATCGGCATGGAATCCTCGATGCCCGCCGTGCCGGGGGTGATGCCGCCCCTCAAGGCGATCTGCGTGGTACCGCAGGGGATGGAGGAGGGGAGCGAGGAGAACCTGCCGGGCCAGGATTTCGGCCTGATCACGGGGGAATTGGTCGAGTTCCGCTTTTTCTCATCCACCGTGCGCGCCGGGGATCAAGTCGGCGACATGGCGGACGCCGACGAGGATCTGGAGGAGACTTCGAGCCTGCAGGTCACGCTCCCCCCGCTGGAAGGGCAGGAGGCGACCATGGTCCCGGTGACCCTGCATTCCGTCGTGACCGAACTGGGCACGCTGGAGTTATGGATGCGTCATGAGCCCTCGGGGCAGCAGTGGAAGCTGGAATTCAACGTCCGGGCGGAGTAGCCATGGCCTCCCGGTACATAATAGGGATCGACCTCGGCACGACCAACTGCGTCCTCGCCTATCTTGACGCAGGCGCCGCCGACTACAAGCCGCGCGTCCTGCCGCTGCCCCAGTGGAACTCGCCTGTAACTACCGCAGTAAGCCGGACCCTCCCGTCTTTTAATTACCTCACCACGCCGGCGGAAAGAAAGAGCGGGTTTGATGCCGAGAGCGCCGAAGTGCCTGCGCTTCCGGGCCACTGGGTCCCCGGAATCTTCGCCCGCAACCGGATGGCCGACACGCCGGGGCGGGTGATCCATTCGGCCAAATCCTGGCTTTGCCACGGCGGGATCGACCGCACCGCAGCCGTTCTTCCCTGGCAGTCCGAGGAAGTCCCTCCCAACGACAGGCTGTCGCCGGTACAGGCAAGCAGCGCCTATCTTCTTTATCTCAAGGAAGCGTGGAACCTAGCGCATGCGACCGCCGACCCGGAAGAGCGGTTCGAGCGCCAGACAATCGTGCTCACCGTGCCGGCCTCCTTCGATGAGGCGGCCCAGCAGCTTACCCTGGATGCGGCGCGGCTGGCGGGATTTCCCGAGCGGATCTCGCTGATCGAAGAGCCGCAGGCGGCCTTTTACGACTGGCTCGGGTGGGGGAGGCACGTAAGCGACCTGCTCGACCTGCTGGAGATGGTCGCGAAGCGGACGGCACGGGTGCTGGTTTGCGATATCGGGGGAGGAACCACGGATCTCAGCCTCTTTGAGGTCGCGGGGGATGCGGGTTCTCCCACGGGCCTTGCCCTGCGGCGTGTGGCGGTAAGCGAGCATCTGCTTTTAGGGGGCGACAACATCGACCTCACCCTGGCTTACCTTTTCGAGCAGAAGCTGACCGGCGGCAAAAGCAAGCTTTCCGGCGGCCAATGGAACCACTTGCTGGTACAGGCCCGGGATCTCAAAGAGCGCATTCTGGCGGATGAAGGGGAAGCAGAGGAGGGGGGCGCATTTACCCTGACGCTGGCCGGAACCGGCGCCGGGCTTTTCGCCTCGACCCTTTCCGCACCGGTCAGCGTGGCCGAGGTGCGGGAAACTGTGCTGGAAGGCTTTTTTCCTGAATGCGAAGCCGCTGAGCATCCCTGTAAAAAGGTGGGCGGGCTGCGGGAGTGGGGACTTCCCTATGCGCAGGACACGGCGGTCACCCGTCATCTGGCAGCGTTCCTGGAGGGGCGCGAGATCGATGCGGTGCTTTACAACGGCGGCAGCGTCACCCCCGCATTCCTGCGCCGGCGCCTGACCGATCTGGTGGCGCGCTGGCAGGGGGGACGTGCGCCGGTGGTGCTGCAAAGCGCCGCCATGGCTCTGGCTGTGGCGCGGGGGGCGGCGCGCTACGGGCAGATCCTGCACTCTCCCAGGGCGGGCGAACGCATCACCGGCGGCCACGCGCACGCGCTTTACCTCGAAGTGGTGTCGGGCAAGCAAAAAAAGGTGCCGGCCCTGATTTGCGTGCTTCCCAAGGGGATGGAGGCGAACGATTCCGTCCGCATGGAGAACGCGGAATTCGATCTCCTGGTGAACCAATCGGTTCGGTTCCAGTGCTATTTTTCCAACCGCCGGGTGAACGATCGCCCCGGGGAGGTGGTCCCCTGGCGCGAAGAGGAGTTCCAGCCGCTCCCCCCCCTGCAGACCGCGATTCATCTGCCGGCCGAGAGACCAAGGCCTGCGAACAACCGGCTTCGGGTCACCCTCGAATGCGCATTGAATGAGCTCGGCTTGCTGCAGCTTTTTTGCGTGGAGCGGGATGGCCCGGGACGTTGGCGGCTGGACTTCAACCTGCGCCGCCCGATGGGGGACGAGGAAAGCGTCCGGGCGCCGGAGGAGGCGCAGCCAAAGAGGGAATTGGGCGAGGCCATAGGGCTCATCCTCTCCCTGTTCGGCAAGAAAAAGGACCCCAGCCTCCCTGAGGCTAGGCCCCGGCAGCTCATGCGTCAGTTGGAGAAGACCCTTGGCACTTCACGGGAGAGCTGGGACTCTGCAACCCTGAGAGGCCTTTGGCCCGCAATATTGCAGGGGATGACCCGCCGCAGCCGAAGCGTGGACCACGAGGAGTCCTGGCTCTATCTCGCGGGCTTCGCCCTGCGTCCAGGCTTTGGCTTTCCGCTGGACGAGTCGCGCATCGAGGAACTCTGGCGGCTCTTCGACATGGGCATGGCGTTTCCAAAGGAGAAGAGGGTGCAGGTCCAATGGTATCTTCTCTGGCGGCGCACGGCCGGTGGACTCAACGCCAGGCGGCAGGAGAAGATCCTGGAAAAGATCCTGCCGGGGTTGCCGGTGCAGCCCGATACGGCGGAGATTCTCTATCTGGCGGGTTCCCTGGAGCGTATCCCGCTGGACCGGAAGATGCAGGTTGTGAAACTGCTTTCAGCGGCGCTCAGAAAACCGCAAATACCGGATAAGGTTCCCTATGCCTGGGCTCTGGGCAGGCTGCTCTCCCGCATCCCGCTTTACGGCGGGCCGGAGGTGGTCCTTCCACCACTGGAGGTGGAAAAGCTGTTCCGTCAGGTGCGGGAGCTTGATTGGAAGGATTCTCTCTACGCATGCCTCAATCCCCTGTTCGCTCAGGCGGCTCGCATGACCGATCGGCGCGGGATCGATCTTGCTCCGGAATTGCGCCAGGAGATCCTCCGGAAGATGAAGGAATCGGGATCCCGTCCCGAGGAGCTTCAAGTGGTACAGGAGACGGTTCAGGTAAAAGATGCCGACCGGGTGCGGCAGTTTGGCGAGCCTCTCCCCAGCGGCCTGGTTTTGGTGAAGGGAGGGGATTAAGTGTGGTTGAACTGGAGATCATTGTCAGTACTGCCCGAACAAAGTTTGCCTCTGATAATTCATTCGTCTCTCCTTCCCAAATAAAGTTTGCGTCCGAAAATTCATTCGTCTCTCCCACCCGAATAAAGTTTGCGTCCGAAAATTCATTCGTCTCTCCCACCCGAATAAAGTTTGCAACTTAAAATTCATTCGTCCGTCTTGTTCGAATAAAGTTTGCAACATAAAATTCATTTGTCCGTCTTGACCGAATTAAGTTTGCAACTTAAAATTCATTTGTCCGTCTTGCCCGAATAAAGTTTGCAACTTAAAATTCATTTGTCCGTCTTGCTCGAATAAAGTTTGCAACATAAAATTCATTTGTCCGTCTTGACCGAATATAGTTTGCAACATAAAATTCATTTGTCCGTCTTGTCCGAATAAAGTTTGCAACATAAAATTCATTTGTCCGTCTTGTTCGAATAAAGTTTGCAACTTGAAATTCATTCGTCCGTCTTGCCCGAATAAAGTTTGAGGGAAGAAGTCGAAAAATGCGTCAAAAAAATCAGCAAGAGCGCCATATCTGATGTGGCGCTCTTTTTTATGATAAAAATCAGCGTTGTCCGGTTTGGTCTGTGGACAACAGAGTTAAGAGAGGTCGGCCGCTCGAATCATGCAGCCGGCAGCCGAATGGTCGCCACAGTCCCCTTGTCGGGCTTGGAGGCGAACTCCAGGGAGCCGCGGTGCTCTTTTATGATGGAGTCTGAAATGTAGAGCCCCAGACCGGTCCCCCCCTTGTCCTGTCTGGTTGTGAAAAACGGCTCACGCATGTGCGCCGC